>Ga0180437_10000582_pt1 | contig 68507 bp, 64 predicted proteins | sample SS_ome_4_FD_132410 | JGI IMG/M metagenome (GOLD analysis project Ga0180437, IMG submission 132410) | Hypersaline lake sediment archaeal communities from the Salton Sea, California, USA - SS_3_D_1 metaG | ecosystem: Environmental > Aquatic > Non-marine Saline and Alkaline > Hypersaline >...
ATCGTCCCTATGTTCAAATGCGGCTTCGTCCGCTCAAACTTTGCCTTCGCCATTTTCCCTTACCTCCTATCCTTTGCGTTAATGACTTCTAATATCCGCCAAGCCCACGACCAGATTTGAACTGGTGACCCCGTCCTTACCAAGGACGTGCTCTACCGACTGAGCTACGTGGGCACGACATAGCGCAGACAGCGGGAAACGGGACTCGAACCCGCGACAAACGGCTTGGAAGGCCGATGCTCTACCAACTGAGCTATTCCCGCATAATCACAAATGGGCAGGGAAGGATTCGAACCTCCGAAGCGTTTCCGCAGCGGGTTTACAGCCCGCCCCATTTGGCCACTTTGGTACCTGCCCAAGGCATATGCTCTTTATCAATGAGTTATTGGACCGGTTTCTTTTTTATCCCTGTTAAGCTGACTTCTTCATAACGGACTGTCAGCCCAATAACTTCGTCGCTCGAATCAAAAGCCAGCGAGAGGATTCGAACCCCCGACCCGCTGATTACAAATCAGCTGCTCTACCAACTGAGCTACGCTGGCGCAATCTTCCATCTGCAGGCTTTCGATTTTTTACTTAAAAGGGAGTAAATGACGAAGAGAAAGGCCTATTCTTTATGAAGTTCTTGTTTCCTCTCTCTAACCTGCGTACGCTACTGTCTCGAGTTTTGGAAAAAAATATACAAAACTACCTGCAAAATTCTAAACCAACCCAAAGCTTTTGTCAAGAAATGATTTTGTTAAATGGCAAGAAAGTCACGACTGAAAAACGGCCAACTCATCATATTTTTATGTTTCGAAACTAAATGCTAAATAAGTTTTTTTCTGAACAATTGGAGAAAATCAAGATTACTTCTTTTTTTTCGGCCCAGTCCTCTCTCTCAAATTCCTGGCTCTGTTCAAACTCTCCCTTAATTCATTGAAAAAAGCATTCATGAACACCAGGTATTTTGCCTGCTGGATCACGGTCAAATTTTCTTCCAGGTGCTTTTCCAGCTCTTTATCTTTGCTCTTGAGGGCGTCTCTCAACTCTTTTATGGTCTGAATCTTGGTTTTGAGTGTTTCCGGGTCAGGATCCTCCGCACCCAAAGCCGCTCTTATCTCGCGCATGAGTCTCCTGATCTGCTGGTTGATCTGCATCTTCTCTTTTTCGATCCGGTTGAAAAAAGGATAGATCTTTGCTGTCTGGTCTTCGGTCAGTTCCAAGAAGCGGGTCATCCTTATCAGCATCAGTGTGATGATATTCTCCCGTGTCACTCTCCTGGCTTTCTCTTGCACTTGGACACTCTCCCCCTGGACAGCAGCGAAGACGACTGAACTGAAAACGACGATACCGAGAAACAGGGCGAGGATCGATTTGGTTTTCATGGAATCCCTCCTATGTTTTAACATCTTTCTTTATTTCAGATTCAAGAAATTTCATCTCCCCTTCTGAGAGGTCTTCCCAGATGAGAAGATTTTCCAAAAAATCAGGACGCTCCCTCCATCCGGAATCTTCGAGGGATTCGCCTATAGAATCCATGATAACTGAATTGAACAGCTCTTCCAGTTCAGAGTCATCTCCGATTTCCTGGTAAATTCTCGAGAGAGAACTCTCGAGAGAAAAGACATACATCTCCTGAGGCGGCTGGCTCTGGAAAAAGAGCAGGTATAAGCCGACCACCACAACAAGCAGAGCGGCACCAGACCAAACCCAATTCCAGCCCAGCACAAAAGGCCTTCTAACTTTCTTCTCCTGCTGGAAGGATTTGAGGTTAGCCTTGAGCTCCGAGGCAAATTCCTCCCAGAATAAGGGTGAGATTTCCGCATCCTTGATGCTCATGGCTTCATCCTGGAGTTTCGCTATCGATGCGGCATAAGATCGGCATGATGCGCACTTTTCCAGATGGTCCTCGAGGAGTCTTTCCTTTTCCTTGGAGAGCTCTCCGTCGATACGGTCGGAAAGCCACTTTTCAATTTTTTGACATCTCATTTTATCCCCCTTGGAGATAGGGCTTGAGTCTGGCCTGAAGTATTTTCCTGGCCTTGTGCATTCTCCAGGATACTGTGTTCTCAGAGCAACCCAGAATCCGTGCGGCCTGGCTGTGCGTCATCCCCTGGAAAACAACAAGAGTGAAAGAGGCTCTGTAAGAGAGAGGCAGGGAATAGATTGCGGTCTGCATTCTTTCTGAGAGCTCCTTCTTCAAAGAACGTCCTTCCGGCGAAAGAGAAGAATCCACTGTCCCATTTCCTGTGGATTGGCTTTCATCCAGAACTTCCTGTACATCTTCTCTTTTTCTCCGCTTTAAAAAATTTAATGTCAGGTTGACAGCGATCCTGTAGACCCAGGTGTAAAAGCTGGAGCGTTGTCTGAAACTCCTTAATGACTTAAACGCCTGCATAAAGGCCTCCTGGACCAAATCACTGGCATCCTGTTGATTCTTTGTCAGGGCGAGTATGGTGAAGTATATTTTCTCCTGACAACGGCGAACCAACTCAGCGAAAGCGTCGGCATCGCCCTTCTTTGCCTGCGCAACCAAACGGCCATCGCTGCAATCTTCCATACTTCCTTTCATCATTTTAGACAATCAATGAGCCACAATCCTTTGAAGAATCAGGAAATAATCTTAATAGGCAATCATTAACTACCGAAAATATTGGTTCCAACATGTAATTTTCATCGAAAAATCTTCAAAGTCAAGTTCTGATTCTGAAATAAATTGACAAGGGAAAGGCTTGTTGTTATGATTTGACCTCTTTTGAGGTGTGACTTAGATGATTGAGCGCTACACGCGTCCAGAAATGGGGGCCATCTGGACCGATGAAAACAGATACAGAAAATGGCTTGATGTGGAACTGGCGGTATGCGAAGCCTGGGCCAAAGCAGGAGAAATCCCTCCCTCATCTCTCCGGAAAATTAAAGAAAAAGCCGGCTTCTCTGTCAAGAGGATTGAAGAGATAGAAAAAGTCGTGAAACACGACGTGATCGCCTTCCTCACCTCTGTGGCCGAGAAAGTGGGAGAAGATTCCCGCTTCATCCATCTCGGACTGACTTCCTATGATGTTGTTGACACAGCCCTCTCTCTCCTCATTAAAGAAGCTCTGGAAAAAGTCCGGAAGGACCTCAATCCTCTCCAAGACATTCTCAGGGAACAGGCTCTGCAGTATAAAAAAACCGTGATGGTCGGACGGACGCACGGAGTTCATGCCGAGCCCATTACTTTTGGCGTGAAGCTCCTGGTCTGGTATGAGGAAGTGAAACGCCATCTCCATCGAATCAAGAACGCGTTGGAAGTCATCAGTACCGGGAGAATCTCGGGCTCAGTGGGAACCTACATCCATCTTGACCCGAAGATCGAGGTCTATGCACTCAAAAAACTTGGCCTCAAGCCGGCAAGGGTGTCGACGCAGGTCCTTCAGCGCGACAGACATGCCGACGTACTCTTTTCCTTGGCCCTTCTCGCCTCTTCCCTGGACAAATTCGCTTCGGAGCTGCGTCACCTTCAGAAAACCGAAGTCCTCGAACTGGAAGAGCCCTTTACTAAAGGCCAAAAAGGATCCTCCTCTATGCCCCACAAAAAAAATCCGGTTCGTGCGGAAAGAATTTCTGGCCTGGCCCGCATTATCAGAGCCAACCTCCAGGTTTCCCTGGAGAACATCTCCCTCTGGCATGAAAGAGACATTTCCCACTCCTCGGCTGAAAGAATCATCTTTCCAGACTCCTTTATCCTCACAGACTTCATCCTGGCAGAAACAACGGATATCATCCGCAACTGGAAGGTTAACGTCAAGAAGATGGAAGAAAATGTCAATTTAACTCGAGGTCTCGTTTTTTCCCAGAGTGTGCTTCTGGCCTTAACAAAGAAAGACATCACCCGCGAGCAGGCGTTCCAGCTCGTCCAGACAAACAGCATGAAGGCCTGGAATGAAGGTCGCGATTTCAGGGAGCTCATCCAGTCCGATCAAGAAATCCGGAAGATTCTAACAAAAAAAGAAATCGACGCCTGCTTTTCTCTTGATCCGTATTTAAGTAAGATTGATTACATTTTCGAGAAGGTGCTTGGCGATGAAAGTTAGGATTCTGGTCTCGCTCAAAGATAGTGTTCTCGATCCTCAGGGACAGACAGTCAAAAACGCTCTGCTGACTCTGGGTTACGAGTCTATAAAGGATGTTAGGCAGGGAAAGGTATTCGAGATTGAGCTCGAAGGCATGTCTCAAAAAGAAGCCGAAAAAGTCATTCCCGAAATATCAGATAAAGTCCTGGCGAACCCTATAATCGAGAAGTTTTCCTGGCAGATTTTGGAAAAGGATTAAATCAAAAAAAGGGGGAGTCCATCCCTCAAGGATTAGTGAAATTGAAATTTGGAGTCGTGATTTTTCCAGGTTCTAACTGTGATTATGACACTCTCTACGCCCTCAAGGACGTCCTCCATCAGGATGCGATATTCCTCTGGCACAAAGAACATGACCTGAAAAATGTTGATTGTGTTGTCCTCCCTGGAGGATTCTCCTACGGAGACTATCTGCGGTCAGGCTCTATCGCCGCATTTTCTCCATTGATGCAGGAAGTCAAAGAATTTGCACTCAAAGGAGGCCTGGTGCTCGGAATCTGTAACGGCTTCCAGGTCCTTCTAGAACTGGGCCTTCTTCCGGGAGCCATGCTCAGGAACAAGAACCTGAAATTCCTCTGTCAGTTTGTCCACCTCCGGGTGGATAACGAGGCAACTCCTTTCACCAACAAAGCCAAAAAAGGCCAGGTGTTAAAGATTCCCATCGCCCACTATGACGGGAATTTTTTCTCGCCTCCTGATACCATTCAAGAGATAAAAACAAACAACCAGGTCGTCCTCCGCTATTCAGATGCCAGGGGTCAGCTCAGCGAAGAGGCCAATGTGAACGGCTCTCTCGAAAGCATCGCCGGCCTGATCAACAGCGCCGGCAACGTCATGGGTATGATGCCCCATCCGGAAAGGGCTTCTGAAGCGCTTCTCGGCAGCGAAGACGGCCGGATCATATTTGAATCTATTATCAACTGGAAAGGATAACCGCATCGGGCAGCCGGGAATGTGTGAAGCGAAATGATTGACCGCAAGATTCTGGAAGAGCATAACCTCACTCTGGATGAGTATGAAAAAATCGTCGAGCTCATTGGGAGGGAACCCAACATCACCGAACTCGGGATCTTCTCTCTCATGTGGTCTGAACACTGCAGCTACAAAAGCTCCTCTATTCATCTGAAACAACTGCCTGTGGAGGGGGAAAACGTCATCCAGGGACCGGGTGAGAATGCGGGAATCATCGATATCGGCGATGGTCTGGCAGCCGTTTTCAAGATCGAGTCCCACAACCATCCCTCCTTTATCGAGCCCTACCAGGGTGCGGCGACAGGAGTCGGAGGCATTCTCAGAGACATTTTCACAATGGGAGCCAGACCCATTGTCCTCCAGGATTCCCTGCGTTTTGGCCCGTTATCAACCCCAAAAAACAAATCCGTCATGGAGGGTGTGGTCGCGGGTATATCCGGATACGGAAACTCCATCGGAATCCCTACGGTGGGAGGCGATGTCTACTTCAACGACTGCTATTCCCTCAACCCTCTTGTCAATGTTTTCGCCCTGGGAATCGTCAAAAAAGACAGGATCTTTTATGCCAAAGCCGAAGGCAAGGGAAACCCGGTGCTCTATGTCGGGGCGAAAACCGGAAGAGACGGTATCCACGGCGCCACGATGGCCTCGGCTGAATTCGGCGAAGACCTAGAGCACAAAAGGCCGAATGTTCAGGTTGGTGATCCTTTCATGGAAAAACTACTTCTCGAAGCCTGCCTGGAAGTCACAGCCAGAGACCTGATCGTTGGCATCCAGGATATGGGCGCGGCAGGCCTGACATGTTCGACTACAGAAATGGCCTCTAAATCCGGAACAGGCATCGAGATCAACCTCGACCGTGTCCCCCAGAGAGAAGAAGGGATGACTCCGTACGAGATGATGCTCTCGGAGTCCCAGGAAAGAATGCTCATCGTAGCCAAGAAAGACAAGGTCAAGGAAGTGCAGGAGATCTTTTCCAAATGGGACCTGGACGCCGTGATCATCGGGCAGGTCACCGAAGGAGGAAGGCTCAAAGTCAGCTTCGAGGGGAAAACAGTGGTGGACCTTCCCGTGAAGGCCGTCATCGACCTCTGCCCTGTCTATGAGAGGGAGAGTCAAACACCCTCTTACCTTGAATCCGCCACCCAGCTGGAACCTATCTCCCCGCCAGAAAATTTCAACCAAGCTTTTCTCCAGCTTCTCTCTTCGCCGACAATCGCCGAAAAGGAATGGGTCCGCCGCCAGTACGACCACATGGTCCAGGTCAACACCGCATTTTTCCCGGGGGCGGATGCATCTGTGATCAGGATCAAAGGCACAAACAAAGCGCTGGCGGTCACTTTAGACGGCAACTCCCTCTACTCCTATCTGGATCCTGAAACCGGAGGCAAGATCGCTGTGGCCGAAGCCTGCCGGAACCTGGCCTGCGTCGGAGCTCGTCCCATCGGAGTGACCAATTGTTTGAACTTCGGCAACCCGGAGAAACCGGAGATCATGTGGCAGTTCCAAGAAACCATAAAGGGAATCGCGCAGGCTTGCCGAACATTCAACATCCCGGTCACCGGAGGCAATGTCAGCTTCTACAATGACACGGAAGGCATCTCTATCTATCCCACGCCTGTGCTCGGCATAGTCGGCATGGTGGATGACATTAAACAGACAACCGGACCCGCTTTTAAGGAGGAGGGAGACATCCTCGTTCTCCTCGGAGAAAACAAGGACGAACTGGGAGCCTCGGAGTATGTCAAAACGATTCACCACAAAGAGAAAGGAATCCCTCCTCAAATCGACCTGGAAGAAGAAAAACGAATCCAGGATTTTTGCCTGGAAATCATCTCCCTCGGGCTTGTCGAATCCGCTCACGATGTCTCAGAAGGCGGCCTGGCCTGCTGCCTGGCCGAATCTTCCTTCCTGAGCGAAAAGAAAACAGGGTTGAGCGTGAATCTTCAGGACGGGACTCGCTCGGACGCTGTCCTCTTTGGGGAAACACAATCCAGAATAGTCATCACAACAAAAAACCAAAACCATCAAAAAATTCTTGATCTGGCCAAAGATAGACAAGTGAAAAGCGCGGTCATCGGAAAGACAGGTGGAGACAGGATCGTCATCAGTCACAGAGATAAAAAGCTCATCGATGTTCCCGTGGATGAAGCCCTGAAGGCCTGGAGGACCGCCATTCCCGGGATCTTCGCCATTCAGTGAAATGCGGAGATGCTTCACAAGGTACCACCCTTTTTCTCCTTTATCCGATAATAATAGGATTCAATAAATTCAAAATTATATAAATTTTTATCTATGCTATAAAATCATTGTTTGATTTAAAGGGTGGAAAAAATGGGGACGTTCCCCAAGGTGCCACCTCTTTAGGAAGAAATGTTGATTTTAAGTTGAAGAGGTGGCACCTTGGGGAACGTCCCCTTATTTAAAATGTTTCATTGATTTCCGCAACTTTTTTAATAAAATAGGGTTTTAAGACTTACAGTCAAACAAGGAAAGGGAAACACAAATGACAGAGGATGTTTTTGTCAGCCCTAAAAAAAAGGGAAAAATTGCTGTTTTCATTTCTGGCCGGGGCTCTAACTTCCAGGCCATCCATGATGCCGTCCTTGCCGGAAAAATAAACGCAGAGATCGTTCTCGTCTTCAGCAACAAAGAAGACGCGCCTGGCCTCCAGATCGCCAAAGAGCGAAATCTCGAGACTCTTTTCCTCGACCCCAAAGCCTATCCGACTCGCGAAGACCATGAAAAAGCAGCCGTCCAAGAGCTGAGGAAAAGGGATGTGGACCTCGTCTGCCTGGCAGGATACATGAGAATCCTGAGCCCTTCTTTCTGTGACGAGCTCAAACACTGCTTGATGAATATTCACCCGGCCCTGCTGCCCTCCTTCCCCGGGCTTCACGTCCAGAAGAAAGCACTCGAGTGGGGAGTCAAGTACTCAGGAGCGACAGTCCATTTTGTCACCGCTGATGTGGACATGGGTCCGATCATAATCCAGACGGTCGTTCCTGTTCTCCAAGACGATACGGAAGAGACGCTCAGCGAGAGGATCCTGAAAGAAGAGCATAAAATATATCCGGAAGCGGTCAAGCTCTATTTTGAAGGAAGAATAGAAGTGAGAGGAAGAAGAGTGTTCATCAAATAGAGTCTGGCGGGCAGTAAAGACTAAAACAGAAGAGGGAAAATAGAAAAGTCAAAGCCAGCTTGAAAACTGGAAAGATAGAGAGACTAAAATGAAAACAGAGGTAAAACCATGAAGCCAGTGAAAGAACAGTTGAAGCACCTCAAAAAAGGATGCGTGGAAATCATCCAGGAAAAAGAACTGGAAGCCAAACTGGCCCGCTCTCTCAAAGAAAAAAAGCCTTTGAAGATTAAAGCCGGGTTTGACCCGACAGCTCCGGACATCCACCTCGGACACACCGTGCTCCTGCGCAAGATGAAACACTTCCAGGACATGGGTCATGACGTGATTTTTCTCATCGGTGACTTCACAGGGCTTATCGGCGATCCCTCAGGACGGTCAACCACACGTCCGCCCATGACTCGAGAAGAAATCAATAAAAACGCCGAGACGTACAAGATTCAGATATTCAAGATTCTCGACCCTAAGAAAACCATCATCGATTTCAATTCCCGCTGGTTAGGCAAGCTGACGAGTTTCGATATCATCAACCTGACCGCCAAATACACGGTGGCTCGTATACTTGAGAGGGATGACTTTTCCAAACGTCTGAAAAATGGCCAGCCCATATCCACTCATGAACTCCTCTACCCGCTCATGCAGGCCTACGATTCTGTGGCTCTGGAAGCGGATGTGGAACTTGGCGGGACCGACCAGAAATTCAATCTCCTCGTCGGCCGTGAGATTCAAAGGGAATTCAAACAGGAACCACAGGTGGTCATGACCATGCCTCTGCTGGAAGGCCTGGACGGCGTAGAAAAGATGAGCAAAACACTCGACAACTATGTGGGTATCACAGAATCCACAAGTGAGATCTTCGGGAAAATCATGTCCATATCCGACCCGTTGATGTTTCGCTACTTCGAACTCCTTACCGATGAACCTCTCTCCCAGATCGAAAAATGGAAAAAAGAGGCAAAGGAAGGTAAAGTCAACCCCAAAGACCTCAAGTCCAGGTTGGCCCAGTCAATCGTGGCTGATTTCTGGGGCAACCAGAAGGCGGAGAAAGCGGCAACAGAATTCGAGAGAGTGTTCAAAAACAAAGAAATCCCATCAGAGATCGAAGTGATTGAGGTCAAAGCCGCGGCGACCCCTCTCATCGATTTAATGGTCGAACTGAACATATTCTCTTCTCGAGGCGAAGCCAAAAGAATCATCCGCCAAGGAGGTGTCTACCTTGACGGACAGAGAGTCGAAGATATCGGGCTTAAAGTCGCCCTGAGGAACGATGCAGAGCGGGTGCTCAAAATCGGCAAAAAGAATTTCTACAAAATCAAGCGCAAAACATAAACCTCGTAATAAAGGGAAAAATTCAAAAAAACCGAAGAAGAAAACTCGCGATGAAGTTCCTCGGTCAAAGGCACGCAACACACGCGTCTGTCTGTAGCTTGGACAATGGAGGGCTGAAGGGGACAGGTGTCATGACTGGAGGACAATCCATGCCCATTTTTTCTTAAATACGCCAGTCCATTCATGGCACATTATTTGCAGCTAAAAAAAGCAGTGAAACTCAAGTCATTCATTACCGCAGCATTCGTAGTCTTTTTTCCTCTGATTTCCTCGGCTTCCCCAAAAAAAGAAATCATCCTCGGCTTTGGCTTGGGATACTCAGGATCCTTCGACGCCACGCTGCAAGAACAGGTATATGATTACACCGAGCACAACGAGATGTATTTCAAAGAAAGAGGGAAAGTGAAAAACAATTTTGGCGTCTATGCTCAATATTTCTTCAGCCCTAGAATTGGATTAGAATTGGAGTTCAGGCAGCAAAAGGGCAGTTATTTCTCTCATCTGGAATGGTATGGCCGCTGGATTCCTGATCCCTGGGATCCGGGCAAAGAAATATATATACCCATAAACCACATCGAAGAACCTTACCGCAAAGACTGGACCGTGTTTTCTTTCACTCTGTGCTTCGTCTATGCCTACAGGCAATACACTGGGCAAAAACTCTATCCCTATGTATCCGTTGGATTCGGGTATCACTTTCTCAGTGCGGATCAGGAACTGGTTCGCAACAGATGGAAATTGGGTCCCGAAAAATCAGGGGAGAGCATGAAGTTAGGAGTGGGATTGAGATACCGATTCAGCTCAAAGCTGGCAGTCAACTTCAAGGTCTTCGGAGAATCTCTCCTGCGAGGTTTGCACTACGGAGGAACAACGTATGTCGGTCATGACCAATTCGACTTCTATGTTTATATGGAAACCAATGAAGTCATCCGGTCCAGGTACAGGAATTTAACAGCACGCTCATTCACTCACGGTGGAATCAACCTCAGCCTGGAATTCAGGCTATGATTTGATTGACCGAATGGCCGCTGATCATTCCGGAGGGAAAAACTTCGGCGGTCGACCGAAGGCCTTTTCATACATTCCGGGATACGCATCCTTCCCCCCAAGCAGAAGACAGGTCAGAGGCATCTTTTCCCGGGCCAGCCTGGATATCTCTCTCGTAACTTCCCTGATATCCCACTGGGCCGTGGCATCCTCCCTCAGCCTCGCGATATGGTATAGCTCCCGGGCATTGACTTTGAGCAGCACTCTCTTTCGGTGGGCATTGGTCAGCACATACTCCGCTCCCACATCCATCTTCTTCTTCAGACGGGAGTAAGCGCCGTTTGTCTCTCCTATGGTATCCATGAATTCTTTTTTTGCTCCGATCTCTTCCACGGAAGGGGGAACGGTCACTCCCAGTTCAGGGCTGTAATCCTGGGCGGTTAGAGTTGCCATTCGGTGACGCTTGAGCTGGGCAAAGCATGAGGCAGAGACGATGAGATCAAAAGTGAGGCTGATGTACTCAAATTCACGGAGGGGGAAATCATAAAACTCCATGTGTTTAAACGCCAATTCCAGGAGTTCCTTCTTTTCTTTTTCCTTGAGACGCTTTGCTTTGTGGAGACATTCCTTATAAGGGAGGAAGGAAGATGTGTGGAGAAAAGAAGCGACCAGTCTGGTATCCGCTTCAGCAGTGTAATCGACAAGAGAAACCGACTGGGCACTCTTTGCCGAAGGCCCGAGGAAAGCCCGGGCTTTTTCCTCGATCTCTGCGTAGGTTTTCGCGTCAAAATCACTGGCCTCGGTGAAGAGGATGATGGACGGGGCTACCTCTTTAGCCAACGCATAGATTCTTTGATTGAACTCTTTCAGCTCGGCCAGCTCCCTCGAGGCAAAGCGGCGGATCATGAATTCCAGATTCCGGGCATTGACTGTCATGCCGAGCTGGCCTTCGGTGGCCAAACTCGACACATACCGCGCATCCTCCTTGGCCCAGCCCTCCAGGAGAGAACGCTTTTTGGGATCGGCGGCCATCTTCTCGTGTTTATTAAAGAAATGGGGTTTCAATTTTTTTAAGAGTTTATGGTAGGCGGTGTTCTGGGATTTGACCGTTTTGACGAAAATATCCTTCTGCCCGGACTTCTTGATCTCTTCAGGGATAATAAAATCATCCGTCAGCGTGATGTAGCGCTGCGATTTTTCTGTGTAGGAACAGAGACGGAACTTTTCAATTTCTTCGATGGCCAGCCGGCTCACGCCGATGATATCAAAATTAAAAACAGCATGCTCGGCCACTGAATGATGACCCATCTTGAAAATGATATTCCGATTGGACCTCCGGGCTCTTTCCACTTCTTTCCTGGCGGCTGCCCGGAGCTCATTCACCGGACGGGGGTCTCTGGATATCCGGGCGTAAGAAGCAGAAAGTGTCTCGGGAGTCACATCCTCTCGGGATGGGGCTTTTTTCTTGAGGTCAGCAAGGACTTCACTGTCCACGTTGTAGCCGGCAAGAAGGACTTTCATCGTATTTGAGTACAATAAAAAGAACCAAAAAAAATGTCAAATCTAATACAACAAGTTCACATTTACTCTTTTCATTTCTGGGCATCCTTATTAAAATAGGGTGTTCACGAAGAGCGGAAGACGAAAGCGCTAGACCTGAATCCGAGAATCCGCCGCTCAGCTCTTCGAGCCAAGAGCCAAAAGAAAAATTTTCGTGACTGTATAGACATCCGAAAAAGTCACATCAAGGAGAATAAAATGTTAGATGTTTCAACAGCCCCAACCAAGGAACTTCTCGCCATGGCGGTCAAAGCGGAGATGGACGCCAATCAAACCTACTCTGACATAGCCGGCAACTTGTCCAATCCCCTACTCAAGGAAAAGTTCCAGTGGCTGGCCTACGAAGAAAAAAAACACAAAGAAATCCTGGAAAAACTGTTCGCCACTATGAATCCGGGAGAAGAAATCCCGATTCCAGATACAGTGGATGAAGATCTACTCCCATCCATTCATCTCACTCCCTCTTCCTCGCTGGTGGAAATCCTCAACCAGGCAATGGATTCAGAGAAATCCGCAGAAAATTTTTATGCCGAGCTCGCTCGGAAAGTGGAAGAGGCTCAGAAAAGAATCCTGGAATACCTGAGCAAAGTGGAGCACAGCCACTACATGATGCTCAAGAGTGAATACGCTCTTGCCCAGGAGTTTGAGGATTACGCGGAAAAGGATATCGATAAAGTCATTACGTAGATCAGCCCTTCATCACTCCCACGGGAATAACCTTGGCTACGAGCTTTCCTATCCCCACTTTATGGGAGACATTGACGACCTCATCCACATCCTTGTAGGCCTGGGAAGCTTCCTCGGCGACTCCTTTCCAGCTTGTTGACTGGAGTTCGATCCCTCGACTCTCCAGGTCTTGTTTTATTTGTTCTCCTCTGAAGCGGCGGATAGCTTCATGTCTGGACATCACTCTTCCGGCACCGTGGGCAGTGGAGCCGAAACTCAACTGTTCCGCCTCCCGCGTCCCGACGAGGATGTACGAGGCTGTGCCCATGCTTCCAGGGATGATAATCGGCTGGCCTACAGAACGGTAGACTTCGGGAATCTCTTCCCGGCCGGGGCCAAAACTCCTCGTGGCCCCTTTACGGTGAACGCACACCTCTTTGAGCCGGCCGTCAATGCTGTGTCTTTCGATCTTGGCCACATTGTGGCAGACATCATAGACCTGGTCCATCCCCTCTGCACTTCCCATGACCTTTTTGAAAACATTCCGCACCCAGTGGGCGATCATCTGGCGGTTGGCAAACGCGTAGTTGACCGCCGCGCTCATGGATTCATAGTACTGCTTTCCCAATGGGGAACGGACAGGCGCATTGATCAACTCCCTATCGGGCAATCCCCGGCTCCCGATTTTATTCTCCATCAAGCGGATAAAATCAGAAGCCACCTGATGCCCTAGCCCCCGACTACCGCAGTGTATCATGACCAAAATCTGCCCCACAGAGTGAATACCGAAAACGCCGGCCACATCTTCATTAAAGATTTCTGAAACCTTCTGGATTTCCAGGAAATGATTGCCAGCTCCCAGTGTCCCCAACTGAGGAATACCTCTCTCAATGGCGCGTGGGGAAAGATGGCTGGGATCCGCTTCTCTCATCCTCCCGTTTTCTTCTGTGCGCCTCAAATCTTCTCTCTGGCCATACCCGTTCTCTACAGCCCACTCCGCACCTTTGACACAGACTTCCAGAAGAACGTTCCGGTTCAGGCGGGTGATCCCTCCTTTGCCCACTCCGGCTGGGACCTCTCTGAAAATTTCGGCCAATAGCGGCTTCCGCTTTTCCTGGACATCTTTTTCGGTGTAATCTGTCTTCAACAACCGCACACCACAGTTGATATCGTAGCCCACTCCTCCCGGAGATATAATTCCCTGATCCAGGTCAAAGGCCGCCACTCCGCCAATCGGGAATCCGTATCCCTGATGGGCATCGGGCATGACATAGGCCATCTTCTGGATCCCTGGCAAGCAGGCCACGTTCCTGGCCTGCAGAAGAGTCCGGTCCCGCTTCACTCCCTCGAGAAGCTTCGAAGATGTATAGATAACCGTCGGGACCTTCATCTCTCCGGTTTTGGGAATTTCCCAGGTAAAATCGTTTATTTTTTTTAAGTCCATCCGGGCACCTCACATATCGACCACAACCTGGACCATGAAACGGTCATTGCTTTCGATTTCCATCTCATTATAGGTTATGGCCTTCACATCGCCGTGGATCTTATATTTCTCACTATAATTATCACCTCTAAAGAAAGCTTTCAACGTGTAAATGCTTTCTTTTTTCTCGATCTTGACATCTTCAGGAAAACCCAGAAGAAACGACCGTGAATCCAACAAATAGATGATTTCCTCCAGAAAACTGCAGAGCAGCTGCATAAGGTCTTTTCCTTCTATCGCCACCCGGTGTTCGACATTCTGTTCAACCGTTTCCCAATCCCACATCAAAGAAGCTGTCGCCAGAGCGGCATTACTGAAGGCATCCTCGAGAGTTTTTCCAAAGGCCTGGAACTTGGCATCGGCCGTGTGCTCGAGAAACCTGTACCTTTCCATCGCTAATTCTTTCCGGTCTTTCCTTGTGTGGGGACCCTTAGCTGGCGCACAACTTGACTCTGAAGGTTTCTTAACCGAGGAGAAAGCTCCACCGGGTATTCTCCTCTATCCTCTTTTATAGCTTTATATTTTTCATCCAGACAGAAAAACTCATCCAGGAAACGTTCCCGAATACGAGTCAAAGGAGGAAGCTTTACCGAGGTTTTTCCTTTTCTCATCACTCGTGTCAACAAAGGTTCTCCTCCGTTGAAATCGTCATCCCGCAAACCGATGATGTCTTTCCTCAGTTTATCTTTGGACGTCTTGAAACGGAAGACTTGCTTTTCCGAAGCCAGGGTTTCTTTTCCCGAGCTGAGCTTGAGCACGGGACGGCCAGCGTACTGAACCAGCTTATAGGCCATATCCAAGTAAGGCGCGTCCGCAGAGACGCCCATCTTTGTCCCCACTCCAAAGGAGTCCACATCCCCGCCCCGGCTCAGCACGTCCTGGATCTTGTATTCATCAAACCCACCGCTGGCAAAAATCGTGGCCTCCTCGAGCCCCGCCTTTTGAAGGATCTTTCTCGTGCCTTTGCTCAAACGGGAGATATCACCGCTGTCCAGCCGCACTCCTCTGAGCTTTTTCCCTTCCCGGCTCATCTCCTGCCCCACCTGAGCCGCGATCCTGGTTCCGGACAGGGTATCGTATGTATCCACGAGCAAAACAGCATTCTCGGGAAAAGTTCGGGCAAAGGCACGGAACGCATCGATTTCGTTTTCGAAGCTTTGTATGAAGGAGTGGGCCATGGTTCCGAATACCGGAATCCCGTATATCTTTCCGGCAAGAACATTACTCGTCCCCACGAAACCTCCGATGGCACTTGCCCGGGCCACCTTCATCCCCGCACCTGTTCCATGGGTCCGGCGCAGCGAGAAATCCACCAATTTTCGCGGCCAGGCAGCGTGAACGCATCGGGATGCTTTGGTGGCGATCATCACCTGAAGATGTGTCGCATTGATGACGAATGTCTCGATGATCTGAGCCTCGATCAATGAGGCTGTGACCTCCAGGAGAGGCTCATTGACAAAAAATAGCCGGCCTTCGGGGATGGCATAAACATCGCCTCTGAAGCGGAAATTTTCAAGATAAGAGAGAAATTCAGGTTTGAAGAGCCCTGTTTTTTCCAAATATTCGAGTTCCTCGGGATTAAATTGAAGGGTCTCGAGATATTCGAGCACATCGGTCAACCCGGCCGAGACAAAGTACCGCCGGGCAGGAGGATAATCGCGGATGAAAAGGCTGAAAGTGGCAGGCGCAAACATCTGGCTCTCAAAAAAGCTGGCCGCCATGGTCAGTTCATAGAGGTCAGTGAACAATGCTGAACCGTCTATTTTTTCCATGCTCGCACTCCTGGATGTCTGTATGAGACCCAGACTGGTTTAAAACCTTCCGCCTATCTGGCTTCCGCAGAAAGGGCAGGCGGAATCCTGAATTTTGTAATCCGTCACGTGGAATCCATCTCTGCGGATAAGAGTTTTCCCACAGGAAGGGCACTGGGTGCTCTCTGACTCCCCGTAGACATTCCCGATATAGACGTAGCGAAGCCCTTCCTCTTCTCCTAAAGAGCGCGCTTTGTGCAAGACTTCGACCGGAGTGGCCGGAGTATCAGTGAATTCATAATCGGGATGGAAACGGCTGAGATGCCAGGGAATATCCGGGTCAGTCTTGGCAATGAATTGGGCTATGCGTTTCAGTTCATCTGTGCTGGCATTCTGGCCGGGAATCACGAGTGTGGTCACCTCCACCCAGATATCCAGTTTTTTCATCAGGCGGATCGAATCCAGAACAGGCTGAAGGTGTCCTTTGCATACGTCTTTATAGAATTCCTCCCGGAAAGATTTCAAATCCACATTGCAGGCATTCAAGTACGGATGAAAAGCCTCCAGAGCTTCGGCTGTCATATATCCATTGGTGACGAAAACATTAGCCAATCCCCTTTCAGAGGCCAGCCGGGCCGTGTCATAGGCATACTCGTAGAAGATTGTCGGCTCGGTGTAGGTGTAGGAAATACTACGGCAGCCGTATTTCTCGGCCGCAGACACCACATCCTTCGGAAGAAGCGTGTGACCGGATAATCCGCTGTCTTTCCTTTTGTTGACCTGGGAGATCGACCAGTTCTGACAGAACGGACAGCGGAAGTTGCATCCAATGGTCGCGATGGAGAAAGAGGTTGTGCCGGGCAAAAAATGGTAAAGTGGTTTTTTTTCGATCGGGTCAACATGAGCCGCGATGACTTCCCCGTAGACATGCGTGTAGAGCTTTCCTCCCTTATTCTGTCGAACTCCGCAAATCCCGTATTTCGAGTCTGCAATATGGCACTTGTGACCGCAAAGAAGACAGGAGACCTTCTGCTCAGGAAGCGTTCGGTAGAGCATGGCTTCTTTAATCATCTGGACTATTGGCCTCTATTCAGCTCGCCTTCCGTATAAAACTCGCTGGCTGAAGGGCAGAGGTGCCTCAGTTGGCATTCCGGACAGCGCGGCTTCCGTGATGGGCAGACAGTACGGCCATGGTTGACGAGCATGTAGTTGAAATCGATCCAGTCTTCTTTAGGGACGATCGCCATGAGGTCTTTTTCTATTTTATCCGGGACTTTCTCCTTGCTCAAACCCAATCTTTGAGACAAACGCCTGACGTGAGTGTCGACGGCAATACCTTCTGCCTTTTTAAAAGCACTGGAGAGGACAATATTGGCTGTCTTCCGGGCAACTCCGGGAAGGGTCAGGAGGTCTTCCATGTTATCCGGCACTGCGCCGTCAAAATCCTCGACGATCTTTTGAGAAGCGCCGATAATACTCTTCGCTTTATTCCTGAAAAAACCGGTCGACCTGATCTCTTCCTCCAGGACTTTTTGATCCACAGAAGCGAAATCTCGAGGAGTCCGGTATTTGCAAAAAAGTGATGGGGTCACCTGATTGACTCTTTCATCGGTGCACTGCGCCGATAAGATAGTGGCCACCAGAATCTGAAGAGGAGTCTCAAAGCGGAGGGCTGTCCGGCTTCTGGGGTAAGACTTATATAAAGCGGCAATGATTTCTCCAATTCTCTGTTTAGCGCTTCTCATTGTTTTTCCTCACTCAAAAGGGACACATCCCGGAATGGCATCCACCCGCATACTCGGATTCAGCCGTAATAAAATCGAGAATATCTTCCCGCTCCTCTCCAATCCTCGAGTCAAAAGACAGCACTTGATTCTTTTTTGTCTCATAACGGTATATCGTGATGCCTTTGCATTTCAACTCATGGGCCATAAGATAAATCCGGCGCACATCTTCCACTGTGGAATCAAAAGGCAAATTAATGGTCTTGGAAACAGAATTATCAGTGTATTTTTGAAAAGCAGCCTGAATGGCCAAGTGGTGTTTGGGCGGAACATCAAAGGCAGTGACAAAAACTTTTCTTATATCCGGGGGGAGCATCTTGATATCCCGAATCGAGCCCACTTTTCCCACTTCTCCCAGGAGATCTTTTGAATACAGTCCCCTCATTCTGAGTTCCTCTTCAAAGAGAGTATGTATTTCATAGAGCTTTCTCCCGGATAATACATTTCGGACAAAGCTGAGCGCGAACAGAGGCTCGATGCCGCTTGAGCAGCTGGCGATGATGCTGATGGTTCCGGTCGGAGCCACTGTATTCACTGTGGCATGGCGCATCCTCATGTTTTTCTTCGGATAGATGGATTCTTTATAGTTGGGGAAGACCCCTCTCTCTCGAGCCAAAGTTTGGGAGGCCTTCCAGGAAGCATCCCGGAAAAACTTCATGACCTTCCCCGCCATCCGGACCGCACTCTCCTCATTATACGGAATACCCTGTTTGATAAGCATATCCGCAAAGCCCATCACTCCCAGGCCAATCTTGCGGTTGGCAAAGGTCATCTCCCGAATTTGAGGAAGAGGATAAGTGTTGACTTCGATCACATCATCTAAAAATCTCACTCCCCACTCGACAGCTTCTTCCAGTCTGTCCCACTCCAAGGAACCGTTTCTCACGAACTTCGACAGGTTGACCGATGCCAGGTTGCAGCTCTCATTGGGAAGAAGAGGGATCTCTCCACATGGATTCGTGGCCTCAATCCGGCCCAATCGTGGAGTAGGATTCCGGCGGTTGATCTCGTCGAGAAAAATCAGCCCCGGGTCTCCGGTCCGCCAGGCTGAGTAGACAATCAGATCAAACAGAACCCTCGCTTTAATGGATTTGACCTTCTTTTTTGTCCGGGGATTGACCAGGCTAAAGTTTCTGTTCCTTCTCACCGCTTCGATAAATCCATCGGTCACACCCACAGAAAGGTTAAAATTCGAAAAAGCCCCTTCTTCTATTTTGGCTTCAATGAAATCAACGATATCCGGATGATCACAGCGCAGGATGCCCATGTTGGCTCCACGCCTCCTCCCTCCCTGGACAATGACTCCTGTGGCCTGGTTAAAAATACTCATGAAGGAAACAGGGCCGGAGGCTTCCCCCTTGGTGGACGAAACCAGGTCTCCTTTGGGCCTCAACCGAGAAAAGTCAAAACCTGTTCCTCCTCCGGTCTGGTGAATCCTGGCCATGTTTTTCAAAGCCCCGAAGATTCCCTCCATGGAGTCTTCAACCGGCAGCACAAAACAGGCAGAAAGCTGACCGAGTGAGGTTCCGGCATTCATCAGCGTCGGTGAATTGGGCAAAAATTCAAAATTGGTCATCATCCGGAAAAATTTCTCTTCGACCTCGTCTTTTTTTCGCTTTGATTTAAAATTCGTTTCTCCCTCGCTTATGCTCTGCGCGATCCGGCGGAAAAGCTCTCTAGGTGTCTCAATAACGTTCTTCTCGTCATCCTTCAACAGATAGCGTTTTTTGAGGACAAGTAGAGTATTCAGAGGAAGTTTGAGGTCATCCCTGACGCCATAGATGACCTTGACCTGTCTGATGTCTTTATGTTCCTCACGGTAGAGGATGTAGCTTCGGGCTACAGACCTGAAGCCTTCCTGCATCAGCACCTCTTCCACAATATCCTGGATCTCTTCCACAGAGGGGATTTTATCTTTAAAGACCGATGCCACCTTCTCCAGTACTTTCTCTGTAGAAATATCGGCTGTATGAGTCGCCTTTTTTTCATCAGCGAGAGCTTCGAGAGCCGCGCGGAATATGGCTGTTTCTATTTTCTGTTTGTCGAAGCCGACAAGAGAATTGTCTCTTTTTCGTATCTTTTTCGGTAAACGCACTCCTTTTTCCATTCTTTTTTAAACTCCTAGCTCGGAACGGAGTTGGATGAAGCGGAGAATATCGCTCCGGCAAATGATGCCAGCGACCTTCTCTCCTTCCATCACCGGGATCTGATGGATGTCTTTGGAGGTAATGCTCAAGAGAATCTTCCTTCCATCCGCATCAGGACTCACAGCCTCCAGCTTTTCCTTGGGAGTCATGATGTCTCCGACCCGAATATTTGACCAGTTCTCTTTTGGTGTGGCTTTCACATCTTCCAAACAGACAATCCCTTTGAGGCTGCCCTGCTCGGCAACAAGAAAAACTCTCTCTCTTTTCTTGAGAATATAATCATCCACCAGGTTCTGGACAGGCAGGTCAGCGGTCACCGTCTCAAAGTCTTTGGACATCAGTTCATCAGCCCTGACTCCCTTGAGCATAGAATCGACCATAACCTGATGATAGCCTCGGACAGCGGCGCTGTGAAGAAACCAGCCGACGAAAATCAGCCAGAGTCCTGAGAGGTTCGCCCTGAAAATCTGGAGGATCCCGATAAAAATCAGAAAAAAGGCGAATCCCTGCCCAGTGAGAGAGGCAATCCGCGTGGCCTTTCTCAAGTTCCCGGTCACCTTCCAGATGATGGCCCTCAGGACTCTTCCCCCGTCCATCGGAAAGCCGGGGAGGAGGTTAAAGATGGCCAGTAATAAATTGATATAGGAAAGATAACTCACCACCGCTCCGATTGGCTCACTCACACTTTTCAACACCAAGGACAGGATAAAAAAGATCAACGCAAGAGCCAGGCTGGTGAGAGGCCCGACAAGAGCCATAGTGAACTCACGCCATGGCTTTTTCGGTTCCTCGGAGATCTGGGCCACACCTCCAAAGAGAAAAAGAGTGATGTTGCGGACTTTTTCTCCCTGGCTTATGGCCACCAGGGAATGAGCCAGCTCATGGACCAGAACCGAGGCAAAAATGAGAAGGCTGGTGACCGTCCCGATGAGCCAAAAAAGACCCCGTGACCAATCAGGATACTGCTGGGGAAAAAATGTTGTGGATAATACCCAGCTGAACAGAATGAATATCACAAGCCAACTTGAATCGATGTTGATGGCTATTCCGAAAATCCTTCCGATGCGCCAAGAGTGTTTCATCCTCTTTTCTCCTTGAGTAAATTAAAATCGCCTGACTAGGCCGCCAAAGGCTTGATCAGGACCAGGAAACGAACGAAGTTCCCACTTCTTACTTTTTGATTATATAAAAAGCTGAGCCGATGGAAAAGCAGGAAAAAACGGGCTTTATTCCTTTAGTTCCTCTCCGTGCTGTCTGCTATTCCGGAGTGAAACTTTTGCCCCATGATTTTTCTACGGTCCGACATGTACCATTTCCTGACCAAAGTGAAAATCCTCGACATCATAATAATCTGGAAACTTCTCAAGAAGGTCGATCTCAGATTTTATCATGAAATAATGACTCCTCTCGACTCGGCTGAGGTATTTTAAAACCTTCTGGCTCGGCTCATCTTTCATCCTTTCACCCGCTTGTTTATAGAAATCTTCACTTGTTTTTTCAGCTCGAAGAGCTGCTTGGAAAAGGTCCAAAACAGAAGCCTTATCTCCCAAAGAAGCTTTTATGGGAGGGAGGAGGGGTTTCTCAGGAACTTTGAGTATTCTCTCCGGGAATCTCTGCGAAAAAAGTCTCTCCAGAGTCTTCTTGTGTTTCTCTTCCTCAAAAATCAGAAACTTGAGCTTTTCTCGTAAAAGTTCATTCTTCACTCTATCGTGCAGTTTGGAGTAGAAACCGGCAGCATCGACTTCAGAGCGGACAGCACCAGCCAGGATTTCATAAGGTTGTAGTTTTGCTAAATCCATATCATCCTCTTATGGGGACGTTCCCCAAGGTACCACCTCTGATGAACTAAAGATTGATACTTTAGGAATCAGAGGTAGTACCTTGGGGAACGTCCCCTAAATTTTTAAAATCTTAAAAATTTTTCCTTTGGAGAGCCGCACAGCGGGCACTTGTCCGGAGCTTCCCCTTCCACTGTGAATCCACACACCTGGCAGACATGAATCGGCATAAACTCCATATCCTGTCCCTTGTCCACGGCCTGTTTGGCTTTCTTGTAAAGTCCAGCGTGAACCTTTTCTGCTTCCAAGGCCCACCTGGTCACCGTTTCTGCCCCCTTTTCCTCTTCTTCTTCCGCTTTACTGATAAAAGCCGGATACATCTCTTGTACCTCGTAGGTCTCTCCTTCTATTGCATCTTGTAGATTATCCGCGGTCTTTCCAACGCCGGGGAGAGTCTTGAGATGATTGGCCGCATGAATCTGCTCGGCAAAGCTGTTGGCCCTGAAGAGCCTGGCCACATTCGGAAGATTTTCCTTATCTGCCTTATCCGCGAAAGTCATATACTTTAAATGAGCCTGACTTTCTCCGGCAAAGGCACTCTTTAGGTTTTCTTCAGTCTCTTTTTTCATTATTACCTCCTTAAAGTGAGACCATTTTCTCAATCGCACCTCTTGCCCTCTGGCTGATTTCCAGAGGAACTTCAACTTTATAAACCATATCCTCAAGAGATCGCAGCACTTTCTTCAAATCAGTTTTTTTCATGTTTGAACAGAATGACCGGTCTCTCGCTGGATAAAAATTCTTGGTTGGGTTCTCCTTTTTTATTCGATAAATAATGCCCGTCTCTGTGCCGATGATGATGTCTTTCTTAGTCGTGACGCGGCCTTCCTTCACCATGCCTCCCGTGGAAAGAACTTTATCCGCAATATCAATGACTTCTGGCCGGCATTCCGGATGAACCCACACTTCTGCCTCAGGATAAAGTTTCTTTTTTGCCCTGATATCTCTGGCGAGAATGTTGTTGTGCACATAGCAGTAGCCATCCCAAGGGATGATCTTCTTCTGAGTATGGCGGGCGACATATGCCGCAAGGTTCTTGTCCGGAGCAAAAAGAATCTCCTTTCCTCCGATTGAATTGACAACATTGACAGCGTTGGAAGATGTGCAGCAGACGTCACATTCGGCCTTGACTGCCGCAGAGGTGTTAACATAGCAGACGACTTTACTCCCCGGATAACCCTGTTTCCACTCTCGAAGCTCATCGGCTGTGATCATATCCGCCATCGGACAGCCGGCATTAATCTCTGGCATCAAGATTGTCTTTTCCGGAGCCAAGATTGCAGCCGTTTCAGCCATGAAGTGAACGCCACAAAAAACGATGACTTCTTCCTTGACCTTTGCGGCCTGCTGGCTCAAACCGAGAGAATCTCCGATATAATCTGCAATATCCTGGACGTCACCGACCTGGTAATTGTGCGCAAGAATGACAGCGTCCTTTTCTTTTTTTAATTCACTAATCTTATCCTTTATTTCTGCTTTATTCATTTTTCTCCCTGATCCTCCATCTTCAGCATGGTCCGGACGAACAAAGAGCCGTTCCTTTTTTCGACCTTCTGGAAAGGAAGCCGGTTGATCATACCCGCCGTCTCCTCATCGATAAATCCCACTTTGGAGAAATCGAGCACTATCTTCTCCCCTTTATCCAGCCACCGGTTTATTTCTGCGTTGAGCTCTGCCATCCATTTCTGACACATTTTTCCTTCGAGGAAGAGCACTCGTGCCTTCCGGCCTTCCTTTTTGACTGTTATGCGCAACATTGTTCCTAATCAGTCCTTCAGTTTCCTGATATACACTTTGATGACTTCGCCTTCTTCTTCCATCCCTAAAAATTCCTGCCCCGTTTGTCTGCACCAGGCCGGCATGTCTTCTTTGATTCCCTCGTCAGTCGAAACCACTTCCAGTACTTGACCCTTTTTCATCTCTTTGATTTTGCGTGCGGTCTGGATGATCGGCATGGGACAGAGCAACCCGAAACAATCCAGCTTCACATCAGCCTTCATCATCACCGAATCTCCAAATTGCTTCGTCTGAATCCTCCGGCCCTTCACTCCACACAGTTCTCACACTCTCACCTTTGTGGCTCCGCAGTGAGGACAGTCTTCTGCTCCTTTTTTCTTGGCTTTCCCGCATTCAGGACAATCTTCGAGTTCAAGGTTACAGCTGCCGCAGATACCCTCCAACTCCCCCAGGGGACCTTCACAGTAGGGACAGGTGCATTCCTCGCTCTCTGCCGGTTTCTCCACAGGAGCTTCTTCCGCTTTTTCTTTTTTTATGCCTTTTTGTTTTTCCAGGTAATCCTCAATGGCTTTATGGAGGGCATCCGCTCCCAGGTTCGAACAATGAAGCTTGTTTTTGGGCAGACCTCCCAATTCTTCTGCCACACTCTTGTTCGTGATTTTCATGGCCTCTTCAAGCGTCTTTCCCATGGCCATTTCACTCACCATGCTGGAAACGGCGATCGCGGCTCCGCAGCCAAATGTCTGAAACTTCACATCAGCAATGCGGTTGTCTTTCACCTTGATGTAGAAACTCATCATATCGCCGCAGACAGGATTCCCAACTTGACCGACTCCGTCCGCGTCCTTGATAACTCCCACATTCCTTGGATTTTGAAAATGTTCCATGACTTTTTCACTGTAAATCATTTTTCCTTCTCCTCCAAATATTTAGTGTACAACGGAGACATCTTCCTCAGTCTCTCTATGACAGGCGGAAAGGCTTCCAGAAGATAATCAATATCTTCGGAAGTCGTGTCGTCAATCAAGCTGAAAACTAAAGAGCCCTGTGCCAGGGCATGGTCGATTCCCATTGCCAAAAGCACATGCGAAGCTTTTAGCGCCTTGGAAGTGCAGGCTGAGCCACTGGAGGCAGCAATGCCCTGCATATCCAGGTTCAAGAGCATCGCTTCTCCTTCGATAAACTCGATACAGAAGCTGGCGTGGTGAGGCAATCGTTTTTCTGGATGACCGGTAAGAAACACATGGTCCACTCTTTGAGGAAGACCCTGAATGAGTCTGTCTCTCAAGGGCCTCACAGCTTCCGCGCGTTTCTCCATATCTCTCATGGATATTTCGGCCGCTTTGCCCAACCCAACAATCGCCGCCACATCTTCTGTTCCGGCTCTCCGCCCTCCTTCCTGAATACCTCCATCGATGAAAGGAAGAATTCGAATTCCTTTTTTCACGAATAAGGCAGCGGATCCTTTGGGACCGTAGAACTGGTTCCCGGCCAGACTGAGGGCATCGACTCCCAATTCAGACACATTGACAGGAACATTCCCCACGGCCGCCACCGCATCTGTGTGAAAAATGATGTCGGCTGCGCGGCAGACTTCGGCAATCTCCTGAACAGGTTGAACAGTCCCCACTTCACTGTTGGCCAGCATCACAGAAACAAGAACGGTTTCTGGAGTGATGGCCTTCTTGATATCTTCCGGATTCACCATGCCAAATTTGTCCACAGGAACGAGACTCGAGCTGAAGCCGAGTTTTTCAAGGCTCTTGGCCGAATGAAGAACGGATTGATGCTCGACAGCTGAAAGAACGATATGGGCTCCTTTATCCCGCTGGGCCAACGCCAATCCTTTGAGAGCAAAATTATTGGATTCTGAACCACTGGAAGTGAAGTAAACCTCGGAAGCCTGGGCATGGATGAGCTGAGCCACCTTCTCCCGGGCCTCTTCTACGGCTCCAAGGGCTTCCTGGCCAATCGAGTGAAGACTCTGAGGATTGCCAAAATTCCCCTTCAAATAGGGCAGCATCGCCTCAAGCACCTCCGGATGGAGCGGGGTCGAGGCAATATGGTCCAAATATACTCTCTTCATTTTAACCTTCTTTTTATCCGTTTTGACAGAAACCGAGAAAATAAGCCTGATTTCTGTTCATTTTTTTCATTTTTTTTCAATTGACGGCCACAACTTCCTTGATCTCTGGGATCTCTTTTTTTAAATGTCTCTCAATCCCCATTTTTAACGTCAATTGGGACATGGGACATCCACCACAGGCTCCGGTCAGCTTCACCTTCACTACGTCATTGTCCACCTCGACTAACTCCACATTTCCTCCGTCTGCCATTAGAGCCGGACGAATCTTATCCAGAGCTTTCTCAACTTTTTCCTTCATTGAATTATTCTCCTTTCAAAAAAATTTAATACATAATTATATCACTGAAATATCATTGAAATTTTTCCATGATTTTTTCAAACTTCTCGATATCGAGACTCAGATCATTAAAAACAACGGGACGCTCCTTATCAGGCAAAATAAGATCTTCATAAGATGGCTTGTTCTCAACATAAATCAAACCCACCGGAATTTTTCCTTTGCTCGACAGTTTTTTCCACGCCTGCGTTCTGTTCTTCGGGTCATACTTCGGGTCTTCTTCGACACGAGCAATATTCTCTCTGAACCACTGAGATGTGATAATCTTATTATGCGTCACACACGGGCTCAAGACTTCGATAAAGGAAAATCCTTTGTGTATAATGCCTTTCTCAATGAGAGAAGCGAGCTGCTTTGGGTCTCCTGAGAATCCCCGGGCAATAAAGGTCCCTCCCGAAGCCAGAGCCAGCCGTGGACCGTCTAAAGGGAACTCCTTGGTGCCGTAGGGCGCTGACACGGAAACGTATCCCATGTCGCTCGTGGGAGAAGTTTGTCCTTGAGTCAGGGCAAAGAGTCTATTATCCACGACCAAATAAGTGAGGCTGATATTCCGCCTCAAGGCATGAATAAAATGCCCCAGTCCGATGGAGTAGGCATCACCATCTCCGCTGATCCCAATCACAGGAAGAGAGGGATTGGAAAGCTTGATCCCCGAAGCCAGTGGTAAAATCCTTCCATGGAGCGCGTGAAAACCATAGGATTTAAAATAGTTATTCAACCTCCCATGGCAGCCAATACCTGTCACGATGACCAGCTCTTCAGGATCGAGGTCAAGCGAGACAGCCGCCTTTTTGAGAGCCGCAAAGATGCCAAAGAGGCCGCAGCCCCCGCACCAGGTGGGATCGCTCAAGTGAAAATCCGCTTCTTTCTTCATTGAACAACCTTTTGGATTTGTGACGATATCTCTTGCGGCCTGAAGGCCAGGCTTGAGTAGTTCAAAATATTCTTCAACCTGAAGGGCACCTGAACCTGGCTTTGAATCAGCCGGCTCAACTGCCCGGAAAAGTTATTCTCGACGACAAAAACTTCCTGACAGGAATCTAAGAATTCCTGGACTTTCTTCCGCGGAAACGGCCAGAGTGTTCTCATCTGCAAGTATTTGGACCTGGTTCCCTTTTCCTGGAGCTGCGCGATGGCTTCTTGAATCGGGCCAAAAGTGGACCCAAAGCCGATGATTCCAATCTTGGATTCCTTATCCCCCCACACTTTGGGAGGAATCAGGTCTTTTGTGGCACTCTCGAGTTTTTTCATCCTTTTCTGCATCATCCGGATTCTATTCCCGGAGTCTTCATCCCGGTATCCATATTCATCGTGCTCATTGCTCTCGACCATATGCAGTCCGTTCTTCATCCCAGGCAGCGCCCGAGGGGAGATACCGTCAGGCGTGAACCTGTATCTTCTGTAATCTTTTATTTTTTCTAGCTGCTCCTGGTTGAGCAGTTTTCCTCTGTCAATACTGACCTTTGTCATGTCGAACTTTTTAACCGTCCGCAAGTTCTGGCCAAAATCCTGCTCTGTGAGAAGAACCACAGGACACTGATACACTTCTGCCAGATTAAAAGCTTTGACAGTGAAATCGAAACATTCTTCCGGAGTTCCCGGAGAGAGCACGATGCGCGGAAAATCACCGTGCGCGCCATGAATCCATTGATCCAAGTCTGACTGCTCGGTTTTTGTGGGAATTCCCGTGCTCGGACCGACTCTCTGGACATGAGCTATGACAACGGGAATCTCCGCCATCCCGGCCAGAGAAAAAGCCTCCATCATCAACGAGGCTCCAGGACCAGAGGTCGAAGTCATCGCCCGCGCTCCCGCGTAGGAAGCGCCGAGGGCCATGTTCAGCGCGGCCAGCTCGTCCTCAGTCTGAACCACAAGTCCATTAAATTCGGGAAAGTGAACAGCCAACCACTGCCAGATTTCAGTCGCCGGACAGATTGGATAGGCCGCAAAATACCGGCATCCGGCCGCCAGTGCTCCCAGTGCAATGGCTTCATCCCCAGAGAGAAGAAGCCTGCCTGAGTCCGCCTTATTCACGAGCGGATGGAGCTCTTCTGACTGAACCATCTCTTTGGCCTTTTGGCATCCCAGCTGCAGGGCACGAATATTCTCCTCGACTATCTTTTTTCCTTTTCTCTCCAGAAAAACCTCGGAAACGATTTCTTCGATGATGCGAAAATCCAGATTAAGGATATGACTTAATGCTCCGAGAGCAATCATGTTTTTGTAAATTTCACTTTTAAAATTCTCTCTGGTCAGCTTCCTGAGGGGGAAAATATGGTACGTCCTTCCCTCAATCCGAGAAGGGGCTGTATGGGCAATTCCTATGCCATCACAGAGAAGGATTCCTTCCTTAGCCACTTTATCCGCATGTTCAACGACGGCTCCGCAGTCGAACGCCATGAAAACATCTATATCGTTTGCTCTCCCGTAGACCTTTTCCAAGCTCGCTCGAATAGTATAATTTGTGCGTTCTCCTCTAATATTTGAAGGAAAATCTCTGTACGTCGAGATCCACCATCCCTCTCTCTTGAGAATCTTGGCGAGAACATTCCCTGTGAAGAGGACTCCATCTCCGGCTTTGCCTGCGATCATGACAGATATATCCGTAATTTTATTCCCTTTTTTCTTCATGGCCTTACTTCGATTCTCAAGTTGACTGAATCTCTCCTTTTTATTGTTGCCTATCAAAAATATAAAGCAATATCCGTGCCAAGTGAAAATAAATCATTTTTTTTATTTATGTTATTGAAATTATTAAAGATAAAAATTATCGGTTAAAACCTGATACAGATTTAACAGCCTATAAATACCGAAATATCGGTATTTCTTATAAAAAAATCAACGGCTCTTTGGCCTTTCAATACCTAATTTCTTCATACGGCTTTGGAGGGTGGAAGGCTTCAATCCTAATATGACAGCCGCTCCTTTGGGTCCGTAGATAGCTCCCTTGGTATGCTGAAGAATCTCAAGAATATATTTTTTTTCATATTCTTCAAGGGGAATAAGGCTTAACTCACTCTTCTGGCCGAGAGACTGGCCAAAATAGGCTTTTGGGATCTCAAAAGCGTTTCCTTTGGAGATAACAAGCCCGTGTTCGATAACATTCTGTAACTCTCTGACGTTCCCGGGCCAAGAATATTCCATGAACAGTTTCATCGTGTCCTCACTCACCTTATCGATTTTCTTCCCGATCCTTCTCCCTATCGTATCTAAGAAATAAGCTGTTAAGAGAGGAATGTCTTCTTTTTTTTCTCGAAGCGGGCTGATTTCGAGGGAGAATACATTCAGGCGGAAGAACAAATCCTGTCTGAATCTTTTCTCGTTGACCAGGTGCATCAGGTCCCTATTCGTCGCGGCGATAAGCCTGACGTCGACTCTTATTGTTTTTGAGCTGCCGACTCTCTCGAACTCTCCATCCTGCAGTACACGAAGAAGCATCGCTTGGGTTTCAAGCGGCAGGTCTCCGATCTCATCCAAGAAAATAGTGGCATTGTCCGCATACTCGAACCTGCCGATTCTCCTCTGTATGGCTCCGGTAAAGGCTCCCTTCTCATGGCCAAAAAGTTCTGAAGTGATCAATCCTTCCGAAAGTGCCGCGCAGTTCACCTTGACCAGTATTCTATCCTTGCGTGAACTGAGCTCATGGATGTAGCGTGCGACCAGCTCTTTCCCTGTCCCTGTCTCTCCTTTAATGAGGACCGTGGTGTCCGTTGGTGCCACCTGCTGGATGGCTTTTTTGATCCGCTGCATGGCAGGGCTGACGCCGATCATTTCCTCGAAGGGATATTCAGATTTGATTTCATCTCGAAGGGCCTGGGTTTCCTGGAAGTATCTGTTCTTCTCAGATTCTGTCCTCGCTTTATTCAGCCTCTCTTCTTCCAGTCTGATTCTATCCGTCACATCCCGGAAAGTCCCTCTGTATCCGGTGATGTTTCCTTTTGAATCCCTCACGGATATGAGCGAAAATTCTAAAAACTGCTCCTCCCGACCGATCCGGAAAGCCAGCGAAAAATTATCCATGGCTCCCGCTTCATCGACAGATTCGATAAATTTTTCCCATTCTTCTTTCTCTACGTTGAGTTCACTGATCTTGATCCCCTGGCCCAATAATTTCTTGGGAGAGGAATGGCCCAACAGTTCCGCCCCTTTGCTGTTCACTTGAACGATGGAGCCTTTTGTATCCAGCTCCAGGATTCCCATGGAAGTCGAGTTGAATAGTTCCATGAGTCTCCTCTGCGACTCATTCAACTGAGTGTACAGTTGAGAATTCTGGATGGCGATCCCGACCTGAACTGAAACATCTTCAAGGAACCGGATCTTCTCAACAGGGAAAAGACCCTCCTTCTCATCAGAAAGATAAAGCTCGGCAATGATTTTTCCTTGCGCTCTGACCGGAACTATCGCCACAGATTCATATCCTCTGCTCAAGCATGCATCTCTTAAAGTCCCGCTTTCGATTTTTGAGTAATTGATCCTGATTTTAGCCAGAAGCTGAGTCAGCGAATCAGTGAAGAAAGACCCATTCTCCGTGATGAAAGGCCATGATTTATCTACTGCGCCTCGAGCCACATGCCCGCAAAGGCAATCTTTCACGGATATCCAGTGCTCTGAATCTAGAAACTTCTTATCCAATCCCAAATGCGCGGAAAAAGGAATATTGCCTTTGGAGTCGATCATCCGGATTGCCAGATGACGGCATCCAGTGACTGTTTTCAATATGGCGAGAATTTCATTCAGAGTTTTATTTAAATCACCCAGTTGGCTTATTTTTTCTGTAAGCAGAGAATAGATTTCAAATTTTCGTGAACTGTCAAAGAACAAGTCGTCTTGGTTTTTTGCCGATTTTTTCTGAGTCATATTTGCTTACTTGTAAGAAAGATAAAGAATATCTAGGTTTTTACCATAAAAACAACCGAATCTCAATTCTCATGAGTTATTCATAAAATCTGCCGACACCACATACAAAACACCTCTGAAGGATGATTAACAATTTAATGCCGGCATCTTTTCCCCTTCGGGCGAGCAAATCTGACGACCTTTTCTTAAAAAAAATTGTCATCGCGAGCAAAGCGTGGCGATCTCATAGTGTATCGCTAACTTCATGAGATTGCCGCTGTCGCTTCTCTCCTCGCAACGACGTCTACTTCGTTACAGCGCAAGAGCAGTGGACGACCACGTCATCACGAGCGATCGAAGAGAGCGTGGTGAACTCATCATTCTTCGCGTCCAGAATGAAATTGCCACATTCGCTACGCTCTTCGCAACAGAGTCTACGGCAACCTCGACTCGTGAATAAGCCAGGTTCACTCTAGAAAGAAATAAGAAATAGGAAAATAGGACGTTCCCGAATGTAGAAGTGTATCCTTGAATTAGGTTGTGAATGCAGCGGCGGGATCAGGCCTGATCCCGTTTGAATTATTTCTTTTTCGCCTTCTCTTTCATAGGCTTCGAGCAGCAAATCAGTGCATGTTCTTCAACACAACCGCAGACTTCATCCACAATCACTCGTAAGCCGCAGACATGACATTCGTAAGCCTGACCTTTTTTAGTCTTGACTGCCACTTTTTTCTTTGGAGCGGCCTTCTTTGTTTTCTTCACCGCAGTCTTTTGAGTTATCTTTTTCGCTGCCCTCTTCGGAGCCGCTTTTTTTGTTGTCTTTGTGGTTTTTTTAGCTGGCATTTGAACCTCCATTCCTAAGGAAATTTTTTCTTATAGATTATTTTTTACTACTAAAAAAAACTAAAGTCAATGATAACAACGATAGAGGTTAGGACTGGCGTTATAGGCGGGATCGGGCTGGGTTAGAGTTGATTCGCAATGATACCGATCAAGTCTTGATCTCTGAAATCCAGCTAAGGCCTGATTCCATGAGCTAAAGTTTTTATCTCACAACAACCCGGCTCTGGCGTGTCGTAAATTCTACGTTTTCACCTGTGGGGCTGTTCGCTGAGACCTGGGTGATGGAGATGATACATTCTCCTTGGCTCACGGGCTCGAAAACGAGCACGGCAATGGTTCCTGTCCCCCTCAGGCCTCTTCCTATATCTGGGCTTGAAAATCCAATAATGCATGCTCCGGAGGAATTATCTATGTTCTCAAGAAAAGGAACATTCTCTCCGAGACGGTTCAGGAACTCCCTTCGCACGATTTCCTTTAATCTGATGACTGAAGGATCAAAACTGATATTCAAAGACAGGTTGCTGATCTCCTCTTGAATCCGAAGGTTTGCGTTGATCCGGATGTCTCGATTCTGACGAGCCTCGAAATTGGGGGGGCTCAGCATCACCTGATTTTGGCCCCTTCTTTCTGCGGCAGCGGCTTCATCCGGCGTGGCTCTCAACCGACTCTCTTCAGGGAGTCTCTCGGCTCCTCTTTCAGAAGCTGTAATCCCCTCCAGTCCAACCCAGAGAGGCTTCGCATCTTCTTCCGTCAGAGGTATCGTCCGGATAATGCGAGGAGTGATGGTCAATATCACATCTGTCTGCTGGATAGTGTTGTTCGTGCCGGAAAAAAGACCTCCCAGGATAGGGATGTTTTTCAGCCCGACAATCCCGCTGTGTATCTTTCTTTCTTCCTCCTTCAACAATCCAGCCAGAAGGTTCGTCTCGCCATCCCTTAACCGAATCACGTTCTTCACTTCCCGGGTGGCGATAATCGGAATATTGGCAAAACCCGTTCCTCCGATTGACTTGATCTTTATCTCCAACTCCAGAGTGACTTCCTTTTCAAAATGAATCCGGGGTGTGATCTTGACATCGATACCGACATCTTCGAATTGGAAATTTGTCACGGGCTGCTGGCTGACTCCTCCAGCCGCTATAGGGGTGAAAGTGGTTCTCGGAATCGGGATTTTATCCCCGACCAGATAAGTCATCTCTTCTCCCTCTATCCCGCGCAACCGAGGCTGAGAGATGATCTTGGTATCCGCGTCTGACTCCAAAAACTGCACGACAGCCGAAGGCAGGCTGATCTGAAAATTATTTCCTCTCGTGAAATCCAGGTCGCCCAGGTTTATCCAGCCCTCATCTGCGTCTTCTGGACCGCTGTATCTTAATCCAAAGAGGCCCTGTTCAAGTTCCACTCCCAGCTGCTGCAGTCTTATTCGTGAGACCTCCATGATCTCCAGGTCAATTATGATCTCTCCCTTCGGTTTGTCCCAAAGCTTAATGACCTTATCCGCTAATTCTAACACTTCCGGTGCATCTCTTAATGTTACAGAGTTTAAATTTTTATCCACAATAAGGATGGGCTGCCTCATCTGAGTGCGAAGCACCTGCATGAGTGCTGCGCGGACTTCCTCGGCGTTGATATTGGACAGATAGAATGTTTTGATGGCATTGAGCTCATACTGGGCTCTTTTCTGAGGCAGGTCTGGAGCAACGATAACTGTTTTGACATCGATAATCCTGTAAAAACTCTTTGAGGCCATGCAGAGGGAATCGAGGGCCTGTTGAAAACTCATATCCACCAGGTCAATGGTGAAAGGCAAATCCCTGAATTGCTCGTCAAATATGATGTTAACCCGGGCATGTTTTCCCAGGGCCTGGAAGATAGAACGAAGGCTTATCTCGACAGGAAACCTCAACTCAATTCTCTCATCACTGACTTCCAACTTTATCGGGGGCTCTATCTTGAATTCCTTCGGTTCCTCTTCCTTGACTTCTCCGACTGAAAGCCGCTGCGCCTCATCCGCGATATCCTTTCCAAGGTGTCCGTAGGAAAGGGCTTTCTTATACTCGGCAAGAGCTTCCTCCTTTCTTTCATGGGAGGCATGCTCCCGGGCTTTATTGAGGTGGTCATAACTGGCAGCGAGCTTGGCCCGGAGTAAAGCCATTCGGTAAACGGAATTTTTCGGATCTTCAAGACTGGCTTTTTCAAAATACTGGATGGCTTCATCCCAATCTTTATTCAAAGCGGCTTCTGTGCCAAGTTTATAACTATGGCTCAATGTGGCACATCCCCAAAAGGCCAACGCCACTATTATTAAAGATGCGACTTTTCTCACTTTTTCTCTCCTTCTAATGGATATTTTTTCCTCACAGAATCCGGACCGATAATCTCTATGAATTCAGGTGTGACGTCCGTAATTTGAACGCCCTCGCTGATCATCTCTCCTTTTTCCACTGCGAAGGCCGTGTCCTCGAGAATAATCAAGGCCACAATCTTTTCACCGGAGCGGATATGTCCGATATATCTCACATGCATCTGTAGGGGAGAAGGCCCTTCTTCAGTGATTCCCGGAGTTTTTTTCTGAATCGGCTGAGGATTGTTCGGGAAAGTTCTTGTCTCCCCGCTCTCTGTCCTCCGGAGAGAAAAAATGTTTCTGCGAGGCTGGCTAAGCTTTTTTTTCGTCCTCAACAGGAGCTCTTTCTTAATCAGGCTTTTTTTCTCATCCTTTGCAGCGGCTTTTTCCTGGAGATTCCTTTCTCCTGCCCAGAGAGCAACGCATAGACTCAAGGCAAAAAGGAACAAAAAAGCTAAATTCTTATCAGCTCTCATAATAGCCTGCCAGGACGATTTTTAACTCAAGAATGCTGCTCCGATCATCTATATCTAAGAAATCTATTTTTTCCACGATCAAAAACTTCGGGAATTCTTCAACCAATTGGATCAACCCTTTCAATGACTGGTAAGTCCCCTGTATACTAAAACTCACGCTCATCTTTTTAATGTTTTCTCTCCTGAACTCAGTGTAATTGTACTTTTTTTGGGAGGAAGGAATACGAGCCCGAGTCAAGATGCGTTGGATATCAAGCCTCATTTGTTTGACAGCATCCTTGCCGCTGTAAAAGTGGCTCTTTTTCAGCTCATCTATATCACGATAGGCCTCCTGCCATTGACGCCATTCATCCTCTTTTTCCAGAGTAATAGAATTGAAATGCCGGTATTCGCTCTGCTTGCTCTCAAGCCGGGATAGTGCCCGGATAGAACTCCTCTTCTGGGGGAAAGAGATCAAGAGGAGAAAAAGTATGGCAACTCCAAGTAAAACTCCCATTACACGGAGCGCCTTTTTCTCCTTTTCTTCGAATAGATTAAATAGTTCTCTCATATCTTAAAGAAATCTCCGAGATGAGTAGCCCCCTCTCACTCAATGTTTCACCCTCTATCTGGATCTCGCTAAATTTCATGGCTCCAAAATTATCAATGAGCTTCAGCAGGTCATCCACACTGACGCAGGCCACTCTCAACCTCAATCTTATTTCTGAATTTTCAGTGAGTGTGGGCGCCAGAGAGACTATAAAAGAGGAATCGGGAAGAGACCTCTCTAAATCAGCAAAAAACTCGATCCAGGAAAAACTTTTCTTGAGAATAACGTTGTTCACCATATCCACTTGGCTCTTATTGCTTTTGACGGCCTCGTTAATCCTTGAGGTCAAGCTCTTTTCATTCCTCTGAGCATCTCGAATCAGTTTGTCGGTCTGTCTGATCGAAGTTTTGGTGCGCAGGGCATCAGACCTGTATCGAATGAAGATCTTTCCTGCAAAAAAGGAAACCAGCAGGAATAAAACCACAAAGATTGAAAATAATAAGGTAAACAACCTCCTGTTGCGCAATGGATGGCTGGCTAAATTCAGGCTTATTGGTCTTGAGTTTTTCATCGAATTTGTCCGATCAATGGAGATAAGATCTTTTTCTCCCTCAATCCGATCTTTGCCGATAAGCGAGATTCTATTCCCGTCAAAGGAAGAGATAATCTCTCCTTAAGTTGAGATAGTATTTTTTCCTCTTCGAGTAGGCCCAGACGAACCCAGAAAGATTGGATTTTTCTTTTCTCTCTGTCCTCGACAAAATTCACTGTATTCTCCACTTCCTTCACAATATTCTCTACTCTACGGACCTCGCTTGTTTCGTCCTGGCCAAAAGAAAGAATCGGTTTCATCCTGTAGAGGACGATTTCAGAATCTATGATGGCCGTCAGGCAGAGTGAGTCCTCTTCTATATTTATCAGAAGCAAATCCTTATCCTTCTCGGTGTTCAGCAGAGAATGCAAGCCCAGGATGGGAACTCCAACCGTCCTAATATTCAGGTTGAACTGGCTGAAGAGTTCTTCGTACTCCTGGATGACCTGAGCTCTGGCGACTGCGACAAAAATTTTCATCGAATCATTTGACTTGAGAACGTCAAAAGAAAACCTGGCATCCTGGGGAAGTAAAGGAAGTTGCTTTTTTATGCGAAAACGGATGACCTGTTCTCTTTCTGGTCGCGAGGAAGGAAGTGACCCAAAGGAAAAAACGAACGCTCTCAAAGACAATTCTGACAAAAGACAGGCCACCTTATGATCATGAAGATTGAGTTTCCCCAACTCCCTCTTTAATTTCTTCTCAAGTAAAGCAGGATTTTTAATGTTTTTCTTTTCGAAGGATGGCTGAATCAATCCCTTTTCAAGAGGAAGAATGAAATGATTCATAATCCTCCCCTCTTTAGGAGAAGTACGAATCCCACTGATGTAACGAGAAGTCAGATGAAATGCCGCATGAGGAAACGGCTGTTTTGTGAAATAATTTTTGATCCTATCAAAAAAAAGGCCCATCTTCTCACTCGACGAAAGTCACTTTGTTCAACTCTTTAAGACTTGTTACTCCTTTAAGGACTTTCTCTTCCATTCCGACTTCTCTGAGAAACACCATTCCTTCACTCTTTGCTCTTTTTTTCACCTCAGAAAGAGGTTTTTTAGCCAGGATCATCTCACGAATCTCATCGGAAAGTTCGAGGAGCTCAGCGATCGCCGTCCTTCCCTTGTAGCCAGTGTCGAGACATTCTGGACACCCGCGGGCTTCATAGAACTGTTGTCCTTTGTATTTTTGAGGATTGAGCCCGGACTCCAGCAACTGTTTGGAGGAATATGTCACAGCAGTCTTGCATTTCTGACAAAGGACTCTAACCAGTCTCTGAGCCAGAATGCAGTTTAAGGCCGATATGAAGCTGTAGGGGTCGACTTGCATGTGGAGAAATCGCCCGATAACATCGAAAACATTATTGGCATGAACTGTGGTGAAGACCAGGTGCCCCGTCAAGGCGGACTGAATGGCGATCTGAGCCGTTTCCGGATCCCTGATTTCTCCAACCATGATCTTATCCGGATCATGCCTCAAAATCGACCTCAAGCCCCGGGCAAAAGTGAGCCCTTTTTTTTCATTGACAGGAATCTGAGTGATCCCTTCTATCTGGTATTCTACAGGGTCTTCAATGGTGACGATTTTATCCTCTGGAGATAAAATTTCCGTCAAGGCCGCATACAAAGTCGTCGTTTTCCCGCTACCAGTCGGACCGGTTACAAGCACCATTCCGTAAGGTTGAGTGATGTATTTATTGAAATTGTCGAGGACTTCATCGGAAAATCCGAGAAGATCCAGCCTGAGTTCGGATATAGCTTCAGTGATCATCTCCTTATCAAGGATCCGGATGACCGCGTCCTCTCCATAAATGCTGGGCATGATGGAGATGCGAAAATCGATGGTCTTGTCTTTTATCTTCAACCTGAATCGTCCATCCTGCGGGACTCTCCTTTCGGCGATGTCCAGGTCAGACATGACCTTGATTCGGGATATGATGGAAGACTGGAATTTCTTATCTATCGGCTCCATGGCACCGCTCAAAACGCCATCGATACGGTACTTGACAATTACTCCATCTTCCTTTGACTCGATGTGGATATCGCTGGCTCTTTTCTGTACGGCCGTGAAAATAACTGAGTTCACCAGCTTTATGATTGAGCCATCCTTATCGGCCAGCGTTTCCACAGAGATGACTTCTTCCTCTTCCCCGCTTTCCTTCTCAACGACCTGCATGATGAATCCTTCAGTGGCGTCTTTGAGGACTTGTTGGGCTGTCTCGCTCTTGCGCAATGCCTCTTGAATAGACCTCTTGGAAGTTGCATAAACTTCAACCTCCATTCCCAAGTGAGATTCTATGGCATCAATCGTCGCAATATCCGAAGGGTCAGCTATGGCAATCTTTACGGTATCTTCATTCCTTTCGAACGGAACAAAATTCGACCTATGGAGAAAGTCTGCCGGAAAAGACTGGACAAGCTCCCGGTCCACAAAGTGAGAGGTGAGGTCAATGTAGGGAACATTATACCGTTTAGCGATCTGTTTTGTTTTTTCTTCTTCAGAAACAGATATCTTTGGCGAATCTTCTTTTGTCTTCTTCATTACTGAACCACTCTTATTATATTAAAAATTGGCAGATAAACCGAGAGCAACATCCCGGCGATAATAAATCCCATAAAAATGATGATGACTGGCTCTATGATGGAAACTAGAGCATCGATCTTTCTCTGTATTCTATCTTCATAGAACTCAGCCACATCCCTCAACATTCCCTCCAGATTTGCAGATGTTTCTCCGATCCGGATCAAGTCCAAGGAAAGCGGAGGGAAAAAACCTGATTTGGATAAAGACTCGGATAAGTTCTCTCCTTGTTTAATGTATTCAGGCAGGCTCTCCATTCTTTTTATGAGGAATCTGTTAGGAACAGCCTTATTGGCGATTCCCGCGGCATGAAGGAGTGTGATTCCTGCCTCCAGAAGAAGGCTCATTGTCCGACAGACGAGAGAAATTCCTGACTCCAGCCAGATTGGACCTCCGAAAGGAATTTTCAGCTTGATCCTGTCTATAATCACCTGAGTCTGTTCATATCTCTTCATTTGAATGAAAGCGACAAAAATCAATAAGGCAAAAGCAATGATAAAAAGAAAATTGGCTCTCATCGCACTGGAAACGCTCATGAGTGTGCGTGTGATGCCAGGGAGAGTGGATTCGAAACCGGCATAGAACTCAGAAAAGCGAGGCAGGATAAAATTGATCAGGATCGCAAGGAGAAACAAAGAAAAGAGGAGGAGAATTGTGGGGTAAGTCAATGCGGTTTTAATCCTGGATTTTGTCTGAGCAATCACCTTGGCATAGTCAATGTAACGACTGATTGTGCCGTCTAAGTTTCCGCTCTTTTCTCCAGCCATGAGCGAAGCAATATAAACCGTTGAAAAATGCTTTTCATAGGGAGCGAACGCTTCCGAAAGGGATTTACCTCCGCGGATTTCCTTTTCGACTTTCATCAGCAATTCTTTTAAATGAATGTCTTTTACCCGGCTCAATATGACTTCGATGCACTTGAGGATGGGATACCCGGCCCTGATCATCGCCACCAGTTCTTGATTGAACATGATGAAATCCTTATCCTTGATCTTCTTTTCAAAAGGAAAGGCCGGAATCCTGATTCTTTTCCAGTCCAGTTTGATAGACAGGACGCAATATCCCTTTTCTTCAAAATGCTTCTGGCACTCATGGTGAGAAGACGCAAGCATAGACTGGGAGAGGACTCTTCCGTCTTCTGTGGCCAATCGGCAAAGAAAGTAAGGCATCGTTTTTAAAATAAATATTTATTTAAATAAATATCTAAAAGAGGGTAAAGTAATCTTAGGTTATCTGAGAGATTTTGTCAAATAGAACAGTACCGCACAAGGGGAAATCTGCCACAGATTCAAGGGGAAGTGAACAACTTATCGCCTTAAATTTTGCCTCAAGACCAGATCCCATTGACTGCTAGTGTCCAGGGAGGAGAAGTTGACAAATTTGGGAGAAAGTTTTATTTTTTAAGAGTAAAATGAGAAAAAAAATCTGCCTGGGAGTGGTGATTTTTCTGTTCGTTTTCGTGATTTTCATTCCCCACAATACCCTTTCCTCAAAGGACGTACTTATCTCCAGAAGCACGGTGTCTCATCCCCAAAATATACCGGACAAGAAACCCAAATATGATTATATGAGTACATTTTTGAACAGAAGCACAAATCCACTGGGATTAAAAATTGACCCTGAATTGGAAAAACTACTGAAGCAGCCCGGCATCAAGTGGGCCATACGGGCTGGTTCCAAGCACGTTCTGGACTAAAGCCACGATATTTTTCTATTAAAATGATTCAATTTTTTGGATTATTCAAAAGCCAAGGGAAAAACCTCCCTCAGAAGATGAGAACCTTTCTGGCTTTCTTCCCCATCCTTATCCTTCTAGCGTTCGGGAGTTTGAATATCTACAAGAAAATAACCTGGGAAGAGCCTACGGATGGCGTCACCTGGGTCAAAAAACCGGAAGGCCTTACGGCCGTCAAAGTGGAGGTGAATAGCCCTGGATACAATTTCAACATTAAGAAAGGGGATGTTCTCTACTCCATCAATGGCACCAAGATAAACAACAAGATAGAATTGGCCAAGAGCCTGTGGTTCGCGGGTCATACGGATCAAAGAGTGACCTACGAGATCGCAAAGGGTGGAGATATCATTTTCCCTTCCTTTAATTTGTATAAAAAGGGAATCGACCCCATCTATTTCTACCTTGCTTTTATCGGTCTGGCCACCCTGGTCATAGGACTGATCGTTTTTTTTACTTCTAAGAGACCTTTTTTAATGTCCTATATCCATTTTTATCTCATCTCCCTGGCTTTATATTCCTTCTACATATTTTCTCCCACAGGCGAGCTTAACACCCTGGATAGCGCTTTTTACTGGCTTGACACCTTTGCTTTTTTGGTGTTCCCACCCCTTATTCTTCATTTCTTTCTGACATTTCCCCAAAGAAAAAGAATACTTCAAAAAAAGCGCATTTCAATTTTTGTTTTGTATATTCCAGGGAGTCTTCTTCTGCTCGCAAAAATAGCTTTTCACCTTCCTGGATTGAACAACCTGAAAGACTCTCTCATTCTCCGCATACACATGGCTTCGGAAAAATTGGACCTCATCCATTTTGCTCTCTTTTCAACCCTCACTCTGGTGAGCATTCTTCACAGCTCTCGGAATCCCTCTAATCTCATGGTCAGAAAACAGCTGAAGTGGATTATCTACGGACTCGGAGCAGGAATCATCCCCTTCACCCTTTTCTACATTATGCCTTTCATGTTCGGGCAGGTTCCGTCTAAAGCGGCCGAACTCACTGTCATCCTCCAGGCTCTCATCCCTCTGACCTTTTCTTACTCCATCTACAGGCACAGACTTATGGATTTTGAATTGCTTCTCAAAAAAGCAATCACCCTGATATCCTCATCTGCTGTCCTGGCAATCATTTATTTCATCGTCAGTTCACAAACAAAAGGATTCGCCGAGAATAGGCTTAATGCCCTCATCCTCGGAATTATTGCCATAATACTCGGGGCAACCTTATTTGCCCCTTTGAAAAAGCTCATCCAATCCATCCTGGATAGAGCCTTTTATAAACGCAGCTATAAATACCGAAAGACTCTTCTCTCGATAAGTAAAGAGCTCAGCCGGGAAAGGAGCCTCCAGAAGCTTTCTCAGTCTCTCCTCGATATGATCGCCAATGCTCTCTCTTTGAAGTGCATCGCTCTGCTTCTGCCCATGGATAAAGAAGAAAATTCATTTGCCATTTTACGATCCCGCGGGAAATTATCGATAGCAGGCACCCAGATCACATTCGATAGTCAGCTCTACGAAGATTTGAAAGAAAAGGATTTTCTGTCCTACTATTCTTATGCTGAAAAAAAAGATATGCAGAATAAATTCGAGGATCTTTCCTCATCCACGTTTTTTCATTATATGCCGTTAAAAGTCGAGAACAAACTCATCGGCTGCCTGGGGATGGGGAAAAAAGTGGATAATTCCTTTCTCAGCAGTGAAGACTGGGAACTTCTGACCACCATCTCTTCCCCTGCCGCTTTGGCTCTTGAAAATGCCTACCTCTACAGCCAAGCCAGCATCAGAGCGATGGAGCTGGAAAGGCTCAAGGATTACAGCGAAAACATCATTGAAAGTCTGACCATGGGAGTCGCAGTCATTGACCGGAGAGGAAAGATCACAGGGTGGAACCGGGTTCTGGAAGAAACGTTCTTGAAGAAAAAAGAAAAAGTCCTGGAAAAGACTTTGGAAGAAGTATTGGGCAAAAAAAACTACGCGGCCATCTTTCCCTTGGATTCTCAAAGAGATTTTCGCCTTTTGAGTGAAATCACTCTTGATATGCCAGCCGGAGGAAAGAAAATATTCGATATATCCAAGACTCCGCTGTTGGATAATGAAATGAATTCTTACGGGACAGTTATTGCTTTTGAAGACATAACGGAAAAAATCTCGCTCCAGCAACAGCTCCTTACATCAGAGAAACTTGCATCCATCGGCCTCCTCTCTGCAGGTGTCGCGCATGAGATCAACACACCACTAACCGGGATTTCAAGCTATGTTCAAATTCTCCAGAAAAAGCTTTCGGACGATCATCATTCTCAAATCCTTGAAAAAATCGAGACGCAAACCGATAGAGTCACAAGAATAATTAAAAACCTTCTCAACTTTGCCCGAAATCCTTCTGAGTCATCATTTCATCAGGTCGACCTCAAGGAATGCCTCGAAGAAATCATATCTCTGATAGAATATAAGCTAAAAAACATGAATATCCATTTAGAGCTGGAGCTTTCCCCATTGGATTCTATCTGGGCAGAAGGAGAGAAGCTCCAACAGGTTTTCATAAACATTATCCTCAATGCCATCGACGCTATGCCGGAAGGGGGGACTTTAAAAATAGAACTCAAGCGGGAAGGAAACCAGGCCATCGTGAAAATCGAGGACACTGGAATAGGGATCAAAAAGCAGGACTTACCCCATATATTTGATCCATTCTTTACCACTAAGGGGATCGGAAAAGGGACTGGCCTCGGTTTATCCATCAGCTATGCGATCATCAAAGAGCATGAAGGCCATATTTCGGTGAAAAGCGAGAGCGGAAAAGGATCCCTTTTCTCAATCTTCATCCCCATGGATTTGAAAAAGATGAATAAACTCTCGGTATCCTAAGGAAAAAAATGACAGCAAAAGCAACGATTCACATCATCGATGACGAGCCAATTATCCATGAAGTATTGGGTGACCTTTTGACCTCGGAGGGGTACGCCGTTGTCAATTCTTCTAACGGAGAAGAAGCCCTCGAGAAGCATTCTTCCCGATCTTTTGAACTCGTCCTCCTTGACCTTCTCATGCCCGGATTAGATGGGATTGAAGTCCTGAAGAGGCTGAAGAAGATAAATCCACATTCCATCATTGTCATTATCACAGCTTACGCCTCCGTTGAATCCGCAATTTCTGCGATGAAAATGGGGGCGTTCGACTATATTCAAAAACCTTTCAAGCACGATGAATTGCTCTTAACCGTGGGACGAGCCATAGAGCACAAAAAACTTCAGGAAGAAAATCTGCGCTTGAAAGACGAGCTCAAGAGAAAATTCAGCTTTGAAAACATCATCGGAAAAAGCGAGGTTATGCAGAATGTGTTCGAAATCATCAAGGCTGCTGCCCCCACGCGCAGTAACATCTTGCTTCAGGGAGAGAGCGGGACTGGAAAAGAACTCGTCGCAAGAGCCATTCATCAGAACAGCGACCGTTCGAGTTTCCCCTTTGTCACTGTTAACAGCGGCTCTCTGCCTCCAGACCTTTTAGAGAGCCATCTTTTCGGCCACGTCAAAGGCGCATTCACCGGTGCGGTCAGCCTAAAGAAGGGGCTGTTTGAAGCGGCGGAAAGCGGGACAATCTTTTTTGATGAAATATCTTCTCTGAACCAGGAAACCCAATCGAAACTGCTCCGGGTATTGCAAGAGAGAGAATTCATGAGACTTGGAGGGACAACAATAATCAAGGTCGATGTCAGGGTCGTGGCGGCCACCAACGCTGAATTGGAGGAACTCGTCAGTCAGCAAAAATTTCGTCAAGATCTCTTTTATCGGCTCAACGTGATTAAAATCGAGCTGCCCCCCCTCAGAGATAGAAAAGAGGATATTCCTCTTCTGGTCAAACACTTCTTAGACACCTACGAAAAAGAAAATAAAAAAGAGATCGAAGGTATTTCTGAAGATGTCATGGAGATTCTGGCCAAATACGACTGGCCGGGAAACATCAGGGAACTGGAAAACCTTATCGAGAGAGCCGTTGTCCTCACCAAGACTAACCTCATCACCAGAGAAAACCTCCCTCCTTTCGTTGTTGGTCCTCAAAGAAAGAAAGAGGCAGCCTCATCTGAAACCCAAGACCTCAACCTCAAAGAGGGACTTCAGTCATTCCAGAAAAAGGCTATTATCTCTGCCTTGAAGCAGAGTAAGGGAGTTCAGAAAAAAGCGGCCAGCCTTTTAGGAGTTAAGCCCACAACATTGAATGAGATGATCAAACGGCTGAATATTGATGCTTCTGACCTCTCTTAGTTAATAGAAAAGGAGGCAGGCTAATTTTTTTGGGGACTGCCCCTTTAAGTCCTTATTTAAAAGAAAATGGGACTATTCCTCTTTTCTAAAAAAAGTAGCCTGCCCCTTTTTTTAATGGAACTTTCCAGGCACAGCATTATCTGGATTGATCTCAATTTTCTGGGGTTTTATCCCTAACTTGATCTCAAATTCTTCGTTTTTCTCGTCGACAACAACCATCCGTCTGATTCTGTCTCCATTCTCTTTCCACTCAATCCAAAGCGGAAATATAAACACATCCTTCATTTGACTGATTTTCAACTTCAGGATATACCCGTCGTCAACGGATTTCTGGATAGAATGAGACACTTTGACTTTAGGAAGAGTATATGAACCAATCCAATTCTTAAAGAATATTTCCAGGTCTTTTCCCGACGCCTCTTCCATTGCTCTTATGAAATCACTCGTACTCGCTGTTCCGAATTTATGTCGCAGATAAAACTCTTTTAATCCACTAAAGAATATTTCCTCCCCGAGAAGGTCTTTAAGCATATTTAAAACCAAAGCAGTTTTATTGTAGACGATAGTCTGGAAAGCCATGGGATCATGCAGAGCGAGGCGAGCACCTAACGTTATCGGTCCCCATTTAGACATCTTCTGCGTCCAGCTGGAAAGTTTCCCGAAAATCGGCTCCAGCACTTCCTTTCCATGCTTTTGGCTCAAATATTGAACAGCTGAAAACTGTGCCAATCCTTCGCTCAACCAGAGGTCATGATATGTCTTCCAGGCGACAGCCTGTCCCCACCACTGGTGGGAAATTTCATGGGCGATGAAATATTCCCTCCAGCGAGAAAGGTCAACAGGGCTCCTGACGGGAACGAGTAAGGGACTATCCGGAGTTTGAAACAACTCATTGATAATGACGAAGGAGGCGGGAGAGTGCCCGCCATAAGTTGTCCACAATCTTCGGACAACGCTTAATTTTTCGTAGGGGTAGGTTCCGAATTTTTCCTCAAAAAATTGAACGATATTCTTGGCCTCTTTGAGAAGCCCTTTTTTCTCAAAAAGAACTCCGGATGAATAGAAATGCTGCAGGGGGAGTGAGTCATGTTCTTCCTCGATATTCGTGAATTTCCCGACTATAAAAGAGAGGTACTTGACCGGATATTTCACATCGAAAACAAAGACCGCGTTCTCCGCCTCATCTCCTTGCTTAGCTTTATCTGTGCCTCTCAAAAGTGAGGTCTCGATCAAATCTCCGTTAGAGATGCACTGGTATGTTGCTGGGATTGAGATTTTTAGGCGGGCCCGAAAGTAATCAGTTTCAGAGGGAGATGGGTACCATTTGGCCCTCTGGCTGAACAAATAAGTTTCGAACTTAACATCAATGACCGAGAGTTTCCTGCCCGGATCACCCCTTCTGGCGATTTGAGGATCTGCAATGGCATCTGTAATCTCCAGAGGAGGCCTGAGTTTTCCTCGATAAAATACCTCGATAGAATAAGGCTTCATTTTTGGAGGAGAATGGACGAAATAGACATAAAGAGTTTCTCTCAACCTGTCCTGGCTGTAGAATAACGAACGACCTTCTTCATCCTGAATGCGAAGAATATTGAGCTTCGGATTTAGCTTGAATTTTAATTTTTCGAGCGAGTCAACTTGAGACTCCACTTCAATTTTGGCTTTTCCGGAAATAAAATACTGCTCCGGATTAAAATCTAAATCAATCTGGTAGCTCTTCACTTCGAACATTTGGCCAAAAGATAAGAATAGTTGTTTCTGATTTTCCTCAGAATTCGGCGAATACAGATTGATGATTTGCTTATCTTTCCAGCGATAAAGGTTGATTTCTTCATCTGTGAATGGAGAATAGACATAGGTAAAAGTCCCATGCTTTTCTCCCCTGAAGCCAAAGACGGCTTCATTGCCCTGCGGTAAAGTTGAAAAAAGCGCTTTATTCAGAGAATTTTCTACGGTGAATGAACGGGGATAATGCCTGGAAAATAGGGAATGGGCTGCGTTCTTCTCTTCTGAGGACGGCTCAAGGCCTTCCCATTCAGGGCGCCTATTTATCTTGATGTTGTTATGAAAGAAATGGTTCGAAAACCTGAGGCAAGCATACGTCAGTTTATCTTCAAGAAATTCTTTTTTATAGGATAGTTTTAATTGATGCCTTTCTATCGGGTCTGAAGGGAAGAAGCGCACATCTCCCTTACCGATGATGAGCAAGGCCGTCTCCAGTTTAGGAATATTGTCATAAAAGAGCCATGCGTCTTTGAAGATAATCTTTAAGTCCTCATGTTCGACTTCGACTGACTCAACCTTCTCTACCCTGTCGGATGGAATCTGGATCTTGTAGAGAGACGCGATGTTTCCAGCCACGGTTTTTTTTGTGATCTGCCATTGACTGTCTACCTTGAGAAGTTCCAAATGCCAAGTTTCAATAATCGCAGAATAGGAATTTTGAAAAAGGGCCTGCAAGAAGATTTCAGCGTTATTTTTGTCCTTTATCCTTTCACTCGTCTTGTATAAATTCACTCTCTCCATCTGGAAAAAATCGAATTTATCCTTGAAGCCTGTCTCTTCAATCGATCTGATATTGTGGGCGAAATTCTCCAAATAAGCGGTGACATCTCTCTGTGTCAGGGAATTTTGAATCTGTCCAATAAAATCATTCAGGCTATACTCTTCTGCATCAAGAGATAATGAGAGATTTAAAGCGAAAAGTGCGGAGAGGAAAACCTGAACGATCAATTTGTTTTTCATCTAATCATTATAGCATAAATAAAAATAGCCTAAATATATAGGAACTATGCTATTTACCTTCCACCCATGTTTTTTTCTCTATGAAACTCCTCCTTAAATAAACAGCAATTTTTGTGCCATTTGAATTAGCTGCAAAATCATCCATTATCGGGAAAGTTCAAGAGGGGAGAGAACAGATAAACTAAAAATTGGCTAAAAAGTGTAAAAAAAATTAACATTTTTTAGTGAGGTCCTTTTATAGTTAGGATCAGATCCCTAAATTTGAATTATCTTGAAGTTTGATCCCGATATCTGACCTTTAGTCTGACTTCAATGATTTGAAGGCCAGACCCAACCAAAAACTTATTTTTTTTCCTTATTGCTGACGAAATCCTCTTCCCAGGTGATAAAGCTGTGATAGAATAACCGGTCTCCCTCCTCGATTCCCCGAGTAATCTCTGTGATATGGGAAGTTTTTGCCCCGAATGCCTCAACAGCATAAAAAACCGCCTTCTCTGGATCCGTCTCATCACCACAGGTGTAAAAGTCCAAAGCGCCATACCTGAATTCAGGCCACGTATGAGTTGAAATATGCGACTCAGAAATCACAACAACCCCGCTGACTCCTTTCGGGGGAAACCTGTTGACCGAAATGGACCAGACCTTTACACCTGCAACTTCAGCCGCTTTGACTAATATCTGCTGAACCTTCTCAACACTGCTGATTATTTTTGGGTCACAGCCCGAAGCTTCAACGATATAATGATGCCCGATTGACCGATGAATTTTTTGAGGCATTTTTGTGCTCCTTCAAAAGAATGAACTTAATTATGTCATAATCTTCCTTTCTGTCAATAGTATTTTGGAGACATCAGACACCGGAATCTGGCTTCAAAAACTTATAAAATCTAGAGGTCTGTTCCTAAACTGTGATTTTTAAATGATGAAACCTGAAAAATCATTGACAATGATAATACTTATTTGTTATAAGATTTTGTTAACATCATACTTTTAATACATATAAAATCATTCATATTTATTTAAAGGAGGAATCATTAATCTCATAATCTCCGATAGCCTTTCTTCCCTAAATCTATCAAGATACAGCATTTCCAAATACTGAAAATCAAACAGCTGTCAAATTAAACAATGATTCCACATAAGAGCCCGAATCGAAACTTCTCACCTCAAGAAAAAGGGCACATTTTTTTCTTCTGCTGATTGAAAATATCATAAAATGGAGGAAAACCTGTGGAGGTGCAAGAATTAAAAGTCAAATCATTCGTAACGAAATACCACAGCGAAAAAAAAGCACTCATATCGGTCCTGCAGGACATCCAGGAAGAGTATAATTATCTTCCCCAGGAAGCACTGAAGATTGTTTCAGATACTTTGGGGATTCCTCTCATCGATATAATTGGAGTCGCCACTTTTTATCGAGCATTCAGCCTCGAACCAAGAGGAAAGCATCTCGTAACAGTTTGTATGGGGACGGCTTGCCATGTGAGAGGAGGTCCAAAAATCCTCGAAGAATTCGAAAGAAAGCTGAATATTACAGCTGGAGAGACCACTGAAGATAGACAATTCAGCTTAGAAACAGTTGCCTGCTTGGGCTGCTGTGCCATCGGTCCTGTGGTTGTCGTGGATGGCGATTATCATGCTCAAACATCAATCCGTAAGGTTGGCTCCATACTGAAGAAGTACATGAAAAAAGAGAAGAAAAATGAAAGCAATTAAAAAAATTAAGACAACCGAGGACTTGACTCAGGCCATTCAATACCAAATCCAAAAAAGGCAATCCGAAAAAAAACCTGTATTAACTGTATCAGCCGGGACTTGCGGTCAAGCTCGTGGCTCTTTAAAGGTCATTGATTCTCTTAAAAAAGCCATCCAGAAGAACAGTTTGGAAGATAAAGTCAAGATAAAAGTCACCGGATGCCATGGATTTTGCGAAGCTGAACCCAACATCATCATTCAGCCTCAAGACATTTTTTACCAGAAAGTTCAACCCAAAGACACTGAAGACATTGCCTCTCAGACAATTATCAACAATGAGATCATCGACAGACTTCTGTTTTCCGACCCGATTTCAAAAACAACTGTCCTCAAGGAAAACGATATTTCCTTTTACAAGAAACAAAAACGAATCCTTCTCGGAGATAACGCCCTCATTGACCCGACTGACATCGATGACTATCTCTCCGTGGGCGGATACGGATCGCTGGCGAAAGTCCTGAGCGAAATGACTCCGGAAGAAGTCATCGAGATCATAAAGCAATCAGGTTTGAGAGGTCGGGGGGGAGCCGGTTTTCCCGCTGGATATAAATGGGAATTCACCAGAAAAGCGAAAGAAAGCCCCAAATACATCATTTGCAACGCTGATGAAGGAGATCCCGGCGCATACATGGATCGAAGCTTACTCGAAGGGAATCCCCATCGAGTGCTTGAAGGAATGATCATTGGTGCTTATGCAGTGGGCGCAGAGGAAGGCACTATCTACGTCCGAGATGAATATCCTCTCGCAGTGAAACACATATTTTTAGCCATTGCTCAAGCAGAAAACATGGGCCTTCTCGGGGAAAAAATTCTCGGAACAGATTTCAATTTCACAATCCACGTTTCCAAGGGCGCCGGAGCTTTTGTCTGTGGTGAAGAAACAGCATTGATCGCCTCCGTCGAAGGGCGAATCGGAGAGCCGCGCCAGAGACCCCCGTTCCCAGCCTTAAAGGGATTATGGAAATATCCCACCAACATCAATAATGTCGAGACCTGGGCGAACGTTCCTTTAATCATCGAAAAAGGAGCGGGTTGGTTTTCCAAAATCGGAACCAAAGGAAGCAAGGGAACAAAGATTTTCTCTCTGGTTGGAAAAATCAACAACACCGGCCTGGTCGAAGTCCCGATGGGTATCACTCTTAGAGAGGTCATTTTCGAAATCGGAGGAGGAATTCCAGGAGGAAAAGAGTTTAAAGCTGTACAGACTGGCGGTCCATCCGGGGGATGTCTTCCCAAAAACAAGCTTGATCTGCCTATTGATTACGAAGGATTAACAGAAGCCGGTTCCATCATGGGTTCGGGTGGCATGATCGTCATGGACGAGAACACCTGCATGGTCGATGTGGCCAAGTACTTCTTAAATTTTCTTCGAGACGAATCCTGCGGCAAATGCCTTTCCTGTAGAGAAGGAACACAGAGGATGTGGGAAATCGTCACTGATATATCCGAGGGAAAAGGAAAGGAATCAGACATTCAATTCCTCGAACAACTGGCTCAAGCGACAAAGGATGCCTCGCTGTGCGGTTTGGGGCAGACTGCAGCTAATCCAGTCTTGTCGACTCTCAGATATTTCAGGGATGAATACATCGCCCATGTCAAAGATAAGACCTGCCCGGCGGGAGTCTGCAAAAACCTGATCACCTATTCAATACTCGAAGATAAATGCACGGGCTGCCTGGCCTGCATCAAGGTTTGTCCCCAGGAGGCCATTTCAGGAGAGTTGAAAAAAGTCCATGTGCTTGACCAGGAAAAATGCATCAAATGCGGCGCCTGCTTCGAGGCATGTCAGTTTGACGCCATAAAAATAGAGTGAGGGAATCCTATGATTAACCTGAAAATAAACGGATTGGAAGTCAAAGCCGAAGAAGGCTGGACAGTTCTCGAAACAGCCAAATTTTACGGACTCGAAATCCCGACTCTGTGTTATAACGAAGGATTAAGTCCGTATGGAGGCTGCCGTCTCTGCCTTGTGGAGATTGGAGAAGGCCCGAAAGCAAAGCTCGTTTCCTCCTGCACCTACCCAGCCGAGGAAGGCCTGATCGTCCGGACCGATACAAAAAGAGTGATCGAAACACGAAAAATGATGATCGAGCTGATGCTGTCATTGGCTCCAAACTCAAAAGTCATACAGGACTTAGCCTCAAAATTCGGAGTGACGCAAGTCCGCTTCAAGATTCGAAACGAGGAATGCATCCTCTGCGGCCTGTGTGTACGCATGTGCGCCGAGCAGATGGACGGACGCGCTATCGGATTTCAACACCGGGGGTACAAGAGAAAAATATCTACGCCTTTTGACATCCGATCAGAGGAATGCCGGCTGTGCGGTGGCTGCATCTATATCTGCCCGGCCTGCCAGCTGAGATGCCAGGGGCCTGAAGCAGAGACAGCGGTTTGCAACGCTTGCTTAAACATGGATCCCACCTGTCTGGACCATTACGATGACCTTCAATGCTGGATGTACGACGCAGGCCGCTGCGGCACGTGTGTTAGAGAGAGCAAAGAAAAATCTAAGGAACAGACATCAAAACAGTAAACAATGAGCGGCAAAAAAGTTCATCTTAATGCTTCTCACGGTTTCTGATAAATGAGCATACAAGGAGGTAAACAGAATGTCTTATACAAAACTCAATAGAAGCGCAGCGACACTAACTAAGAATAGGACAGAAGGGTCCATCAGTCCATTCAGTGGAATGTGCGTGACATGCGTGGATGGCTGTATCGGTATGTGTGAGATCGGAAAATCGGCTTACCGAGGACATGAGGTTCTCTATCCCCAGCCTTTCGGTATCATCACCTCGGCCTCCGAAAAAGAATATCCCGTCGACCTCTCCGATTTCACTATCATGGGAACCGCAGTGGGAGCCCAAGGAGTCGAGGCGGACAGCGACAAAGCGACCTTCCCTAAAGTGACGATTGAAACGGCCATTGGACACGATAAGGGTATCAAACTGAAAGTTCCCTTTATTATATCCGGTATGGGCTCGACGAACGTAGCTAAACAGAATTGGGAAGGACTGGCCAAAGGGGCGGCTCTTTCCGGGTCCATCCTCACGATCGGTGAAAACGTCTGCGGCATGGATGACGAATCTGAGATCAAGAATGGGAAAATCTTCCGTTCCCCGGATATGGAATCGCGCGTGAAATTTTTCAAGGACTTTCAAGAGAAGGGTTACGGCACAGTCGCAGTCCAGGCCAACGTCGAAGACACAAGACTGGGCGTTCACGAATACGTCATCAACAAACTCGGAGTTGAAACAGTAGAGCTGAAATGGGGACAGGGAGCCAAGGATATCGGAGGCGAAGTGAAGATCAAGAGCCTCAAGAAAGCCCAGGAGCTGAAGAAAAAAGGATACATCGTTCTTCCTGATCCCGAGGATTCCTCTGTCATAAAAGCCTTCGAAAAAGGCAGTTTTAAGGAATTCGAGAGGCACTCCCGGCTGGGTATGGTTGAAGAAGAAAGTTTTATGCAGAGAGTGGAGGAACTCAGAAAGGCAGGAGCAAAATATATCTTCTTGAAGACTGGCGCCTACAGACCGGTCGACCTGGCCAGAGCCGTCAAGTATGCTTCCAAGGCCAAACTTGACCTGCTGACTGTTGATGGAGCCGGTGGAGGAACAGGAATGAGTCCCTGGCGGATGATGAATGAATGGGGCATCCCCGGTGTTGAAATCTGGTCCTTGCTCTACCAGTACCTCCATAAGCTCGATAAGAAAGGAGAGTACATCCCTGATGTGGCGGCTGCCGGAGGAATCACCTTCGAAGACCAGATCTATAAAGCTCTGGCTTTAGGTGCACCTTATTTCAAAGTCGTTGGCATGGCCAGAGGACCTATGGCGGCCACAATGGTCGGAAAAACAATCGGCAAGAGAATCAACGAAGACCAGATCCCTGTGTACGTCGAACGCTTCGGCAATACGGCTGAAGAAATTTTCGTCACAGCTCCGGAATTAAAGAAAAAATACAAGGAAAAGTTCAACGACATCCCCACTGGCGCAATCGGGCTTTACACCTACTTTCATAGACTTAGTCAAGGACTGCGCCAGCTTATGGCTGGAAACAGAAAATTCGCCTTAAAATATATTTCTCGTGACGATATTGCTGCTTTGACTCAAGACGCAGCTAATATCAGCGGTATTCCCTATATCACTGATATCGACAAAGAAGAAGTCGAGAAAATCCTGGAAAGCTGAGCCTGCCTGAATAGAGCGAAAAAGGCCCCATCGCCTGTGATGGGGCTTTTTTTTATTAAAAAATGACAAAATGGGGAAAGGAACTTTTTAACAAAGGAAAGGCAGCTTTCTTTAAGTAAAAACTCAGTCCAATGGATTCGGAAAACACGTAGCTTTTGCCCAATATAGGAAAGTATCCGATTATACGAAGGCTTGTGAGGAAAAAACCGCTTGAAGGCGGAGCGGGCACAGTTCCTCGAGGTATTACCCAAGAGGAGAGCGAAGCCTGAAACCGAGCAATTTTTTCATGATTTGTGGCCTGTTCAGCGGATATAAATCAGTGGGGAATCCAAGGGGGAGGGCCCCCTTGGTCGCAGGGCAGGAATGAAGGTCCTGCCCGAGAAGGGGAGGCAGGGAGCCGTAAGCGGAGCGAGGCGAACGTTGGAAGGGGGAAAGCGGAGCTGTTCCTCCTCCAAGGTGCTCGCAGGGTAAAAAGTTGTGTGTTTTCCGCACCCACTGCCCTAAGCTTTTCCCTTTTTACTTTACGACTCAGGACGCATATGTTATAAATGATTCTGGAAGAAAAATGAGTGTCGCATCTTACATTATCATGGGTTTCGCCCTTCTTTTTGCTATAACCGTGCATGAAGCCGCACACGGTTGGGCCGCCAATAAACTGGGGGACCCCACCGCTTACAGCTTAGGCCGAGTCACACTCAATCCCATTGCCCACATCGACCCCATAGGGACGATCATTTTCCCAATCATCCTGGTCGTGATCAGATCTCCGTTCCTTTTTGGCTGGGCCAAACCGGTTCCTGTCAATCCGCTTAACCTGAAAAATCCCCGTCGAGACACCCTCTGGATATCGGCGGCTGGTCCTGCCTCCAACATGAGCGTCGGCGCCATCTCATTGATTATCATAGTCATCCTGAAAATCGCCAATCCTAACGTTGTTTACTTTCTCAGAGCCAATATCCTGCAAATGGGAGGATTATCACCACAAGGTTTTTTCCCTCTAGGAGTCCTGGCCCTCATTCTGTATTATTTTGCCTACATCAATTGCCTGCTCGCTGTCTTCAATCTCATCCCCATCCCCCCCCTTGATGGAAGCGGCATCTTAATGGGTTTTCTCTCGGAAGAAGCCATTCAGAAATACGAGCGCATCCGGCCTTTCGGCTTTCTTATTCTCCTGGCTTTGATTTACCTCGGATTATTCCAGATTATCATGTATCCCTTTACAATGATTATACACACTATAGTGCTTCTCTAGAATGGGCGAAAAGAAGAAAAAAATCGTTCTTTCCGGTCTCAGGCCAACAGGGCCCTGCCATCTCGGCCACCTCGCCGGAGCACTCCGCAACTGGCTCAAATTCCAGGAAGAACACACCTGTTTCTACAGCATCGTGACCTGGCATGCCTTGAGCTCTGAATACCAGAATTCAAAAATAATAAAAAACTTCATTTTTGAAGTGGGAGCGGATTGGCTGAGCATCGGGTTAGACCCGGAAAAAAGTGTTATTTTCAATCAAGCCGAGGTTAAGGAGCATGCCGAACTCCATCTTCTCCTATCCATGATCATTCCTCTTCCCTGGCTGCAGAGAGTCCCGACTTTAAAGGAAATGCAAAGAGAGATCCCGGATAAGGATCTGAACACCTACGGATTCCTGGGATATCCGGTGCTTCAGACAGCGGACATCCTCATCTATAAGGCCAATGCCGTCCCGGTCGGTGAAGACCAGGCCTATCATCTGGAGCTCGCCCGTGAGATCACACGGCGCTTCAACCGTCTCTACGGGAACGTATTTCCTGAACCTCAGACCATCCTCACCGAAGTCCCGAAACTAGCCGGAATAGATGGCCGCAAGATGAGCAAGTCTCTCGGGAATTCAATCCTGCTTAAGGATCCACCAGAGGTCATCCGACAGAAAATATCACCGATGGTGACCGATACGCGGCGCAAACGCAAGACAGATCCAGGAGAGCCGGAAGACTGCCCGGTGTTTACCTTCCACAAAGCCTTCGTCGACAGAACGAAAAGAGAAGAACTGGCTCAGGGATGCCGGACAGCCGGAATTGGCTGTCTGGAGTGCAAAGAAGTGGTCATCAATCGGCTGAGCGAACTCCTTGCTCCCTTTAGAGAAAAAAGGAGCAAGTACGAAAAAAATCCCCAGCTCGTCTGGGATATTCTGGAAGAGGGGAATAAAAAGGCCCGGACAGTCGCTCAGAAAACAATGGAAGAAGTCAGGTCTGCGATCGGTATTTAAAGAACACACGAATACTATGGATAATTCACCAAGTTACCAGGTCAAATTGGAGGTCTTTCAAGGCCCTCTGGATCTCCTTCTCTTCCTGATCAGGAAGAAAAAAATCGATATTCACGATATTCCCATGGCAACGGTCACCAAGGAATACCTGGACTATCTTGACCGGAAGGACAGGATAAACCTTGACCGGGAAGCTGAATTTCTGCTCATCGCGGCCCTCCTCATTTATATTAAATCTCAGATGCTCCTCCCCCGAGAACAAGCTCTGGATGAAGACAAAGATCCCCGTCAAATCCTTGTCAATCGGCTTCTGGACTACCAGAGGATGAAAGCAGCCAGCGGTCATCTCAAAGAAAAAGAAGAGGAAGAAATGCAGCAGTGGAAGAGAACCGTTCTTTCATCCGTTTATTCTGAAGACGAAATGGAGTATATCGAAGTTTCCCTGTTTGACCTCGCTGAATCCTTCTTTACTCTGATGAAACGCAAGGAAAGAGAAGGGATCCAAACAATCAAAGGAAAAGAATTTTCCCTGGAAGAAAAGATGAAAGAAATTTTGGCTCTTCTCGAAGCGAATGAGTCCATCGATTTTCTGGATTATTTCAACCATCAGGAATCTTTCGAAGAAGCTTTAGTGGCGTTCTTGGGCTTGCTGGAGCTTATCAAATCCAAGGTTGTCATAGCGATACAGGAAACCCACTTTATGCCGATAAAGGTCTGGCTACAAAAGAAATACGCAAAGAGCAATTGATGAAAAACCGCCTCCAAGAGATCATCGAATCCTTGATTTTTATCTCCTTAGAGCCTCTTACGCTGGAAAAGATAAAAAGCGTTCTAACAGAATTTGATGAAAAAGAAATCGAACAGGCCATCCAGGAACTTCTGGAAAATTACATGACAAATGAAAGAGGAATCCAAATCATTCAGGCCGCGGGGGGCTTCCTTTTTTCCACCAAACCGGAGCACGATTCATGGATAAAGCGTCTTCTCAAGGTGGAAAGAAAAAGCAGACTCTCTTCCGCCGCTCTCGAGACACTATCCGCAATTGCCTACCACCAACCAGTAACCTTGGCTGAAATCTCAGCGCTAAGGGGAGTGGATTCCACTCATACGCTGAAAACTCTTCTCCAGAAGCGATTGGTTAAGATTGTCGGCAGGAAAAAAAGTCCGGGAAATCCTTTGGTTTACAGGACATCAGATAAATTTTTAACCTATTTCGGCTTAAACAGTATAAAAGACCTGCCTTCTCCTGAAGAATTATCTAAGATACTCGAAGAAGAGGATATTGCTGAAGAAGACAGCCCGACTCAATAACTAGAATCATGGCTCTCAGATCTTCCAATTTCTTCTCCTCTAGATGGATGATTTGATGTGGCGATAGCCGGATCTCTTCCTGAATGTTGAATTTGTCCCGAAGGTCTTTTTTCTTTCCTGCAATATGAAAAAAAGGGCATTTTTTGCTCTTAAAAAGGAGCTAAGTTAAGATTTTATCTATAGTTAGAATTGACAAAACAAATCCACTCATATAATATACTTCTTTCGTTTATTCTCAGAAAAAATGGAAATTATCATAGCTAAAAACTCAGGATTGTGTTACGGAGTCAGAAGAGCTCTGAAGATCGCCAGAGAAACGAGAGAGAAAAAAAGTGGCAAAGTCTGCACTTTAGGAGATCTGATTCATAATCCCCAAGTCATAGCTGATCTCAAAAAACAAGGAATCCAATCCGTTACGAACCAGGATGAACTCGACGAAGGATGGGTGATCATTCGAAGCCACGGGGTCTCGCCGGAGACCTACAGTCTTCTCGAAAAAAAGAATATTCAAATCGTTGATGCCACCTGCCCAATCGTTAAAAAAATCCAAAAATTGGTCGGAATGTTGGCCACGCAGAAGGAAGAAATCATTATCGTCGGGAATAAAGAACATCCTGAAATAAAAGGACTCATAGGATTCAGCAAAGGAAAAGGAATCATCATAGAGAATGAGGCCCAGGTGAAACCCCTGCCGCAGAAAAAAAAGAGAGCGGTTCTTGCCCAATCCACTCAGGACCTTTATCTCTTTGAAAAAATCGTGGCGGCTCTCATCGAGAAAACAGAAGAGTTGAAAATCTATAACACCATCTGTCATTCCACTCAGACACGGCAAAAATCCACTTCTGAACTGGCATCCTATGTCGATACACTTTTCATCGTTGGAGGAAAAAACAGTTCCAACACGAATAAACTCTTTCAAATTTCAAAAAGGATTTTACCCAACACCTATTTTATCGAAAGTGCGGCTCAAATCGACTTTGTAATGCTGAAAGGTTCGAAAAAAATCGGACTCTCTGGAGGAGCGTCCACTCCTCCTGAAGCCATCCAAGAAGCTGTCAACAAAATCAAATCCGGCTTTAAACATCAACTTCAAAGGGAGAAGATCGTCCAATGTCAGAGATAACAAAAGACACAGAAAACGAAGAAAATATCTCATCAAAAGACTACGAGAGTTTGCTGGATCAGTACCAGTTCAATGCCAAAGAAATCGTCCCGGGAAAAATAATCAAAGGAAAGGTAATCAAGGTCACATCCAATCATATTCTCGTGGATATTGGATTCAAGTCCGAAGGAATTATTCCTAGAGAGGACTTCGCCGACAACCAAGAGGTCAGTGAAATTCGTCCTGGAGATACTGTCCAAGCCATCGTGGAGCGGAGCGATACAAAGGAAGGTTATCTGATCCTCTCCCATAAAAAAGCTGTGGCTTTCAAGGCTCTCAATGACCTGGAGAGAGCTTACCACAACAACACCTGGATCACAGGAAAAATCATTGACAAAATTAAGAATGGATTCACTGTCAACGTGGGAATCAAGACTTTCTTACCCGATTCTCATGCCGACACAAGATCAGTCAAAGAGCCGAATGAGCTCATTGGGAAAACTTTTAAATTTAAAGTCATTAAATTCGAAAGAAAAACGGAGAATGCCGTTCTTTCCCGAAAGCTTTTCCTTCAGGATGAAAGAGAGAAAAAAAGAAGACATGTCTTCGAAAAACTCAGCCAGGGGCAAAAAATTAAGGGAAAAGTCAAGTCCCTGACTAATTTTGGAGCCTTCATCGATCTGGGGGGAGTGGAAGGGCTCCTCCACGTTTCTGATATTTCCTGGGGAAAGATCCCTCATCCTTCAGAAGTCTTCCAACCCGGTCAGGAAGTTGAAGTGATGGTTCTCGATTTTAATGAAAATGAAGATAAAATCTCTCTCGGGTATAAACAACTAACTCCCGATCCGTGGGAGAATGTAGAAGAGAAATACAAAGTCGGACAGAAAATCAAAGGAAAAGTGGTCAGCTTAGCAGATTTCGGAGCATTCGTTGAGCTAGAAATAGGAGTGGAAGGACTGGTCCACATCTCAGACCTGACATGGTCGCGGAAAGCCGTCCATCCCAAAAAAATCCTGACTCCTGGAGAAGAGGTGGTGGTCTCAATTCTGGATATCAATCCCTCAGGCAAAAGGATTTCGTTGGGTTTGAAACAGGCCTCACCTCATCCTCTGGAAGTGCTCAAGCAGAAATACAGCCCTGGCTCAAGGATCAAGGGAACCATTACCAGCATCACCGATTTTGGTGCATTCATGGAAGTGGAGAAAGGAATAGAGGGTCTCATCCATATTTCTGATATTTCCTGGAAAAAAATTAAACATCCCTCAGATGAGATAAAAGTGGGTGAAGAAGTGGAAGCTATTATTCTCAGTATCGATGTGGAAAAGCAGAAACTATCCCTGGGTATAAAGCAGCTCGAAGGCGACATCTGGGAGGATTTTTTCAATCGTCAAAAAATTGGAGACCTGGTCAAAACCAAGATCGTCCGCCTCACCGACTTTGGAGTATTTGTGGAAGTCACGCCAGGAATCGAAGGAATTGTCTTCCTTTCCGAGCTGGATGAGAAAAAGATAGAAAGACCAGAAGAAGTTGTTTCCGTCGGAGAGGAGCGCATAGCCAAAATCATAAAGATGAATCCCCGTGAGAAAAAACTATCCCTTAGTTTCAAATTGGCCCAATTGGAGCTACAAAAATTGGAATATCAGAAATATGTGCAAAGCCAAGACGACAAACTAACTCTAGGTGACCTTTTAAAAGACCAATTGAAAAAAATAAAGCCGCCTCAAAAGGCCAAAAAAAAGGAGGAAAAGGATGATTAAAGCCGACTTAATTAACAAAATTGCCAAAGAAATGAATATCTCAAAACAAGAAGCAGAAACTGGTGTCAATCTTTTTTTTCAAACAATTAAAGAAGCCATCCTGAGGGGTGAAGAAATAGAACTTAGAGGTTTCGGAAGTTTTCGCTTCCGTCAGCGGCACTCGCGCTCCGGCAGAAATCCTCGTACAGGGGAGCCTGTGCACGTTCCTCCTAAAAAAGTTCTCTATTTTAAACCGAGTAAAATCTTAAAGAACATGATAAACAAAAAATAATGGAATATATCTTCGCTCCCTGGAGAAAGGAGTACGTGAGAAAAATTTCTGAAATGAGTGAATGCATTTTCTGTCGTGCACTTAAAATGAAAGATGACAAGAAGGCTTTCATTCTCTACAGAGCCGAAAAAAACTTCATCGTATTGAATAAATACCCGTACACTCCGGGACACCTGATGATTGCTCCCTATGACCACCTTTCTTCTTTCGATCGAGCGAAAAAAGAGTCTACCGATGAAATGGCAGACCTCCTCAAGCTCAGCCTAAGAATCCTGCGAAAGCAATACCGGCCTCACGGTTTTAATGCCGGTATGAATTTAGGAAACAGCGCTGGAGCCGGTGTGGCTGACCATTTTCATCTTCATGTCATTCCTCGCTGGACTGGCGACTCAAATTTCATGGCTCTCGTCGGCAAGACAAAAGTGGTTATTGAGGATGTTGAAACAACATATAGCCAGCTTCTTCCTTCTTTTCAGAGAGCAAAATTGAATGCTTAATGAAAACAAGATTCAGCATATTCCTCTTGAAGACCGGAGATGCAAGCAATCCCTTAAGGAGAGAATTTGACAAAAATGGACTTTGAACTCACTGAAGACCAAAAACTACTCCAGGAGATGGTCAGAGACTTTTCTCAAAAAGAGATGGCTCCCCAAGTCAAAACGCTGGAAGAAAAAAAAGAGTTTCCCAAAAAAATCTTGGCGAAACTCGGAGAGCTCGGAATTCTGGGTATGACCGTCCCTTCTGAATACGGAGGTTCACAGACCGATTATCTCTCTTTTATCCTCGCCCTCGAAGAAATCAGCAAAGTCTCTCCTTCTGTCTCAGTCATTGTTAGCGTTCACTGTGCGCTCTTCTGTACCGCTCTTCTGGAATTTGGAAGCGAGGCGCTCAAAAGAAAATATCTTCCTCCAGCGGCCAAAGGAGAAATAATCGGCGCTTTCTCTCTGACCGAACCAGGAGCCGGTTCAGATGTGACAAACATAAAAACAAAAGCTGTGAAGAACGGCGATTTTTATCTACTCAACGGAACAAAGTCATGGGTGACCACCGGCAACGATGCCGAAGCCGCAATAGTCTTTACCTCTGCGGGCGTCGAATCCAAGACAAATAAATTGAGTGCCTTCATCGTAGAGAATGATTTTCCTGGATACAAAATCTCTCGGATCGAAGAAAAAATGGGATTACATTCCTCTTTAACTGCAGAAATAATCCTGGAAGACTGCCGAGTGCCCGAAGAAAATCTTTTAGGAGAAGCGGGAAAAGGCGCAACTATCGCTCTGAAAAGCCTCGATGGATCAAGAATAGGAATCGCCGCCCAGTCAATCGGACTTTCTGAACGGGCTCTTCAAGAGGCCGTTCAATACGCCAAGCAAAGAGATGCCTTCGGAAAGAAAATCTCGGAATTCCAGGCTATTCAATTCATGATAGCGGATATCTCAACACTCTTGGAGGCCTCCCGTTTACTCACATATAAAGCTGCAGTTTTTAAAGATAAAGGGAAACACTTCGTAAAAGAAGCGTCTATGGCCAAACTTTTTGCTTCAGAAGCCGCGAATAAAATTGTCTACCATGCACTTCAAATTCATGGTGGTTACGGCTACTCGAAAGAATTTTTTATCGAGCAACTATACAGAGATGCACGAGTCTTCTCCATCTACGAGGGCACTTCTGAAATTCAGCGTCTGGTCATTTCAAGACAGCTTCTCAAAGAAGACTGAATGGAAGGCATCGGCAAATCGCCCAAAGGGCGAAAGATGCCGACAATTGAGGTGATAACATGCTCAAAGCAATGCGAAGAAACGTCAAATCCTTATCTCCTTTTTTATGGCTGGTGATTGTTGCCTTCATTATCACTATCTTTGCTGTATGGGGCGGAGCCGGACGCCTGGGCGCAGGAAGAACATCAAACACGATTGCCAGAGTGAAGGGTGAAAAAATCTCTGCCGATTATTACTTTCAGAATCTCGCTCAGAGACTTGAAATGATGAAAAATCAATTCAAGGAAATCAATAAAAATCTCATCCAACAGCTCAACATCCCCCAACAAGTGCTGGAACAAATCATCCAGCAATTTATCCTGCTTCAGAAGGCCAAAGAATTAGGGATAACTGTATCCGACGAAGAGCTGCGTGAAAAAATAATAAACTATCCTGTTTTTCAGGTCGACGGAAAATTCGTTGGTTTTGATCAGTACAAAAGAATACTGGAATGGAACCGGATTCCCATTTCAGAATTTGAAGAAGGCATCAGAAAAGAAGTCATCATTGAAAAACTCATAAAAATCCTCACGGCCGGTATCACCATTACTCCGGAGGAACTCTGGGAAAGCTATAAGAAAAAGAATGAATCCGTCAAGATGGAATATATAATCGCTGAGTCAGATAAAATCGAACTGGAGAAGGAACCCTCTTCCAGCGAGGCCCAGGACTACTTTAACGAGAACAAGGAAAAATACAAAATTCCGGAGAGAAGAGAAGCCTCGATTGTCTTCCTCAAAACAGAAGACATCAAAAATGAAATCGAACTCAGTGATTCCGAAATCGAGGACTATTACAGGGAAAATGAGCAACAGTTCACAGACCCCGAATCAGTAAAGGTTAGCCGTATCTTTTTTCCTTTCGAAGATGAAGAAAAACAACTTGTTGAGGCTGAAGGTCAAAACGTTCTTGAGAAGATAAAAAAGGGGCAAGATTTCGCGGAACTCGCAAGACTGCATTCCAAAGACGAAAAAGCAAGTGAAGGGGGGGATTGGGGCCCATATGAGTGGAGAACATTCTCTCCTCAGGAACAGGAAGAAATCGAAAAACTTTCCGAAGGGGGAAATTCCGATCTCATAGAATCTGAGGAAGGAATATCCATACTGAAAGTAACAGAAAGAAAACCTCCTCGAAAAAGGCCGTTAGAGGAAGTCAAAGACAGAATCCAGAATATTCTCAAAGATCAGAAAGCCAGGGAAGAAGCTGAAGAGAGAGTCTCCGGATTAGAGAAAATCGCGAGGAAAGAAAAAAGTTTGACTGCTGCGGCCCAGACAAGCGGACGGGAAATCATCAATACAGGCCTTCTCAAAGAACAGGAGCCGATTGAAGATATTGATCCTTCGGGAACAATAAGCCGCACGCTTTTTCAGCTCCAGGAAAAAGAAATCTCTTCTCCCATTTATACCTATCAGGGCGTTGGAATCGCCCAGCTAGAAAAGATTGAACCTCCACGTCAGGCAAACTTTGACGAAGTCGAAAGTGAAGTCATAGATGACCTCACGATAAAAAGAAAAAAAGAGGAAGCAGCAGACAAAATGAGAAAGGTCAAAGCGGAACTCAAAACGATAAATCTTGAAGCACTCGCTAAAAAATACGAGCTTGAATACAAAACTGCCAATGAACATAAGCGGGAACAGTACCTCTCCATCGTGGGAGAGAATCCTGAAATCGACAAGCTTGCTTTTTCTCTACCCCTGGGAGAATCAAGCGACCCTATAGAGTTTGAAGCCGGCTATGTCCTGATTAAAGTGCAGGAACGAAAAGAAGTCACTCAGGAAGATTTGGAAAAGGATAAGGAAACGGAGAAAGATAGCCTGCTCGAGGCAAAAAGGAATAAATTCTTCTTGTCTTATATGACAAAATTGAGAGAGGAATACGGAGTCAAGATTGATTATGACCTTTTCCTGAAAATCAGCTCCGATGTCCTTTCCAGGTTTGAAGGTGAAGAATAAGGAGATAAAGTCAGCGGGGCCGTCTCCATCTTGACCAAGCAAATAATCACCTTGAATATCTCTTAATTATTTCGGATGGTTGATTTCAACAGAGAAGGATCTCAATTTATACGGACAACGAGGTGCAAGAATGAGGATGACTAAAGTTCTCAAGGCTGGAGAGAAAGCCGTTAAACAGTCTCTGCGCCTCCGAAAAGGCGAAAATTTTTTGCTTGTGACAGATAAGGAGAAAATGGAGATCGCAGAAGCCTTTGCCTATTGGGCCAAAGAACTCGGAGCAGAAACAACAACCTATCTCATGACAGAAACCCTCCGCCCCATTACTCAACCGACACGGCTCTTTGCAGAAATCGCAGAGAGGGCGACTGTGATCGCTTACATGCTTGATGCAAGGATTGAAGAAAAGCCTTTCAGAGGATACATGGTTAAAACCGGGATGGAGCATGGCCGGATATGTATGATGCCGGGATTGACAAGAGACATGATGGAACGTCTGGTGAACATTGACTTTAAGGATATGGATCAGTTCACGAAAAAAGTCATAAAGGCCCTGACTGATGCGGATGACGTCCTAGTGGAGAATCCGGAAGGCACCCGAATCCAATTTAGCGTCAAGGGCAGAAAATGGGCGAACGACAACGGCGACATCAGCCAGAAGGGAATGCATGGAAACCTCCCCGCCGGAGAATGCTTCACAGCACCGGTGGAGGAAAGCTTTTCAGGAAAGCTGGTTATCAGCCTCATCGATGACAAGATGGGGCGCGGAGTCATGGAATTTGAAAAAGGCCGTCTGATCCGTTACAGAGGAAAGGGAGTCGATGAAATCATCCAAAACATCGGTAAAGACGAAACAGGAAAAATCATCGGTGAATTTGGAATCGGCACAAACAGGAAAGCCCGCATCACTGCAAACATGCTGGAAGCTGAAAAAGCCTTCGGGACAGCCCATTTCGCCATCGGCGATTCCTATGGCATGGGAAAAAATAGAAGCCAGCATCATTATGATGCTCTGGTGGACAAAATCACGATCCGGGCTAAAGGAAGACTGATTGCCAAAGAGGGAAAGTTTCTTATCTAAGAAACAGATAAATCCTGGCTTTTCATCCTAAAGAAAAGTGGAGAGAAGGAGGAAGTTCTTTCACCACTTGAGAATGTCAAACAAGAGGCTTTTCACGCTTTGTTCGAGAGCATCTCTGAACCTTTCGACACTATCGTTGAATCCATCCCCCAAGTAATCCGTGATATACATCGGCTCTCCGACATTGACCTTGACTTTTGTCGGAACAAGGAAAGGAACCTGGGTGCCAAACATGGCCACAGGAGTGACAGGGACAGAAATTCCTTCATATTTATGCAGGTTATATGAAAGGATGGACGTTCCTTTCTTGAACGTGTGCACGTAGGGATTCGGATCTTTTTTCAACACGCGGCCCCAGCCTTGAAGGGCAATAATCGCCCGTCCTTTTTTCAGGTACTCATGACAATGCTCCATGGCTGTCCTCGTTTTCTGCTCCATATCCACAGGAATAGCTCCGGCTTTCTTTATTGTCCTGGCAAAATAAGAAGTAAAAATGGATTTCAGCGGGCTGAGCAGCAAGTCCAGGAAGAGCCCAAAGTCTTTCAGATGCCTCTTGAAATGTTTTCTGATGAGACGGTTGAAATCATGCTTATCAAAAACCATTTTATTGGACGTCCAAAATATCTGCCTCGGGACGACTTTGAACAGAATCGCCGCGTCTTTGAAAGTTCCAATATGATTCCCGATGATGATATTCGGACCTTTCTGGATAAAATTCTCCTTTCCTTTTATCACGATTTTTTTTCCGATAAGAGCAATACTGCTGAAACGCTGGATAACCGGCTCTAACCGTTTCAGTTCTTCTTCGACTGTCATAATTTTTGTGATCCTCTCATTTTTCGTTTATCTATTTTAAGAAAATTTGAAAAAAAATTCAAAAACTATATGGGGACGTTCCCCAACGTGCCACCCTATCTCTTATTATTTCTTAATAAAGATGAGATAGAGTTGCACCTTGAGGAACGTCCCCGTATTGCGTATTGCTTGAAAATATAAAATATCCATGATAACTTAGCCAGTAAAAATCATGCTGCATCTATCTCAGGGCGTTTAATTGTGGAGGATAAGATGTTGACACTCATCAAGCAAGGGACAGTCTTCGCGCCCGATCCTCTAGGCACTAAAGACATTCTGGTTTCAGGTGGCAAGGTAGCGGCTGTCTGCGCGCCAGATACGATTAAAATCAAGGGAATAGATGTCGAAGTTATCAATGCATCAGAAAAAATCATAATACCCGGTCTGATTGACAGCCACGTCCATATACTCGGAGGCGGCGGAGAAGGAGGGCCCGCGACCAGAGCCCCAGAAATAACCATAGAGGATATCATTGAGTGCGGAGTCACGACTGTCGTTGGCTGCTTGGGAACCGATGGGACAACGCGCCACATGGAATCACTCCTGTCCAAGGCGAGAGGTCTTGAAGCGGAAGGAATCACAACTTATCTATTTGCCGGTTCTTATCAAATTCCTCCTGTAACAGTCACAGGCAGCATCCGTTCCGATCTGATTCTCATCGACAAGGTCATCGGGGCTGGAGAAATCGCCATATCCGACCATCGTTCCTCCCAGCCCACTTTTGAGGAATTTGCCCGCCTGGCCGCAGAATGCCGTGTCGGAGGAATGCTCGGAGGGAAGGCAGGCATCCTCCATGTCCACCTGGGAGACGGACCACGCAGACTGGAAATGCTCTTCAGGTTAATCAAAGAGACTGAGATTCCCGCAACACAGGTCATTCCAACCCATGTCAACCGCAACGCGCAACTCTTCGCTGAAGCCATCAAATTCACCCAATCAGGGGGATTCATCGACTTGACCGCTGGCGATGATCCTGAAGCCGGAGAAGGTATTGAAGTCAACATCGGAGATGCCATCCGGCTTCTTCTAGAGAAGAAGGCTTCCCTCAGCCAGGTGACGATCAGTTCAGACAGCAACGGGAGCCTGCCTGTCTTCGATGCCAAAGGGAACCTCCAAGGGTTGACCGTCGCCACCCAGAAAAGCCTTTTGAAAAATATCCGTTACCTGGTGCAAAAAAAAGTTCTCAAACTTCAAGACGCCGTTAGGCTGCTCACCGTTAATCCCGCCTTTTTTTATAAGCTTCACCAGAAAGGAGAAATCCAAACCGGTAAAGATGCTGACTTAATCCTGCTCGATAAAGATTTGAATATGACAGACGCTTTCGCCAAGGGAAGGATGATGATGGCTGACAAGAAACTCCTCGCCAGAGGCACTTTTTCACCAGCGTAATTTATGAATTCAGATGCAAATTCCCTTAATACATGAGAAGAGAGAGAAAAATGGAGAAAGAAGCAAAAAATCAAACACAAAAATCTAAGGAGCCCAGTCTTTTCATCGCTCTGATTCCATTGATTGCCATGGGGATTCTTCTTGGTGTCGGCTATGGAGTCTACAGAATCGCCGCCCAGGTTCTCCTCGTAGCTGCGGCTTTTATCACCGGTACCCTCGGCCTCATTCTCCGTTTTAAATGGAAAGAAATGGAAGAGGGCATCGTCAACAGCATCCATAAAGCGATGCCGGCCATTTTGATCATGCTCTGTGTCGGCATTCTCATCGGCTCCTGGATCGCCTGCGGAACCATCCCCATGGTCATCTACTACGGATTAAAGCTCATATCACCTCAATATTTCCTGGTCACAGCCTGCTTTGTCTGCTCGTTGACCTCCTTGGCCACAGGAACCTCCTGGGGCACGATAGGTACTCTGGGAGTGGCTTTCATGGGCATCGCCATGGGCCTGGGAATCCCACTCGGTCCGGCCGCTGGAGCTATAGTCGCGGGCGCTTATTTCGGAGACAAGATGTCTCCTTTCTCAGACGTGACCAATCTTGCACCTGTTGCCGCAGGGTCGAACCTCTTTGACCATATCAAACACATGCTCTGGTCAGCCACGCCAGCCTGGCTCTTCGGACTTGCGATTTATTTCTTTGTCGGGCTGAGATACGGGGGAAAACATGTGGAATCCCAGGACATGACTCTCATCGTCCAAACATTGAAGGACAACTTCAACTTCAATGTCCTCCTGCTCCTGCCCATGGTCATAGTCTTCTACTTCGCCTTCACCAAAAAACCGACCATTCCCGGGATGCTTCTCTCCTCCTTGGTGGCCGGAATACTGGCCATCATCTTCCAGGGTGCTTCAGTCACGGATGTGGCGACAGCCATGAACACCGGATACGAGGCTCAGACCGGGGTGGCTAAAGTGGACAACCTGATCTCCCGGGGAGGTCTGATGAGCATGATGGAAACACAACTCATCGCTTTCACCGCCTTCAGCTTCGGGGGGATCATGCAGCGCACCGGGATGCTCTCAGTCATTCTGGACCGCGTGATGAGATTCGCCAACAAAACATGGAGCATCGTACTGACGACCATTGCTTCCTCAATCGTCACAGCCATGATGACAGCAAGCTCTTACCTGTCGATGATCATTCCCGGAGAGCTTCTCTCGCCGATTTACAAGAAAAAAGGCCTCGCCGCCAAAAATCTATCGCGGATAATAGAAGAAAGCGGTGCCATCATCGTCCCGCTCATCCCCTGGAGTATGGCCGGAGCATTTATCACAGGGACTATCGGAGTTTCCCCAGTCACTTATCTCCCGTGGGCCATAATGAACTATGCCGCTGTCATAATCCTTGCCATATTCGGTTTTACTGGATTCACCATGGCTCCGAAAATCAGGGAGGACGAAACGCAGATCGGGAGTTAGAGGCAAAAGTGTATTCCAGCCTTTAGAAAAGACTCAAAGGATTTCAATCCTCTTCCCCTGCTTTTGTCAGAGCCTTTCGAAATCCCTCTTCAACTTCTTCCTTTTTTTTCTTTTGCAGTTCTGCGGTTGCTTCAAATTTGCGGTCGAATTCACTCTTTCTTTTCTTTTCTTTCAAAAGCAGCTCATCCAGTGACTTTTTGGCTTTTCCTGCTCCTTTTTTTGATTGGATCACTTCCTGAGAGACGGGATCTATCCAGAGGAAGGACTGACAGCAGGGGCAGAGAATCTGAAAAACCTCTTTCTCTTTTTTTGTGCTTTTCATCTAATAGAAATTTATCAAAAAAAACAGTGCCAGACAAGACGAATTGTTGGGAACGTCCCCTTTATTACTAATTATTTTTTAATAAAACAGCCTGTCACAAAATTCTAAATCATTTTATATCAATAACTTAGGAGGTGTCAATTTTCTATTTTCCTAACTCTCTATATCTCTTTGATTATAAACAAATTACAAGCCTTCTAAACCGGAA
>Ga0180437_10000583_pt1 | contig 68350 bp, 59 predicted proteins | sample SS_ome_4_FD_132410 | JGI IMG/M metagenome (GOLD analysis project Ga0180437, IMG submission 132410) | Hypersaline lake sediment archaeal communities from the Salton Sea, California, USA - SS_3_D_1 metaG | ecosystem: Environmental > Aquatic > Non-marine Saline and Alkaline > Hypersaline >...
AGCAGCAAGAGCAGCAGAAGAAGCAGCAAGAGAAAGAGGAAGAGAAGCAAAAAGAACAGGAAAAGAAAGAACAGGAGCGACAGCAGGAGCAACAGGAGCAGGAGCAACAGCAACAGGAAGAGCAAGAGCCACAACCTAGCATGGGAGAGCGTCCTGAGCCGATTGAAGGGCAGATGACTGAGGAAGAGGCTGAAATGCTTTTAAGAGGCCAGGAGGAAGAAGAGAATCGGATGAGGGCGGAACAAAAGGAAGCCAGAGGAGCACAGCGTCCTCCTGTTCTTCGGGATTGGTAATTTATTATTAAACAGATAGCATGAGAAAATTTTTTATCTTAGTCGTATTGATGTTTTTCTTTGCCACGTGCTTAGGCCAGGCAGAAAGTATAAGGCTTGAAGCAAGCATAGAGCAAAACAAAGTATCTGTAGGGAACCCTTTGTATCTTTATGTTACTTTTTATGGGGGGCAGGATATAGACCAGCTTGATATACCTTCTGTGGATGGCCTGCAGATAAAATATGTGGGGCCGTCTACCGAGGTCTCGATCGTAAATGGGAAAGTTTCCCAGTCGATCACCCATACTTATCTGGTATATCCCCGTAAGGAAGGGACGTTCGAGATAGGACCCTTTTTTGCTGATTACGGCGGCAAGACGTATAAAGCCGATGCCGTTATTTTAAATGTTAGCAGTATCCCGTCTCAAGTGCCTAAGAGTACACCTTATTCCGGAACGCCGGTTAAAGTTCCTTCCCAACCGGCATCCACTCTGCCTCCAGGCAGCGGTATGGGGGCTTCTTATGTCGGGGATAAGATTTTTCTTACCATGGATATCGATAAAAGAAAGGTATACATCAATGAGATCGTTCCCTTGACAATAAAAGTGTATGTAGACGGGCTCGGACTTAAAGATATCGAATACCCTGTATATTCCCATGAAGGGTTTTCCGCCGGGGAGTTTGCCACACCGGAGAAGCGCCGGGAGACAGTGCGTGGCAGGAGCTATGATGTTTTAGTTTTCCGGCAGAATCTTTTCGGGATCAAAGAAGGTAATTACGTATTAGGGCCGGCAAGACTTCGCTGCAAGTTAGTCGTCAGAAAGCGCACTTCAAGGAGCACTTCCATTTTTGGAAGCAGCATTTTCGACGACGACTTTTTTAGCAGTCGTTTTGGATATGAGACCTACCCGGTAGATCTGGAATCGGAAGAGATCCCTGTCACTATCTTGCCGTTTCCGAAGGAGAATCGTCCTGTGGATTTTCAGGGAGCAGTGGGGGATTTTTCGATGGATGTCTATATTGACCCGTCGGAGGTAAAAGTCGGAGATCCCGTTGTGGTACGTATGGTTGTTAGAGGTGAAGGGGACCTGGATACGGTTACGGTGCCACAGTTATCATCCACACAGAATTTCAAGACGTATGAATCGGAGGTTACTAAGAAAGGGGATAAAAAGACCTATGAACAGATACTTATACCGAAGACTACTACTGTAGAAGAAGTGCCGCCAGTCTCGTTCAGTTTCTTTAATCCGACGATCGGCAGATACGAGACTATAAGAAAAGGGCCGTTCCCTTTGAAAGTAATGGAACAGCCCGACTCTGAGAAACAGGTGAAGATGGTATCTATGCCGGAAGGAGGCGAAATCTTTTATCCCCGTGAAGAGCTAGGTAAAGATATCATCTATATAAAAGAAAGCATCGGCAAGCTTCAGCCTAAGGGCTATTTCCTGTACAAAAACTGGTTGTTCTGGGCGTTTCAAGTCGCAGCGTTTTTCTTCTTCGCCGCATTTTACAGAACGTACAAGGAAAAACAGAGGATACTCAGCGATAAAAGTTATGCGCGTTTCCTAAGAGCCCCCAGAAAGGCAAGAAGCGGCATGGCCAAGGCACAGGCGCTTCTGGGCAAGGAAAATGCGCTTCTTTTCTATGACGCTATTTTTAAAACGCTCCAGGATTATCTTGGGGATAGATTTGATCTAGCTAAGGGGAATATTGCAAGCGGGGTCATCGAGAAAAGGCTTGAGCCGGTCGGGCGGGATGAAGAGATGATAAATATGATGAGGGATGTCTTCAGCGCGTGCGAAATGGCTCGGTATGCCTCTTCGGGTTCGGCTGACCGCAGGACGAAAGAAGATATTTTGGATAAGGTTAAAAGAATAATCGACTATATGGAAAAAGCAAAGATATAGGTGAACATGGCATATGAAAAAGTATTAAAAAGTTGTATAATTGCAGCTCTTTTTGCATCTTTTGCAGCACTATCCTTGGCGGAAGAGCCTGCTACCCCGGAAGAGCTCTTTATTCGCGGCAACAGTTACTATGAAAAAGGTGAATACGAAAAAGCTATAAGCGAATACGAGAAGATCCTTGCAAACGGCTATGAAAGCGGACCGGTATATTACAATATAGCGGATGCATATTTTAAATCCGGAAAGCTCGGCAAAGCCATACTGAACTATAAACGGGCAAAACGCATAATGCCGCGTGACGCGGATTTGGCCGCGAATTATAAGTTTGCCATGGCAAACGTGCAGGCGAAGATCGAGCCGAAGAGAGGTGTATGGGCTTGGCGACCCATTAGGATATATGCTACGAGTTTCACCATAAATGAACTTACGCTTTTGGCATCCGGGATGTACGTAGCCATTATGGTCCTTATTTTTATTGCTGCTGTCCGTCCGGGAAGAAACGGTTATCTGAAGATGGCGATAATACTGGTTTCAGTTTGTTTTGCTATAAACACCGCTATTTTGTGGGGTAAAGTTAACTGGGTAAGGTCCGGTGCTGTCGTGACTGCCTCTAGAGCGGAAGCCCTTTTCGGGCCGTTTGACTCCGCGACAAAATTTTTCACACTGCATGAAGGAGTGAGCGTCTCGATACTTAAGTCTAAAGACGACTGGTATAAAGTGAGGCGCGCTGACGGCAAGGTCGGATGGATCCAAAAGACCACGGTCGAGAGAATATGATTAAAAATGGATATTTAATGTCCGGAAAGAGAATAGTATATGCCCAAGACGCTTAGGGAAAAAATAAAAAAAGATTTGCTTCTTCTGGACGGAGCTTTCGGAACATATGCCGAGTCCCTGGGCCTGAGAGATGCCGACTTTAAAGATAAACCTGCCTGTATGGAATATCTTTCCCTGGTGCGGCCTGACTTTATCAGCAAGATTCATACGGATTATCTGGAAGCCGGGTCTGATGCCGTGGAGACAAACACGTTCGGGGCAAATGCTGTGAAACTCGCCGAACATGGGCTGGAGAAAAGCGTATATGATATAAATCTGGCCTCCACTGAGCTTGCCCGTTCTGTGGCGGATAATTTTGCTACTGCCTCATGGTCCAGGTATGTCATAGGCACCATGGGGCCTACAGGCAAACTCCCGTCTTCTACCGACCCCTCTTTAGGGGGCATCACTTATAAAGAGCTCAAGAAGATATATTGTGATCAGGCGCTTGGGATAATAGACGGCGGAGCCGATGCATTGCTTGTTGAGACGGGACAGGATCTATTGGAAATGAAAGCCGCCGTCAGCGGGGCTAAAGATGCGATAAGCCAGAGGAAAAAAGATCTAGTGATCATGGCACAGTGCACCCTTGCAAATAACGGCCGGATGCTCTTGGGTACGGAGATTTCCGCGTTTACAGCCGTTATGGGATACCTGGGTGTCGACGTTATGGGGCTCAATTGCAGTACGGGTCCGGTAGAGATGGAAAGCGCCATTCGCTTTTTAAGCGAGAATTCCCCGACCTTTATATCATGTGTGCCCAATGCGGGACTACCGATCGAGGTGGGAGGGCGCGTTGTATATCCCTTAAATCCGGAGGATATGGCAGAGCTCATAGCGGATTTTGTCCGGAAATACCGTTTAGATGTTGTAGGGGGATGCTGCGGCACGTCTCCGGAGCACATCCGGAGCATGCGCAAGCTTATCAAAAAAATCAAAAAACGCAAAATCCCGCCAAACCGCTTCTATGCCAGTTTTTATAAGGGATTTGATCTAAGGGACATGGCGCATCCGGTAAAGATAGGGGAGAGGATAAATACCCAGGGGTCCCGGAGGATGAAGGACCTTTTGATGAAGGAAGATTATGACGGGATTGTCGAACTGGGTAAGGAGCAGCAGATTTTCGGAGCTAAGATATTGGATGTCTGCAGCGTCCTGACAGAAAGGGCCACGGAGAAAAAAGACACCGTTCTTCTTACCCGACGCCTCGCCGAAAGCGTTCAAGTGCCGCTTATGATAGATTCCACTGATAGCGATGTCATAGAAGAAGCCCTTGCAAACTATCCCGGGACAGCCTTTATTAATTCCGTCAACCTTGAAGATGGCGGTGAGGATGCAAAACGCGTGTTCTCACTTGCAAAAGAGCACGGCAGTTTCGTGGTGAATTTAGTCATTGATGAAGGAGGGATGGCGAAAACCGTCGAGCAGAAACTTAAAGTGGCGGATAGGCTGTACAAAATAGCGCACGAAGAGCATGGCATAGAGGCTCATCGCCTGCTTTTCGATATGCTCACGTTCACCCTTGGAACGGGAGAAAAGGAATATGCCGATGCGGCTATGAAAACGTATAAAGCGATAAAGCTTCTTAAAAAGCGGCATCCTGGAGTTTTTACCGTTTTGGGGGTAAGTAACATATCCTTCGGTCTTTCAAAAGAAGCGCGGCGGATTCTAAACATGGTGTTTTTGCACCATGTTGTTAAAGCGGGACTGGATATGGCTATTGTAAACCCGGCCGAATATATCGAATATAAAGATATACACGGAAAAGAAAGACGCCTTGCGGAAGATCTTATATTTAACAGACGCCCCGAAGCTCTTGGTAAGTTTGCGGCGCACTTTTCTTATAAAATACTCGAGAAAGCCGCTAAGGCCCCCGTGGAGACGGCAGCCATCCTTTCCGCTAGAGAAAAATTAGTAAAATGCATCTTTGACAGGAACAAGACCGGGATTATTTCAGTCGTAGGCGAAGCCTTGAAGGAATATTCCGCCGAGGAGATCATCAATAACATACTTATGGATGCGATGAGGGAGGTGGGAGAGAAACTTGAAAGCGGGGAGATGGTACTTCCTTACGTCCTGCAATCGGCGGAAGTCGTCAGAAAAGCTATAGAATATCTTGAGAAGTTTCTGCCGGCGGATTCGACCGCCCGTAAAGGAAAAGTGCTTTTGGCTACGGTAGCGGGAGACGTTCATGATATCGGCAAGAATCTGGTGAAGATGATCCTCGCGAATAACGGTTTTTCCGTTATTGATCTTGGCAAGCAGGTTCCGGTTGAGAGGATAATCGCCGAAGCCAAAAGGAACAAGGTGGACGCGGTGGGGTTAAGCGCTCTTTTGGTGTCAACCGCCCGGCACATGAAAATATGCGTCCAGTCCATGCACGATGCGGGTCTTGACTACCCCGTACTCATAGGCGGCGCTCCGACAAACAAAGAATTCGCAAAGGAGATCTCCTCTACCAAGGATGAAAGCATCTACAAGGGAGGGGTTTTTTACGCCAGGGATGCCTTTACGGGCCTTAAGATAATGCAGAGTCTTTCGGATCCGGCTGCCAGAAAAAAAGCGCTGGATGATTATTACAGTGAAGCCGGCAGGGCGCGTGAAGAAGGCGAAAAAGCGAAAGGCGCGCCTGGAGCGCCATCCGGAGAAAAAACGGTTAAGCGAAGGAAACTGCCTCAGGTACCTTTTTACGGTATCCGGACCCTTTCGAATATACCCTGCGACGAGGTGTTTGAATACCTTGACGAAAACATGCTTTTTTCCGTTGCCTGGGGAGCCAAACTTAAAGATGAGAAAGAAAAAAAACGTATCATAGAAAAAGAATACCGGCCTCTTTTGGCGGAGCTTAAGGAAGAGGCCGTAAGAAAAAGATGGCTGGACCTAAAGGCGGTTTACGGTTATTTTAAATGCCGGGCCGCTGATACGGACATGGAAGTGCTTGATGCTTCCGGCAAGCTTTTGGAGAAATTCGAGTTCGTACGTTTAGAAGATAAAGGCGCCCTTGCGCTCGCGGATTATTTTTCTAATGAACCGGAAGGATACGATATAGTTGTGTTCCAGGCGGTTACGGTGGGCAGTAAGATCAGCGAAGCTGTCGACAAATTCAACGGCAATAAAGAGTTTACGCGTGCTTTTTTCCTTCATGGTCTCAGCGTGCACCTTGCTGAGGCATTGGCCGCATACGTACATGACAGAGTGCGCAAGGAGCTGAGACTTGCGAAGACAGAGGGCAAACGTTACAGCCCCGGGTATCCGCTCTGGAGAAACATGGAAGACCAGAAGAAGATCTTTAAGATCCTGGATGTGGAGAAAAGGCTGGATGTGCACTTGACCGAAGCGTGCCAGATGGTCCCGGAGCAGTCCACCACAGCCATGATCGTGTATAACGATAAAGCGGAGTACTAGGAGCGTTTCGCCGGCGACAGGAGGTACCGATGGAATGTAAGAAGTCCAATAACATGTCAAAATGCAACTGTTCGTATGAACCCTGTTCCAGAAAAGGCATATGCTGTGAATGCCTGCATTATCATAGGGGCATGGGAGAGCTTCCTGCATGTTATTTCCCGGATGATGTAGAGAAGACATACGACCGCAGTATCGAAAGATTTATAGAGACGTACCAGTAGGTTCCCTCTTTATGTTTAATCATCACAAGTATCCGTTATTATAAAGTCTTCTTTGGGAGAGTACCCCTTTATAATATTTTCACTTTAACCGGACCCGGATAGAATGAATTATGTTGAATAAATACGATGTTATCATAGTCGGCGGAGGTCACGCGGGAAGCGAAGCGGCTTTAGCGTCTGTGCGGATGGGCATGAGGACGCTGATGGTGACGCTTAAAAAAGATGCCATTGGCTATACCTCGTGCAATCCTTCTATCGGCGGTATCGGAAAAGGACAGCTTGTTAAGGAGATAGACGCTCTTGGCGGCGAGATGGCCAAAGCGGCTGATGCAAGCTGTCTGCAGTATCGTATGCTTAACTCTTCAAAAGGATACGCCGCAAGGTCCTCCAGGATGCAGATAGACCGCAAACTCTATAACAACTATATGAAAAACGCTGTTTTATCCCGGGAGAATCTGGATGTGCTTGAGGATGAAGTCAAAGAGGTTATAATCAGGGGGGATAAGTGCCGGGGCGTAAAGACAGCTAAAGGCGAAGAAATCCTTTCATCGAATGTGATACTCACTACCGGCACGTTCATGAACGGCACAATACATATAGGACTTGAACATTTTTCAGGCGGCCGGATAGGCGAAGAGGCTTCACGGGGTCTTTCTGAAAATCTTACTCAACTGGGTTTTAATACAGCTTCTTTAAAGACGGGTACCCCCGCAAGGCTTGATGCAGAGACGATAGACTTCTCCGCGCTTCAGGCGCAGCCGGGGGATGAAGCTGTTGTGCCTTTTTCTTTTTCGACTAGCGAGATAAAGCTTCCGCAGAAGGCGTGTTATATAACAAGAACCAACAAAAAGACGCATGATATAATCCGAAAAGGGCTGGATAGGTCTCCTCTTTATTCCGGGAAGATAAAGTCAACCGGTGTAAGGTATTGCCCCTCTATCGAAGATAAGGTAGTTAAGTTTCCTGAGAGGGACTCACATGTAGTGTTTCTTGAACCGGAAGGGTTGGATGCCGGAGAATATTATCCTAACGGGATATCCACGAGTTTGCCTCTTGATGTGCAAAAAAACATGTTGCGGAGCATAAAGGGGCTTGAAAAAGTGCGGATGGTAAAACCCGCATATGGGATAGAGTATGATTTTGTCGAACCAACTCAGCTTTTTCCCACCTTGGAGACAAAGAAAATCAAGGGACTCTTCATGGCGGGCCAGATAAACGGGACTACGGGCTATGAAGAGGCAGCTGCTTTAGGTCTTATGGCGGGGATAAACGCATCGCTGAAGGTAAGGGGGGAAGAACCGCTTGTCCTCCAGAGGTCACAGGCTTATACAGGGGTTCTTATAGACGACCTTACCACAAAGGGAACTAAAGAGCCGTACAGGATGTTCACTTCACGCGTAGAGTACAGGATAATGATCCGTGAGGATAATGCCGACATGCGTCTTGCAAAAGTGGGATGCGGTATAGGACTTGCTGCAAAGAATAGTCTGGAAAGAGTGCAAGAGAAAAAAAAGCACGTGGAAGAAGCTAAAAAACGCTTGGCTGGAAAAGCGATTTCCCCGTGTACTGAAATCAACAGCATGTTCTCTCATAAAGGAGAAGATCCTCCGGCGGGAAAGGCGTCTTTACTGCAGATATTAAAAAGACCGGGCATCTTATACGAGGATATAGCAGAGCTTGACGATGAGGCTTTGAGGCTTTCTTATTATGAGAAAGTGCAGTTAGAGGTGGATATAAAATATGCCGGCTACATTGAACGGGAGCTTTCCAGGATAAGCAAGTTTTCGGACCTCGAGAAGATCCGCGTTCCTCACACTTTTGATTATTCGCAGGTCCCCGGCCTCTCCAACGAAGTAAAAGAAAAACTCACTCACTTTAAACCCGGTTCACTGGGGCAGGCTTCCAGGATCTCCGGTGTGACTCCTGCTGCAATATCTATCCTCATGATAAAGCTGAAAGGGATGAAAAAAGAAAAATCCAGAATACAGGAGTCATGACGTTCTAAGGATAAAAAGAAATGGATTACTACTATTCTTTTAATAAATATCTTCAAGGAAAATTCGGCACAAAGGTTAAAAAGATAAGCCTGAATGCCGGCTTTTCCTGCCCGAATAAAGATGAAGAGGCGGGGAAGAAAGGGTGTATTTTCTGCAATGAATCGGCATTCAGCCGGTTTGACGGTACGACGCTTTCCTTGCGCGAGCAAATAGTCCGGTCGCTTGATTCCTTTAAAGAAAAAAAGCGGCCGGAGAAGTTTATCGCCTATTTTCAGAACACTGCGGGAACTAACGCTCCCGCCCTCGCGCTTAAATCCGCATATGATACGATAAGAGAGTTTCCGCAGATAGTGGGTCTTGCTATATCCACACGGCCGGATTGTATCGATGAAGAAAAGCTTGAGCTTATTTCACAGTATACCGGTGATTACGATGTGTGGATAGAGTACGGGCTGCAGACAGTTCACGATAAGACGCTTCGCTTTTTGAGGCGGGGGCATACGTTTTCCCAGACAGTTTCAGCTATAGAAAGAACTGCCGCAAAAGGCATAAAAGTAGGCGTCCATGTTATTTTAGGTCTTGAAGGAGAGTCCCGGCGGGATATGATCGAGACAGCTAAAAAGATATCGGCTTTGCCGGTTTCAGGGGTAAAACTCCATGTTTTACACGTGCTTAAGGGGACTGTTTTAGAGGGGTTATACAGAGAGGGGAAAGTGAGCTTACTCAGCCAGGATGAATACGTGGGGATAGCGTGTGATTTTCTTGAAAATTTAAGAGAAGACTGTATCATCCTCAGGCTTGTTTCCGATGCGAAAGAAGAGTTTCTTATTGCGCCGGGATGGATAAATAATAAGCTTGCCGTAATAGGCCAGATAGAAAGCGAGTTTGCTTCAAGAGGCGCAAAACAGGGGAATTTACAGAGGGTTTTATAGGTGATATTAAGAGGGTTGCAATTATTTTGATATCTTAATATAATATAACCGGGGTATGGGATTTTTTCATTGTGGTTAATAAAGGAGGAAGACTGATGACGCTTAGACTGTTAGTATGTGTGATTATTATCGGGCTTATGGTCATGATGCCGTTTGAGAAGAGTTTTGCCGGTAGCAGCTCTTCTGACTTGCTTCGTCAAGGACTTTTAGGTGCAGGGGCAGGCGCGGTCGGCGGGGCCGCTTCCGGGGCCAAAGGAAAAGACGTATGGAAAGGCGCTCTTGCCGGTGCCGGCGTAAATATCGTAGGAGGCGCACTTCTTGACTCTATGAGCGGTGAGAAGGTAGAAGATACTAGTAATGTTGATTCCGTAAGCCCCAGAACCGCGTATTCGGAAGGATACGAGTCCGGGTACGCGAACGGATATAAGATGGGATATACAGACGGCTATAAAGAAGGTCTTAGAGAGGGATACCGGGGTAATTAGCTATAGTTATGAAGAAGTGCAGGGAAATCTGACTTTCTTTCGTGTCGGGAGAAGTTGATTTCCCTGTTTTTTGCAGCAAATTATGTAGAGCCTTGCTTGGGGGAGAAGATGAGTGCCGGAAAGATTCTGGTAGTTGATGATGAAACGCGCATCGTAGACATATTAGATAAGTTTCTGACCCGTAAAGGTTTCGAAGTGGAAAAGGCATACGACGGGGAAAAGGGTCTGGGTATACTGAAAAAAGATAAGTCCATAGACCTGATTATCCTGGATGAAAAAATGCCCAATATGAGCGGGACGGCGATGTGCAAAGAGATGGAAAAACTCAAGATAAACGTGCCGATAATAATATTGACCGGGTCGCTTAGCCTGCTAGATGCAAAAGACTTGAGAGGAATATCGTACGACCATGTTCTTATTAAGCCGATCCGGCTTTCTGAGCTGATGAAACTGCTGGAGAAGATTTTAACCGGCAGCAGGAAAAAACGTACCTAAGTACGTTTTTTCCTGCGCGATTATAACTAAATCAAAGGGGATGACATGTATAGAGAACAGATAAAGGTTCTAGATTGTACTGTTAGGGACGGAGGACTTATAAACGATCATTATTTTGAGGATCATTTTGTCCGGGAAGTCTATAAAGCGATTTCTGCCGCAGGTGTGGATTATATGGAAATAGGCTATAGGGCTTCTAAAAAGATCCTCTCCCCGGATAAGTTCGGTAAATGGAAGTTCTGTGAAGAAGACGATATCAAAAGAGCGATAGAGGGGATTGAATCAAACACAAAACTTTCCGTTATGGTGGATGTGGGACGCGTTGAAAAGGAAGACATCCTTCCGTGTAAAGACAGTGTTGTCGACATGTTCCGGGTAGCTACGTATGTCAAAGATGTGGACAAGGCGATAGCGCTTGCAAACGAGGCTTCGGATAAAGGGTATGAGACCACAATAAACATAATGGCTATATCCCGCGCACTTGACCTGGAACTGGACGAAGCGTTGGCACAGATCGAGAAAGAGACCAAAGTCCTGGCAGTCTATATCGTTGACAGTTTCGGGGCGCTTTATTCAGAAAACGTGGATTATCTCGTCAATAAGTACAAAAAATTTATCAAGACCAAGGAAGTCGGCATGCATGCACATAATAATCAACAGCTTGGTTACGCGAATACCATTCAGGGGATAATAGACGGTTGTAATTTTGTCGACGGTACCATTTACGGTATCGGCAGGGCCGCCGGGAACTGTCCGTTGGAACTGTTGATAGGATTTCTAAAAAACCCGAAGTTTGACCTTAGACCCATTCTGGATGTAATCACCAAAGATTTTTTGCCTCTAAGGGAAAGAATAGAGTGGGGATACCTTCTTCCTTATGCGCTTACCGGGATGTTCAATGAGCATCCGAGAGCTGCGATGGAGCTGCGCAAGACAAAGCACAAAGATAATTACCGCGAATTTTACGAAAGTTTATCCCCCATGGAGATCGATTGATCATGGATGTAAATCGTTTTAACCAACTGCCCCTTATGGGGATAATAAGGGGCCTGGAGTCCGCTCATATAGAACCGCTGCTTGAAACCGTCATCAAAGCCGGGTTAGAGACCATAGAGGTGACTATGAATACTCCGGATGCCGCTGGTATCATAGCAAGGGCTTGTGATATTTCAGGGGGCAGGATTACTGTCGGAGCCGGGACGGTTCTTTCAAAGACGGAACTGAATGAAGCGCTGGATGCGGGAGCAAGTTTTATTGTTCTGCCTAATCTCGAGGAAGAAGTGGTTAGCGTTTGCGCAGGGAAAGCCATTCCCGTTTTCCCCGGGGCGCTTACCCCAAGCGAGGTATTTAAGGCATGGAAAGCGGGTGCCACCATGGTTAAAGTGTTTCCTGCCGGTATTTTTGGGCCTCGCTATATCAAGGAACTTAAAGGGCCTTTTGACGATATAAGACTTATGGCAGTCGGTGGCGTCACCCCGGAGAATACGAGTGAATATTTTTCATCCGGATCGGACGCCGTAGCCTTTGGCGGGAGCGTCTTCAGGAAAGAATGGCTTTTGGAAGGGGATTTTGAGTATATCGGAAAACTGGTTAAAAGGTACGTTGAAGCGGTGCGTTCAGTGAAGAGCTAGGAAGCCGGTTAAGTTTTAACGGGACAGGTCTTTTCGGTTGTGGCGGGTAACGAGATCTGTCCCTTTTTTAAATGGGCGGTGAGTGTTTTTTAAAAGGCGTGAGTTGAAATAAATATGAGGATACTTTCCTGGAATGTAAACGGACTCCGTTCTGCATTAAAAAAAGGTTTTCTCAAATGGCTTTACAGGGAATCTCCGGATATCCTTTGCCTGCAGGAGACAAAAGCAGAGCCCCGGCAGCTTGATGAGTCCCTCGTAGGGCCTAAAGGATATTCCACATATTGGAACAATCCTAAAAGAAAAGGCTATGCGGGAACAGCTGTCTTTACCAAGAAGAAACCTTTCTCCGTGGAGGATGGTTTTTTAAGCGGCACTTTTGATACTGAAGGAAGGATGCTGAGGCTAAATTTTAAGGATTTTGTGCTCATAAATGTTTATTTCCCGAATGGACGCATGGGGCCGGCAAGGCTCAAATATAAACTCGATTTTTATGAAAAGTTCCTCAAGTACATAAAAAAAGAAGAGGAAAAGCATATCATAATATGCGGGGATTTTAATACTGCGCATAAAGAGATCGACCTGGCCCGTCCGAAGGCGAATGAGATGTTTTCGGGGTTTCTGCCGGAAGAAAGAAAGTGGATGGACAAATTCATATCCTCCGGGTACGTCGATACGTTCAGGCATTTCAGCAAGGAAGACGGGCAGTATACCTGGTGGGACTTTAAAAGCCGTGCACGCCAGAGGAATGTCGGATGGAGGATCGATTACTTTTTTGTCAGAGAAAAATTCCTTACCCGGGTAAAAAACGCTTTTATAATGCCGGAAGTGATGGGTAGCGATCATTGTCCGGTCGGTATTGAAATCAGGTAGTTCAGGATTAAAGATGAGAGAAGACAAGCCGAAATTACTTATAGCCGATAAGAAGGGCAGGGTATATGATCTTAGCCGCTTCGAAGCGACCGGCATGAAGGCGGGCGAACCTTTCAGGCTAAAGCCCCGGGATCTGGTAAGACTCCATCCTGACAGCGAACTTTTCGTGCTTCCCGGCAGAAGACCAGTGGGGTACGATTTTGAAAAAAGCGCGTTTATCCGGCTGGACAAAAACCCGTTTATCAAGAAAGAGAAAGCCGTTTATGCGGTAGCGGCTTTTCTCCCGCCGGGCAAGACTGCCACTTACAGCGCTTCGTACACGGAATGCGGAAGGGTAAAGACCCTGCCGCTTTTTAGCTACGCAGCTGTAGCATTTTACAAAAACGGGTTTTATGCCGCCAGTGTCCGTGTCGACCGAGAAAAGAGACAGGAACTTAAAGGCATGGACTTAAATTCCTTGGAGAAAAACGTTAAACTCTTTAAGAAGCTGTTTCCGAAGAACAGGCTCATCAGGCACCTGGAGAAGTGCGCGCTTACGTACGCGTGCCCCGCAGCAAAGAATTTTTTTCTTAAAAGATACGAAGGGCCGTTACCTACCTCGCCTGTGTGTAATGCGAGATGTATCGGATGCATATCATATCAACCCGGCAAGACATGTTCCGTCACACAGCCGCGAATCCGTTTTATCCCGAGCGCGGAAGAAGTGGCGGAAGTTGCGCTTATGCATATCCGGGCAGTCAAAGATCCCGTAGTGAGTTTTGGGCAGGGCTGCGAAGGCGAGCCTCTTATGACGGCCGATATACTCGAGAAAGCGATAAAGCTTATCAGAAAAACCACATCCAAAGGCATCATTAACCTTAATACGAATGCCAGTAAACCAGGCGCCGTCAGGCGGCTTTTTGACGCAGGGCTTGATTCCATGCGTGTGAGTATTAACAGCGTGCGGGAGAAGTACTATACAGCTTATTATATGCCTCAAGGATACGGATTTGGCGATGTTATCAGATCGATAGAGCTTGCGAAAAAAGCGGGCGGGTTTGTCTCGATAAATTATCTGGTTATGCCGGGATTTAGCGATTCCAGAGCTGAAGCAGAAGAATTCGTACGTTTTCTAAAAAAGACAAAAACGGATATGGTGCAGTGGCGTAACCTGAACTATGACCCCATGGCGTATTTCCGGAAGCTGCGGGTAAAAGTCAGTCCCTCCGACATGATAGGGGTGAAAGAGCTTATTAGGGAGGTTAAAGAAAAACTGCCGCACATTATGCACGGGTATTTTAATCCTTCACGCATGCGCATGCGAAGAATGATGAAGAGAGGGTGAACTTTAAGATGCAGAAAGTGATGCCAAGTATCGTTATATTTTGCGCCCTTTTCCTGGCGGGGTGTTCTAAGGAAATAGTGCCTGATAAGTCCGTTACCGTCGATGCGAAAGGCGCTATAATAATGGAAGCGGCAAGCGGACGCATCCTCTTTGAGAAAAACGCAAAAGAAAAATACCCCCCGGCTTCAACAGCGAAAGTCATGACGGCGATCGTTGCGATAGAGAGACTGCCTCTTGAAGAAGTCATAATACCGAGTAAAAAATCCCTTTATGTAGAACCTACAATAGCGGGGCTTAAAGCCGGGGTAGAATACCGGCTTAAGGATCTCATTTTAGCCATACTTATTAAGTCAGCTAATGATGCGGCAGGAGTCATTGCAGAGGCTGTAGCCGGCAGTGAGGTGGAGTTTGCGAAGGTGATGAACGAAAAGGCGGAAGAGCTGGGCATGGTAAACACATATTTTGTAAAGGCATCGGGACTGCCGACAGGCAAAGTCGACAAACAGCATACGACGGCGGAGGACCTTGCGATAATGATGCGTTACGCAGCCCAGTATGAAATAATATTGGAGGGAGTGTCCAGGAAAGAATCGTCAATACAGGGCAGTGACGGGCGGACCATATATTTAAAGACTCATAATAAAGCTCTTTTGTGGAACGAAGACAGCCCATGGGGTAAGACGGGTTATACGAAAGAGGCAAGGCGTACGTTTGTAGGCGTGGACCCTTCATATAAGCCGCGTATCGTGTTTGCGCTTCTTAAATCCACGGCGCTTTGGGATGATATCAACACGCTTAATAAGTGCGGGCTCAGGATCTACCAGATGAATCACAAAACGTTTATATCCTCTCTGGTTGAATGGATAGAAAATGCAAGGAAGTCCGGCAGGGAAGCTTTTGAGAGGTTGAAGCCCGTGAAAGATATACAGCCTGCACCAGACGCTAGATAATTCTTGCTTATGCTTCTTTTTACAAGTATTATTTATACCTATGAAAAGGAAAGTTTCTGTCGCTTTTCTCTGGCATATGCACCAACCGCTCTATAAGGACCTCATTACGGGGAAGTACCACCTGCCCTGGGTGAGGCTGCATTCTACGTATTCCTATCTTGATATGGCTGCGATACTCGATAATTTTCCTGAAGCAAGGGTGACGTTTAACCTTACGCCTTCGCTTCTCTGGCAGCTGGCGGATCTTACGCGGGATTCTTCGCCCGCCGATACATATCTGGAACTCACCCAAAAAGACGCAGCCCTCTTAAGCGATAAAGACAAGTGTTTCATCCTTAAGAACTTTTTCTCATGCGATTTTCACAGGGCTATTGCACCGCTTAAAAAATACAAGGAATTATTCGCAAGAAGAGGGGATGTCTTACGCGACGAGGCGCTCACCAGGAAAATCAGGGATTTCAGTATCACGGATTTCAGGGACCTGCAGGTTCTTTTTAACCTGGCCTGGTGCGGGTTTACGCTGCGGAGGAAAAATGCTCTGGTTAGGGGACTTCTTCATAAAGGATACCACTATACCGAGGAAGAAAAACTTTCTTTGGTTACACTTCAAAAGGATACAGTCTCTTCCATCATCCCCCTGTATAAACGTCTTTTGGATGAAGGAAGGATAGAGATATCGACGACGCCTTTTTATCATCCGATACTTCCGCTTCTTTCCCGGGGTAAAGAGCGCCAGGGGTTTGATTTTCAGGAAGACGCGAAGGTCCAGGTCGCTAAAGCCGTCAGTTTCTATGAAGGCGTCTTCGGCAGAAAACCCGAGGGGATGTGGCCTTCGGAAGGCAGCGTCAGCCAGGAGGTCATACCCGCTCTTGCGGATGAAGGGATAAAGTGGATAGCGACAGATGAAGGGATACTGCTCAAATCCTTTAAGAAAGACCATATCCCGCGGGAAGACCTTATTTACAGGGCGTTTACGGCCGAAGAAGAAGGCAGGAAGATCGATATGGTCTTCAGGGATATAAATCTTTCCAACGCGATAAGTTTTAAGTACGCGCATATGCCTGCTAAAAAAGCGGCGGCGGAACTGGTTAAAGATATCGAGCATATCGCCAGAAGCGGGGAAGAACGCCTCGTTTCGGTCATCTTAGACGGGGAGAACCCGTGGCCGTATTATGCGGACGGGGGCAGGAAGTTTCTTTTCAGGATGTATAACCGGCTTTCTTCATGCAAAGACATGAAGCTGGTCACTGTAAGTGAGTATCTTGAAAACTACAAAGAGCGCAAGAAAATCGCCAGACTTCATCCCGGCTCCTGGATCGACCACAGTTTTGACAAATGGATAGGGTCGCCGCAGAAGAACAAGGCGTGGCAGTACCTTAAAAAGGCGCGGGAGGATCTTTTAAGCTATGACTCTCCGAGTAAAGAAGCTCTGGAAGAGCTTTATATTGCAGAGGGGAGTGACTGGTTCTGGTGGTATGATGATTTCGGGACAGAACTTAATTTTATTTTTGACGAACTTTTCCGGATGCATCTAAGGAATATCTACACTCTTATGGGTAAGGAAGTCCCCCTCTATTTAAACGAACCCATACCGACAGGCACGATCGACCAGAAGATAGTCTTGCACCAGACGCCCCAGGAGATGGCCCGTTCCCTGAAGGTCCTCATGGTCTCGTCCGAAGTTTTTCCTTTTGCCAAAACAGGAGGGCTTGCGGATGTTGCGGGAAGCCTTCCCAGGGCACTGGTATCACTCGGCTGCGATATACGGGTCATCATGCCGTTTTACAGGTGCGTAAAGCGCGGCGGATTTGAAGTAGCCGAAGAAGCTTCTAACATAAAAGACCCGCTTTTAGACGGCAGGACGGTCTTTAATCTTTATTCAAATAAGACGGCGGGACTTATTACGTATTTTCTGGACAACAGGAAATATTTTGACAGAAAAGGCCTCTACGGCACATCGAAAGGGGATTATGCCGACAATGGCCTCAGGTTCGCGTCCTTCTCGAAAGGTGTTTTAGAGGCGATTAAGACCATAGGGTTTAGACCGGATGTCATACACTGTAATGACTGGCAGTCGGCGCTTATCCCGTTTTATCTTAAGTTTAAACTGGATGATGATGGGTTTTATCATGGGATAAAGACGCTGTTTACCATACACAATATGGCGTATCAGGGCGTTTTTAACAGGCGTCTTATGCACTGTATCGGTATACCGAAGAGTTTTTTTAATATGAACGATCTGGAGTTCTACGGCAAGCTTAATTTCATGAAGTCCGGCATACTTTATTCGGATGCCGTAAGTACGGTCAGCCACCGCTATGCCGAAGAGATCACCACCAGCGAGTACGGCGCGGGGCTTGACGGGCTCCTCTCGACAAGAAAAGACGCACTCTATGGCATACCGAACGGTGTGGATTATTCCATATGGAGCCCGAAAAACGATAAATTTATCAAAGCGAATTTCGATGAAACCTCTCTTGATAAGAAAACGGAATGTAAAAAAGACCTCCTTGAATATACCCGTCTTTCTCTTCAGCTGGAGGCGCCTCTCATCGGGTCGGTAACAAGACTCGCTGAGCAGAAAGGGATGGACCTCTTATCCGGCATAATGGATAAAATTGTTGAATTAGGCGCGGGAATTATTATACTTGGTAAAGGCACAGACGATTATAATATTAGGTTTAAGGAACTGGCCAAGAAATTTCCCCGTAACGTGTATGTGTGCAACGATTTTAATGATGAACTTGCGCACAAAATAGAGGCGGGATGCGACATGTTTATGATGCCTTCACGGTACGAACCGTGCGGGCTTAACCAGATGTATAGCCTTAAATACGGGACCATTCCCGTGGTAAGAGCTACCGGTGGTTTAGACGATGTTATTGTGGATTTTGATAAGGATCCGATTACGGGAAACGGCTTTAAGTTTGTCCCGGCCACCGGCGAGGCGTTCTATGACGCCATAGAAAGAGCCATTAGTGTGTATAAAAATAAGCCTTTATGGCAAAAGCTGATGGAGCGTGCCATGAGCTGTGATTTTTCATGGGCCCATTCAGCCGAGAAATATCTTAAGTTATACAGGAATATTGCAAGTTAGTAAGGGGAGTCGCATGAAAGCCGATTTGGCGATGGCAATACACTTCCACCAGCCTACGGGCAATTTTGATCATGTGATCGAAAGGGCATGCGATAAGTGTTATCTGCCGTTTCTTCAGATGGTAAAAAGATATCCCAAGATCAAGATGACTTTTCATTTCACGGGCTGTCTTCTTGAATGGGCGGAGGAGAAGAGACCTGAAATCATCGATATGATCCGTGAATTGGCGGAGAAAGACCAGATAGAGATCATGAGCGGCGGTTTTTATGAACCCATACTTCCTTCTATTGCCCGGGGGGATAGACTCGCCCAGATAAAAATGCTTACAGAATATATCAAAGACAAGTTCTCTTTCGAGGCAAAAGGCGCATGGGTTGCTGAACGTGTATGGGAGCCGGACCTAGCTTCTGTATTTAATGAGGCCGGGATAAAATATGTGATACTGGATGATACGCATTTACTTTATTCCGGGATCCCCAGAGAAAAAACTCACGGATATTACATGACGGAGGATAATACAAAGAGCGTAGCTGTTTTTCCTTCGGATAAGGTACTCAGGTACAATATTCCCTTTAAGATGCCGGAAGAAAGTATCGCTTATATGAAGTCCGGCATAGAAAAAACCGCTAATCCACTTTTTATCTATGGGGATGACGGCGAAAAATTCGGGGAATGGCCCGGAACACATAAATGGGTATTCGAGGAAAAATGGCTCGAGAAATTCTTCACCACGCTTATGGAAAACTCGAAATGGCTTAGGACGGTGAAACTGTCGGATTGTTTTGAGGAGAGGCCGCCTCTGGGGAGGGTATATTTACCTACGGCATCTTACGAGGAGATGCTGGCATGGGCGCTTCCGGAGGAAGCACAAGAGCAGTTTGAGGCCGTGCTTAAAGAGCTGAAGGCCTCCGGCAAAGAGGAATTTTTTAAACCGTTTATTCGGGGCGGGTTCTGGAGAAACTTCTTCGCCAAGTATCCCGAATCTGATTATATGAACAAAAGAGCGGCGTATGTCAGCAGGAAACTGGGTGAGATCCGTTCCTCCGGCAAGGAAACCAGCCCTCTTTTGGCGGAGGCCGAGAAAGAACTTTTCCGCAGCCAGTGCAACTGTGCGTATTGGCACGGTGTTTTCGGAGGGTTATATCTATTCCATCTGAGAAGAGCCGTTTATCATCATTTGATCATGAGTGAAGTTTTAATGGATAAGGTCCGTTATGGTGAGAAGCCTTTCTGCGAGGTGACCGTTTTGGATATCGATGCTGATGGCGCAAGTGAAGTCGTACTTGAGAACGGGGAAATCGCGCTGGTTTTTGATCCGGCGGAAGGCGGAGCGCTGAAAGAGATCGACTCGAAAAAAGTTTGCCACAACCTTATGAACACTCTTAGCCGGAAGAAAGAAGCTTATCACGGAAAGATACTTGATAAGATAAAAAAGCAGATGGAAGAGGATGCGGATAAAGTCAGTACTATACACGATGATGTCCGGAAAGTGGATAACCGTATAAAGGACCGGCTGGATTATGATAAATACGGGCGCCACGGTCTTATAGATCATTTTTTTGGTAAAGATGTCGATATAGACGCGTTTTCAAGAGGCGTTTATGACGAAAGAGGAGATTTTGTTTCGGGACATTATGATTTTAAAGCGGAAAAAAGCGGCAAAAACGTCGTTTTAACCATGGAGAGGGAGGGAAAAGTCTCTGGCGTCAAAGTCCATGTATTTAAGGAGGTGACTTTGCCCAAGAAAGGTTCTTCCTTCCAGATAAAATATGTTATTACGAACAGGAATGCCTCTCCCGTGAATTTAATTTTTGCCCCGGAATTTAATATAACAATGCCGGATGCCGATTCCGAAAAGTATACTCTCACCCTTGGCGGGAAGAAAAAATCTTATTATCTGAAAGACAGAGTGCCGGATGACATTTCCAGGACGGCAAAGATCACTGACGGCGAGAGGCGCCTCTCAGTCGAGATAGAACTCAGCGAGGAAGCGGTATTTTGGCATCTACCCGTAGAGACGGTTTCTCAATCGGAAAAAGCATATGAGCTTAATTACCAGGCCTCGGCAATACTGCCGAAATGGGAACTGGATCTTAAGGGGAAAGAGGCGAAAGAGTTTAATATACATCTTAAGTTTTTGCAATAGCTTGCGCTTTTTTAGCGGCTAGTTCCTGGTATTCCCTTAATAGATTTCTGTTGACAGCGTGTAAGCGCAGGGAGTAAAATCAGTACGTTGCTGAATTATAATTATTATAACAGTCATTTTGAAAAAGGACCCGAATATGGATTCTAATCTGGACAGAAGTTTCAACTTACCGCATGGTTACGGGGACAATAAAATCGTACTGATGGTAAGGGACCCATGGACTCTTTATACTTATTGGGAGATAGCTGAAGCAGCTGAAAGAAGCGTAAAAGAGCAGATACAGGCAAAGGGACTTAAGATATCGAATAGTATTTTACGCTTGTGCCAGATAGACGGAAGCGGCAACATCGAGAAAATATTTTCTGATTTCCAGCTAAAAGACAATGCAAATAACTGGTACATAAATAAAGTCAATCCCGACAGGAAATGGCGGGTGGATATTGGTATACTTTGCAGCAATGGCGAGTTTTTTCCACTGGCGCAATCCAATGTAGTAGAAACGCCTCGCAGCAAGATGTCGGATGTGTGTGACGGCAAGTGGGCCTCGATCAGAAAACTGGTAGCCCGTCACTTAAAAGAATGGCAGACTTCCGGCGGAGTTTCTTCCGGCATGTCTGGCGGAGGCGGCGGTATTCGCAGATAGGATTCAGATATATATGGCAAAGGGTTACTTAGCCTTGGTGTTACACGCACACCTTCCTTTTGTAAGACATCCGGAATACGATAATTTTCTTGAAGAAAACTGGTTGTTTGAAGCCATCACCGATACCTACATACCCCTTGTAAACGTTTTTGATAATCTTATAAACGATAACGTCGACTTCCAGGTGACCATTTCCATCAGCCCCACACTCGCAGGTATGCTCAAAGATGAACTTCTCATCTCCAGGTACCTCAGGCATTTAAACAAACTGATAATGCTCGCCGAAATGGAAGTGGCAAGGACGAGATCCGATGAGAGGATCAATAAACTTGCTGTGATGTATCTGGATAAATTCAAAGACGCAAAATATGTGTTTTTTGAAAAATACGGAAAAAATCTTTTAAGCGCATTCAAAAAATTCCAGGACATGGGGAAGCTTGAAATCATCACGTGCTGCGCGACACACGGCTACCTTCCGCTTATGGACCTGTATAAGTCCGCTATAAAAGCACAGGTTAAAATTGCGGTCAATGAGTATGAGAAGATTTTCGGCAGGGCTCCTAAAGGGTTATGGCTGCCCGAATGCGGGTATCATCCGGGCCACGACGAAGTGCTGAAAGAATTCGGCATAAAATATTTCTTTGTTGAGACGCACGGGATTTTATACGGCACACCCAGGCCCAAGTACGGTATTTACAGCCCGTATCTTACAAAATCGGGCGTTTCCGTTTTCGGAAGAGATATGGAAAGCTCCAAAGCTGTCTGGAGCTCTAAAGAAGGCTATCCGGGAGATTATAACTACCGTGAATATTACAGGGATATCGGGTTTGATCTGGATTATAATTATGTGAAGCCCTTTATAAACAGTTGCGGGACCCGTATAAATGTGGGCGTCAAATATTATAAAATAACCGGCGAGACCAATAATAAGGAGATTTATGATAGAAGTGCCGCGATAAACACCGCAGCGGATCATGCCGGCAACTTCATGTTCAACAGGGAAAAACAGGTCGAACACCTTTCCGGGGTCATGGATCGTAAGCCTATAATCGTTTCACCGTATGACGCTGAGCTTTTCGGGCACTGGTGGTTTGAAGGCCCGGAATGGCTCGGGTTTTTACTCCGCAAGACACATTTCGACCAGGATGCCATCAAGACCATCACACCCTCGAAGTACCTGGAACTTTATGACAGTTATCCCACGATCACACCTTCACAGTCCAGCTGGGGATATAAGGGTTACAGCGAAGTGTGGCTGGATGGATCCAACAACTGGATATACAGGCATCTTCATAAGATGGCGGAACTGATGACCGCTGCCGCAAGGGATTATATGGAGTCCAATCCGTTAAATACAAGGGTACTTAACCAGATGGCAAGAGAGCTGCTTCTTGCACAGTCTAGCGATTGGGCGTTCATCATGAAGACCGGTACATTCGTCGACTATGCGGTCAAAAGGACAAAAGATCATATCAGGCGGTTTCTTGTGCTGCATGACCAGCTCAGGAGAAGCGAAATCGACCTCAATATGCTTGGTGAGATAGAGAGAAGGGACAGCGTTTTTGAGAATATAGATTATAGGATCTATGCTTGATTCTATTCTAAAGGTATAAGGTCCTTTGATAAAGGGCAGAAACTAAAGGAGGCGGATACAGGATGATAAAGAAATTGGCAAATAAGTTGTCAAAAAGGTCCTCTTCAGGGGGGATGAAAAAAACTACTGCCAAAGCATCGAAAACAGCTTCAAGAAGCACCAGCAGTAAATTCAGCGAACAGGAAGTCTTCTCCATGATCGAGAAGAAAGCGTACGAAATTTTTGAGAAACGCGGCTTTACTCACGGAGATGATCAACACGACTGGTTTATGGCTGAGAAAGCTGTCAGGGCCAGCCTTAAGAAATAAATAGTGTAATAACGGGTATTAACTAGTTATTTTTTAACTTTCGATCAAGTAGGTATATCACGCAAACTCGGGGCTTTTTAAGGCCGGGAAGTGTTTTGCTATGGAGCAGGTATTATGTGTCATTCTCGGAGGGGGCAGAGGTACGCGTCTTGATCCGCTCACAAGGGAAAGGTGCAAGCCCGCAGTTCCTTTGTTCGGGAAATACAGACTGATCGATGTGCCTGTCAGCAACTGTCTTCATTCGGGTTTCAATCAAATCTATATACTCACGCAGTTTCTATCCGAGTCATTAAACAAACATATAAGCCGTACTTATAAGATGGATCCTTTTACGCAAGGGTTCATCGAGATAATGGCAGCGGAGCAGTCGATGGACGATACGAGCTGGTTCCAGGGCACGGCTGATGCGGTAAGGCGCTGTCTTAAACATTTCAATGACCCCAGTTTAAAATATATATTTGTGCTTTCGGGGGACCAGCTTTATAAGATGGATTTAAGAGACATGTACCACTATCATCGCCAGAAAGAAGCGGAACTGACGGTCGCCTGCAACTGTGTGAATCCGGAAGAGATATCCGGACTAGGGATAATGGGTGTAGATGATGGTGCCAGGATAACCAAGTTTGTGGAAAAACCGAAAACAGCCTCAAGCGTACAGGACATGGCGGTAGAACGTGACGGCAAGACCCGGTTTTTGGGGTCGATGGGAATATACCTTTTTAACAAGCAAACGCTCATAGAACTTCTTGTGAAAGACAAGAGGGTTGATTTCGGCAAGGAAGTGATACCCGGGACGATCGGCAAAATACCGGCGTATGCGTTCCTCTTTGATGGTTACTGGCGCGATATCGGTACTATAAAGAACTTCTATGAGGAGAACCTATCACTTACTGAGCCGGTCCCCCCGCTTGACATGTTCAACGAGAACTGGCAGATATTCACAAGGACCAGGTACCTCTCACCGGCCAAGTTTGAGAATAGCGTGGCAGAAAAAAGCATAATAGCCGAGGGTGCTATAGTCCTCTCCGCAAAGATAGTACATTCGGTTATAGGCATCAGGTTCAGGGTAGGCTCAGAGTCGGTTATTGAAGACACTATCGCCATGGGCTGTGATTTTTATGAGACAGTAGCGGAGATGGAAAAAAATTCTTCCCAGGACATCCCGGCGCTAGGAGTCGGCAGAAACTGTCGCATACAGAAAGCCATACTGGATAAAAATGTCAGAATCGGGGATAACGTAACGATAATCAACAAGGACAAACGGGATAATTTTGACGGTCCAAACTATTTTATCAGGGACGGTATTGTTATAATAACAAAAAACTCTGTTATTCCTTCCGGGACAGTTATTTAACCTGTGTGATTTTAACAAGGGCACCAGCTATATGGTTCATTAAATAAGAGGGGTAAAGATGCCTGATTCTTTTACCATTACGATCATATTTATCATTGTCTGTACCGTTGTCGGTGCGTTTATAAAGGGACGTTCCAGGGACAGGTGCCTGACTGACTTTTCCGGGTATCCCGCCCTTCTTGAGAAGACAGACGGAAAAGTCGTCTGGGGCAATTTACGCGTTGAAAACTCGGGGCTCGAATTAATCTATAAAGAGCCTTATCTGGATCAGAAAGAAAAACATCTGGAAAGCAGCTACATCCTTTATAAAAACGAATACAACCAGTTAAAAACGCTTATCCGGTATATCGACGAGCTTGACTCTATCCTCGCGAAAAAGCGGGAGGAGGACCTCAGGAAAACATGCCATCCTTCTTGGTGGGGGCGTTTTCTGAGGAAGACGCGTAATTTTTTCGGGACGGTCCGCGATTCACTTCTAGAGATGATAAATCTCTTTATGGGGCGTATTAAGGCGATGACGCCTGCGGGGGCGCTCCTCAAGGGGCAGGATAAATACGTCACGCAGCTTCAAAGCCAGACGCTTGCGGAGATTTCCAGCAGCGCCTATGAACCTATACTTGAAAGATATATAGGGAAAAAGTGCGTACTGGCTCTTGTATTCGAAGGCAAAAAGACCGAGTATGCGGGGATTCTCAAGGATTATACCACGGAATTTGTCTCCATAATGGATGTGGAGCATGCCGATAAAAGGCTGGAGGCAAAATCTCTGCGCAAAGCCGATTTGATAGTTCCAAGAGCGTTAGGGACTGTCCGGCATGCGAGTTTGGGGGATATAAAATGAAAGTATTGGGCATAATGGGAAGTCCCAGAAACGAAGGCAATACAGACGTTTTACTTGATAAGGCTTTGGAGGGGGCGGGCGCATCGGGAGCAGAGACTGAGAAAATCGTGATAAACGACCTTGATATTTCGCCATGCCAGGAAGTAGAGTACGAAAACGTCAACGAAGCGGGCCTTTCCGTAGTCGATGATGACATGCATCTTATATTCAGAAAAGTCAGGGAAGCGGATGTATTGATTTTAGCCTCACCGACATTTTTCGGGAGTTTATCCACCCAGACCAAGATGATGATAGACCGCTTTCAATGCGTATGGCTGGCAAAAAATATATTCAATAAAGGGATCTTTACCGGGGAAAAACGCGGCGCTTTTATATGCGCTCAAGCGACCGGCCGGGAAGACTTTTTTGATAACGCGAAGAGTATTGTGAAGCATTTTTTCGCTACTATCGGCGTTAAATATCAAGAAGAGGTCTTTTGCCCCGGTGTTGATAAAAAGGGGAGCGTTTTAGAGAAGCCCGAATTCCTTGAAAAAGCATATAAGCTGGGCAGAAAAATGGCGATCTTAACGAAAGAAGAATAATGAAAGTATTGATCGTTATAGATATGCTTAACGATTTTATGGGTGAGGGTGCTCCTTTATACTGCGGGAAAGAAGGAAGGCGCATTATTCCCTTTATAAAAGACAAGATAGATGAATATCGAAAAAGCGGGGATAAAGTCGTATATGTATGTGATGCTCATGATTCTAAAGATAAACAGTTTCAGATGTTTAGCCCGCACGCTGTCAAGGGTTCCAAAGGTGCGGAAGTCATTGACGAGCTGAAACCGCAGCCCGGCGACATTATAGTCGAGAAAACCACGGTCCGACCCTTTTATGCGACGGATCTCGACCGTATCATAACCGAACTTGCCCCGGAAGAAGTATGCGTACTGGGCGTCTGCACTTCCATATGCATCATGGAAACGGTCGCCGATTTAAGAGTAAGAGGGTACAAAGCGGTAGTTTATAAGGATGGTGTTGCGGATTTTGACACGGAAGCGCACAAGTATGCTTTAAAGCGTATGGTAAGCGTTTACGGGGCAGAAATCAGGTAGAGGGCCTCTTTCTTTATCTTCAAGAGGGGAAGTTATGGTCAAATGGCAGTACGGAAAAAGGCTGAAACCGTCTGTTTTCGATATACCGGTTAAAAAGATAAAAAGCGGCTGGTATAGCGACAAATACTTTGTTCGAACAAAAGAAATACTCAAAGCGGATAATAACCATACCAGGGTATTGATGCAGGTCTTTTGCCGGAAAGACGCTGTGGTATGCGGGCTCGATGAAGCGGTTGCCATACTTAAGCTGTGCGCCGATAGGCCCAAGCAGCTAGTCATCAAAGCTCTCTATGACGGGGACAAAGTAAAAGCAGGCGAGACCGTCATGACGATAGAGGGCGATTACAGCACTTTTGCCCACCTAGAGACGGTTTACCTCGGTGTAATAGCCCGGCCGACCGCAGTCGCAACAGCAGTCAGAAAAGTCGTCAAAGCCGCCAAGAGTAAGAAAGTTTTATTTTTTCCTGCAAGGTTCGATCATTACCGTGTGCAGACCACAGACGGGTACGCAGCATTCGTATCGGGCGCTTTGGGTGTTTCAACAGACGCCCAAGGTCTTTGGTGGGGGGAAAAAGGACTTGGTACTGTCCCGCACGGCCTGATAGCGGCTTATAAGGGAGACACTGTCAAAGCAGCTCTTGCTTTTGACAAGTATATGCCTAAGAGCATACAGCGCATTGTCCTTGTGGATTTTAACGATGATTGCATAGGAGATTCCCTGGAAGTGGCGGATGCACTCGGCAGGAGGTTATGGGGGGTACGTTTTGATACCGCGGAGGACGTAAGAGATAAGTCCGTAAAAGGCAGAGGCGAGGACTCTTATGGGGTCTGTCCCGAACTTGTGTTTAAAGCAAGAAAAGCACTCGATAAGCGCGGGTTTCATTACGTGAAAATAATCGTATCAAGCGGTTTTAACGAGGAGAAGATAAAACGTTTCTTGAGGCTGAAGGTGCCCTTTGATGCCGTGGGTGTAGGTTCGACCCTTTTGCGCCAGAAAATAGATTTCACGGCGGACGTCGTGAAAGTGGAAGGAAAATCCCTTTCCAAAGTAGGACGAAAATATAACTCCAATCCAAGACTGAAACTGGTAAGGTAAAAAGTATATGAGCCCGTGCAGGAGATGCGAGGCAAAATGCTGCAGGTATTTTGTTCTTCAGATAGACTCGCCAAGACACAAGGAAGACTTCGAGAACATACGGTGGTATCTGGCCCATAAAGGGGTATTTGTCTATATTGAAAAGAGAAAATGGTACCTTGAAGTTGCGAACAGGTGCCGGTATTTGACAAGGGATCACAGGTGCCGCGCTTATGAAAAGAGACCTTTGATCTGCAGGGAACACGATACGGCGACATGTGAAAGGCTCACCGGGCATTTTGGTCATGAACATGTGTTTAAAAACATGAGGGAATTTGACCGGTATTTGGAAAAAAGGTTCAAAAAAAGGAAAAAAGTTAAATAAATGTTTGCTGAAATCGGATTTATTGTGAATTTCAGCAAAGTGTAGTAAAATAACTGAGTTATTTTTGCGGTTTTTACGACAAGATGATAACTTTTAAACGGAGGATTATTAATAATGAGCGGAATTTTTGGGACGGTCTCTAAAGGGAATTGCGCGGATGTACTTTTATACGGCACGGATTATCATTCGCATCTCGGCACGGAATACGGCGGTATAGCGATACTCGGTGAGGATTTCCAGAGGCACATCCACAATATTAACGGCAGCCAGTTTAAGTCTAAGTTCTATGAAGACTGCATGCGTATGTCCGGGAATAAGGGAATAGGTGTTATCAGCGATAGTAATGAACAGCCGATGTTTCTTAATTCCAAATTCGGGCCTTTCTGCATCGTGACCAGCGGGCTGATAGAAAACGCCAGGGAACTGGCCGCAAGTCTCCTTAAAAAAGGCATATCCTTCAGCGAGATGAGTAATGGAGAAGTTAACGTAACCGAACTTATCGCAAAACTCATCACCCAGGGTGAGACGATCGTAGACGGGATTGAAAATATGTTTAGCAGCATAGAAGGATCCTGCTCGCTTCTCTTATTAAACGCCGATGGCGTGTATGCCGCCAGAGACAGGTGGGGGTACACTCCTTTGGTTGTGGGCAAAAGAGAAGATGCCTGGGCCGTTACTTCCGAGACAAGCGCTTTCCCGAACAATAGATTCGAAATCGTTAAATACCTAGAGTCCGGCGAGATAGTATTAATAACCGAAGAGGGCATGGCCCAGAAGAAAGAAGGCAGTAAGAATAAACAGATATGTACCTTTCTCTGGATATATACGGGTTTCCCGGCATCGGATTATGAAGGCATAAATACCGAGACGGTGAGAGAAAGATGCGGAAGGTATTTAGCGCGGCATGATAAAGATATTAAAGTGGACTTGGTCTCCGGGGTTCCGGATTCGGGGGTCGCCCATGCGCTGGGGTATGCCATGGAGTCGGGCAAGCCTTTGAGAAGGCCGCTGGTAAAGTATACCCCCGGCTATGGCCGCAGTTATACTCCGCCGTCACAGGAGACGCGGGACTTGATCGCCACTATGAAGCTTATCCCGATAAAGGAGATAATTAACGGCAATAGTATAGTCATATGTGAAGATTCCATAGTAAGGGGCACACAGCTTAAAAATTTTACTGTTAAAAAATTATGGGACTGCGGGGCGAAAGAGATCCACGTAAGGCCCGCCTGTCCTCCCTTGATGTTTCCCTGCAAGTTCTGTCTCTCGACACGCAGTATAGACGAACTCGCTGCCCGTAAAGCCATCCGCAGCCTGGAAGGGCATGATATAGAGGACGTCTCAGAGTATATCGACCACACCTCTAGTAAATATCAGAAGATGATCAAGTGGATTACTGACGATCTGGATGTGACTACTTTGAGGTACCAAACGCTTGAAGATATGATCGAAGCTGTGGGGCTCCCGAAAGAGAAATTATGCACTTATTGCTGGACAGGCGAATGTCCCAAGTCGGGCTTGTCCAAAAAATCCAAAATAAAAGAAACTGCCAGGGCAGTATAAAAGTTTACAGAAGGAGATCTAATATGCCGGAAAATATCACTGACAAAGAGATGGACTTACGGGATTTCATTGATGTCATAATAAGGCGGAAGAAGACCATTATAGCCGTTTTTTTGGCTATAGTAGCACTTGCAGCCGGGATAAGCTTTCTGATGCCGAAAGTTTACGAAGTGTCGATGGTCATGGAGCCGGGTGCCCTTAAGTTCACAGCCCAGGGAAAAGATGTGTTTTTTGATTCAGCCAAAAGTATAGAAGCAAAGATTATGAGCGAGGTCTTTAACCCCGGCATAATCCGGGCTTTGAACCTTATGCCGGATGAGGCAAACCTTAAATTTAAGGTTTTACAGCCTAAATATTCAGATCTGGTAAAGGTAAGTCTTGTCCTAAGAGAGGATAAGGTGGATGTGGGTTTAAAGATCTTGAAGCAGCTCTTTGTGGAAGTATCCGGTAGTTATAAAGAGATATTAGAATATTATCAAAAGCTAAAGGAGCAGGAAATCGCTGTTATCTCTAATGATATCGAAGGGAAGAAGAATTTAATAAAATTAAACGCGGAAAAGAACAAGATACTTGAAGCCAGGGAAAATGCGTTACTTGCTGAGATCAAAGAGGTAAAAGATAATTCCGAAAAGATGCTAGCCCAGAGAAAAGCTTTATTAAGCAGTGAGAGTCAGACGGACAATGTCACTTCCTTGCTTTTTTTAAACGTCATTCAGCAGAACATAGGAGATTACAATCGCCTGAGTGACCAGCTTACAGATCTCAAGGTCCAAAGAGAAAGCATATCGATTAACAGTGATAATATGGCCAAGGATATTGATAACCTCCAGATCAAAATTGAAGAGAAAAAACTGGAAAAGGCTAACATACGTAATATTAACTTGACCCATGAACCCGAGGTTTCGGATAAACCGGTAGCGCCCAAAAAAGTCCAAAATATGGCTATCGGCATTATTTTAGGTATTTTTACAGGGGTTTTTATAGCATTTTTCCAGGACTTCTGGGAGGCATCCCAGAAAACAAGGTAGATCTAAAGCAAGGTTTTTATTGTAACATATTTTTAATAAATAAGTTACGTTTTTATCCGAAACAAAGCCTAAATACCTCCCACCAGTTTCCTTATTAAGAATTATATTGACATATTATGAGTATGCACTATAATATGTTCAATGAATGAACAACCCTTAAAAGAAGATATCCTCAATATTTTACGACTCTTATCATCGAAAGGGGATTTAACCCAGCGGGATCTTTCCGCCCATCTGGGGGTTTCCCTGGGGAAGACCAATTACCTTATCAAAGAACTCATAAAAGGCGGCCTTGTAAAGATCCAGAATTTTGCCAGGGGAGGAGAGCGCATTAAAAAGATGAAGTATGTACTGACAAAAGACGGCTTTCACGTGCAACTTCAGCTTACGCATCATTTTCTCCAGATCAAAGAAAAAGAGTATATCACTTTGAAGAAAGAGATCGATCAGATTACGCGCTCGGTGGAAGGTAACCTTCGGGGCGCTGGTGAAGAGAAGAATTTAACGAACAAATAAAAACAGGGGGAAGATGAGATGTTAAACGGTAAAAACGTTTTGATTACAGGCGGGACGGGATCCTTGGGCAAAAAACTCGTGCAGGTCATTGCGAACGAACATAAGCCCAACAAGCTGATAATACTGAGCCGGGATGAACTCAAGCAGTATGAAATGGCTCAGAGGTGGAGCGTAAGGAAATACCCCTTTATTCGGTATTTTCTGGGGGACGTAAGGGACAGGGACCGCTTAATGCGGGCTTTTGCAGAAGTCGATTATGTCATTCATGCCGCGGCGCTCAAACAGGTTCCGGCCGCGGAATATAATCCTGTTGAATTTATCAAGACCAATGTCATGGGGGCGACTAATGTTATTGATGCGGCTATTGAAAACAATGTAAAAAAAGTGATAGCTCTATCTACCGACAAAGCGTGTAACCCCATCAACCTGTACGGAGCCACCAAATTATGCTCGGATAAGTTATTTATAGCCGCCAATGCCTACAGCGGGCCGCACCAGACCCGGTTTGCAGTTGTCCGGTACGGCAACGTTTTAGGCAGCCGCGGGTCGGTAGTGCCGTTCTTTAAGGAAAGAAAAAAAACGGGGGTGCTTCCCATAACCGACGAGGCGATGACGCGGTTTTGGATCACCCTGGACCAGGCAAGCCATTTTGTGCTGTTTGTTTTGGCGCATATGGAAGGCGGAGAGGTGTTTGTGCCCAAGATACCGTCCATGAAAATAATCGATCTGGCCGAAGCTATAGCGCCGGAATGCAAGCAGGAGATTGTCGGTGTCCGTCCGGGTGAGAAGATCCACGAAGTGCTGATAAGCTCGGACGATGCGCAGAACACAATGGAGTTCAACAAGTTTTACATCGTAAAACCATACCAGCAGTATCAGAACGAGATAATAAATTATGACAAAGAGGGAAGACTTTGTCCTAAGGGTTTCGAGTATACTTCCGGAGGCAATAATGAATGGCTGACAGTTAAGGATCTCAGGGACATAGTTGAGCGGATCGCCGATGACTATACGATCGAGAAGTCGCGCTGGTCGAAGGAAGGCGTTCCTGATTAAAGGTGAGTTTTATGAAAAGTCGCAAAAAAAGGATGATCATAACCGGTGTAAGCGGTCTTTTAGGCAATAACCTGGCACATTACTTTAAAGACAAATACGAGATCGAGGGATGGTACTCATCACACAAGGTCTCTGTAGAGGGCGTTAAAGCGCGAAAAGTCGATATCGTTTATGAAAAAGCTATCAGCGAAATCATCGGGGAATATTCTCCCGATGTGATTATTCACTGCGCGTCTTTAACGGATGTCGACTTCTGCCAGAGACATAAATCGCTTACTAAACTTGTGAATAGCGATAGTACGCGCCGTCTGGTCCGGTCTTCCGAAGATCCGAAGATGAAATTCGTTTATATATCGACGGATTCAGTCTATGACGGGGGTAAAGGCAATTTCAGGGAAGATGACCCGGCCAGTCCATGTAACTACTACGGCATGAGTAAGTATGAAGGGGAAGAAGCGGTACGGGAGAAAGAAAACTCACTTATTCTCAGAACAAACATATTCGGCTGGAATATCCAGAAAAAAGATAGTATTGCTGAATGGATCGTGCATCAGCTTATGAAGAAGCGTTCCATTAAAGGGTTTAAAGACGTATATTTCTCGTCGATCTATACTTTTGAACTTGCCCGCATCCTTGAGGAAATGCTGGCCGGGGACCTTAAAGGGCTTTATAACTGTGCCAGTAGCACCTCTTTGTCAAAATATGAGTTCGCGTGCGGGGTTGCGGACCGGTTCAGTCTTGATAAAAGCTTGATAGAGCCGGTAAAGATAGACGATTTTCCATTTGTGGCTAAACGCGGTAAGAACCTGTCGCTTGACAGCAGTAAACTCTCCCGCATCTTAGGCAAAGAGCTTCCCACGATTGAAGAATCTTTGGATGCTTTTTTCCGTGATTATAAAGAGGGTCTTCCGGATAAGATCAAAAGCAGGCAATCGGGGGCGCGCTACTATCCTAAACTATCCAGTATTCCTTATGGCAGGCAAAACCTTGATGATGACGACGTGGCTGGTGTCGTTGACGTTTTAAAGTCATCTAACCTGACCCAGGGAGAGCGCATCCTGAGTTTCGAGAAAAGTCTTTGTGATTATACGGGCGCACGGTTCGCCGTCGCCTTCAACTCAGGCACCTCCGCGCTGCACGCGGCGTGCCTGGCTACAGGCCTGCAAGAAGGTGATGAAGTCGTCACTTCTCCCAATACCTTTGTAGCTTCAGCGAATTGCGCGGCATATTGCGGCGCAAGACCTCTTTTTGCCGATATAGACGCCGATACGTATAATATTGACCCCGGCGAGATAGAGAAAAAAATCACCTCAAGGACAAAGTGCGTTCTTCCCGTTCACTTTGCCGGCCAGAGCTGTAACATGGATGAGATCGCACGTATTGCCGAATGCAAGGAGAAAGAATTCGGGCATAAAATATATATCATAGAAGACGCCTGTCACGCCCTGGGTTCTTCTTATAAGGAAAACCAGGTCGGTTCAGGCGTATATTCCGATATGACGGTGATGAGTTTTCATCCTGTTAAACATATCACAACGGGTGAGGGTGGGGCCGCTCTTACGAACGATGAATATCTTTTTGAAAGACTGAAGAGTTTCCGATCCCATGGGATTATAGGGAACCCTGGTAAATTCAAACATACCGAGGAAGCGTATTCGTCTTCAGGCGCAGTCAACCCCTGGTATTATGAGCAGCAGGATCTGGGGTTTAATTACCGGATCACTGATATCCAGTGCGCACTTGGCCTGTCTCAGCTTAAGAAGCTGCCTTCTTTTATGAAAAAGCGGCGTGAGATAGTGGCCCGCTATAATGAAGCTTTTATGGATAATGATTTCATCAAAGTACCCACTGAATTGCCGGACTGCGTCAGTAACTGGCATCTATACGTTTTAGGTATAGATTTTTCCGCGCTCGGGATCGAACGCTCTTACTTTATGCTGGAACTTAAAGAAAAAGGCATCCAGACCCAGGTGCACTATATACCGGTTCACCTGCAGCCGTATTACAGGGAAAATTTCGGGACAAGCTGGGGGGACTGCCCCAGATCCGAAGAATATTACAAAAAGTGTCTTTCGATACCGCTTTATCCGACGATGACGGAGTTTGATGTAAAAAAGGTTATTGATGAGATACTTTTGATCATAAATACCTCACGCAAGGGACCAAGGAGAAGCTAGAGTGAAAGTACTTCTTATTAATCCGCCTATTAGAGAGTGGTCGAAGCCCAACGTGTTTCCTTTGGGGCTCGGGTATATTGCCGCGGTTTTGCTGGAAGAGGGGCATGAGGTCGAAGTGCTTGATATTAACGCCCTGCGTTTAAGTAAGGAAGAGGTTGAGAAGACTATCAACTCTATTAAATTTGATGTGGCAGGGATAGGCGGAATAGTAACCATTTATAAATACGTTAAGTGGCTGGTAATGGTGCTCCGGAAGGGCCACCCTGATAAAAAAATAATAGTCGGCGGCAGTGTAGGCACCTCTATCGCGTCCCTTATGCTTGAGAAAAACCCTGTTGATATTGTATGTATGGGCGAAGGCGAAGAGACCGTGAAAGAACTGGTTAAAACTCTTGAAGAGGGTGGTGATCTTTCTAAAGTTAGAGGGATATGCTATAAGGACGGAAAGGGAGGTGTCCATAGGACGCCGGTACGTGAACCCATCTCTGATCTTGACAAACTTCCGCTACCTGCATGGGATCTTTTCCCGATGGATATTTATGTCAAAAACCCCGTAGGCGCTCCCAATCGTAACAAATGGTCTGACGGATGCGCGGATGACAGCACTTTGTCGATGAACGTCAACGGCACAAGGGGATGCCCTTACCAGTGCATTTACTGTTATCACGATTTTATGGGCGTAAAATACAGGACGCGTTCGCCTGAGAATATCATCATGGAGCTAGGAGTTCTTTATAAAAAATACGGGGTGACTTATTTTCATTTTACCGATGACGAATTCGTCCTAAAAAAGGATTTTATATTTGAATTTTGCCGGAAGATAAAGGCGCTCTCCGGAAACTGCGGCGTTACTTTTACATGGGGCTGTGCGGGGAGGGTGAATCTAATGGACGAGAAATTACTTGCCGCTATGGCTGATGCCGGATGCGTATCGATAGGTTACGGCATAGAGTCCGGTAGCCAGAAGATGCTCGACTTTATGAAAAAACAGGTCACCGTGGAAGAGGCAAAGCGCGCCGTGCGTCTTACGCAGAAGCACCTAGGATGGGCGGATTGTTCTTTTATGATAGGGTATCCGGGGGAGAGCCGCGATACCCTTCAGGCGACGGTTGATTTCTGCAGGGAACTGGATCTGACGCCGGAAGTCATATTTTTCATGACACCTTATCCAGGCACAGAGCTGTATGAGATAGCTCTCAGGCAGGGCAAGATCAAGGATGAGGAAGAATATGTGCTTGGACTGGGTGAACAGGGCGAGAAGGTTCGGATTAATTTTACTGATTATTCTGACGGAGAACTGATTACACTTCAAGAAGAGATGATAACGAAACTGAATGCTTGGAACAAACTAAAACATCCGGAAAGCAGGTAAAAGAGATGAAATTTGTAGTTGTTGGGTGCGGTTCTATAGGCAAACGCCATATCAAAAATCTTAAGGATGCCGGTCATAGTGTTGCGGGATGCGAAAAGGACGGCGAGCGCAGGAGTGAAGCGGCAAGATCGTACGATATAGAGGTTTTTCCGACGCTTGATAAAGCATTAAGAAAGACTTATGATGCGGCGTTTATCTGCACTCCCACCAGTTTACACATTCCTATGGCTTTAAAAGTTGCCGAGCGCGGGATCCATCTATTTATCGAAAAACCGCTTTCAAACAGTCTGAAGGATGTAGAGAAGCTCATCTCGCTAGCTAAACGGAAAAGACTCATCACCTTTGTAGGATGTAATCCCAGGTTCCTGCCGAGCCTGAAGAGAACAAAGGATCTGATCGACCGTAGAAGGATCGGCAAGGTACTCTCAGTCAGGGCAAGCCGCGGTTTTTACCTCCCTTACTGGCACCCTAAAGAGGATTATCGCAAGGAATACAGCGCTAGAAAGAGCCTCGGCGGTGGAGTCATTTTTGATGATATTCATGATATTGATATCCTGTGCTGGATCTTCGGCCGGGTGCGGGAGGTTTTTTGTTTCTCCGGTAAGCTGAGTAGCCTCCAGATCGACACCGAAGACATAGCCGAGATCTTTTTTAAGTTTTCAACAGGCACGCTCGCGCAGCTTCATTTAGACTACCTGCAGCGCACGTACAGAAGCTCTTATGAATTCATAGGGGAGAGGGGCATCATTGAATGGGATTATATAAAACATACCGTTAGGTTATACGAGGAGAAGACTAACGAGTGGAAAATTTTTCAGGGCAGTATCGGGGAGACTCATAGCGAGGCGTACGGCGAGGAAATAAAGCATTTTATCAGATGTATAAAACGTGGCGAAGGGACTATAAATGATTTAGCCGCGGCCAAAAGAGTTCTTGAGACCGCTTTGGCCTGTCATGAATCATCGCAGAGAAGAAAACTAATTAAAATATAGAAAACGAAAAAGGGGGATTATATATGGTCACTGCAATAGTTCAGGCGAGAATGGGGTCGACGAGACTGGCGGGTAAGACGCTTATGCCTATTATGGATAAACCACTTTTATGGCATGTACTTGAAAGACTGAAGAGGTCTATCAGTATCGATAAGATAATAATAGCTACCACAGGCAGGAATAACGATAAAGTGATTTTGGATTTTGCAAAAAGATACGATGTGGACGTTTTCCGGGGGGATGAAAACGATGTTCTTGACAGGTTTTACAAGGCCGCCAAAGAGTCAAAGGCGGATGTAATCGTCCGCGTGACCCCGGATTGCCCCCTAAGCAGTCCCGATGTGATCGATAAGGTCGTGAAAGAATATTTAAAAGGAGGATATGACTATGTCACTAACACGCTGGTATATACATACCCCGAAGGCTGTGACGTGGAAGTTTTTTCGTTTGAGGCTCTAAAGAAGGCGTGGAGCAAGTGTAAGGACCCTAAGGCAAGAGAGCATGTTACTCCCTATATACGCGATCCAAAGAGGTTCAGGATAAAAAACGTGGAAAGTGATACCCCCGTCGATCCAAACGAGTATAAATGGTCAGTCGATACGAAAGACGATCTGGATTTTGTTAATGAAGTTTACAAGCGTCTCTACAAGGAGGGAGAGGTCTTTTCGGTGGAAGACGTTTTGGGTCTACTTAAAAAAGATCCGGGTATTAAAAAGATAAACTCGATGAAGATAGTCAACGAAGGATATTACAAGAGTTTTTTGAATGTGGCGGATGTAAAGGCGAAAAAGATAAAGATCAGGGAGTCTCTGGCGCTTAAAGTTAAGGCGGAAGAGATCATCCCGGGCTGCAGTCAGACAGCGAGCAAGGGGCCGTCGCAGTTTGTGCAGGGCGTCTCCCCGGTTTTCCTGGAAAGGGGAGAAGGCAGCCACGTATGGGATGTAGACGGTAATGAGTATATAGACTATGCGATGGCACTCGGCCCGATTATTCTTGGACATAATTATCCGCGGGTCACTTCTTTTGTGGAGAAGATTCTGGACAAGGGGACGACTTTCAGCCTGCCGCACAGGTTAGAAGTGGAGCTTGCAGAAGTGTTGTGTGATATAGTACCCGGCGCGGAGATGGTCAGATACGGTAAAAACGGTTCTGACGTTACCAGCGGAGCGGTCCGAGTGGCACGTGCTTTTACGGGCAGGGAGAAGATTGCGTGCTCCGGGTATCATGGCTGGCAGGACTGGTATATAGCGACTACCACTAAGAACAGGGGGATACCCGCTTCCGTAAAGGACCTAACCCTTACTTTCAGCTATAACAAGATCGAGACTTTGGAGAGGCTTTTTACTGAAAATAAAGAGCAGATCGCCTGTGTCATTATGGAACCGGCAGGAGTCGTTCCGCCAGATGCGGGTTTCCTCCAGGAGGTAAAGTCCATTACGCACAAAAACGGTGCACTTCTTATTTTTGACGAGGTTGTCACCGGGTTCCGTTTCGCTCTCGGCGGGGCTTCGGAGTATTTCTCGGTTACTCCGGACCTGGCCTGCTACGGGAAGGCTATGGCGAATGGGTTTCCGATAGCAGCGGTTACCGGCAGGAAGGATGTAATGAAGATGTTTGATGAGATTTTCTATTCTTTTACCTTTGGCGGGGAAATAGTCTCGATTGCGGCAGCACTTGCGACTATAAAGGAGTTAAGGGAGAGTAACTGCCTCTCCCATATATGGGAAGAAGGCCGCAAGGTGAGGGACGGTTACAATGTCCTGGCGAAAGAATACGGCTTAGAGAAATACACTTCGTGTATAGGTTTCCCGCCCAGGACGGTCATAACATTTAAAGACGAAAGCGGTGAGGATGACCTTATAATGAAAAGTCTGTTTCAGCAGGAGTGCCTGAGAAGGGGGCTGCTTTTTACCGGGGGTCATAACATATGTTTCAGCCATTCGGATAAAGATGTTGAGTATACCCTAAGCGTTTATAAGACGGTTCTTAATATCTTAAAAGATGCAATAGGTAAGGGTGATGTGGAGAAACGCATCGAAGGCGAGCCCGTGACACCCGTGTTCAGGAAGGCATGAAATGAAGTGTATTATTTTTACAGAAGGAGGCGGCTCTTCCGGACTCGGACATATCGCAAGGTGCCTTGCTTTGTCCCAGGCTTTTAGAAAAAAAGGCATTTTTTGCCAATTCATGGTAAACGGGGATAGGACAAGCGGGGAGTTACTGGCTGGGGAAGAATATATTTTGACGGATTGGGTGCGAGGGGAAACCGAGATAGATGACTTATTAAAGAAAAACGATATAGCCGTAGTCGATTCGTATCTGGCCGCACCAAGCTTTTACGAGAAGGTTTCCGCTTTGGTAGGGACACCTGTTTTTATCGACGACAATAAACGGATTGATTATCCGCAAGGCGTCATCGTAAACGGAAATATTTATGCTCCGGAGCTGGATTATCTTAAAAAGGAAGGAAGTAAATATCTTTTGGGTCTAAAGTATGCACCTATGAGGGAAGAGTTCCGGAACCCTCCTCGAAAAAAGGTGCGCCAGCGTATTGAAGAGGCGGTGATTACTTTCGGCGGTAACGATAAAGGTAATATGACTCCTCTTTTTGTGTCAATACTAAAGAGGATAGTTCCTTCGCTTCGGAAGAAAGTGCTCGTGGGGAAGACTTTTGATAGCATCGATGAAATAAAACCCTTATCCGATGAAAACACCGAGCTTATTTTTAACCCTGGCGGGATAAAGATGAGATCAGTCATGGAAAGCGCGGATGTCGCGTTTTCCGGCGGCGGGCAGACTCTTGCGGAACTGGCCAGGGCGGGAGTGCCGACTTTGGCTCTATGCGTGGCGGACAACCAGGTGAGAAACGTCAAGGCATGGCAAGAGAGCGGTTTTTTGGAATATCTTATGAGAGGCGAAGAAGACGGTTTTTCTTCCAAAGTGGAAGACTTTTTGAAGAGGCACGAAGATCCCGCTATAAGGCAAGAAAAGTCGGATATCGGCAGAAAACTTGTTGATGGAAAAGGTGCTATCAATATTTTAAATGAGGTGATTTCGTATGGCAAAGAAAGACAGATTTAAGGATAAGTGTTTCATTATTGCCGAGGCGGGCAGCAACCATAATGGTTCACTCCAGCAGGCAAAAAAGATGATCGATGTTGCGAAGTCTAGCGGGTGCGATGCGATAAAATTCCAGATATTTAGGGCAAAGACCATGTATCCCAATAAACCCATTAAGGTCAAGTATCTAAAAAATATCGGTATCGAGCAGGATCTCTACAGCATAATAAAGAATTTTGAAGTGCCTTATGATTGGATCGAGCAACTTTATGACCATTGCCGGAGGAAAGGCATTGAGTTTATGGCTACGCCCTTTGACATCAAATCGGTACGCCTTTTGGATAAATATGTGAGTGTTTTTAAAATAGCTTCATATGAATCCTTGTTCCTGGATCTGATCGATGCAGTAAAAAAGACAGAAAAACCTTTACTTATTTCAACGGGAGGCTCTTACGAGGAAGAGATAGATCTTTTGGTCGCACTGGCTCTTTCCGATTATAAGGAAAGGACTGTTCTTCTTCACTGTGTCGCGAAATATCCGGCGCCGTTAGACGAGATAAATCTGAAGGTGCTTCCGCGTCTGGCAAAAAAATACGGCGTTCCGGTAGGCTATTCGGATCATTCGGCTGATGCGACTATTGCGCCTACGGCGGCGGTTGCGCTGGGAGCTAAAGTGATAGAGAAGCATTTTACGCTGGACAAAAGTCTTCCCGGTCCGGATCACGCTTTCGCGCTTGAGCCGGATGAACTTAAAGAAATGGTCTCAGCCATACGGAGGACTGAAGATGCGCTTAAGGGACCAGGAAGGAGACACTTAGCGGAATGCGAGAAAGAACTTTATCGTTATAAGCGGTGTTTTTATTTGAAAAATGACCTGGGTAAGGGACATGTTATCAAGGCGAAAGACCTCGTTGTCCTGCGTAATACCGGTCTTAGCGGTAATTACTTTAATCCCATGGAAAAAGAGAAACTTGTGGGAAAGGTGCTTAAAAGGAACAAAAAAGCTAACGAAATAATAATGAGAGAGGATGTGAGATAAATGGGTGGGAATAAGTGCCATGGCAATACAGTTGCCGAGAAGGACGGGCGTAAAATAATCGACTGCGAGAGATGCGGTTATATGCATGTCTTTCCGATGTATAGCACCGAAGAACTTGAGAGTTTCTACAAAGACGTCTATTCGGAAAGCACACCGAGCCACATTATGCACGAGAAGGTATATAACGTAAAAAAATGGAAAGGAAAAGGCGCTGTGCTTGATATCGGATGCTGGGAGGGGACTCAGCTTGAATATTTTATCAAAGAGGGATGGAAGTGTACTGGTATAGAGTTAAACAAAAAAGCTTCTAAAGCAGCTTCTTCTAAAGGTATAGAGGTGCATAACCTTTCGATGCAGCAGTTTTTTGAAAATTTCGGTGACACGAAATGGGATGTTATCAATCTTGCGTATATTTTGGAGCATATCCCGTCGCCGAAAGAGGTCCTTTTGAGAATCAGACGCAACATAAAAAAAGACGGTATTGTGATAATAGAGGTGCCCAACGAATTTAATTCTCTGCAGTTTGCTTACCTCAAGAAAAAAGGCATATCGCCCTACTGGATAGCGCTACCTGACCATATAAATTATTTTAACCGCAGGAGTTTAGAGGCTTTATTGAAGAATACGGGCTGGAAGGTCCTCCACGGGGAATCGTCTTTCCCGATGGAAGTGTTCCTTCTGATGGGGGATGATTATTTGGAGGATCCTCCTCTCGGGAAAAAGAGTTTCAAGAAGGTGGTCGAGATGGAAGAAAGCCTGCGAAATTATGATCCTGGCCTGGTGTCAAAATTTTACTCGAGTCTGTATACCGGCGACATCGGCAGAAGCATCATACTTTACGTGCAACCGGAGCCATAACATTATGAGGATAGGGGTATTTGCTGATATTCACGGTAATATTTTTGCTTTTGAAAAAGTCATGGAAAGCTTAAAAAAAGAAAAGCTTGATATGTACCTTTTTTGCGGCGACATCTGCGGTTATTACTACTATCAGGATGAAGTGATCGATGTTCTCAAGGAGATGGATAACCTCAAGTGTATAGCGGGTAATCATGACAGGTTCTTTCTGGAGACTTTAAAGGATCCGTCGTTGTCCATGGCATACGAAGAAGAATACGGCAGGTCGCACAGTCTTCTGAAAAACGGCATAAAGCTTTCTAGTCTTGAGTGGATAAAGCAATTGCCCGACAAATGGGTATCCGGAGAAGATGAACTGGCTGCGTTTCACGGCAGTCCCTGGGATCACTTAAACGAGTATATTTATCCCGATTCGTCGTTTGAGAAGTTTGCGGATCTATCGTATAAGTACGTGATATTGGGGCATACGCATCATCCGATGGATGTATCTATCGGAGGTGTACGGATAATAAATCCCGGCTCATGCGGTCAGCCGCGTGATTATAATGAGCCCAGCTACGCTGTTTTAGACACGGATCGTGATTCGGTGACTTTTAAGCGTGTTAAGTATGATGTGGATCTGATGATTAATGAGGTCAAGAAGCGGAAAGAGAAAAATCCGCGTCTCGCGGAAGTCTTACAAAGAAAGGTCAAAAAAAGTGTCTAAACAAAAGAATATATTAGTGACAGGAGCGGGGGGAGACATAGGCCAGAGTGTCATCAAGTGTTTGAAAGAGTCCGGATACGAGCTCAATCTTACAGGCTGTGATATAGATGCCTATGCAGCTTCTAAAGGCGAAGTGGACACTCTTTTAACGGCTCCAAGAGCGGCTCTGGCGGATAAGTATCTGGGTTTTATAGATAGCGTTATAAAGAAAAATCATCCGGATTATATAATCCCTACGACAGAACCTGAGATAGCTTTTTTCAGCAGTCGGAGAGACTATTTTTGCGGAAAAACTCTTATTATCATTAACAGCCCTTTTATCGTCGATACCTATTTGGATAAATATGAGACTATCCGGTTTTTTGAGGATAACGGTGTGCCGCATCCACGCACATATCCCGCTGAAAGATATAATGGCGAACTAAGTTTTCCGGTTTTACTGAAAAGGCGCAGAAGTTATGGAAGAAAAGGCCTTATCCTGGCGCAGGATGCGGAAGAGCTGGATTTTTTTAAAAAAAGAGAGACAGATATGATCGTGCAGGAACTGGTCGGTGATGACGGTGATGAGTATACTGCGGGGGTTTTTTCTACGGGTGAGGAGATATATTCGATTACTTTCCGGCGCCGTCTTGGATACGGAAGTCTTTCAAAAGTTGCCTGTCTTGTCCATGATAAAGAATTGACCCGGCTTGTTGAAAAAATAGCTAGAGTTTCCGGGTTAAAAGGGTCTTTTAATGTACAGCTGAGAAAGACAGCCGATGGATATATCCCGTTTGAAGTCAATCCCAGGTTTTCAAGCACGGTATATATCAGGCATCATTTCGGGTTTAAAGACGTCAAGTGGTGGCTGGATCTATATGAAGGCAGAAAAATCGAATACACGCCAGAGTATTCTGCCGGAATCGGAGTGAGGAAACTTAGCGAGATATTTTTTGATTGCAAGCCCTTTTAAGGAGACGATGTGAATAAGAAAATAAAACTCGAGACAGATCGATTGCTTATCAGGACTTTACAGCTATCGGATATTACGGATGAGTATATAGATGGCCTCAACGATCCTTTGGTGAATAAGTTTTTGGTGAACGCCCGGCTTACGAAACAGACCAAAGAGACTATAGGAGAGTTTATAACCCAGAATCTGAAATCAAAGCAAGATATATTGATGGGAGTCTTTTTGAAGGAAGGGGATACCCTTATCGGGACTATCAGGATCAGCGGTATCTCCGAATTTCATTATTTATGCAATATAGGGATATGCTTTTTTAATAGAAGTTATTGGGGAAAGGGCTATGCTGTAGAAGCGCTTAAAAGGACTGTTGAATTTGCCTTTTGCAAGCTGAATATGCATTACATAGAAGCGGGAGTATATACTGAGAACGCAGCATCCATTAAATTATTCGAACGCGCCGGTTTTTCTGCGCAAAGTGTATACAAGGATAAGTTTAGATACGACAGTGGATTCAAAGAGGTCAAGATCTTTGGAAAGACTAATAATGATTTTGACCACGACCTTTTGGGGAAAATATGACAGTTATCGTATTTGAGGAAATCTCACCACTTTACAGGTGGCTTATCAGGTGGCATTGGTCACGCGGCAGAGAAGTCCGCTTTCTCAGGATGCATCCATCCGTAAAAAAAAGCAAATGGATCTTAGGGAATATTGCCAGCGGAAGGCTGAAAAAGGTCGATTTTACTTATGATAAGAATACTTTTAGCGGCATGTATTATGATATGGCCTTCGATAATATAGATTATTTTGCAGGAGGCTCTAGCGAAAGTGTAATAAAAAGATCAGCAAAGTTATACGAAAATAGTAATATCGAACTCGTCTATAAAAAAGATCTTCATAAGGAACTGTCGAGATTTTACTTTCTTAATTATTTTATGCATGAGTTAAGTAAGATTTATGGAGAAAAAAGAATCTATTTTTCCCCTTCCAACGGTATTGATGTTTACAGGACGGATGGGTGCGAGGTCTATGATTATTTCAGATTCGAGAAGCGCGCTAAAGAAAAAGGGGCAAGTCTCTTTGATGCCGGAGAAGTGCGGTTTCCTTTTCTGTCTAAGGCGCTTTCGTATAATAAAGCGATTTTACGCCAAGCGTTAACGCGGATTAAGATCTCTGCATTGTTACTATGGGCTTCTGGCCGCGCTATGTTTAATGGTCTGGCGAAAACGCGTGCAGGCGGTGAATATAAATATGCCATTATGATCTCTTCGCCGATAAGGCAGTTCGGTAACCATATTCAAAAGATAGACTTTTTAATAGACGAAGACCTGATCAAGAAAAAAGACGCAGTTTTTGTCGCTAATAACCGCCTGAATAAAAGACACAAGGAGTACCTGGAGAATAATAGTTTGAACTATATAGATGATGTCGACAGGTTTGTTTCATGGGGAGAAGTTAAAAAAGTTTTCCCTTTTTGCCTGTCACTTTTATTCAGATTTAAAACGACGCAGGAAGTGATGACTTCAGCGTTAAAAGCGGCTTATTTTTACGTAAGGTGGAAGGCTTTTACTCGTGAAGTTAAAATAAAAAGATTCATTACACACGCTGATTTTGGCGTGCAATCCATAGCCAGGAATATCGTACTTAGTGGTAGCGGGACGCGGACCTTTTATTACATGGATTCTGCCAATTTCGGATGTTTTTTTACCCCCGCAGGTAGCGAAACGGTCCAATACCGGCATAATCTTTTCGGCTTTCTGTTTTATGACTATTTCGTCGGGTGGAACGATAAAGTCATAGAGTATTTTAAAAACTGCAAGTGCCGGATAAAAGAGCATATTAACTGCGGCTGTTTCTGGGCTGAGCACGTCCGGGATATAAAGGAAGGCAGGATTTCATCGAGTTTCAGAGAAAAATTAGCCGAGTATGGATACCGCGATGATTTAAAGCTCGTGAGCGTTTTTGACAGCACTTTTCATGACGCGTCAGTGACTACTTACGATGATGGTATCCAGTTTTTGAAAGGGATTCTGCGATTGCTAAAGGAGATGCCGGATATTTTCGTAGTCATAAAAGAAAAGAAAGCGCGGCATGTGCATAAAAGGATGTCAGCCAGAGCTTTGGAAGTGGCTGAAACTTATGCGGCATTAGAGAGTCATCCCAACTGTTTTTGCGTGAAAGTAGCGGAGGATGAGTGGACGAATGCATCGGAGATGATAGCGTTAAGTGATCTAACAATATCGTTTCCTTATACTTCGACTTCGTTTGAAGCAGTTTCTGCCGGGGAACGAGCACTATGGTATGACGCTTCAGATAAGTTTAGAGGCACTTTTTATGATGAGATCCCGGATCTGGTCTGCCATGATTATAGGCAGCTGTTTGTTACGGTTCATCGTCTTCTGTGGGAGACATCTGAGGAAGAATATAACACATTTTTATCTACACATGTCAAGAGAGCCCTGGAATCACATCTTGACAGTAAAGCAATAAGCCGTTTCAGGGATTTGCTAGTCAGCGGGCACAGTGAAGAAACCGAACATCCTGTTTATAGCGTTAGAAGGTGATATTTTTATAGCATGAAAAGTATTTTACAGTCAGCTTTAATAAAAAAAGTGGCAAAGTCATTTACGCTTTATACGACCGCGAACCTTATGACCAAGGCGATCCCGTTTCTTCTTTTGCCGGTACTGACGCGCGTTCTTTCTCCGAGCGACTACGGGCTTTTGGCGACATTTATCGCGATAGTAGGGATCGTTAATGTTATCGCATCGATGGGAAGTGTTGAAGCGGTTACACGGGGATACTTTGATCAGCATAAAGAGGGCTTTGATTTCGCCGAGTTTGTGTTTAACGCGATTGTTATTAATATCGGGGTCTTTTTATTACTCAATATAGCAGTCGTACTGTTAAAATCCGTTATAAGCGTGCAGCTGTCTCTTCCTTTTTCATGGTCGCTTCTCATACCGCTTATAGGGTTGTGCAGTGCGGTCTACCTGATCCCCTTTAAGATGCTCGTTATCCAGAAGAAACCCGTTCCTTACGGGGTATTGCAAATATCTAATATGTTTATGGAAGTGTTACTGTCGATAGTTTTTGTCGTTTTTATAGGTATGGGGTGGCCTGGTAGGGTGGTGGGGATGTCTCTCACTAAGGTTGTATTCTTATTTATAGGTATTTATATATTAGTTAAAAAGCATTTCTGCAGGATTTCGGTAAGTGCTACTTATATAAAAGCTATTCTGCGTTATGGTATCCCGATCGTGTTCCATTCCCTCGGATTTGTAGTGGTGGTCGCGACAGGAAAATTCTTTCTTAACCGGCTAGTGGGTTTAAGCGCTACCGGATTTTATAGTGTGGGAGCGTCAGTCGCGGCGATCATCGGTTTCTTCGTGGGATCGTTTAATCTTGCCTGGATGCCGTTTTTGTATGAAAGACTGGCGAGGCCCACGGAAGAACTTAAAAGGAAGCTGGTTAAGCTGACTTATATATACTTCTTTGCTATTTTGTCTGCTACAGGCATTTTTGTATTGATTTCCCCGGGGCTTTTAAAAGTCATGGTAGGAAAGAATTTCTTTGATGCATCGCAGTATCTTGCGTGGGTTGCTTTTGGATATGCGCTTCATGGGATGTACACGATGGTCGTGAACTACATATTTTACGAGAAAAAGACGCACCTCTTAAGTCTGACCGCGGTGGTTACGATTGTTTTAAACGTGGTGTTTAATTATACATTGATTAAATTAAACGGCGCTATTGGTGCGGCACAGGCGACGTTTCTGACGTTTCTCGCCAGGTTTGTGCTTATATGGTATTTTAGCGGGAAAGTGTATCCGATGCCGTGGTTTTCGTTTTTTAAAAGAAGAGCGGCGTAAAAAGAAAAAGGTGATTATATATGTGGATATTTTGTTGTGGGATGATACGTTCAGGTTCAACGCTTCAGTATCAGATAGCTTCAGAGCTTGTCGAGGAGCTGGCCGTTGGCAGGCGGATGGGAGGCGTGAATGAGAATATTTTTAATTCACTCCTCAAAAGTCACAAAGAAACTCGTGACTTGGCAGTCATAAAATGCCACTGGTTTTTTGACAAAGCCGGCGAACTTATCAAAGAAGGAGAAGCGAAAGGGATCTATATCTATAGAGATATAAGGGACGTTGTTGTTTCAATGATGAAGCATACCGACAGGAGTTTTACACGTCTTCTTATGGGCAGGTTGGTAGAGAAGGTCTTACGGTCTTATCGCCAGTGGCAGGGAAGCGGTAAGATATTAGTTTCACGTTATGAAGATATGGTGCTTGATAGAAGCGGGGAAGTGATGCGTATTGCAAACCACATGGGGCTTACCATCGATAAGCCTATGGCGGATACGATTGCCGATAAGTACAGTATCGAGAAACAAAAAGAAAGGATCAGGAATCTGGATTACCAGAGCATATACAGAAGACATAAACGCCGGAATGCTCCCGATGAACATTCGTTCCTGAAAAGTAACCATATACAGTCGGGTAAGACCGGCGAGTGGCGAAGTGCGCTTAAGTGGTATGAATCAGCCATGATAGAACAAATAGCGCATAGGTGGCTTGTTGAAAACGGTTATCCAATCAGCCAGAGCTGGACCAGGCGCCAGCTTATGGGGGCTTTGTATTATCTTATTTTAAGGCCAGCAGGGTTTTTAGGGCAGACGATGATAAAAGTACTGAAATTTATACGTATCCGTCTTTGGAAGTAAATAAAGAAGCAAGCGAAGGGGGAAAACTTGATACCAAAAAACAATGACATGCGCTTTGAAGTGACCACAAAATGCAACTATAACTGCAGCATTTGTCCGCGTGATAAGCTCACGCGGACAAAAGAGACTATGAATCTTAAGATGTTTTGCGAGCTCTTCGATAAGATCACCGGCGAAGTGGACCAGTATGGCACTCTTACCTTTCCGGGGATGGGTGAGCCGCTACTTGATGAGACTCTTGATGAGAAGATCTCTTACGTAAAAGAAAAATGCAAAGATATGCAGATATTGTTACTTAGTAACGGGTCTCTTCTTACGCCGGAGAGGTTTAAAAAGCTGGAAAGTCTCGGCGTCACTTCCATAAGAGTCAGTTTTTATGGAAATGATGCTAGTACCTATTCAAGGATCCACGGGATAAAGAACGAAAATATGTTTTCTGAAGTACGGGATAATCTTGTGGAGATATGCAGGCGGAAGGAAAGCACACAGCTTTTTTTGACTTACAACGTTGTCGAGGGCCAGAATGATCGGGTTCTTAAGGACTGGATCGGGTTTTGGGAAGGGAAAGTCGACTTGATCGAGGTGTGGCGTCCTCACAACTGGGTAGACGGCCGAAGCTATAGAAGCGTCCAGAAGAAGATGCTAAAAAGCTGCGGACGCCCCTTTAACGGGCCCCTCCAGGTCCAGGTTGACGGCACTGTCAACATGTGCTGTTTCGACTTTGACGGTAAACTCACAATTGGAGATTTAAAAACAGAGTCACTGGAAGAAATCTTCTCATCCCCCTTATATAACAAAATAGCGGAATATCATGAGACGGGGGATTTCAAGGATAGCGGCTTAATCTGTGAAAACTGTGACCAGAGGAACACCGTAAAAACCGATGTTATGGTGTATAACTCGAAGTTTGATCTTGAAGAGAGAGTAAAGATGCTTTCAACAACATACAGTAAAGTGATCGAGTGATGAAGGAAGTTATATTTTGTAATAGTGTCGGAGCCTTGCGTTCCATACTCAGGGATAATGATGATAAAGGAAAAGTCCATTATCTTCCGGTGGATTACTCTGTCGAAACCGCGAAAGTGATGCGTTTCTTGAAGGAGAGGAGTAATTTCCTGGAAGTGAAGCAGGACAGCTCTGGTAGCGGTGAAACCAGCTTTCAGGATAAATTTGTGAACTTTATAGCAGATCTAAACGAGAAAAACCAGTCTTGGCTTTGGTGGTGTTTAAACTTTACTAATAAAAATCCGATTTCGACGAGCCTCTGCAGCGAAGCATTCCATCTTTTAAATATAGTAAAGGCGGCAAGCGCAAGCGGAATAGACAAACTTTTAGTTATCACTAAAAATAGAGATATCGCTAAACAGTTTTTTCTATATAGCCGGGGTAAGTCCATAAAAGTTACTTATGCAATTGGATGGGGGAGATTCAGCGCTCGACATTTTTTACTTAAATATACGCCCTCAGGAAGTGTATATGCGTTTTTAAGGATGTTCTTCTGCGCGGTATATGCAAAAGTTAATTTTCCGGTGAAATTTAAAACGGACAAAAAGCGCAACGTTGTATTTTCGATACTAAGCCCCCAGTCGTTTAAAAAAGACGGCAGCTATTCTGATGTATATTTTGGCAGATTCATTGAATATCTTCGCGAGAAGAAATACGATTTCATAAATCTTGTTACCGTAAGACCCGCGTTTTACCGTAGACTTCTTAAAAAAGTGCGCACAGAAGTTTCAGATGTACCGATATTCCCGGTTGAACGGTTCTTGACGATAGGGGATCTTGTAAGGTGTTTTTTTATATCGATTTCGAAATATTTTTCCCCGATAAGGCTAAGCGGAAGCACGAAAATCGATGGGGTCGATATCGCCCGCTTAATCAAAAAAAATATCAGATATGATTATATGACACCGTTTTTCTTTGACAATCTTAAGGTCTATTTCGCCGTAAAAAAACTTGCTAGAAAAATGCGGATTGCAAGATTCTTTTATCCGTTTGAAAATAGACCCTTTGAAAAGATGGCTATCCTTGCGCTAAGAGAGGCGTCACCCGAAACACATATAACGGGGTACCAGCACGCCTCAATCTCCTTACGGCATACGAATTTTCTGCTTGGTAGGAGTGAAAGTTCTTTTACGCCACTGCCGGATTCGATTATTACAATGGGAGAGGCGACCAAGGACATTTTAATGAATAAGGGTAATTTCCCTCAAGAGATAATCAAAGTAGGGTGTGCCCTCCGTCAAGCGCCTTTTAGCGGAAAGGCTAAAAAAAGAAAAGAAAAGATCAGGAATTTGTTTGTAGCTTTGGCGACCAATATCGAGGAATATGTTAAAGTTATAGATTTTCTTAATGAAGCATCTATAGATAGTAGTGGATATGAATTGTGGATAAGGCCGCATCCCGTGTTTTCTCTGGAGGAAGCTATTAAAATAACAGGTACTCCCAGATTTACGTTTCATAAAGCCGATAAAGAAAGCCTGGAAGAGTGTTACAGCTGGGCTGATGCTATTTTATACGTTCATTCCACTTTGGCAATTGAATCCATAATGAGGGGAATTCCCGTAATAAATCTGGGGGTACAGAATCCACTGGATCCGGATCCCTTATTTGATTTTAACGAATATAAGTGGCGCGTGGATTCCCCCGGATTACTTATATCGGCTATAAGGGGGATCGATTCGTTAACGAATGAAGAGTACATCCGCAGGCAGCTAAGTGCTTTAGAGTACGCTAAACGCTACTTATGCGAAACAAGAGAGACTGCCATGCAAAGTTTTATTTGCTAGCTTGGGTTATATATAAAAGACTTTTGCAGAATCGGGTTAAGGGTCTTCTGAACAGGAAAAGGCTAGGGGTTTAAGGATACAAGTGCTTTTATGACGGATAAGACAAAAGAAATAAATATAGGCGTGGTCATTCCGACAAAGAATCGGCATGAAGATTTAATCCGTGCCCTTGAAAGTGTACGGAAGCAAACGTATCTGCCACTTGAGGTAATTATCGTGGATCAGAGCGCTACGGATAAGGCTCACGCGGAGATAAAAGATTTTTTAAAAACGCATCGGTTTATAGATCTGAAATATATATACAATCCCGCCTTATCGGGACTCACTGCAGCGAAAAACGAAGCAGTTAAAATAGCTGCAAGCGACGTACTGCTTTTTATAGACGATGATATCGTTCTTGATAAAAATTTCCTTGAGGTATTGAGTTCTGTATATAAGAGGTATCCCGAACTGAGTGGGGTAGGAGGCCTCGTAAGACTCCCCGAGGGGAAGACCAGTGCCTTACGCAGGAAAATAGCGCTTATTTTTCAGGTAGGGCCTTTCAGAGACATGCGCGCAATGATACAGGCAGGGTATTTAGGTAATAAAGAGATCGTAAGAACCTGGCTTCTTTCAGGGGGGCTTTCCTCCTTAAGGAGGGAGGTTTTTGAGAAAATACGTTTTGACGATAATCTTATAGGAGCCTCTCCTATAGAGGATATGGATTTTTATTCAAAAGCGAAAGATTCTTTTCAGTTCGCGCTCGCGCCGGCGGCACGCGCTTTACATAATGTCTCACCTCGAAGCCGTTCGGGTTTAAAACGCGCTTTCGAGAATAAATGTTTAGGTTTCATTTTTATATTTTCACAGCATGTAGAGAAAAATTTCTTAAATAGGCTGGCGTTTATGTGGAGGAATCTGGGGATTTTTATTGATGCGATCGTCTCGTCAGTATCTTTTAAAACGTTAGACCCGGTAAAAGGTGTTTTTTTAGCGTGGAAAAAGTCTTTATCCAGTGGATAGTAATTAGGAAACCATATGGCTTGTGATATCTCAGGCAGGAGAGTAATTGTCACAGGGGCTACTGGTTTTGTCGGGCGGTATCTTGTTCCCGGGCTTCTATCATCGGGCGCCCAAGTGACTGTTATAACGCGGGATGCAGAAAAAGTTCCCAGTGGTTTTGCGGATAATGTAACGATCATCCAACTAGACCTAATAAAAGATGCAGTCGATATTACTGCCGGCGCTGAAATTGTTTTTCACTGCGCCGGAGAGACAAAAGAACATGATAAGTTCTATGACATGAATGTCAAAGGGACGAAAAAACTCCTTGAAGAATGTACTAATAGTAAGGGAATTAAGAAATTTATATATTTATCAAGCGTTGGGGTCATCGGGGCGCAAAGAGCAGGATATTATGATGAGCTGGCGCAGTGTTTCCCGCGAGATCCCTATGAAAAAAGTAAACTCGTGGCTGAAAAACTTGTTTTTGAGTACACTGCCCGTAATGGCATCGATGCCTTTATCCTAAGGCCAAGCATTATATATGGTCCCGGGAAAGGAGAAGAAACTGATAGTTTTTTATCTTTGATTAGAGCCATAAAAAAAAGATATTTTCGGTATATCGGTTCGGATAAAGCGGTATATAATATAATCTATGTGAAAGATGTTGTCGAGGCGCTGATATGCCTTGCCGGAAAGTCCGCTTCTCCCGCTCAAAAGGTGTACCACATTAATGACCCGATTGAATGGGGCGTTTTTGTCAAGGAGGTAAGATCAGTTTTAGGTATGGGTAAAGACGCAAGTTTTCTAAATAAAGATATTGCATATATAGGGGCACTATTTAGTGAAACTTTAGGGGTTTTTGGGGTAAAAGTTCCTTTTTCAATGTCTCGTTATAGAGTACTCACAAATAAAACTGTTTTTAATGCCGAACAAATAAAGAAATATGTTGGTTTTAATCTGTTATTCGGGAATAGGAACGGTATAAGAGAAACTATCCAGGATTATATTGATAGAGGGCTTATCTAGATGAAAAAGATTTTGCTTGTTGCAACGATACCGCTGAGTTTAAAGGCGTTCAGCCTGGATTTTATGAAGTACCTGCGTGATAAAGGTTATGAAGTCCATGCTGCAGCAGGGCCGGGCGCGGAATCTCGTATTATCAAAAAAGAGGGATTTACGTATCACGAAATCACTATTCCAAGGAATATCAATCCGGTTTTAGATTTTAAAGCCTTTAAATCCTTAAAGAGGCTTATGGAGGAGGAAAAGTTTGATATTGTACATACCCAGACCTCTAAAGCCGGGTTTGTAGGCAGGCTCGCCGCTTATTCGGCCGGTGTGCCTCTCATTGTGCATACCGCGCATAACTGGTCTTTTCATGAACTTTTGCCGCTGTACAAGAAGTATTTTTATCTTTTCCTTGAAAGAAAGGCGGCTGAGTGGTGTGATGCGATAATCGTGGATACAAAAGCGGTCATGGAGTATGGGCACAAGTTCAATATCGCCCCGGCCAGGAAACTCTTCCAGGTATATATGGGGATTGATTCGGGCCGTTTTATTCCCTTCAGCCAGGAAAAGAAAGAAGAGATAAGGCATTCCATGGGTATTACCCCTCAAAAGATCATTATAGGATCTATAGCAAGGCTTGTACCAGATAAAGGTGTGGAGATGTTTATAGAGTGCGCGCGAAAAATGAAGGATATTAAGAATACCCTTTTTGTTCTAGTCGGTGATGGTGAACTCCGGCCAAGCTTTGAGGAGAAGGTCAGGAAATACGGTCTTAGTGATAAGTTTATTTTTACCGGCCATGTAGACGATGTGGTACCGCTTTTAAACAGTTTTGATATCTTCTTTCTGCCGACTTTGCGGGAAGGTTTTGGTGTTGTTTTCGCGGAAGCACAGGCCTGCGGCGTTCCGGTTGTTGCTACACGGATATCCCCGTTAAAAGAAGTCGTTCAGGACGGTATAACCGGTTATTTAATATCACCGTATTTGCCGGAGAGTTTTACAGAGGGTTTGCAGAAACTTTTTGACGCCAAGCTCAGAGAAAAGATGTCCCAGACAGCCAGGTGTTTTGTCAAAGACAATTTTGATGTAAAAAGCATCAATGAAAAGACTTTTGACATTTACAGGCAATTATGGAAGGATAAGGGGTATGACATTTAAAATTAATAACGCCATGAGGGGGATAAAAAGACTAGGGGATGCGGTTATTTCTTTTATTTCTCTGGCTATACTGGCCGTTCCATTCGCATTCATAGCGCTTGCTATAAAGATTGATTCAAAAGGCCCTGTTTTTTTTAAAGCTAAACGAATAGGCTGCAGAAAAAAAACCTTCATGGCTTATAAGTTCCGATCGATGGTTGAAAACGCTGCAAGCATGGGATTGGGCGTAGAGACTGAAGAAAAGGACCCGCGCATAACACGGGCAGGGAGATTCTTGAGGAACTGGAGTATTGATGAACTCCCCCAGCTTATCAATGTTCTAATAGGCCAGATGAGTCTTGTCGGGCCGAGACCGGCGCTCCCGCATCAGGTTGAGAAGTATTCGTCTTTGGAGTTAAGAAGGCTTGAGGTAAGACCCGGCTTAACGGGCTGGGCCCAGGTTAACGGGCGGAACTTACTCTCCTGGAAAGAAAGAATAAACCTGGATTTATGGTATATTGACAACTGGTCTTGGTGGCTTGATATCAAAATTTTATTTATTACACCCTGGAAAATCATCTCCAGGGAAGGATTATACGGCAAAGACGGAAAGGTGGCTGATTATGAATAGGTTTAAGAGGTGGAAGAGGCCCGTTATAAGGGAAGGGAAATTGACTAAATATAAATGGCTGGTTCAGCACAAAAATAACCTTAAATTAGGTAAAATGACTGATATAGGAGCTTTTACGTATATAAACGCAAAGTGCGGTATTACTATTGAAGATAACGTCCAGATAGGGTCACATTGTTCGATTTATTCGGTTTCGACAATAGATAATAAAGAAGGCGCGGTAATATTGAGAAAGAATTGCAAGATAGGCAGTCATAGTGTTATAATGCCTGGAGTGAAAATAGGGGAAAACACAGTTATCGGAGCTTTTAGTTTTGTTAACAGAGATGTACCTCCGAATGTAACTGCGATAGGTATTCCGATAAAAGTAATAAGAAGAAAATAAAGAAAAAATATCCTAAATTATTATGAGTGAATTAATTTGTGATAAAAAGTATATTATAGCAGCTACGCGTGAAGGTTTAGGCAACAGGTTGAAATGTCTAATTTCTGCAATGAGAATGGCAGAAAGATATTCAAAGCCTCTTATTTTATTTTGGCCTGTAGATGAAAAATGTAGCTGTAAATTTTCTGATTTATTTGAAAATAAAATACCTGAAGTAGATTCAAAAGGACCCCAGACATTTACTAAGGATGAAAAATATAAGATAATTGAGACATGGAGATTCCTGCTTTTGCTGGAGGACGAACTGCCGGACAATTTTTCTCGGAAATACCCCTCATATAGAGGTAAAGATATTGATCTTGAATACGATCGGATTCCTTTGCCGCTAAGAAAAGATTTTTTAACTTATGTAAACAAATTAATTCCAAAAAAATATATAGTTGAGGAAGTCGAAAATTTTTCTAAAAAATTCAATGATAATACGATATCGGTTAATATCAGGTCTTGGTGCTATGAGGGGGTAGACGAATCCTGGCGAAAGGGGTTATTTGATATAAAAAAAATTTATAAATTTTTAGATAAAATAGAAAACCGTAATTTTTTTGTTGCTTATGACAATCCGGAAATTTTAGAAAAGTTAGTTAATAGATATGGAAAACGAATTTTGTTCTATCCTGAAAATAGATTTAATAAAAAGCGTAACAGTGAAGCGGGAATAAAGAATGCGTTGGTTGAATTATTATTATTGTCGAAAAACAAAGATCTGAAGGTGTCTTTTCTGAGTACTTTTTCTGAGATGGCTTGGTGGTTTGGTGGGTGCAGGGCTAATGTGGAAGTTATTCCTACAAAAGCTTATCTTTTTAAAAAAGTTTCTTTATATGAGGCTGTTGGCTATTCCTTATTCTGGAAATGGTATATACAGCCGAGTAAATATTCAACTATACAAAGATTAGCACTATTTATCAAACAATTTATAGAAGGTTAAAGGTTTGAAAAACTGGTACTGGCTTAAAGGAAGTTGACTAGAGATACTGGGGCATTTAATGATGTATTTAATTTGTTCAGTTTCAGTAGTTGTAAAAAAGGAAGAGTAAAAAGTGAAAATATCATTATCAAGGCCTGAAATTACGTCTAAAGACATTCAATCGGTTATAAAAAGCTTGAAGACGCCGTATCTTTCATTAGGACCACGCTTAGTGGAATTTGAAAGTAAAACCGCGAAATACGCCGGCGTAAAGTATGCGATTGCGGTTAATAGCGGAACATCGGCTTTGCATCTCATCGTCCGCGCTCTCGGGATAAAGGGAGGGGATGAAGTAATCACCACTCCTTTCAGCTTTATCGCTTCCAGTAACTCTATACTTTTTGAGGGGGCAGATCCGGTTTTTGTGGATATAGACCCAAATACGCTGAATATAAACGTAGATTTAATAGAGAGGAGAATAAGTAAGAAGACAAAAGCGATACTTGCGGTGGATGTTTTCGGCCATCCAGCTGAATGGGAAGCTTTAGGCAGAATCGTGCGCAAACACGGTTTGAAACTTATAGAAGACAGCTGTGAAGCCCTAGGATCGGAATATAAAGGCAAAAGGTGCGGCTCTTTCGGTGATGCGGGAGCTTTTGCTTTTTATCCAAACAAACAGATCACGACAGGTGAAGGCGGGATGGTGGTAACTGATAATAGCCGTATCGCGGATCTTGCACGAAGCATGCGGAATCAGGGTAGGGGCAAAAAAAGTACCTGGCTTAACCACGTGCGCTTGGGATATAACTACAGGATAAGCGAGATCAACTGTGTGCTTGGCTCCGGGCAGATCCGGAGGATCGATAAAATACGCGCTAAAAGGGGCAAAGCTGCCGATATGTATAATGATAAGTTAAAAGTCATAGAGGAGATAGACCTGCCGTATATTGCACCTGAAGTCAAGATGAGCTGGTTTGTGTATGTTATTAAACTTAAAAAATCCTTCAATAGGCGGCGCAGGGATAGTATTATAAAGTTTTTGAAATCGAAAAATATCGGATGCAGTACCTATTTTCACCCTATTCATCTTCAGCCTTTTTACCGCAAGCTGTACGGATTTAAAAAAGGGATGCATCCGGTAACCGAATATATATCGGAGAGGACTATTGCTTTACCGTTTTTTAATAACATCACCGGTGAAGAGATCGATTATATTTTTAAAAATTTGGCCAAAGCGATAAAAAAGGTAAAAAAGGAAAAATAATATGCTGGTCACCTTAAGAAACCTAATATCAGTAATAATAGACTTGGTTTTAATAAACCTGTCGATGTTTCTCGCCTTTATGATCAGGTTTGACTGGCAGTTGTCTCAGCCTTTGGTAAATGCCTGTATATTCTTCATGATAGCGGCAAGCATAATCAAGATCATGATGTTAAGTGCCTGCGGGATATACCAGTGGGCGTTTCGTTATGCCAGTATCAGTGAAGCAATGAATCTTTTTAAAGCCGTTACTTTTGGAAGCCTTCTTTTGATAGCAGTTGCCTTTTTTACCCAAAGTACGCATATAGGCCGTTCGGTACTTTTGATAGATTACCTTATCTATATTTTTCTGATTACAACTTCACGGTTTTTACCAAGGGTGCTTATAAAATTCCGCCAAGGCCGGCACAAAGATTTAATAAAGGTTCTTATTGTCGGTGCGGGTTCCAGCGGGGAGATGGTCGCTAGGGAACTGTTGAACGTAAAAAACAGGATTTATGAACCTGTAGGCTTTATTGATGACAATCCGCTAAAGTTACATCACAGGATGCATGGCAGGATGGTTCTTGGGGCAACAGGCGACATAACAAATATAGTGGAAGAGTATAATATTGAAGAGATAATAATAGCGATACCATCGGCAAGCGGTAATAAAATAAGGGAAATAGTATCGAAGTGTGAGAAACCGGAAGTTAAGATAAAGATCGCACCCGGCTTTCATGATATTCTGACAGGAGAGACAGCCATAAAACAGATCCGTGATGTTAAGCTAAGTGATCTATTGGGAAGGGAAACGGTCCAGATCAGCAGCGAAGATGTGAGCAATTTTCTTAAGGAAAAGGTAGTTCTTGTCACCGGTGCCGGCGGCAGTATCGGGTCGGAGCTTTGCCGGCAGATAATGAAGTTCGATCCCCGGATGCTCATTTTATTTGATCATGCAGAAAATGATACATATTTTCTTGAACTTGAACTTGCCGAAAAATATCCCAGCTCACGTTTTACGACGGTCATAGGTGACATCAAGGATATAGGGCTTTTAAAAAATACTTTTACAAAGTACAAACCGCAGATTGTATTTCATTCCGCGGCGCATAAACACGTACCTCTCATGGAAGAAAATCCGGCAGCAGCCGTTAAGAACAACATTATCGGCACTCGCAATTTTATGTATGCTGCCGAGCACTATAAAGTAGAACGTTTTGTTATGATCTCAACCGATAAAGCGGTCAACCCCGCAAGCGTGATGGGCGCATCAAAGCGTATCGCCGAGATGATAATCCAGGCGAAAGCACAGACAGCACGCACGAAATTCATGGCTGTACGGTTTGGCAATGTCCTGGGATCCAGCGGTAGTGTCGTCCCGATCTTTAAACAGCAGATAGAAAAGGGAGGGCCCGTGACAGTAACTCATCCAGATGTTAAACGCTTTTTTATGACCGCAAGTGAAGCGGCGCAGCTCGTGATCCAGGCGGGTGCTATCGGTAATGGCGGCGAGATTTTTGTTCTTGATATGGGAGAACAGATAAAGATAGCGGATCTTGCAAAAAATCTTATTACATTATCGGGATTAGAGCCAGGCGAGGATATAGAGATAAAATATATCGGGCTGAGGCCGGGTGAGAAGATGCATGAAGAGATGCTTCTTGACAGGGAGCACGATGAAGCAACCAAAAATGATAAGATTTTTATCGCCCAACCGGATAAGTTTGATACCCAGAAGCTTAGAAAAGACATAAAAACACTCGAAAGGTTAGCTACTCTGATGGAAGGTGAGAAGATAGTCGAGAAGATCCAGGAAATAGTCGCAGAATTCCGTCCCGTCAAAAAAGACATTTAGATTGTAAATCGAAAAATATTTTAGATATGAGAAAAAACGAAAAAGTAATGTCATGGCTGGAGAAAACAGCTGTGTTTTTTCTTTATTATTTGGTGTTAGCCTTACCTTTTTCAAAGACGCTGGTTGAGTTTTCTGTTATTGTTGTTCTCTTGATGTGGTTTGTAAGGCGAATTGTTCAGTGGAGAGTTTATTCGCTTTCTCCGATCCAGGCGTTTGCTCCTTGCAGCACTTTCTTAAATTTGCCTATCGGTATTTTTTTACTGACAGGAATTATTTCTACATTCTTAAGCGTATCAAAAGCTTTAAGTCTTGAAGGATTATTTTTAAAACTTTTTGAATTAATACTGATCTTTTTTATTACAGTTGAGTTTTTTAATTCTCGACACAGGATAAAAAAGCTTTTTTTTGTTCTTTTCCTGCCGATTGCTATTTTGATAATTGATATCGTCGGTCAATCCCTGACAGGTTTTGATCTTTTGCGCGGGCAAGCAAGAATCGGCCAGTACATTATTCAAGGTCCGTTTACTAATTCCAACGATTTGGCGGGATGGCTCCTACTCATTATCCCTGTTATTCTGAGTTGTGCGTATTTGCAGGAAAAAGATTGGCTTAATGTAGTCGGACGGTTTACATCTTTGGCGGCAAATATGCGTTTGATTCTTTATGGTACTGCTATTTTACTGGTGGCGTGTCTTTTTTTCACATATTCAAGGGGGGCATGGATTGCTTTTCTGCTCTCGGTATTCTTCCTGTATATTTTAAAAGCAAAAAAGGCGCGTCTTTTAGTAACGGGTATTTTGGTTTGTTTTGTGATTGTAATAATTTTTTTGTTTATCATTCTTCCCGAAACTTCTAAAGAAACCCTGGAATATATACTTAAAGCAGGGAACCAGGGAGTCAGCGTACGGATTAAATTATGGCAGGAGGCTATAGGTATTATTAAGGATCATCCTTTTTTCGGGTGCGGATTGAATACATATGCGACAGTTGCGCCGGGATACAGGATTACTGAGACAACCGGGTTCTATCCGCATAGTTCTTATCTTCGAATGGCGGCTGAATCGGGACTTTTGGGTTTAGGAGCCTTTACCTGGATTTTGGTTACTCTATTTAAAAAATCTCTGGCTAATCTTAAAAAAATTGATAACAGGTTTTACGCGACCTTTTTGATGGGTATCTTAGCCGGGCTTTTTGCGTTTTTAGCGCATAGTTTTGTCGACACAGGTATCTATTCGCTTCAGTTAGGTGGTTTGATGTGGTTTATGATAGCAGTGGTCATTGCTATTCAAAAAGTGGATTTTGACACAAAAAGTAAAACCCTACTATAAAAATGCAATAAATTATTTAGCGAAATATTTTAATATGACAGAAATAAATCAGATTCGAAAAATTATCACTTATATTAGAGAAAAATATTGCTTGGATAAATATAAAGCGCGCGAGGCGATTATTATTGCACCTTTTGGACAGGAATATTTCGAAAAAAGCGTCAAAAATTTAATAGGCTCAAAAGCGGTTAGAAAACTTAGCAAGAAAGAAAATTTTTCAGTTATTATTGTGACGTCAAGAAACACCGACATTTCCGATTGTCCTAATGAATTTAAAGTAATTCAGATGGATTCACCTCCAGGATGGCCTGCAAACAACTCTTATCTGAATAGACTAATAAAGTGGGGAATGCCTCTTCTTTTTAAAAATATCGGTTCGAGTATTTACATTGATTCGAATGTAATTATTACGAATCATGCGAGAAAAATCAAAAAATTATTCAAAATAATAAAAAAACGTAAATTTGTGAATACAATACATAGCTCAAGAAAAAATTGGGAAGACGAATACGATGCCATTGTGCAGAATAAGCGATGTGGGAATCTGGAGACAATTGAAAAACAAAAAGATTTTTTACAAACCGTTAATGGGACTGAAAATATTCCCATTTGCCAAAATAAATTTTTAGGTCGTATTCATAGCGATGAATTCGCTTTATTAAACCTCGAAGTCTTAGCACAAGTTTTTAATTTTTCAGAAAGAGATCAACTTGGATTAGTTTATGCAGCACATAAAACCGGAAAGCAGCCATTTACTCTCGAAGAAGGGGAAATTCTTTTTACGGTTTTTAGCCAGCATGTAAATATTAACACTGTTTGTTTTGTCCAGAGCAAAGAGCGCTATTTAAGGCTCATAGGTAGACCTTTCTACAAATATAAGAACTTACCCTTGTTAGGATTTTTAAATAAAATCCGGGATAGATATTTTTTATATAAGATATAATAAAACTTATTTAAAATAGGCATTTTAAACCCAGAAGTATAGATGTTTAATGCTAACATAGCACCATTAAAGTAAGGAACGAAGTATTTAAAGTAAAAATCTGCGTATAAAAGTGAATAAAATTTATATAGTTTTTGCAATTTAAAACCTGAGTAAACTAGCTAGTTTATAGTTATGGAAAAAAATATAAATAATCAAAAAAAACTTGCGCCCCCTTGTTTGTTAACCAAATTAGGTAACTAAAGAGGCATACTAAAAGACCCATTGGAAAAAAATATATTTTGTTTATTATTCGAAGAATAAGAAATTTGGATCATCTATTATGCGTGGATATCAAATTTGTCAGCAGCTCCGGAGAAGTGAGATATGCGCAGATGTAATTGCTGCAGATTCCCACTACAGTAATGCGAAGAATATGAAAGATAGTATTATTATAGTTATTCGAAGGGCAATTAGTTAAATCAAGATTTCCTTTTTGCTTTAAAAGAAAACAATAATAAGCTAATATGGGATATTATAGATTGGATAACTCTGAAATGCGATCCGATAAATAGAGTTTGTGATAAGGAAAAAGAAATACTTAAAATTGTAAATGGAATTGTTTTTCCCAATAAACGAGCATTAAAAGATTGGAGTCACTTGTTCGGCAATAGTTGTTTACGTGAAACAATATATCATCACTAGGATCCACGGTTGCGTCCAAATCGAGCAAAAAACTTTAATTTAGTATATGTGGGAGACCTTGAAAATATAGATGAGATGTACATCAAGAATATTAAGGAATTAACCCACCTACCGTGGATGAGCAAACAAAAGATTTCTTTTAAGAAGATCTTGAATTATAATTGCCATTTCTCTGTAAGGGAAGAAAATACAAATGAATTTAAATATAAACCCAATACGAAACTTTCTTGTGCAAGTGCTACAGATTCAAATATTATTTTAAGTCGCGATTCTTCTTTTATCGAGCTTCTTGATGAGGCATATCCTTATTATGCGAAAAGTGATTTAAAGAGTGTTGAAGATATGGTGAAATACACTTGGTATAGCCCAAGCGCTATCTTCAAGATATACGAATATATCGATTTTAATTATCATATCTTTTTACTTTTATGGAAAATTTACCAGAAAAGATTGTAAGACATGTTTTTCCGGCTATGCTGATACTCTCAATGCTTTTCAATCTAAGCACATATGGGGTGTACTACAAAAGGATCTTTTTGCACAGAGCGAAGTTGATAAAAGGAATATCTTTATGGAGGCAGACCAGTCATGGACTTGGATATCCTAAGCATTCGCAGGATAAGGCGGATTCTATAATGTCCACTTCAATAAAAAATGGATTATATTTGCCGCCCAGCTAATGCTATTTTTGGTATTTTTACATGTTGTAATAATTGTAGAAAAGGTAGCAGCATTAAAAAGCAGGCTGGCAAAAAGCTATGTCAACTCACGGAAATACATATACTTACAGAAGACCCGGACGCAGTGTATGTATGCGCGTGTTCGGCTGACACTTGGTTAAAGTAAGCAGGCTGATTTTACAGACTTTGAGGAATATGTATTATTTTGATGATATTTTAGATTTAAGCTGTTTAGATAAAAATAGAAAAGGAAACCGCATGTAAATGGGGAGCTGAGAATTTACAGATAAAATGCAAAAATTTAAGCAATTAAAAGCAATTATAAAAAAGAAATTTCCAATATGTGTATTAATTTATAGAAGATATCATTGGTTGTATAGACGGTATCTAAAAACTTTATATATAAACATCTATAAGTATAGAGTTTTCTCATTTAATCCAAATGTTAAAGGTTATTGGAACCAGAAACTATCTAAAATCAATGATTTTTGGAGAAACGAAAATTATTATCATATACTAGAATTATTTCCCCACGACAGCATGTTTTCACTCCTGGACGTTGGCTGTGCAATAGGCGATGGTTGTGAATTATTGCAGAAAAAATTCCCAAAAGCAAAAATAACAGGTATTGATATAAGTGATATAGGTATAAAGAAAGCGAAACAAAAAACTAAAAGAGTCAATTATTTTGTTTTGAATATATTAAAAGATCCTTTGACGGATATATATGACCATATTATTGTTATCGAAACGTTAGAGCACTTTGATAATCCGTTTTTTATCATAAACAAGTTATTGAAACATGCAAAAAAGTCAGTGATTATCAGTGTCCCCTATAGCCCAAAGTTCACTGGGAAAATAGCTGGTATGGAACATAGATATGCTTTTAATGAGAACACGTTTTCCAATAGCAGATATAATTATAGAATTTTCAAAATAACTGATTTTATAAAGGCTACTAAAAGCAAATGTATTATATATGAAATTTTTTCTAATGTCAGATATAAGAATAAAAAAGTCAATAGATGAATGATAGTAACTTTTGGTTTGGAGAAATTTAAAGAAAAAGAGAGGCCTACAAAAATTATACAACTTATATAGGGATAAAGGATTATGGGGGGGGGTATACGTACTTTCGGATGTCAGATGAAAGCGTTACTACATGTCAGTTTTACATTTCTTGGAGGAGGTTTATAATAGCAGGTAACTGATTTGAGATTAAGGAGTTTTGTAAAACAATAATAGGGAACCGTACGTAAGTGAAAGTAAAAATATGAAACAATGGTACGAGTCATTATTTGAGAATTATGCACAGAAATACGACAAAGAGTGTTTTGTTCAAGGAACGCTTGGCGAATGCGATTTTATTGAACAGGAGATAAACCGTGACAAAGTCCTGAAAATCATCGATATCGGTTGCGGTACCGGTCGTCACGCGATTGAACTTACAAAAAGAGGATATAAGGTGACCGGCGTTGACCTGTCCGGAGATCAGATCAAAAGAGCAAGGGAAAAGGCACAAGAGGCGGGGGCGACCATCGATTTTCAGATACAAGACGCGCGGGATCTTCCGTTTGACGACGAATTTGACCTGGCAATTATGTTATGCGAAGGCGGGTTTTCTCTTATGGAAACGGACGAGATGAATTTCGAGATACTCAAGAACGCAACAAAAGCTTTGAAAGATAAAGGCAAGCTCATTTTCAACACATTAAACGGATTGTTCCCGCTGTTTCATTCTGTCAATGAATTCTATAAGTCGGCGCAGAAAGAGGACCAGTCCCAGTGTAAGGAGTGTTCCTTTGATCTGATGACTTTCCGTGATCATAATACTGTTGTGTTTGAAGATGATTTAGGCAATAAAAAAGAACTAAAATGCAATGAGCGTTATTATGTGCCCAGCGAGATAACATGGCTTTTAAAGACGCTAGGGTATAAGAAAATCGACATTTTTGGAGCCAAGCTTGGGGCATTTTCAAGAAACGACAAGCTGACCACAGAAGATTTTGAAATGCTTGTTATAGCGGAGAAAGAATGAAGAGCATGGTCAGATGAACGAGCGAGATGATTTCTGGATTTTGTCCCCCGCGGTTTTGCTCACTTTGTTCGCAAAACCAGGCGCGGCGGCGGGTAGAAATGTAGAGACGCAAAAAATCGTTGGAAATGAAGATTAAACGAAAGAGCAAATATTATGTGTATATTGTGAGATGTAAAAAAGGCACATTATATGCGGGATATACAAGTGATCTTGAGCACCGGGTTAGTTTGCATAATAAAGGGCATGGTGCGAAGTTTTTGAGAGGAAGGGGACCGGTGGAATTGGTGTATATGAAGGAATATCAGTATTACAAAAACGCGTTACGGGCTGAGCGATGGATAAAGAAGTTAACACGGAAAGAGAAAGAAAGGCTAATAAGTATATATGAAAAGGATAGATAGATGTGTAATAAGGATGTCCCCCCTTGATTTGAAAGGTCTTTACGCGAGCGGTTGCCCATGGAAAACCTTTCAAATCAAAGCAGGGGGGACACCCATAGGTTTTCAAAAAGACTACTGGAGGTTATCTCGTGAAGGTCTTTTTGAAAACCTATGGGTGACCGTTGGTGTCAACTTTACAGACCGATTTTACAGACTTTGAGGAATATATATTTTGGTAGTTAAGTGCTTATAGAATGAAGAGTTACAGAAAAGAGTATAGAGGGAACCGTACGTAAGCAGAAAATATATTTACCCGATGATGCGGAAGATATAGAGTTATATTAGGTACATCAAAAATATTGAATAAACAAGAGTATAAAATGTCCGATTTTTATTTGAATAAATTAGAAGAAAGCATTCACTGCTCAAATCTCAGTCGGACAGAGAAGTTATTAAGGCATCCCATCAAAGCTGTTTCTAAAAAATTAATCACAGAGACGCTCAGTAGAATTAATAAGCCTTTAAAAATAAAAGCAAAAACTTTTTTTGAAGAATGGATGACTCTTGTTTGGGGAGAGGTTGTGTCTCAAGCTATCTTTGCTAATGGTTTTTTTGAGGAAGGCCTTACCAGAATGCTTCTGAGATATTTACGCCCTGGGATGACATTCTTCGATGTTGGTGCACATTTTGGTTACTTTACTATGCTTGCGAGCAGAATTGTCGGTGCAGATGGACAGGTACATGCATTTGAACCAACGAAGAGTACCTATAAAATACTTTCTCTAAATTCAAGGCACAATAAACATATATATCTTAATAACCTTGCAGTGTGGTCAGAAGTTGGAGTAATGACATTTAATGATTATGGAGAAAAATATTCCGCATTTAATTCTTTCTGTCAAGCGAGGCTGGATAAAAAGACAAGGGAAGAATGTGTGCCAATAAAATACGAAATTCAGATGGTCAGCCTCGATCACTATAACTATAAAAACCACCTTAAGCCAGATTTTGTTAAGATAGATGCCGAAAGTGCCGAATATAATATTTTGTTAGGAATGGATCGGACGATAAGAGAAATTCGGCCGATTATTACCATTGAGGTCGGCGACATGGATTTGCCAAATGTTGTACCTAGCAGAGAGCTGGTAACGTTTTTAATGAAAAAGAGATATGAGCCATATGAGTTTAATGGACAATCGATAGTGCGTCACAAAGTCAAAAATAAATATTCGTATGATAACATTTTGTTTTTGCCAAAAAAATAAAACTGATTTTTATTTGAAGAGTAGGTAGTTTGTGAAAAAGTTTAGAGAGAGACGGGAGAGTGAGACGGGGACTCTCCCGTCATGGGACACCCTAACGGAGTATAACTTATTGAAAATCAATGAATAACAGACGTCTCTACATCCGTACCTTCGGCTGGCCGTTGGTTACACTGGCGCGAGATGATAATTAAAATGGTAAAAATGCTTGGATAAACATAAAAGTATATGAAAACCGAACTTAAAAGAGAACTAAACTTGCTTGATATTTTCTGTTTGGCTTCGGGAGCCATGATAAGCTCGGGTATTTTTATATTGCCCGGCCTGGCTTACAAAGAGGCGGGACCTCTGGTTTTTATCTCTTATTTTCTAGCGGGTATACTGGCTCTGGTAGGTACTTTGAGTATAATCGAACTTGCCACCGCCATGCCAAAGGCCGGTGGCGATTATTTTTTTATTACCAGGAGCCTGGGTCCTTTGGTGGGAACGATATCCTCTTTTTTGAGCTGGACAGCGCTTTGCCTGAAATCAGCTTTTGCCGTTTTTGGTATAGCTGAAATTTTGTATTTAACGCTTGGAATTCCTGTTTTGATATCATCTTTTCTTATCTGCTTATTTTTCGTATTGCTGAACGTTTGGGGGGTGAAAGAAGCCGCAAAATTTGAAGTTGTCCTTGTTATGAGCCTTTTTGCGATTATGCTCTTTTTGATCATAAGTGGCTTCGGCAGATTATCTGAAGGCAATTTTACTCCTTTACTGCCAAACGGTCTTAATAAGGTACTGGTTACTTCCGGTTTTGTGTTTATATCGTTTGGAGGTCTTCTGAATATCGCCAGCATATCCGGCGAAGTAAAAGAGCCCGCTAAAAATATCCCCAGGGGCATGATCCTTTCAGTGCTTGCGGTCACTCTTGTTTATGCCGCAATATTGATAGTCGTGGTAGGCATTCTTCCGAGTGGACAATTGCTCGGCTCACTTACACCCATAGCAGATACGGGAAGAATATTGTTCGGTAATATAGGGTACATATTAATTTCGATCGGGGCATTGCTTGCTTTTATAACTACCGCTAATGCCGGCATTATATCGGCATCGAGGTATCCTCTGGCGCTAAGTGAAGATAATCTGTTGCCTCCAGTGGTAAGCAGGGTCACGAAAAAGAAGAAAACACCTTTGGTAGCAATATCCATAACTGGGTTTTTTATATTTATCTGTTTGCTGCTGGATCTAACCGAGCTTGTCAAACTTGGTTCGGTAGTGATTTTGACACTGTATATTCTCGCCAATATAGCGATTATTGTGCTTAGAGAAGGGAAGTTGCAGAATTATAAGCCGACGTTTAAGGTGCCTTTTTATCCGTGGATCAATATAGCAGGCATAATTCTTTTTGCTTTTCTAATCATAGATATGGGGCTTGTTGCTGTTGAGGAAAGTATTACGCTTTTGTTTATTGCACTAATGGTTTATTTTGTATACGGAAGAAAAAAACATAAAATTGAATCCGCGCTTCTTCATCTTGTCGAAAGAATTGTTAATCGAAGGATGACGGATAATACCCTTGAGGGTGAGCTGAGGAAAATCATAATATCAAGGGATGAAATAATAGTAGACAGGTTTCATCAGCTTGTTGAGGGCTGCACAGTTTTAGATCTTAAGAAAAAAACAAAACTGGACTTGTTTCTCAATGTTTTGGCAGAAGAAGTTACAGATGAAATAGGCCTTGAAAAGGAAGATATAATCGAACTATTTAAGGAAAGGGAAAAAGAGGGGTCCACTGCGATCGCGCCATTTGTAGCCATACCACACATAATAATACCGGGGTCGAACAAATTCAAACTGGTTGCAGTTAGATGTAAAGAAGGGGTTGAGTTTACGAGTGAAAACAACAGCGTAAAAGCAATTTTTGTTCTGTTTGGCACTAAAGATGAAAGGACGTTTCACCTGAAGGCGCTTTCTGCTATAGCCCATATAGTGCAAAACCCGAATTTTGAGAGAAAATGGCTTAATGCAAAGAACGAACATCAGTTAAAGGATATTATTCTGCTCAGCGAGAGAAAAAGATTTGAAATGTAGTTACGCAAAAATATTTATAATGGTATGAAGGTGTAAAGAGTTATGTCAAAGAGAGTTTTTATAAGGACTTTCGGATG
>Ga0180437_10000587_pt1 | contig 68105 bp, 52 predicted proteins | sample SS_ome_4_FD_132410 | JGI IMG/M metagenome (GOLD analysis project Ga0180437, IMG submission 132410) | Hypersaline lake sediment archaeal communities from the Salton Sea, California, USA - SS_3_D_1 metaG | ecosystem: Environmental > Aquatic > Non-marine Saline and Alkaline > Hypersaline >...
AGCAACCAGCAGGGAGGATACCCATGAAGACGAGAAAGACCGAGACCGGACTGTACGTGGCCGAGAACGAGATGGTGCTCACCCGCCGCGGCGAGCGCGAGCTCGATGACGCCGTCTGGAACAAGATGATCGCCGGCGAGATGCTCCGCGACTCCAAGGGCGAGGACACGGCCCGCTGCCTCAAGCAGATGGCCGCTGCCTCCCGGCGCGAGCACGAGATCCGCTCGTGCACCGAGGACTCGGTCAGGAAGGTCCGCGACCAGCTCATGGCCGCGACCACGGCCGAGGGCATCCGCACGTCCCTCATGCGGTGCAAGGCAACGGCCCGGGCCCAGCGCGTCCTGCGCGAGCGGCTCATGGCCCGCGGCATCATCGCTCCCTCCACCGTCCCCAACCTGCCCCGCTAACCTACCTCTTGCTCACTTTAACCCGACTACATCCAACCAGGGTTATTCAAGTGAGCTCCTTTCTCCAGTTTTTCAACCAAGTTGGAAGGCTGAAGGGAGAAATGGTGAAGGCGTAATTGCTGACACCCAACTGCTTCTGCCCGCAAGGGCTTAAAATACAGACCGAACTTTTTATCAATGACCATGAACAGGGAGGAAATCATGAATGGTCATCCCCAGGCCCATGTGGCCGACCGTGCCGCCAAGATCCGGAGGCGCGTCAAGAACCAGTACGGCGGCAACGCCGAGGACCGGGCCGAGCGCCTGGTCAAGCTCGACGCCGAGATCACGTCCCTCTGGGACAAGATCAACCCCAAGCTCGATGAGCAGAAGGGGGCCAAGGCGGAGATCTCCGAGATCCAGGATCGGATCGAGAAGCTCAAGGAGAAGCGCGACCGGCTCAAGGCCAAGCGCGCCGGGTACCGCGAGATCCGCAAGGTCGCCGGCGAGATCGGCAACCTCAAGGAGGACCTCTCGGCAGCCTACGAGCGGCTCCGGCCGGTGAACGATGAGCTCTCCAAGCTCTTCGACGAGCTGCACGCTCTCGACCGTACCCGCCAGCAGCTCGACCCTTGCTTCACCCGCGGCCGCAAGAAGCGCCGCAACGAGAAGTCCGACGAGGAGCGCAAGCTCGAGTCGCTTGCCCGCGACGAGCGCCGCAAGAAGAAGCGCCGCAAGCGCTCGGAGAAGTCGATCGCCATGCGCCTCCAGGAGGCAGCGATCCGCAACAACCCCGCGCTGTCCGAAGGGCAGAAGAACGAGCTCGTCGCCAAGCTCCGCCGCGGCAGCTCCAAGCCCAAGCCCAAGGAGAACCAGAAGCAGGGCGGCAAGGGCAAGCAGGGCGGCAAGGGCAAGAAGAAGTAGCCCACCACCATTCCCACCTTATCTGGGTCAATCTTTGACCCATCCCTCTAAGCACATAATGTATAATAAATAACATTGTGAACTTTGAGGGAATTATCCCGCAAGTTTTGCCCAATTCTGGGCACGTTTACAAACTTTTTTCCAGGGAGGAAAACATGTCAGACGAGAAGAAGAAGAAGAACGGTAGCGAGAAGTCCGAGAAGTCCGACCGCCGCCCCAGGAAGGGACCGCCCATCCGCTCGGTCGTCGAGCACCCCATGGGGTTTCTCAAGGACGAGACGGGCAAGGGCCATCCGGCCAAGCTCGTGGGGACGAACGTCCCCGGTCCGGACTGCGTCCGGTTGCAGATGCTCCTCGGCAAGATCGAGAAGCGCAACCGGACGGCCTTCGTGGACATCGCCATGTTCGTCGAGGTGTTCGAGAAGGGCGAGACGGGCAAGGGCCCGATGAAACTCAACTTCATGGGCGCCAAGCGCGGCGTCCGCGAGGAGGGCGAGGTCAAGATGACCTTCTTCGGACCCCGCAGGGACGGCCAGAAGATCGGGGACGATATCAGAATCGTCCTCACCGAGTCCAAGGTCGACCAGATCATCGCCGCCGCCCCGGCACTCGCCGAGGCCCGCGACAAGATGGTCGAACACGGCCTGGCCAAGCTCTTCGAGCCCGAGTCCAAGCCCGAGGAGGCCGAGGCCAAGTCCGAGGAGGCCGAGGGCGAGGACGACGACGAGTCCGAGGAGGACGAGGAGTCGGACGAGCCCGAGACCGCCGTGGCCCAGGCCTAGCCCACCCCCCCTGAAACCTGGACGAAGAAGTAACAACTTCCACAAGCTAACCCACCAAGTTGCTTCTTCGTCTCTCCTATTGAGCAGTCAGTGAGTAGTCACTTACTTCTCATCGGAGAAAACATCGAGTACTTTTTAATAAACAACAACCCGACACCTGGAGGTGGTCATGAAGTCAAGAATGGTCAAGAGGGACGGAAAGTCCGTGCGTCAGATGTACGACCCCAAGTCCCACTGCTTCTGCAAGAGCTGCGAGAGCATGCTCAGCAAGGCAAACGGCCGGATCCTCAACGGCGCCGGCTGCATCAAGTGCGACCCCTTGTCGCACTTCGACCGCGTCGATTCCGATGAGGACGTGGACGAGCGCTGCGTCAAGCGCGAGCTCGCCATGCTCCTCGAGCACGAGGACGGCCCGGACACGGTCGAGGCCGACGACGTCTACAAGTCGGACAAGCCGGTCAAGTCCGAGTTCACGCGCATGGAGAAGATGCGCGTCGCCGCCTAGCCCGCCTACCAACTCCTGGGAATCATCGCATCATCCCGCCTTGATGATTCCCTTCCGCAGAAAGCTCCCAAATGCGTGCTGCTTGGGACTTTTCACACGGAGATTGAATACATCGGAGGAAGTCATGCGTGATTTCATATTTTGTTCTGATGTGAACCATGACCATCGCGTAAAACCGGGCGAAAACCCGCGCATCCGCAAAGCGCGCCTCATCAGGTGGGGCCGTAACAAGTACACGGTTAAGCCGATCTGCGATGTGTGCGCCCCCTATTACGACGATCTCATGGACATTGGCGAGGCGATTCGCCGCCGCGACGCGGTCCGACCGAAAATCGAACCCCCGCGGCGCAACACGCCGATTCCCAAATTCCGCACCAAGCCAAGGCTGATTGAACGCGACCCGCACCGCATCCGCGAGGATGTTGACTGGGAAAAGGAAATGAAACCGTTTCTACGCGAAGCCGAAGGCAAGGGATGTGAACTTCGCCACCGGCCGGGAGAATGTTCCGTTCCCGGGTGCCACGGAGCACCATGGGCGCATACCTACCGGTCAGGAAATACATTTCCCCTCTGCCGCGTACATGCCAATGCCTCATACAAGGTGTTCAAAAAGTACGAAGCAAAGGGCATTGAGCTCAACCTTTTCCGGGCAAAAAAGCTTGTTCGGGAAAGATCTTTAAAAACCGACCATCAGCCGGCGTCGCAAAACGCTGGCTTGGAATAAAAAGGGCGCCCCCTGGATCCGCGGGTTTACGCCACCCGCGCGGCCGATGCTACCCGGCCCAAGAGCGCCCGGCGGCCCCTCACCGCGCCGTAGCCAACCTACCGCGTGAGTGAGGGGCCGCCCCTCCCTGCTTTTGCCTGACGTATCGCTTGATATGTCAGGCAGGCTAAATCAAGCACTTGAGCGCTCGAGTTCTTAATCTAGCTTGTCGTGAGAGTAAATCTCATAATTGCATTAAAATTTATAATAACATTGGCCTTTGGCCATTGACAGAACCCATAGATTCCATTAAATTAATATAGTGGAGAAGAAATGGGTTTATCCGAGCTTTGAGCTGCGAAGCGGGGTAAGCCTGTCGTATCGGAGATAAAAAGCGCTTTTCTCCCGTTCGCGGGAGGAAAAATCTCTCTCCTCTGCGCTTTTAGCGTTTTCGACTCGACAACTTGCTTGGCCCCGTGACGCAGCTCTGAGCCCGGATGATAAAAGATCGGATTCAATATCCGGTTTTTTTATTTAATCTTATACCATTATTGCAAATTGACGATGAGGGAAAAAAATGGTATAATTTAACAGTATTTAAGCAAAATTTGATGGCCCGCAAGAAAAAGAAAAACAAAATAAATTGGCCAAAAATTGACTGGCATTTTGAACCAGAGACACGACGCGGCATTGCCATCATTTTTTTATTGGCCGCCGCGCTCATCTTGGGTTTGAGTATTTTTGGACTGGCCGGAAGTTTTGGCATAAAAATTAATGATTTTTTGGCAACCGCTTTTGGTTGGGATAGGATTCTTTTGCCGCTGATATTAATTGTTCTTGCCTATCGCCTGTTTGCCCCGCACCGGCTTGAACTAAGGATTACAAACTATGTCGGCATGGTTATCTTTTTTATATTTTTTAATGCCCTCGTGCATGTCCTGACCTTCCGCGGACTGGAGTTTGAAGCCGACCGGCTAAATGCGGCCGGCGGACTGATCGGGCTTTTGGTGGCTAATCCTTTTTTGCAGCTGATGGGTTTTTGGGGCTCGCTGGTCATTTTATTTGCTCTTTCAATCGCCAGCGTGCTTTTTATTTTAAATACTTATCTTAGCCACTTGATTTCCGCCGGAACATGGCTGGGAAATATTTTGGCAAAAATTCTTTCTGTTTTTAAACCAATCGCTTTTTTATTCAGACGCGGTGAGGAGGAAGAGCAATATGAAGAAGAAGATGGAGAGGATGAAGAGGAAGATGAGGAATATGAAGAAGACGAGGAGGGAGAGCCGGTCTTTTCTTCACGCGTTATAAAATCAAAAATTAGCCGGATAAAGCCCAGACCAACGGCAGAAGAGTCTTTGTCCGCCCCGCCGCGAAGAGTCCGGGCAAAAATTGACATCCCGCTTGACCTGCTGGAGCCGGGTACGGGAAAACCAACTGCCGGCGACATTAAGGCGGGACAGGAAATTATCAAACAAACCCTGGCGGATTTTGGAATCGTGGTCGAAATGAGCGAAGTGTCCATCGGCCCGACCGTTACCCAATACACATTAAAGCCGGCGCACGGAATTAAACTTTCCCGCATTACCGGCCTGCACAATGATCTTGCCCTTGCCCTGGCGGCCCATCCGATCAGGATTGAAGCGCCCATCCCGGGCAAATCATTTGTCGGCATTGAGGTGCCCAACCAAAGCGTTGCCATGGTCAAACTCAGGCAGATTCTTGATTCAAAGGAATTCCGCGAAAGAAAAAACAATTTGCACATTGCTTTGGGAAAGGACGTTGCCGGCCGGGCCCACCTTGCCAATCTTCCTTCAATGCCGCACCTTTTGGTTGCCGGTTCAACCGGTTCGGGAAAAAGCGTCTGTTTGAACGCGATTATTATGAGCCTGCTCTACCAAAACAGCCCTGACGAAGTAAAATTCATATTGGTTGATCCGAAGCGCGTTGAGCTTACGGTTTACAACGGCCTGCCGCATTTGCTGACTCCGGTGATCACCGACGTGCAAAAAACAGTCAACTCATTAAAGTGGGCGATCCGGGAAATGGACAAACGGTTTGATATACTGTCAAAATGCGGGGCGCGTGATATTGTTTCTTACAACCAAAAACATAAAGAAAAACTTCCTTATATCGTTATTATTGTTGACGAGCTTGCCGACCTCATGGTTGCCGCCGCTTCCGAGGTTGAGGCGTCAATTATCCGCCTGGCGCAGATGGCGCGCGCCGTGGGAATTCATTTGATACTTGCCACCCAGCGCCCGTCGGTTGACGTTATCACCGGTCTGATAAAAGCAAACATTCCGGCGCGCATTGCCTTTGCCGTTGCTTCACTCATGGATTCGCGGACAATCCTGGACACCTCCGGCGCGGAAAAACTGCTTGGCCGCGGCGACATGCTTTACAGCGCAGCTGAACTTTCTTCACCAAAACGGTTGCAGGGCGCTTTTGTCAGCGAAAAAGAAATTAAAAATGTTGTTGATTTTGTCAAAGGCAAATACGACCCGGCCGACTATGATGAAAGCGTAACAGAAAAAGGCAGCGGACAGGGACTTTCATTTTCTGGCGACGGAGACGGCGATCCGCTTTTGCCCGAAGCGGTTCAGGTTATTTTTCAGGCAAAAAAGGCATCTGCTTCCCTGCTTCAACGCCGGCTTAAAGTTGGCTACGCCCGCGCCGCCCGGCTTTTGGATCTGTTGGAAGAACAGGGAGTAATCGGGCCGGCTGACGGAGCAAAGCCGCGCGAACTCTTGATGACTTCAATGGACGAGTTTGAAGAATTTGGCGGAGCAATTGAAAACGGCTCAGATGAAGAAGAAACGGAAGAGCCTTATGCTGAAGATGATGAAGATTTTGAGCAAGATACAGAGGCTGAAGAAGATGAAGATAATGAGGAAATTGAAGACGAAGATGAAATCGAAGAGGATGATGAGGAGGAGGAAGGGGCCGAGGAAGAAGGCGAGGATGAAGATGAGATTGAAGAGGATAATGAAGAGGGGGATTTTGAGGACGAAGCTGATGACGGGGAAGAAGAGGAAGAACTTTCCGGCGCTTACGTGCCGGATGACGACGAGGAGGATTGGGGAAGGAAGGATTAAAATAAATTATGCTCGGTTTTCGCGTAAAAACCCTGGAGGCACAGCCGACGCTTGGGGATGAGCTTCGCGCTTGGCGAGACAAGCGCGGCCTTACTTTAAATGAAGCCGCAGAAAAAGCAAACCTTCAGAAAAAATATGTTCGCGCGTTTGAGCAAAACAATTATGAAGAACTTCCTGAGCTCTTATATGCCAGGAATTTTTTAAAAGCTTACATTCAGGCGCTCGGCCTTAAGGAGTCCAAATTTTTAAAAACCTTTGAAACAGAATGGAATCTGATGCGCAATACAAAGGGCGCGCCAGCCAATGTTAAGCCATCGCGCGGCCTGGCCGTCTCCCAGCTTTTGGTCGGCCCGCGGATTGTGACAATTGTTATTGCCGGCTTGGTCGGCCTCGCCATCCTCGGCTATCTTGGCTGGCAGATTAACGCCCTTCTCAAACCACCGGCGCTTAGCATAACCTATCCGCGCGATGATATGATTACCGAGCAGGCCCATATTGAAATTAAGGGGCAGGTTGAAGCCGAAGCCTTTATTGAAATAAACGACCAGGAGGTTATCACCGACAGCGAAGGCAGTTTCAGTCATCCGCTTGATTTGCAAAGAGGTTTAAATATTGTTACCATAAAAGCCTGGAAAAGGCACAGCCGGGTTGAAACGATTTACAAAAAAATAATACTTGAATCAACTTAAGCATATAAAAAATAATATTACTATGGCAAAAGACAGGGAAAGGGAGGGGAAAGAAGAAAAATCAAGTGCCGCTGAAGAGGCAGTGAGCCAGATTAAAAGCCGCTTTGGCGAAGGTTCAATTATGAAGCTTGGCGAGGCCAAGAGCATGACGGTTGAGTCGGTGCCCACCGGCTGCCTTTCGCTTGATATTGCACTTGGCGTTGGCGGCGTGCCGCGCGGGCGGATTATTGAAATTTACGGCCCCGAGGCTTCGGGTAAAACAACGCTTGCCCAGCACGTGGTTGCCGAGGTGCAAAAAAACGGCGGCGTTGCCGCGTTTGTTGATGCCGAACACGCGCTTGATCCGGATTACGCAAAGAGGATTGGCGTAAAAATAAACGAACTTTTAATTTCCCAGCCAGACACCGGCGAGCAGGCCCTTGAAATTGTTGAAACCCTGGTCCGCTCAAACGCGGTTGACGTGGTGGTAATTGATTCAGTGGCCGCGCTTACTCCCCGGGCGGAAATCGAAGGCGACATGGGTGACCAGCATATCGGCTTGCAGGCCCGGCTAATGAGCCAGGCGCTAAGAAAGCTTGCCGGAATTGTTTCCAAAAGCAAGACAGTGGTTATCTTTATTAACCAGATACGCCATAAAATCGGCGTGATGTTCGGCAATCCAGAAACAACGCCCGGCGGCAATGCTTTGAAGTTTTACAGTTCCCTGCGCATTGAAGTACGCCGGGCCGCCCAAATTAAACAAGCGGAAAAAATTATTGGCAACCGCGTTAAGGCAAAGATCGTAAAGAATAAAGTTGCTCCGCCGTTTCGCACGACTGAATTCGACATAATGTATAATGAAGGGATTTCGCTTAGCGGCGATTTGCTTGATACCGGGCTTGCCTTCGGCGTGGTGCAAAAAAGCGGCAATTCTTATTCGTATGGCGAAGAAAAGCTCGGGGTCGGCCGGGAAAATGCCAAGGCCTTTCTCCGGGAAAACCCAAAAATAATGCAAAAAATCAAAAAAGAGGTGTGGCAGCAGGTAAAAGCGGCGCCGGATAGTTAAATTTCATAAAAACAGCTAAAAACAATGAAAACGCGGCTTTTTAACCGCGTTTTATTGACAATTTTTTCCCACCGTGCTAAAACTATATAAACCCAAATACGAACCCAGAAAAACAAAAAATAAGGAGGAATAGCATGACCGCATCAGTAGAACTCAATGACAAGGAGATTATCGTCGCCAGCACCCTTGCGATGACCCTGGAAAAGAGCAGAATGTCGACCGAAGAGCTTTTCGAGGAGATCGGCATCGACCGGCTCGTCGAGAAGCTGCCTCAGCATGTGTGGAATGTCATCCACATGAGCATGCTCGCGGTCAAGGCGGCGCCCGAGGCCAAGGTTGCCGCGCCGGCAGTCGGCGTGAGCGAGCATACCACGGCCCACCAGACCGTGCTCGAGAAGCTGCTCAACGAGTCGCTCGGCCGGATTCTCGACCACGACCAGCTCCTCGAGAGCATCGGCACGGAGAACCTCATTCGGAACTTCCCCATCGAGGTCTGGACCGCGGTGAGCAAGGCGCTCGACTTCTCCATCGAGGAAGAGGAAGAGGTCGTCCCTGCGCCCGAGGTGGAGACCGAGCCAGACGAGGAAGAGGAAGCCGAACCCGAGCCGGAAGCGGAGCCTGACCAGAACGGGGCATAGGCGACGGGCAGCGCTCTTTTAAAAAATCTTTACTTGAAATATCAACCGAGGCAATTGCCTCGGTTTTATATTAAAAAAACTCCGCGATTGACGGAGTTTTATATTATTTATACTGATTTACGCGCGCTCAACGTATTCTTCTTTTTCCGTGTTTACAATTATTTCATCGCCCTGCTTAATAAACATTGGAACCTGAATCTTTAAACCGTTTTCCAGAACAACCTCCTTATTGGCGCTTCCTGAGGCAGTGTCCCCCTTTACTGCCGGCGGCGCCTCGATAACTTTATATTTTATTTTTATCGGCACCTCGGCGGTAAGGGGAATTTCATTGTGGTAAACAACGTCAACGTCAATATCTTCTTTGAGAAACTTGGCGTCACTCCCGAGGATATCTTTATTTAAGGATATTTGATCATATGTTTCCGGATCCATAAAAAAATAATCATTCCCGTCAGCATATAAAAATTTCATTTTTTTTCGGCTTATTTCCTCAATCTCAATCTTTTCACCCGTCTTGAATGTGTTTTCAATCACTTTGCCGTCTTTTATATTCTTGAGCTTGGTACGGACAAAAGCGCCGCCCTTGCCCGGCTTTACGTGCTGAAATTCAATAACCAGCCAAAGCTGACTGTTGTAATTTATTATTATCCCTTTTTTAATGTCAGATGTCGTTGCCATATTTACTATGTTAAAAATTAAAAACCAAAAATTAAAAATAAACATTATAAACCAGAAATCATCATCGCCTCCCCTTCATTGTTATTATACTCGATGCAAAAATTTTCAATATTTCGTTAGTCTCCCTTAATAAATACTTATGATTTTCAGATATTTCTTGCTTTATCAAATTACCATTCTTTAGAATTGACAGCCAAAACAAGGTCTCGTTGGCAGATTTCAAGCAATAACAGAAATAATTCTTATAGTCCCTTTTAGAACTGGCGCCGCGGGCCTCAAAATAGTTCGCCCCAATACTAGTGCCGGACCGTGTCAACTGACTTTTTATCTCAATAATAACCGGTCTGTTTGGTAATTTCGACAAAAACTTAAGTAATTCAAGCGTATAATGATATATTCTGCCCCTAAATTGATCAACTGGTTTTTCATATATAAAATAATTATTTATAATTTTTGGTCTTTGGTATTTAATTTTCAATGACCTAGATTAACAGAGCCCCGCTTGTTAGGCAGGGCCCTGCTAATTTATTTTTATTTGGGCACAAACGGTAGAAGTGCCATAACCCGGGCCCGCTTTATTGCCCGCGCCAGCTTGCGCTGGTGTTTGGCACAAACGCCGCTCTTTCTGCGCGGAACTATTTTTGCATAAGAAGAAATGAACCGACGCAGGGTCTGCGTGTCCTTGTAGTCGATTTCATTTATATTGTTTACGCAAAAGTAACAGTGTTTTTCTTGTTGTATCTTTGGTGCTGCCATAATTTGCTATTTAAAACGGGATGTCTTCTTTTTTAACTTCCTCGTTATCATCGCTCGGAATTTCAGGACCATCGTTGGATTTTCCGCCGCTACGGTCAAGCATAATCATGTTTTCACCAATAATTTCCGTGCGGTAGCGCTTTATGCCGTCCTGGCCTTCCCAGTCGCGTGTCTGCAAACGCCCTTCAATGTAGACCTTGCGTCCCTTGGAAAGATACTGCGAACAAATTTCCGCAAGCTTTCCCCAGGTAACCACATTGTGAAATTCGGCGCGTTCTTGGCGCTGGCCCTGCTGGTCAGTCCAGACCTGATTAGTAGCCACGCCGAACGAACATACTGACTGGCCGCCGGGAGTTGTGCGTAATTCTGGATCACGGGTGAGATTCCCGATGATCATTGCTTTGTTTAAATTCATATGTTTGTGATGTGCCAGATATAACTGGCTTATGATTTAAATCTCCACATCACTTTCCAGAATTTCATCAAGTTTTTTATCCAGCTCTTCAAGATTTACCTTTTTTGCCGGTTTGGCCGGCACCTTTTTGGGCTCCTCGCGGCGAGCAGGCGGACGTTCGTCTTCCCGCTGTGGGGCCTCGTAGGAAACCATTTTTATTTCTTTTTTGGTTTCTTCACCCTCGGCCCTGCCCTCAAGGGCAATTATTTGCTGGCGTAAAACCTCCGGCATCAGCCCGAGTTCGCGCTCAATGGCCTTTATCGCCTTTGACTCGGCCACGAATTCAACTAAAATATAAAACCCGTGACGCACATGCTTGATTGGATAGGCAAGTTTCAGCTTACCCAAATTCTCGTTACGGGCAATTTTGGCCTGGGCCTTTTCAATGACGCTGGTAACCTTATTTTTAATTGGCTCCACTTCGTCATCAGTAAGTTGTCCGGAAATAATATAAAGTAGTTCGTAGTTCATATTTTTGTTCCATGTACCCGTTGCCATGGAAAGAGCCGCTTGGGCCCTTTGGACAGATTAATTGTTATTAAAGTACCCTTATTTTAGCCCAAACCGAGTCCGGCGTCAAGTATTCGGCTTTTTTATTGTCAAAGATCATTAAAGAATGGTTTGGCCATTCCTTAATTATATTATAAAATTTTGCTAAAATAAGCGTCAAATTTACGGTGTTGAAACTGCGTAATTACGCTTAAATTAATTATTTTTTGTATAGTTTACGGCAAAATTATTTGTTTTTTTATTTTGATGTAATAAATATGTGACATCGGCCCGGACAATGATTAAAAATCATATTTTAAATACCTGTGGAAAAGTAAAAATAGTGATACAATATTAATAATATGAAAAATTCCTACTTTTTTATTCTTGGCCGCAATACCGCCCTTTCGGTTGCGGAAATTGAGTCAGTTTTAGGAGAATTGATTATTTCTCGCGAACTGGCAAATAATATTTATATTATTAATACAAAAGACGGGCTGAATCCCATGCATCTCCAGCTTAAGCTTGGCGGAACAATTAAAATCGGCAAAATTTTCTGCACGGCTGATCAAAAAGAAATAAAAAATAAAATTATAGATTATATTAAAGAAAATAAAATTGATAAAAAGCTTAATTTTGCAATAAACAGCTACGGATGCGACTGGCCACAACGCGCTTCATTGGAAATTAAGAAACAATTAAGACAGGAAGGCATTAACTCGCGGGTTGTTGAATCAAAAGAAAAAATCCTTTCCAGCGTGGTAACCAAAAAACAGGTGCTGGACAAAGGCGGAATAGAGATTAATTGCATTAAATCAAAAAATAAAATTTTTTTAGGGCAGACTTTAACCTGCCAGCCGTTTGAAGAACTCTCCATGCGCGACTGGCAAAGGCCGGGCAAGGATGAATTTTCCGGCATGCTCCCCCCCAAAGTTGCCCAGATCATGCTCAACCTTTCTCAAGCGGATAAAAACCAAATTATTTTGGACCCTTTTGCCGGATCGGGAACGATAATAATGGAAGCGGCGCTCATGGGCTATAAAAATCTGATCGGTTCTGATATCAGCAAGCAGGCGATCGCTGATTCGGAAAAAAATCTGTCCTGGCTCGTTGAAAAAGGCGTGATTGGAAAACGTGATATAAAATCTATTGATTTTTTTATCTCTGATGTGAAAAATTTGTCTGATCGGATAAAGGACGGATCAATTGACGCGATTGTTACCGAGCCCTATCTTGGGCCGGCACAAAGAAAAGGCGCTGCTTTTTCTGAAATAAAAAAAATTAAACAGGAACTGGAGCAGCTTTATTTTAACGCGTTCAGGGTTTTTAATAAAATATTAAAAACGAACGGCCGCGTGGTGATTATTTTTCCGGTTTTTATGCAAAAAGAAAATATTTATTTAGAGATTATTGAAAAAATAAAAAAATTGGGCTTTGAGATCATTGACCCAATTTCCCATACTGGTTTTAATTTTTCCGAAATTACTAAGCGCGAAGGAATTTTGTATTCCCGGCCAAAGCAGCGCATCGGCCGGGAAATTATTGTTTTTGTAAAAAAATAAAATCCCCAAAATTTTCATTAAAAAATTGGGGATTTTTTAATTATGCAAAAAATAACAAACATCGCCGTCCCGCATAACATAATCTTTCCCTTCGGTTTTTATCCACCCTTTGGCTTTGGCCGCGGGCTCGCCGCCCGCCTCAATAAATTTTTGCCACGGGCATATTTCGGCGCGAATAAATCCTTTTTCAAAATCGCTGTGGATGCGGCCGGCCGCTTCCGGAGCTTTTGCCCCGCGTTGTACTGTCCAGGCGCGCGTTTCTTTTGGCCCGCTCGTAAAAAAAGTTATTAAATCAAGCACTTTGTAGCCGCTAATTATCAGCCGTTCAAGGCCGCTCTTATCCCAGCCAAAATCTTTTAAATAAGTCTGCACCTCCTCTTCGGGAAGTTCAATCAACTCGGCCTCAAGCTTGGCGCAAAACGGAATATATTCAAGGCCCGGAGCCAACCCTTTTTCCCAGCTCCCGTCCTTAATCTGCTCTTCGTCGCAATTGACCGCATAAATAAACGGTTTAATCGTTAATAGATTAAGATCGCGAATTTGTGTTTTTTCTTCCCTGTCAAATTCTAAAGTATTTGCCAGTTTTCCCTGCTCAAGGGCCTGGATAATTTTTTCAATCGTTTTAATTGCCTTGGCAAGTTCCGGCTTCATGCCGGCTTTGGCTGTATTTTTTAAGGATTCGGCGCGGCGCTGGGCAGTTTCCAGATCAGCCATAATAAGCTCGGCATTGATAATTTCAATATCATTTTGCGGATCAATTTTATTGTGGACATGGGTGACGTCGGGATCGGCAAAAACGCGCACTACCTGGCAAACCGCGTCAACCTCGCGGATATGAGACAAAAATTTGTTACCCAGTCCCTCGCCCTTGTGGGCACCGCTTACCAAACCGGCAATATCAACAAACTCAATTACGGTTGGCGTTGTTTTTTCCGAATTGGACAGCTTGCTTAATTTTTCCAGTCGTTCATCCGGCACTTCAACAATGCCGACATTGGGCTCAATCGTACAAAAGGGATAATTGGCAATATCAATATCATTGCGCGTCAGCGCTTTGAACAATGTTGATTTTCCAACGTTGGGCAGGCCAACGATGCCGATTTGCAATGCCATATCAATTATTGATTGGATTTTCTTTATCCTGGCTCCAATTGGCCGGATTATTGATAATATATTGGCGAATGTTTTTTAATTCTTTTGGGGAACGTATGATGCGCTCGTAATAATTGCGGTGCCAGACAGGAGAACGACCAAAGCCTTGGCGATTTTTGTTAATTCTAACCGTGGTTACTCCCTTGAATCCTCTTATCATTGCTCCCAAGTTCCCTGATGGCGAGCTCAAGCATCTCTTGCCTTCATGTAATTTTTTATATTTATCAGGTGTACGGGCGTCAGGTGTACGGGCGTATTGCAATACGCCCGTACAAGATTTAATCTTGTACTTGATGATAATTATACCGTGAATATGATTGGGCATCACCACAAAAGCATCCAAGGCAATATTTTTTCTAATAAACGGAGTTCTAAACCATTCTTGGGTGATAATCTTACCAAATTCGTTAATGCGCATCTTTTTATCCACCACGCCCCCAAACAAACATTCTCGATCTTTTGTGCAAATTGTCACAAAATAAAATCCGGTCTTGGAATAATCATATCCTCTTAACCGGAGTGGCTTCCTTCTGTATACGAATTTTTTCAATGACATTTTGGAAAAATTTGGTGGACCCGAGGAGGCTCGAACTCCTGGCCTCCTCCATGCCATGGAGGCGCTCTACCAACTGAGCTACGGGCCCGCAATATAGGCACATACTACTAAAAATAATGTAAATTGTCAAGAAAAATAGCCCCGCTTTGCGGGGCTATTTTGATAATTTCATGCGTTCTATTCAGTTGGCGGTGCTTCTGATTCTCGTTCGGTTTCAACCGCGCTTTCAGCGCGCTCGCTTTCTTCAACCGGCTCGGGTATTGCCGGCGGCTGTGAAGTGCCATACTCCTTAAGATTATCCAAGCGCTGCTTAATTGTTTTATTCTCGGTGTTAAGCTCATACACCTTTTCCACCTGTTCGATTGCTTTATCAATCATGCCCTTATTCTCATAAACCGTGGCCAAGAACCAGCGGGCGTTGGCATAGCTTGGAACAAGCTCAACCGCCCACTCAAGCGCGTTCTGCGCCTTGTCATCTTCGCCGTTTCTAAGATAAAGAAGGCCAATCTGGAAGGCAACACCAACATCCTGGGGGCTGGCAAGCGCGACCTGTTCCATTTTCTTTATTGCGTCCTCAAGACGGCCCTGACGGTCATATACCAAGGCAAGTTGGTAATGGGCCGGCGCGTAGTCAAGCTTAAGCTCAATCGCTTTGTTGAGGGCTTCCTCAGCCAAAGAAAGATTTTCTTCAACTATACTTTTTGCTTCGGCCGCTTTTGCCTGGTCTTCGGCCTGGGTAAGGGCGGCGTTTAAGTCGGCAATCGCGATGTAAGTCTTGGCAAGCTCGGTCTGATAAACCGGACTTACCGGCGCCAGTTCAATCGCTTTTTTGTATGACTGCACGCTTTGCTCGGTTGAACCCTGCACGTACGGGGCAAGCTGCTGGTAAATATAGCCGAGATTTGACCAGTTAAATACGTCCGCCGGATTCATGTCGCGCGCGGCAATGCCCACGGCAATCATATCATTGATTAGGGCATTAACATACTGAACTTTTTCCTGGGGAACCTGCTGGCTTACCTCTTGATTGAACTTGGCAAGTATTGCCGCGGAAAGGTTTCGCAGGTACACGTCCTCGTATTTGTTCAAACGGGCGGCGCTGTCCAGTTTTTGCAGTACATCATCAACGCTCCCCCTTTGCTGATCAAGGTTGATTGCCTTGGCAAAGACAACCTCGGCGGCATAGCGCTGGCCAACAAGATAAATCACGGAAACAGAAGCAACGATCATAATAATGAAGGCAAAGCTCATTGCCAGAGCGGCGCGCGGTGAAACCTTAAACTCGGCCCTGAACCAGTCCCGGGAAATTAAAGCGCCTAAAAGGCCGATCATTATCCAGAACATGAATTCCGTGGCAAAATTTGACGAATACAGAAATTTACTAACAACAGCAACAATAAACACCGTGCCGATCACCAGGATATAGCGCCATATTTCCGCTCGCTTATCCTTAAAAAGATTAAGCACCGAGCGGACGCCGACCGTGATAACAAGAACAAGCCAAAGGACAATGCCGATAAGGCCGGCTGTCGCGAGCATGGTCATAACATATGAATTGGCCCGGTCAAAAGTAACATTCCAAAAAACAGTTGAATTGACGATTTTTGAATGATACTGGGTGTAGTCATAATCAAACGTGCCCGGACCAGAACCGACGAGCGGAGATTCCTGAAGCGCCGCTTTGGTAATGTTCCAGCTCGCCTGGGTGCTCGGGCTGATTTCCGCCGGCAGCTGGAGATTGAGCGGCAGATTGACAAGCAGGAGCAGAATCGCCAGCACCAGAGTGAGCATCGGCAGCATGAATGATGCTCCAGGCTTAAATTCACCGGCGCGAATAATGGCAAAGGCGAGAACAATTACTGAACCGATAATTAAGATTACCCAGATTATCCAAAAATCTAAAAGAATCAGGGCGATAAGATCGATTACGGCGGCAGCAATCAGAAAAATTTTTGTTGCCAAGCCGCATTTGCCGCGGGGGCAAAACGCTTCGCCATCAGACATCATCACCAAAACCAGGGCATTAATCAAAAGAAGGCCGAGGCTAAGGAAGACGCCCATGGCGTAAATAGTGCCGACCGTGTTAAAGGTTACTGCTTTGGTAAAATCCCATGGCAAAATAAACGCGCCAAGCATCTGAAGAATGCCGATTAGGGCGACAACGGCGGTAGAGCCAACCAGAGTATAGATAATGTTCCGGACAAATTTGAGATCGCGTACATTGTTTGAGATAACAAAGTACATAATCACAAAGCAGAGCAGGGTAAGGAAACTGAACTGCTGCATGGTGCCGGTGCCGACAAAGCTCTGGTAACGGTCATCGGAAAACCAGGCAACAATGCCGTAGCCGATCGTGTATAAAATCACAATCAGATTAAGCACGGTGCGCTTAAACTCAACCTGGCGCAAAGCCATCATTCGGCCGAACCAGGCAAGAAGCGCGATTACGCTTAAAATAACAAGCAGTGTCTGCTTGTTTAACTCAAGCACCTCAAGGGTGAATGGTAAAAACCAAAGCGGAATTAAAAAAACCGCCAGGTATACTGACCAGCGGATAACAAAATCGCAAAATTGGACAAGCTTATTTTCCTGTCCCATAGTACGCTTTTGCCCCGCTAGTCCTAATTTGCCTCGCGCTCCAGAGGTCCCTGCCTGAGAAGCCGAAGGCTTGTTCGTTGCGACAGAGGATTTTTCCTGAGCCGCCGGGGAAAATGAAAAAGCCATAAAATTAGCTTTATGAATTAATGAAATGAACTTAGATTCCAGATTCCAGATTCTAAGAAAGAACTGGGATAACCCGATATCCCTTTGCCAAAGACACCGAGTTATCCCCAGGATGATTAAATTATAACATGAATAGGGCCCTTAATAAACGCACTAATCAACAATAAAATTTGGCTAAAATACTTGACAAAATTGCTATTCCGTGCTAGGATTATTCGTTACAATAAAGGCAAAGGCCTTTGACAAAAAACCTTGGAAAATACAAAGGAGAAAGAGATGAAAAAGCTCAATCTGGCGATTTTTTGCCTGTTTTTTGTGGGATGCTACTATGCATCCCAGACTGAAGGTGATCCTGACCCCCTGCCGCCCTGCTCAAGCGACGACGAGTGCGATGATGGCGTGGACTGCACGCTTGATATCTGCACCCTGGACGGATGCGTCTGGATTGACGAGTGCGCCGAGCCAACCGAGTGCTCAAGCGACGACGAGTGCGATGATGGCGTGGACTGCACCGTGGACTATTGCGCTGTGACCGGCATTTGCCAGCATGTGGATCTGTGCGAGGATCCAGAATGCTCCAGCGAGATTCAAACGATCCAGCTGCCAACGCCGGCTGTGCAAATGGATGTGGGCATCAGCAATGCCCAGATTGCTCTGGCCTGGCGTGAATCAAGCCATGACCTTTCTCCTGGATATTTCAGCGTCTTTAGTTTGCCTGATCCACCAGAAGAAGCAGCTGCAGTCTTGCTCGGAGAGGCAGAAGGCCATGGCACTCACCATATTCATCTTCTTTGGCATGAACCGAACTTCCGCGCTTTCTGGTCAAGCTTTGACGGCTCTGCTTCTTCAATTAAGATGGCCTCAATCAGTTCTGCCGGCACTGGAATCACTGACCCGGTAACGCTGTACGATGCTCATCATGCCAGCCTTAGTGAGGTCGTCATGCACCCGAGCGGCGAGCTCGGAATTGCCTGGAGCGACTGGGCAGAGCCAGGAGCAAACGCAATGGCATATTTCGGACGTTTCTCCCTTTATGGTGAGACGCTTGAGATTCTGCCGATCGGCGAAACAGACTACTCATACGGCCCCCGCCTCGTTGCGACCGAAGAGGGCTATGCCATGTCCTACACTGATTACGAAGATTTGGACGGCATCAGCGACGTAAAGGCACGTGAGTACAGTTTTTCCCATGGCCTAGGCCATTCCCTCCGCCTAAACGGCGACGAGAGCAACTTCTATGCTTCGGCAATCGCTGAAATGAACGATGAAAGGCTGGTTCTTTGGCACTGGGCAATGACCGCGGACATCAGGAGCCTGTACGCAAGCTGGATACGCGATGGCGAGAATATTGGCGTGATCATGCTTGACGTGGTCTCAAAAAACGTCCGCGCGCTAAGCTTTCCTGAAAATGATGAAGCCGTGGTTGCCTGGTGCACGCCGCCGCTGCCCGATACCCCGGGTGCGGTCAAGGCGGTACGGGTCAAAAACTGGTCAGTCACGCTTATCATGTACCAGGAGCTTTCCCACGAATGCTCTGACGTGAGAATTGCCAAACTGGAAGATCAGCCCATGATTTTTTGGCTTGATTCCGAACACAAGGTTTCATATCGCAGCCTTTGCTATTAGCTCTTCTCTGCCCCTTGCCGTTAAATGGCCGGGGGTATTTATTTTGCTGAATTTAGCAAAATATTAAGCATTATCCCTTGACAAAACCTCTTAAATGTGCTATAATTTGGTGTTACAATGGAACTGGAGAGTGCTCTCCGTTCTTTTGACAACGCAACTTGAGAATATAAGGAGGACCGCGATGTCAACACTAAAAAGCGCCCTTTTGCTGGGCATGTGTGCTTTTCTTGTCTCCTGTTTCAACAACACCAGCGGGCATTTTGACCTGGACGCCGAAGAGGACTTCGAGCCTGATTCAGTAACCGGCGAGAACTGCACCAATGGCGTGGATGATGACGGAGACGATTACGTGGACTGCGATGACCAGGACTGCTGGGAACAGCCGGCCTGCGATCCGGACGCCAGCACTGACTCGGATGATCCCGAGGAAGATACCGGCGGACCCGAGATTCCACCGGACGCGCCAATCGGCGCCCTTTATGTCGAGTCTTTGCCAGAAGGGGCAACCCTGATGGTTGACTCGGTGTTGTACGGCGACACGCCGATAACTGTTACCCCGCTCTTGGCCGGAATACACCGCGCCCGCCTCCTGCTCGACGGCTACCGCGAGTGGGAAGACATGGTCACTGTGCCGGAAGATGACACCCTCAACCTCAACATTGAGCTTGAGGAGATTCCAGATGACTGGATGGACATGAACGGAACCTGGATCAAGGAAGGTGACGGTTCTTCCCACGTCATTACCGAAACCGATGGCATTGTTTCCGGTTTTCCCGGAGGAGATCTGGAAATGGAGTGGAGCACCTGGTGCGTCACTCCGGTTGTCATGGATGACCACTACATCCAGGACGGCTGCTGCACCCTGGATGCAATTCCCATGGAATGCCGCTTCACCGAGTGCGTGGTGGTGGACAGCTTCCCCATGTGCAATCCGGTTGACTTCTTCAAGTCCTCCGGCTGATTCAATCCTCGGGGATACTCTGCAGTATCCCCAACATCTTAATTAGTTCAATTTATTGGAATAATTAAGATGCTAAAAAATCCCCATTGATTGGGGATTTTTTAATTTTGTTTACAAATATTTATGGCGTAATCGGCTCGGTTGAAGAGCCGGATGTGTCGGGGATCACCGGTTCGGTTGAAGAGCCGGATGTGTCGGGAATAATCGGTTCAGTGCTTGAACCGGACGTGTCGGGTATAACAGGTTCAGTTGATGAACCGGATGTATCCGGAGGTGTTTCTGTTTCTGTTCCATTGACTGTGTAATCATTAAGTTCAATTTCATAGCCAACGCGCGGAGCCATGAGCATCCAGTCAAAGGTGACCGCGCCGGTGCCGCTGTTGATTTCCCGTACCGTGAATCCGGCAGTTGATTTTTCCGTGACAGCCAAACCCTCAGTATCGGCTGATGTCGGCGTGACAATTACTTTCACGTTGAGGTTTGATTCAAACATATTGGTTACTGATTCGCTAAACTCAACATGGGCAATGCCGTTTTCCGTAATTCCTGAACCGCTGACAATTATTTCCGCGCGCGTCGCGCTTAAGCCGTAAACTTCTTTTTCAGTTGCGCCGCCCGAGTTAACGCGGTTAATAACCACACCATTTTCATCAATTTCCCATAGGTAGCCATTTCCGTAAATTTTGCTGACGCCGTAGATATCATTGCCCTGCATATCAACCGCACCGCTAAAGTAGGTGACGCCGCCTGACGTGGTCGGCTCAAATCCCGAGCTTTCACCGCTTGCGCCGGGCAATGGTGCGGTCGCGCCGCCGCCATACCAGCCCGGATTGACATAAACGATTATTTCACCGGCTGATTCATTGCTTGCTTCCAGGGCATAACCAACAACCGGTCCGGCTGAAGTCGCTTTCATACCGACGCCGGGAATATCAGACGTGGTAATCGGGTCGCCGATTTCAATCGCGCCATTGGCATTGGTAACCTTGGTCGGCACGCGGCCGGCTAGGGCGATCGGGTAGGTTGAGGTGGTAAAGTCACCGGCAATAAAGCCCGGCTGGGTAGAAACGATACCCAGAGTTGTCTGGTATGCGCCATTGCTGCGTTTAATTTCTTCATTTTCATTTGCCACAACAACCAGTTCGCCTTCGCGCAGTATTTCATCTGAAGGGAACATTTCAGCAAAGTCATAACTGCCGGTTGACCATCCCGCGGCATTGGTCATCATATACGGCTTGCCGCCCGGACCGGCAGTATTTAAGAAAATGTAATAATCATCCTGCATTGTGCCGCGGTCTGATGGGAATAATTTATTGCCCAGCATCAGATCGCCGTTGTTTGAAATAAAGGCCACTTTATCTCCGTCATTGTTTGCAAAACTTAAGCCGTATTCATCAGTTGAGGAGACTTCATTCTTAATTGTCATGCCGAGAATCAGCTCGGTGCTTGAAGCCGCATCCCAGGCACCTCCGCGGAAAGTCAAGCCGTAGGAATCAATTTTAGGTGCAGATGAGGAGGCTGTACCGGTCGGTTCAAAAGCAAAGTTGTCATTAAGCGTGGATTTTGTGCCGTCATTATGAATTGCCCCGCCTGAATACCACATTGGGTTAACAAATACTAAGATTGTATCGGTAGCGCCACTCATGTCTTCTAGAGCAGTGCCAACCACCATGCCGGGTTTAGTCGCCTTCATACCAACACCTTTGATATCCGACGAAGTTATCAAATCACCTGCCTTAATTGCTCCGTTAGTGTCTGATACCTTTGTCGGCACGCGGCCAATAAGCGCAATAACGGCGGTACTTGATGTTGAATTTCTGACTGCTTCGCCAAACCTATCATAAGGACTCGTTGAAACAATGCCGATTATTCTGGAATCATACGCAGTTGATGCGCGATCAACGTATGATACGTTATATGTTGCCGTACTGGACGTTGATAAGCCTGATTCCGGATCAAATAATGTTTCGGTGTATGATATTGTGCCGCTTGTTGAATAAACAATGTCTCCGGCAGTCGTGCCGGCAATAATTGGATACCATTCGGCAATATCATTTGGCGTACCGTTGCAGTCAACGAGCTCCGTATCGCCAGTGCCAGTCGTATCTTTACACATGCCGTTCGTGGACTGCCGATCGGTATTTACTGCTAGCTGGTCAGTAATAAAGAAACGATCATTAACATTCTGCCAGGCAAGCTGTTCAGACCACCAAACACCGTCTTCATAAAAATCAATTGCTGCGTCACCATCTGGCCCGTCAACGTTGACGGCGAGGTAGTTCCCCCTCATTTCAATCTCGTGAGAGAAAAGCATGGAAGTTGACACGTTCTGCCACTGTATATAGCCGATACCCTGGTCAAAGTATAAATAATCTTCGTCGGCTCCTGAATCATCGCCAATCGACAGGTTGCCGGAAAGTTCAAAGCGATCATTATTTGTCTCATCATATCTCAACCACTCAATACCCGCATCAAAATATAAATAATCATCATCAGCGCCACTGTCTTCACCAACGCCGAGGTTGCCGGAAAATTCAAATTTATTACTGACTGTCTCATCATATCTCAACCACTCAACGTCCGCGTCAAAGTAGACGTAGTCGTCATCACCACCGCCGCCCGCGCCAACACTGACGTTGCCGCCAAAATAGTTATCAATATCTCCGGAAACATATACACCATATTTGTTGCCGCTAGTGAGGAGCGGCATATTTATATACAAGCCGTACCAATTGCCGCTTACGGTAGTGCCGCCTGAACCAATTTGCGTATAGTTGCCGTAACCGGTCGTGATTGCTCCGCTTGTGCTGTTGGTATCGACCTGAAGGTAGTTGCCATATACAGCATTGATGCTTGTTGTACTTGAAGTTCCGGTTGTGTCAATCGTGCTCATTTCACCAAGCACGTACATAAATCCTTCGGCGCCGCCGTCGCCAGTCATAATAATCTCATTATGCGTGCCACGGATCCAGGTGCCGTTTGCCGGGCCGTTCATCCATTCGTCATATGAAATATAATTATGCACCCCCTGGACCTCGTTGGCTGCACCGCCAAAATTGGACATATAATTGTAAATTGCTGAAACATCCAAATTAGTATCATCGCCCGGGCCGGCATAGCGGGCCTGGTTGAATATTCCCTGGACATTAGAATAGCTTGTACCGGTCCAGCCTTCAATTAAATGCAATGTTGATTCTTCATAATAGGTAGGTATGGCAATCGCGCCGGCGCTGATGTGGTCTTCAACCAGCAAACCAGCGACCTGCCCGGAATCAGAATTTTGTATTCGCAAATATGTGTCCTGCGTTGTGTGATATGGGTTGAGTTCGGCAATATAGTTTTCCGTTGAGTCAATATAAAAAGTAATGTCATAGTTAGTCCGCGGTATTGCCGTAGATGCGGCAACAGTTGATCCTCGGTTTATTGCTATTTCAGAATCAAATTTCACCGCCTCGTCAAATTCAGTTTGGTTTCTTACAAAAAGGTCTCCGCTGCCGCCAACCAAACTCCAGTCGGGTGAGGTTGGCGTATCATCGCCTTCAATGTGCACGTAGCCGTCTGAAAAGTATCCGGCATAATTATTGGTTGCTCCGGCGGCTTTACCATAAATTGCATAGTTTGTAGTACCGACACTTTGTGCGTATGCGTAAACACCATAATTTGTTGAAGCGGCCGGGCCGCCGGTTCTTGCCTGCACGCCATAGTTGGTTGTTGCGTCATCTGAACGGAAGTAACCGCCCGTACCGTTGGCAATCGCGCCGGAACCTTCGTCAACATAACCATAAACCGCGCGGGCCACGGACTGGGTTCCGGAATCGCCGTAAATATGGCCGTACAAACCGCGGACCTCAAATGGCACGCCATTTGCCATAACCGTGCTGCTGACATTGGAAACAGTGGCGCCGCTGTCAGTATAGCTCTCCTGAATATTGATCGCTGCGGTGCTGGTTGGCGAGGCGTCGGCAAGGGCCATATGGTCTTTAAAGTAGTTGTAGCCATTATTGCCGTAAAATGCATAGTTGGTGCTGCCGCCCGAAGCATCGGCATATACGCCAATAGTTGTATGGCCAGTTTTGCCGACCGACTCTCCTAGTACACCAAATATTCCATTTGTTGGTGTCGTACCGACGGCTGCTTCGCCATGACCCCAAACTCCGACCACATATGGTGAAGTGCCGCTTTCGAGGCGCCCGTCATTGTAAGCACCAGCTGTAATATAAGGCGTACCGCCACCGATTTTTCTTGCATTAGAATAAGTACCAACAGCAAGATCAAAGCTTATACCGGATGCGCCATTCCAAATAGCGGCATTCCTATTGCCACTAAGCGCTATGGCGCCAGAATTTGAGCCGCCTGCCCAGACAGATGTGCTGCTTGTACCTATATAACTTATTGCTACTGCTCCCGGGTCGGCTGTATAGGTTTCCTTAACGTTTAACGCCGCATTCGTACTTGTTGCCGCGTCCTCAATTGAAACATGGTCGCCAAAGTGGGAAAAGCCGCCGTGGTCTGGCGAATAAAAGGCAAAATCGGTTGACGTGGCAAAAACGCCGTAATTTAGGCCGCTGCCCGTGGTTTTTGCGTATACGCCGTAGCTTGTGTCGCCGGCGCCGCTTTGCGGATCAAAATAACCGCCATACTGCAAATCGCCGCCAAAGGCATAGGAATATATGCCATAGTTGGTATCCCCGTTTACCGCGGATGTATATAGGCCGTAGGTGCTGTCAGTTACTGCACCGGTTGCCATAAAATAACCGCCATACTGCTCTGGCCCGCCCTCGGCCATCCCTTGAAGGCCGGTTACCCGAGTATTTACAAAACCGCTGCTTGCGTCAGCCTTGAATCTGCCGCCATATACGTAATCAATTGGCTGGCCAGCAAAATCATTAATCGCATCAACATAAGCACCATATAAGTAATCAAGGCCTTCGCCGCCGGTTCTTTCGGATCTGGCATAGATCGCTGTATTGATATCGGTCGCTGTACTGGAAACGCCGCTCCATAAGGCTTCTACACTTAAGCCCTGATGCATGACTGAAGACGGCGCATTGTTGCCCTGCCAAATCGATGTTGTGCTGACGGCACCAAATTTATTTCCAACAGTCGGGTAAGAGTTGAATTCCTCACGTGAGCTCAATGTCCAGTTAAATGAAGTTGATGAGGCGCCATTAATTGCCACGCGGTCGCCAAAGTAGGCAACGCCGCCGCTGGTTGGCGAATAAAATGAGTAATCGCCCGGATTGCCCTCAGATCTCGAATAAACACCCACCGTGCTTGACCCGTGGTCCGCCCTGAAATAACCGCCGTATGCCGTATCCACCAAAGCGCCACTGCCGTCAGTGCGGCCATAAACGCCATAAGTTGTTGAAACATTGCCGCCATCGGCATTAACCCAGCCGAATAATCCCCGGGCTTCTTCTAAACTGCCTGGATTGGTGCTAAGGATATCCACTCTTCCAAGATGGCCAAAGGCAACGTTTTGCGTTGAAGTGGAACTGCCGTTCCAGATAGCCGTATTCCCGCCGCCGGCAAGATAACTGTAAGCCCCGCCGGCATTCCCGGTCATCATTACGGTTGAGCTCATCGCGCCAAGATAAACATCAGCATAAAAATCACCAAAGTTGGCAAACATATCAAGAATGATTTCATCAGAAGTGGTCGCGCCCGAGCCGATTGCCGTATGGCCGTTAATATCTCTTATTTTAAACGCGCCGGTTGCATTGTTCGGATCAATATAAGTGCCGCGGTCAGTCCAGCCGGAATCGCCCCCGCTGATCGCTACCCAGCCGGCCGCACCTTCATCGCGGTATTCCAGCTCGCCCGATGAAGGGTTGAGCCTAAAGCCGGCATAATTTGCCATTGTTGAAGAAACAAAGTAAAGATTACTAATTTCGCTCTGGTCGATGCCGACGTCGCCTCGATCAAAATAGCCGGACCAGTTTAATATTCCGCCGTTTGCCGTGCCGTAGACGCCGTAAGCATTGTCAACAACGCCGCTTATGTCGGAACGGGCGAAAATACCATAAGTTGAACTTACAGTTGCTCCGGCAAGAATTCTGGACATTCCGTAAAATCCATAAGCTGCGTCTAAAGAACCGCCGCCGGTGCTGTTTACCCGGCCGAATGCGGATGAGCCTATTACATATTCCGTTAGTGTTGATGAGGCAGAACCGGCCCAAATGCCCTCAAAATTTCCACCGCCAACATAATAATACGGGCTGCCGGTTGAACCGGTAAATATTGCCGTTGAGCTGACTCCTCCCTGAAAACCGCTTGCCTCAACGCCGCTGAATGTGTCGCCAATTGCCAGAACTATATTTGCCGATGTTGTTGCGTTCGCGCCAATTGCCGCATAGCCGCTGGTGTCGGCAATCTTAAAGTTGCCGGTTGCATTGTCCGGATCAATATATGTTCCGCGGTCCGTCCAAAGAGAAGCCATGTTGTCAAACGGCGTCCAAACAGTGGAATTTTCATCACGATATTCCAATTCTCCGGTACTGGAATTTTCACGCAAGCCTGAATTGTTTATTGGCAAGCCGGCAACATCCCAGAGCAGCCATGTTTCACCGCCGCTGCCGGTCGGCGCGTGCACAAATATATGCGTTGTTGTGTTATATCCGGGTTTCAGCGCGATATTGCCGGATGATGATACATACCCGTCGCCCATTGCCATTGTTGAACCGGCAATAAACTCTCCGTCACTATAGACATTTCCTTCAATACCGGCCTCGCCGGCAACAAAGAGGTCGTCCCCGCTAAAATCAAACCCGGCATTATCAAGTGTTTCCGCGGTTGCGCCGACATATAAATTATCAGCTGAATAAACATTGCCGTTGGCAAAATATCCAGCCCAGTTGGCCCCGGTTCCGTTGGTTGCTGAAGCATAAATGCCTATTGTTGTTGAGGCAGTGGCGGTAGAGGAAAAATATCCGCCATAAGCAATTTTATTTGGCGTATATATTGTTCCGGTTGCCTGGCTATAAACTCCGTAAAGGTATCCGGTATTAGCGCTTTCGCCGCTGACCAGTGAGCGCAGGCCATAGCTGTTGCCCGTACTTGCGCCAACTGCTTCAGCATACGCGCCAAAATTAGTTGTGCCGGAAGCGCCGGAAAAATAGCCGCCATAACTGTTGGTGATTGTGCCGGCATATTCAAATGCATCTCCATATATTCCATAAGCATTGGTTACTGTTCCGTCAAAAGTCGCGGCCACGCCGTAATAACCGTACTCGTTTTCAATGGTTTCCCCGCCTGAATTCATAAAGGCGATTGCCGCGCCGCCGATTAATTGCTGAACACCGGCTGCGCCGTCGCCCTGATATCTTGCCACTATTCTTTCGCCCGTATAATCATAGTTTCCGGTTGGTGTGCCGGTATAGGTTGCGTCAATTGTTATTCCGCCTTCTGTGCCGGAATTGCCAGTATGCGTTTCTTGAACTGATAGCTGAAAGTAGGAATCAACCGCGCCGTCGCCAATTGCCGTATGCCCATCCGTGTCCCCGATTCTGAATTTGCCGGTTGCGTTGTTTGGATCAATATATAAGCCCTGGTCAGTCCAGAGTCCGGCCGCCCCGTTTAGTTCCTCCCAGCCGGAAGACGTGCGGCCGTAATATTTATCAACGTCTGAATCATAGTAAATTGAACCTTCGGTGCTTGTCGCGGCAGAAGGAACCGGATTTAAAACCAAGGTTGAGTTTATAAATACTTTTGTTGAAGTGTTGTTTCCGGTAAAGTAACCAGCCCAGCCATTGTCTTCGGAATTCGTAATGCCGTAGATGCCGTAGTTAATTCCGGTCGGGTCATTAGCATAACCATAAACCGCGTAACCAAGATCGGTTTGTGTTTCAAAATAACCGCCGTAAGATGTGCCAGTATTTGGCGATTGGACATCTTCAACAATCGCGTATACACCGTATGAGTTATCACCTTCAACATACACCCAAACACCCTCGCCGCCAGTGTAGGCATCAAGATTTACTGAGACTCCTGTAATATTTGTTGCACTACCACTGCCTTGAACCGTAATGATGCCATATTTATCATTACCGGAAGTATAGTCAGTACTTCCTCTTACTCTTAAGGCAACAGCTCTATCGCCATTAACTTGCAAGTCAACCGCTTCGCGATAAGTAGTATCTTCAATGCTTGACATGTACCCGCGCAGCAGATAGTCAACATCTGATTGCCCGATGTCATCTATCAATATACCCCTGCCAGCGCTTGCCCTACTGACAAATACTTCAACCGTGGCGCTTTCAGTACCGGCGGTTCGGTCATAATCAGTATCACTAAAACGAGCAGCAATGCCGCTTGCCGAATATCCGCCCACACCAACTGAACCAGTACCGGTTCCCCGATTAATTCCGTAAATACCGTAGTTCGGACTTGCCGTACTGCCGCTATTATTTGCTAAACCCCATACTCCAACGCCTCTTGCATGGTCAGCCTGCCCCAATACACCTGTAGCCCAGGGCAGGGTCGCTCCTTCATTTGTTTTAGTATTAACACCTTTTATAGCTGCACCAGCGGAATCTCCCCACTGGTTAGTATACCGCGCAGCGCCGGTTGTGCCATATACTGCATAAGCATTTGTGTTGCCGTATGTGTTGGTTGATTGAGCGTAAACGGCAGCTGACCCTATCGCACCAGTCCCATTAAGCGTATTGACAGCACTTATAACTCGACTACCGGTTGCATCAGTAACGTCTAATAAATAGCTTGGCGTATTTGTACCAATACCAATGGCACTCGCACTCACATCCACAAAGAAGGTGTTGTCGGCTGTGTCTATTGAGACGTCATCAGCCACATGGTCGTCAGCCGGGTCAATGTAGGTGCCGCGGTCGGTCCAGATGTGCAGTGAATCAAGCGTAATCCAGGAGGCGCTGTCTTCATCGCGGTATTCAAGCTCTTCAGTGGTTGAATTCAGCCTGAAGCCGGGATAGTTGGTCAGGCCGGCCGAAACAAAATATTGTATTGCCTGGTTATCCAGGGCAGTAAATTTGAAATAATCATCAGCATCATTATCGGCAATTATTGAAAAATATGGAGCTGAGGTTGAGGCATAGCCGCCATATCCGGCTGCTTCACCAAAAGCTGATGTTGATGAGGCGATAAATGCGCCGTTTGTATAAACATTACCTTTGATGCCGGCCATTCCCTGCACGTAAAAGTCATTGCCGTCTAAGCTATAGGCGCCATTGGCAATTTCTTGGGTTGTTGAACCGACGTAGAGGTTGTCTGCTGAATATACGTTGCCGGCGGCAAAATAACCGGCCCAGTTGGTTGTTGCGCCTGAGGCATTGCCATAAATCGCATATCCTGTTGTGCCGCCGTTGATATCACCGTATACGCCGTAATTTACTGATCCGCCGCCGGCCCTGCTGTAGGTGCCATAGTTTGTGCCTTCGCCAAGCGCCCTAAAATTCGCGCCGTATTTGGTTGTGTTGCCGCTGTCATATTCAAGCCGCGAAAAATAACCCATGCTTTCATTGGTCGCCGGCCGGGAGCGATAGACATGGGCGCCGTAAAAATTAGTTGAGGTGGCATACTCATTGCTGGTAACCTTTAGACCATAAACGCTTCCCGCGGCCGGGGCGCTGAGATAGGCGTCAATTCCGTAAACATCTGATGTCGCACTGGCCACTTCAAGCCTGATGCCCATGTTGTCGGCTGAAGTGTTAAGATAATTTTGCCCGACATTAAGCCACAGGCCGTAGTTATTATCCGCCCCGTCGACTTCAGCCTCATAGCCGATATGCGTACTGCCGCCGCCCGCTTGGTCGGCTATCCATAGCGAAGCACCGCGTGCCATATCATTGCCGTAGTGCGTGTTCCGGCCGTAAAGTATGTATGAATTTGTGCCGCTTGCTATGCCGTAAAAAGTAAAGTTTCCAAAATAACCGCCCCACGCATGGCCAACAACGGCCTGTGATGTTAAAGCATCGCCAACTGCGCGGCCGGTCAAGGCAACATTGCCGTGGCTAATGTCATGATAATTTCCATCGGCTAAGAAGTAACCGGCACTGCCAGAAGGCACCTGATAGTAATCCCCCGCAATGATGGCAGTTGAGGTTGCGCGTGAGTAAACGCCGTAAGTGTTGTCCGCATTATGATATACATTCAAAATCCTTGATGTATTAGTCGCGGTGCCAAAAGCGCTATATCCGTCAACAATTAAATTGCCGTTTGTATTTAATTCACCGTTTTCATAAATGCGCAAACCGGTGCCAATGTAATCGCCGACCGGAGAGGCATATATCCAGTTGCCGGCGTCGGTCCATAAACCGCCAAGGCTGTCGAACGGTGTCCAGGTTCCGTCGCCTTCGTCGCGGTATTCAAGTTCGCCCGTGGTTGAGGCAAGGCGGAAGCCGGGATATGTACCGCTATAAGTTGATGAAGCAAAGAATAATGATGGCTGGTCATCAGCTGATCGGAATAAGGTTATGTAATCGCTAAATAATGAAGTACCCGAGGTAAATAAAGAATTGTTTATTTTAACGTTGCCGCTGTCAAAGTAGCCGGCCCAATTGGTGTCGCCGCTTTGGGCGCTTGCCCATATACCGTAGGTTGTTGTTGCGTTAACCGCCCCGTAAAAAACGCCGCCATAAGCTTTGCTGTTCGGAGCGTAGTCATCGCCCCAGGCGCGGCTGATCGTGCCGAATATCTTTCCTGACGGATCAGCGGGAGGAAAAACCATTCCAACGTAACTTGCGGCATCAGAATAAAGGCCGATTGTTTTGCTGCTACCGTTGTAGCTTTGAAACCTGCCGCCGTAAGCATTATTAATAACCCCTCCGCCAAACATGCCGTTTGCCAAACTGCTATAAATACCGTACGCATCAGTTGAGGTTCCGCTCGAAATATTAACCGTGTTGTTTATGCCATATACCCTGAATATGCTGTCGGCGACATTATAATCAACCGCGTTATTAATTCCGTACATAATATTTCCGTTGCCGGTTGTGCCGCTCCAGGTGCTTGATAAATTTAAGTTTGTCAAATTATAGTTGTTGCCGGCCGTACCAGTGAAATCGGTAACAAAGTATCCGCCGCCTTGCGTGCCTCCGCCGGGTGAACCGGCGTATTGTTCATTAATATACGCGGTCCAGCTGGCGCTTGTGCCCACCCCGCCGATTGCCAAATGACCGGTTAAGTCTTCAATCCTGAATTCACCGGTCGCGTTATCTGGATCAATATATGTTCCCTGGTCGGTCCAAAGGACTTCACTGCTAAGAGCAAAACTGTCAAATGGAATCCAGGCTGTATCGTCTTCATCCCGATATTCAAGCTGACCCGTAGTTGAGGCCAATCTGAATCCGGGCTGGGCAATCAGCATGCCGGATGATGCAAAGTGTAATATCGGCTGGTCATCGGTAACCGTAAACTGAAATTTATTATCTTCATCGCTTTTTGCAACTATGGTGAAATAATCTTCTGACGTTGAAGTATAACCGCCGATATACGGGTCAGAAGATTCACCGAGTTCGGTGGTTGATTTAACAACAAATTTTCCTTGCGTGTGGGCGTTGCCTTTAAAGCCGGCGTTTCCCTGAACATAGAATCCGTTTCCGTCCATGGTAAAGTGAGGATTGGCAATTTCTTCAGTAGTTGAACCAATAAATACATCACCAAACATGAACGTAGTGCCGGAAACATGAAAGTTCTTTTCCGGATTGGCAATGCCAAGGCCGAACCAGTTGGCCGGAGCAAGATAAACATTGGCCGTGCTTGAACTGGGGTAAATATTATTGATTCCGACTTTCCAGATATTGGCTGATGAGGAAACCGCGTCAAGGGTAAAATCAATATCATCCAAAACATCCTGAACATTTGTTGAGTCAGAATATGTAAATTCGTCATAGGTGCCGACTTTGTAAGCACCGGCAGTAACATTGGAAACTCCCTGGCCCTCAAGATCAATGCTATCTATATATAATTGTGTAGTTGAAACATAGCCGGCCAAAGTTAAATCACCCTCGGCATCAAGCAATAATCTTTGCGAACCGTTGTTGGCGATGCCGAGTAATGTTTCATTGGCGCCGGGAGCGGCCGGATTAATATAAACCGAACCCTGGGTAACGGCGCCGCCCTGCGGATCGCCGGTAATGGTTAAATTGCCGAATGAATTAAATGCCGGTACGGCCGATGCGGTCGCGCCGATTGTTGTTGTGTCCAAACCGTCAAGCAAATCAGAATTAAACGCATAAGCAACGGCGCCAATTTCTTTTCTTGGCGTCATTTCGCCGTCGCCCTCAACTTCAACCCCGAGCCAGTAACCGTCTTTTTCTTCAAAATCCAAATTTATCGCGGTTGAGCTTGAGCCGAGCAAAACGCTGAAAAGGCCGTTTTTAATATCAACATCATAATTATCAAACCAAAGATTGGCCCCGCCAACCGCCTGATCATATATGGTAAATTTTATTCGATAACTGCCGTCGGAAACCTGAATTTCTGAAGAATCAAGCAGCTTGCCCTGATAATTAATGTATTTATGCACTGCCGCCTCTGTTTTATCAGCCGGCCAAAGAAGAATAGCAAAAACCAAAACAGCCAAACCTACTACTATTATATATGTAGCTCTGGTCAATATGGTTCTTAAATTGTTATGCGGATGACGCATATCCTCCTTTATCTTTACTATATTAGTTATTTTTTGCTAAAACAAGCAAAATTGTGAATATATTTGTGTATTTACTGTGGACTCTCTGGGGATTGCGGCGTACTGCCCTCTTCTTCACGCCATTCTTCCTGGTCACCCGGGGTCTGCTCTGCGACTTTTACCGAAGGTATCTCTTCTTCTCCGCCCAATTCAGGCTTAGTTTCAGCGTTTTTTTGCGGCTGTAATCCCACATCATAAGCAATCATTGACTTTTCTTTCATTTTTCTATAGTCAATTGGCGCTAATTTCTTACCGAGATAACCTGGTTTTTCATAAGTTGTGTAATACTGATTATTCCCCACCAGGAATGAATATTTACCTTGAGGATCAGTTACCTGGGTTTCCAACAATTTATTAAATTGCGAGTCAAATACGCGAACAATTGCGTTGGCAATTGGTTTTTTATTCTTTTTATCGTAAACAATGCCCCATCCTTTTGGTTTGGGCGGCCGGGCAAGTCGCCAAAAGAGCGCCAGAATCAAGAGCTGGACAATAAAGTAACCAAGCATAAACCATGACGGATTGATAATAAGAAGGGCAAAGGCGACCAATACGGAAAGCGAGGCAATAAATTTTTGCGCCCTTCTTAAGTAAGAACGAATAATTAGTTTCTTTGGTTTCTCAGCCGCGGCAACCGGGTCAAGCGGAATATTGGCGGTAATCTGACGGCTGGCTTCGCTTACTTTAATTATTTCACCGTGATAAATATCAATGTACTGAAAGTCTTCCTGGCTGTCGCGCAAATGCACTGTCGGGAAAATAAATCCTGGTTTTCTGACCTCTATTTTATAAAGCCCGGGCTTGGCCATGAAAAAGTAGCGGCCGTCCTTGTCAGTAATGCGCGTGCGGATAACGCGGCCGGTCTGCGCTTCAACCAAGCGGACAACCGCGAGGTCAATCGGCATCTTGGTTAATGAATTGTAAACAACGCCCCATTTTTTTCTTTTTCTTCGGCCGAGCAATAAGAGCGGCTGAGTAATCAATCCGTACAAAAAGGGAAGTAAGTTGGCAAGGGAAACTGCCGTACCCAAGTTTAAAAGGGCTAAGCCAACCGCGGCCGGAGCAATGTAATCAGCGGCTTCTTCAACCGGTTCGGGAACAAAATCGGCAATTGCCGCCTGAATCTTCTCCGCCGTATCAGTAATTGTTTCGCCAACCAGAGCGGCGGCCTGGCCGACTTCTTCAACAATGGTTACCGGTTCGGGAATTTTTTCCAGCTGGAGCGGACTGTTGATGATTGAACTGCGCACATAAAACGTTGCGGTTTGCGCAGTTTCATAACCGGGCTTTTCAACTGTTAGGTAATAGTATCCCTGCGGAACGTAAAATCCGAATTGTCCGTCAACAGCGGTCCAGTCGGGATTTGACTGATAGTATGCGCCGGCATTCCATACAACGCCCGGACTTTCAACTTTGTAAACCGTTACTTTGGCATTGTCCACGGGAGCCTGTCCTTCGGCTGTTTGTTCGTACACCCAGCCGTAAGGAACGGTTTGGACAATGTAGTCGCTGACATCGGTCGTGCCGTCGGAATAATTTATAATAATGTGCGAGGGCACGGCGGTAACTGATTCGTTTGCGCCAATGTCGGTCCAATAACCGTTGCGTCCGGCGTCAAACGCCAAGCGGTAGCTTGACGCGCCGCTGTACCACCAAATTTCTTCCACTTCTTTTGAAAACGCGTCGCGGGAAATTAGAACGCTGTAAGTGGTGCCGGTTAAAACTTTTATTGTTTGTAAAGAATCGGGAAAAAGCCGGACCGTGCGCCGCGAAGCCCAGAATTCAATGCGGTCGCGGCTAACCATTTCACCAGGCTCAACCGTTGTTTCGGGAATTTCCAGAACTTCCGGCTCAACGCATTCGGGAACTTCTTCCGGCGTGATGCATTCTTCCGGGGTCGGGCAACCAAGCTCTTCGCAAGTCGGCGGCACCGGCGGCGGCACCGGCGGTTCATTAAAGAACCAGCGGTACGGCGACATCACATTATTATCAAGGTCTTCGGCATCAACCTGAACGCGGACCATCACTCCGTCGGGAAAATCAGTAATCGGATCAACAGTGATAAAATAATCCATTGCGTCGCCCGAATGGGTAAACCGGTTAACGCCGTCATATGTGTAGTCAACGCCCTGGACATTTACCCGCACTGAAGTGATATCTACCCCGGACTGGTTGTCCTGGATATGAAAAGTTACGTTGCTGTCCAAGGGATTGCCATCTGAACCGGGAGCCGGATTGGGGTCGGTCACCCAGGGAGCGCGCGTGTCGTCAAAGCACGGGCCGATTTCAAATGTGTAAGAGCCGTCGGTCACCCCGGTAAGCAAATCATCGCTCGTAATATATTCGGCAATATTTGAATCGGTTGTTCCGCCGGGCGTGTAATCAATAGTCAGGCTGGTACTGCCAACTCCGGGCAAACTGCGAAACAGAATTGTCCCGAAATTGCCAAAACCAGACCCACTATTATATGCATGCCCGATTGAGAAGCCGGTTAAACGGATAATGCCGCTGCTCGGAATAACGGTGTTGTCAGCATAAATATCATAAGTGCTGCCCTGCTGAATCTGCGTGCCGCTAATTCCCGGGTTTGCGTCAAGGATTTCAATCTCCGACGGATTGTAATTAACAATGATATTTGCCGCGTCGGATTCAGCGCTCTCCGTGCTCATCATAATCGTAATGGCCGAATCGCATCCGGCACGGAATGATCCGGAAGAGGGAGAGAGTTCAAAGCGAGCCGCCTCTGCAATGCAGGCCATGCTCAATCCGGTTAATATCATTACTATATATATAGATAATCTACCGAGACTCATACTGGAATCAAGAATCAAGAATTATGAATTATGAATTTTTTCTTTAGATTTTTTTATCAGTCCGTTCAACAGCTTATGTACTGTTATTGCCTGTTCGGCAATTTCGGAAAAATCTTTTTCATTAATATATTTAATGTCGCGGACCAATAATAATTAATTCTGTATCTCAGTTACCGATCCGAGCGCCATTGAATAAAATTGTACTTTTTCTTTATATGATTGCCGGCTAAAACCTTCCGCGATGTTTGAAGTTATTGATACTGCACATCTACGCATTTGCGAAATAAGTCCGAATACTTCTTCTCTTGGGAATTGTTTTGTAATTTGGTAAATCATTATTACCAACTTATGCGCCTTTTTCCATGATTCAAGACCAGAAAATGAGACAATTTTATTATTCTTAATTCCTGATTCTTGATTCATAATTCTTTACTACTCGTCGCCCCAAACCGAGAGATTAGCGAGCAAAATGGTAATATCCAGGGAATTTACCTGGGTATCATTATTTAGATCACTAACATTTTCCGGACTCATCAGGTCATTGAGCAGGGTTGAGATGTCAAGCGAATTTACGTAGTTATCCTTTGAAATATGCGTGTCACCGGCGAGCAGGAAGAATGTGTCGCCAAGGGTGAAGTCAACCGTGTTGGTTGATTCGGTCATAATGATTGAATCGAGCCTTTTCCTGAGATGAGAAAAACCTTTTAAAGCGAAGTCGTAAGCCGTGCCCGGAGCGCCGGCGGTCATGGTAACGCTAGCGTTGCCCAAATCATCGATCGAGACGCTGGCTGTTTCCAGCGGCGCGCGGACGCCGACATTTCTGATTTCAAATTCAGCGGTCGTGTCCCAGTTGCCAACGCGCGGCCAGCGCTTTTCCGGTTTGGCAATAATGTTAAAGACAATCGGGACAGGTATGCGCGCCGAAGCAATTGCTCCGGAAGCAAAATTCATGTACGTATCAAAAGCAAAGTTGGTGTAGTAGTAAAGAACTCCGGCAACAACCGCCGTGTCAACAAAGCTCTCACCAGTGCCTTCATATATTACCGTGCAGGTTAACGGATCAACCGGATAGCCGGCTTCACTGCGGCAAATGCGCACTCCGGCAAAATCAGGATCAGTTGGATTGTCCCAGGTCAGAGTAATCTCGAGCTCGCCCGGACCGGGTATGGCAACAAAATTGGTGACATTGGCCGGCGGCGTTGTGTCGGGCAAAGTTGTAAAGGTGTAGTCTCCGGTAACCGTTTCCAGCCCGCCGTCGGTTGAATGAACGCGAATGTGGTAAAGGGTGTTCGGAGTCAAACCGCTCAAAGGAATTGAGTGTGATATTACCAATGTACCGTCGCTTAGCGTGCCCAGCTCATAGCCGATTGTTTCTCCGTAATCAACAACTGAATCAGCCGGTATGTCGGTTGTCCAGATTACGCGGGCCGAGGTCTCGGTAATGTCAACAATCATCACCCCGGTAATTATCGGACCGCCCGGAGCGAGTGTCCGGAAAGTGTTGTCACCGGAAACCGCGCCATTCCCGCTCATGTCATAACTGCGAACTAAGAAATGATATTCCGTGTCCGGAGTAAGACCGGTTAAAATGACGTGGTGCTCGGTAACATAGGTCATGTCAAGCGGCGATTCCAATCCATAAAGGCTGGTTAATCCGTAATCAACCTGCGAGGTTGCCGCTTCGTTGGTGTCCCAAACAACTTCGGCGCTTGTCTGGGTAATGTTGATCACCCGGATATTGGAAATAATCGGCGCCTCGCTGTCGCCCAGGGTGGTAAAGGTATTATCCCCGCTCATTGCCGTATTAAATGACACATCGCGCGATATCACCCGAAAATGATACGTAGTCAGGGGATCCAGCCCGGTTAATACAATTGAATGGGAATAAACAAGCGTCATGTTGCATTCCATGCCGAGCTCGTAGGAACTTGTTTCACCGTATTCAACGCACGAAGTTGCCGGCTCATTTGTGTCCCAGGTAACCTCGGCGCTTGTTTGCGTAATATTAATGACCTGAATATTTGAGATAACCGGCGGGGTTACGTCGCCGCCGCCGGGCGGAGCACAGGCCGGATGGCCATAACAATCAGGGTCGGCGCAGTCAATCAAGCCATCACCGTCATCGTCAATGCCATTGGTACAAATTTCCGCGGTTGTCGGAACAGTTCCGGTAATACCGACTGTGTTATCAGTCGATATCCAGACGGCTGCGCTGTTTGAATCGCCGAATCCGCCGCCAAAATTAAAGACATAGGAACCCTCTGTACCCGGATTGGTCACCTGGTTTGCTCCGGCGCCGCCGGTAGAAGCATGCGTGCCGACCTCAACAACCACATAATGATTGGCGGCAATTTCACCGGGCGCCGCATCAGTCGGCGGAGTAAGGGTTAACACCTGCCCGGCAAATGAAGCTCCCCATACGCCGGCGGCCGCGGCCGCGGCCAGTGTTTCCTCGGTTTCATATCCCGAAGCAACGCCGTGTGATAAATCAATATCAGTCAAAACAATTGACGAAAGATCAAAACCCGCTGGCCAGGTAACAACGATTGTATCGGCAGGCGCGCCGACGCCGGAAGGGGTGCGAAAACGGATTGTTGTATTTGCCGCTTGGCTAATTCTTTGTTCCGTGATCGTGACGGTGGTCTGGTTGAGCCAGGCCGCCCATACATCCAATATACTGTTAAAAGAGCCTGCTAAGATGGTCCCTACCAAGGCAATTACCGTAATAAATATTTTTATTCTTTTCGTCATATTTGGAACCAGTCTCACCCCCGCATATTATATATATGTATATGTGCGGGGGTTTATTGGGTCCAAATTATTTCTTCTTTTTGCGGGTTGCGGTGGCAACAACTGCTTTGTTGTAAAGAAGAATCAGTATTATCGCGGCAATAATTATTACAAGTGCGCTAAGCATCACGCGCCAGGGAAACACCCAGAAACTGGTTTCACCGACAATCTGCTGGTCATTTGCGCCATAAGTGATATCCAAATTTGCCTTGTAATAGCCAAGTCCGAAATTTTTCCATTCATTCTTCAGGTCGGTAAAGAAACCGCCTTCCTCTACCGCACCCTTGCTCCACTGGGCGTCAATCCGACGAATGCTGTTTGGCAGGTTGCGGCTGTTGTCCGGATTGGCGTTTGCCTCGTCCTTGCCAAAAAGACCGCTAACCTTAATCGTGCCTTCGGGCTTTACATGAACCGTACCGCGGTTTTCCAGGCGATACTCAAACTTTACTGGCAAGTGGTTATAGACCTTTTTACTGCCGATAGTGTTAAAGTCGAGGAGACGAACATCTTCAGTTATGTCGCCCTCAACTCGGACAAGCAAGAGCATGCCGACATTGCTCGAAAGGCCGACTCCCTCAAGATCTTCCGGCGCCCTTGTTGAAGCAAACACGGCGGCATAATGTCCGCCCGGATCAGCGTTTTGCGGAACATTGATTGAAAAATCAACATCAACGCTTTCCTTCGGGCCGACGGCCACGCTTCGCGCCGGAAAAACAATCCATTCGGTCAGTCCATACTGCTCTTCACTTATAAGAACTTCACCCTCTTCGCCAGTCGGTGAAAAATTCTTGGCAAAAAGATAGTATTCCTCCTCCTCATCTCCTTCATTAAAGATTGTCATGGTGCGGAATACTCCCTCGCCGGGATTGATAGCGACGCTATCAAGGATCGGCGAAATGGTTACGGCCTGGCAAAACGGGGCCAAAACAAGCCCGAACATGCCGATTGCCGCAAGCATTAAAAATATTTTTCGCATATACATTATTAATTAATATTTATTTCCCCTCGTAGCGAAAACGCTTATCGGACCCCGAACTCGCGTCCGGAGCCCTAAAGTGTTTCCGGCTTAGAAATTGCCAGTGACGTAATAGGTCACAATCTGATCATAGAAACCAGAACCGGTTGAGCTGTCAATTGATGCCTTGTGCGCCATATATGCCGTATTGAAGGTTGCGGCAACTGGCTGGTTGGGGCCAGCGCAGCTGACAAGACCGGTTGCGGTTGTTCCGGCAACTGGTGAATCATTGTCAGTATAATCGCCTATGGCAGTACAGCCCATGCCCGAGGTGATTGTTCCCGGGGCAAACTGCACACCATATTCTTCAATTGTGCCGGCGGGGCCGACAGCGCCGCTGTCCTCAATTATTGCGTCAATATCAGCCGTGCCGCTGTTAAGCGCGCCGTCACTTTTCCAGGAAATGTAATAGCCGTCGCTTGCATTAGTACGCACTTTGAGACGATACTCACAGCTTGAATTGGATGCGGTTGAAAGCACACCCAATGCGCAGGCATTGGTATTGGCGGTGTCGGTTACGTTGCGGATTGCGAACTCTAACTGAGTCCGGATTTCCGCGGTAATCAACACGTCGTTGTCATCAAGGCCATAGAGCAGAGCTGCGCCAAAATCATTGCTGCCGCCGGCTTTTGAATCATACATTGAGAATGAATAATTGCCGGGTGTGGCAAGCGCGCCTACTAGCAAACAGAACTCAATACTTGCAGTTGACCCCAGTGTTGTTGACTGAGTGAAAGTCCAAGTGAACGTATCACCAACAACAACGCCTGAACCGTCAGCAAGTCCGTCACTGTCAGCGTCTGTAGTAACACCTGCGCCACAATTAGTAGCAATTGTTAACGGCGTACTGGCCACGATTGAAATCGTATCGCCCGTGGCATACTCGGCGGAAGACTGATACAAGATATAGACGTCAGTAGCAGTACCATCCCATTCTGCCTCTGCCTGATCCAAATGAGGATAGCCAAGGCCGGTGGTTGGGCTGGCATTAACACCGATTAGCATCTGGACGCCGGCGGCTTCTGACGGCATTGGAGCCATCACGCCGAGGCTCATGGTGAAAACCATGACAAATACCAGAAACTTGATAAAATTGTTCATAATTTCTCCTTAGGAGTGCACCTTATCCACCGCTTGCATGCCGTGGCCCAAAGGCCACAACTGGCCCGAGGTGGGCAAAGCGACAAGGTTATATACGGACTTAGGCCCGCACTCCTTTACCGAGAGCACGAACCATAGTCCGCACCCCCAAATATTATGAATCATGTTTGAAACTTTCGTCTTGCATGTCAAACCTCAGCAATAAACCTCCATAGACAAGCTACAAGAGGAGCATTGCCAAGAAAAACCCATGCAAAACCTATCGACCTTTTTAAAGAACAAGGAGTTGGACTAATTTCTATCAGTCCAATCCCCTATTCTTAAAAATTTGGCGTAGCGTAAAAAGAAACAGTGTGCTTATATTGGCCACCGGTGATACTTCCGCCGATTGCCGCTTTAAATATTATGCCGATGCGGTCACGAGCTACCGGATCATTGTGTACTTGTATTGATTTTCCCGTCGGAATTATTGAAAAATCATTAGTGCCTGATGAATGCACGCCAACTGTTTCAATGCCGTATTCCTCACTCCCGGCGGAAACTGTGCCGTCAGTCACGTCATCAATATCCCATGTGCCAATACGCAGGTTTCCGTCTTCACTAACTGAAACGGTAAATCCATTTTCCGCATTAGTTTTAATATGTGTTCGTGCAATCCCGGTTAGAACGGCCGACGGCGTTAACACTCCAAGATTTATTTGGTGGCTGTCCATTCGATACACCCAGTCATCCCCGCCAACTGGTCCGGCAGACATCACTCCGTTGTCCCCATCCCACTGGTCTACCGTAATGACCAAGCCCCCGATATTTGTAATTTTCCCGACTGCCAGATACTGCGACGCTCCTTCATTTTCAACAACACCGATATATTGTCCGACTGAAAATCCAGCAGCATTTGAAACGGTTACTTGAAGACCCCCGTTGTTAAAAGCGGTGTATGAAACCTTGGTTGACTCATTTTCCGAGGATATTGAAAATTGAAGAATCTGTGGATCAGTAATACCCTGGCGATAACCAGCCGCCATTGTAAAATTCGTACTCGTGCTCCGGCCGGTTGCCAGCTCGCCAATCGTGTCAAGCATGTAATAGTTTGTTGAAGAACTATAATCAGTACCGCCAGTATTAATCGAATCCCAGTTTATAATGTAGTTTGTTGAGCTCATAGCAAAAATTACCGGAGCAAGCAGACATGAGATAGCTAAAATAGCTAGAAATACGGTTAATTTTTCCGTTTTGTTCATACATTATGAGATTTTATGCTTATATTATAGCATATTTTAGCGAAATTTTCAATGGTTTTTTTTGCTAAATTTAGCATAATTTTAAATTGGTGTGGATAAAATTTGTATTCAATAGTAAAAAATTTGACTTTAAATTCGTTGTTATCCACAGAAAAATACAGCTTTTTCCACAATATTTACATTCCCGCATATTTGTCTAGTCTTACTTAGACTTATTAAATTTTTTGTCAATATTTTGTTTCGTGTGAAACATATTTTCTTGCACCAAAAGACATATAGCTAAATTGATAAAAATAATTAATAAATATTCTCCTGTGAAGGACGCGCACCATAATTATTGTAGATACAAAACAGCCTAATACGTTATTGTTTGTTTAACTTGATTTGTAATCTGTTAAAATAGTTAATTGTTTTCCATTGACTAAGGAATTCTTTGCAATTGATCAACTTTGCTATTTTTGTATATATAAGTTTAAACGAGCATATTCTACGTGGCTTACTTATTAGCCACCGCAATTCAATACATTGTTATTAATTTTAATATAGAACTACATTACAGTAATGTATATTTAACTAAATTTATTATAATATATGTGTCTTAAAATAATTATTTAAAATAATAACCGAATTTTTAAGTCTTGATATTAATATTAATTTTGGGTACAATGTGTTTACATATTATGTCTGAGGCATTACTTTATACATTTTTAATAATCAACGCCCTGCTGCTTATTGCTGTTTTATATTTTGTATATTCAAAAGGAAAAAAAGATTTTGGTCAGGATCGCGATTTAAAGGATATAAATGAAAAAATACAAAATATTCAGTTTGAATTAAAAGGCTCCTTGGAAAAAAATATTGATTTCTTACAAAAAGAAAGTACGCGCAGCACCAAAATTATTCAGGACACGACAAGGGACGTTACGGAAAAACTTGAGCGCCTTGATGCGACAAATAAGCAGGTAATGGGGTTTGCCTCCCAACTGCAAAGCCTGGAAAATATATTAAAAAATCCAAAACACCGCGGGATTTTGGGTGAATACTTTTTAGAAACACTGTTGTCCAATGTACTTCCCCCGGACCAATTTAAAATGCAATACCAGTTTAAAAACAATGAAGCAGTAGATGCGGCAATATTTGTTAAGGATAAAATAATTCCGATTGATGCCAAGTTCTCTTTGGAAAAATATAACCTGATACAGGAAGAAACTGACAAATCCCGACGCGTCCAGCTGGAAAAAGAATTTAAGCAGGACATTAAAGGCCGGATTGACGAAACAAGCAAATACATACGTCCGAATGAAGATACCATGGACTTTGCCCTGATGTTTATTCCAGCCGAAGGAATTTATTATAACCTGCTCGTTTCCTCAATTGGCTCGGTCGATGTCAGCTCACAAAACTTGATTGAGTACGCAAATTCAAAAAAAGTAATTATTGTATCACCGACAACTTTTATTGCATATCTCCAGACAATTTTACAGGCGCTCAAAGCTTTAAAAGTTGAAGAAAACATTAAAGACATTATCAAAGAACTGCAAAAGTTAAACAAGCACTATCTTAATTATGATAACTATTTAAATAAACTCGGAAATCAGCTCGGCACGACGGTTAATACTTATAACACCGCTTACAAGGAATTTGCCAAAATTACCAAAGACATGAATAAGCTTACCGGCTCTACAGAATCTATCGAACCGATGCAGCTTGACAAGCCGGGCGATATCTCCTAAAATAGTTACATTCTAAATATAATAATGATTAATTGTTTATGCCGATTAAAAAGTCAGCAAAAAAGGCTCTCCGACAAACACAAAAACTTACCCAGACAAATAAAATAATTAAGTCTGAAATAAATACTCTGAAAAAGAATTTATTAAAGGCGATTGGCGATACCAAAGAAAAAGAGGCTAAAGAATTATTGCTAAAATTACAGAAAAAAATGGATAAGGCTGCTCAGCGCAATATTGTTAAAAAGAACACGGTCAGCCGGACCATATCTCGGCTGCAAAGCAAGCTCAACACGCAGTTTCCCAAAAAATAAAGCAAATCAATTAAAAAAACCATTGTCTTTAAACAATGGTTTTTTGCATATTGAATAATTATTGTGCTCAACTGAATATACCCCTAAATTTGCGCGACCAGCAGCTCCAGGCCAAGCCGTGAATCAACTTTGCCGGTCTTGAGTCCGGCCTCGAGCTCAAGAGCTTTTTGATAAATTTTCTTTAAATCGCTTGGTTTAAATTTTGACAGCAGGGGATTGGTCTTTTTTGCCACGTACGGATGTAGGCCAAGTTCTTTTGCCGCTTGGTTAATGCTTGCTCCCGGGCTTTCATCAATATATGATTTAAGCTTGAGCATCACCCTGAGCTGCCAAATGAGCTTTCCTAAAAGTTCAATCTCGTTAAAGCCGGACTTAATTAATTTTTCCAGAATTTCTTCGGCCAAAGCAACTTTTCGCTGAGCAAGATAATCGCAGAAAAGAAAAACATTGTCTTCGAGCCGCGTATCAACCAGCTCTTGGATGTATTCCGGCTTTATTTCCGCGCCATTGGCGCGGGCTTTTAATTTATCAAGCTCTGAGTCAAGCCGCCAGGTGTCCTGGCCGATCTTATCAATTAGACTATTCAGAACGCGCGCTTCGATTTTCAAGTTTTTTATTTTCACCTGCCGGCTCAGCCATTGGCGCAGTTCAGCCGGAGAGAGCGGGGGATAGTCATAATAGTATAGGTTGTCTTTTGGCATTGATTTAAACGCCTTATCCAGATCGCTATGCGAGGCCTCCTCCCAAAGCACGAGAATTGTTTCTTCAGGCACTGATTTCCAAAAATCCTTATACTCTCCCCACTCCTTGGCCTTAATGCTTTTGCTTATATTTTCAATAATAATCATTTTTTTTGGCGCCATAAAGGGCATGGAGGCAACCGCCGGCATAAGCTCGTCAACAGAAAAGTTTTCCTTGAAAAATATTAAGTTTAAACCGCCGGCATCAAATTTATTTTTAAAGCCGGCGATTAACTCTTTTAATTTTTGGCGCGAACGAAAAGTGTCCTCGCCATAAACCCAGATTATCATAAATTATAAGGGCTCATCCTCTTTGCCCCGGTTATAACTAAGCTCATAGGCTTTATCAAAATTTTCCCGCGCCAGGTCGGGCTGGTCAGTGTCGCGGTAGGCCTTGCCCAGTTCAAAATAGGACTTGCCGACTGAAGGATCCATGCTGACGGCGTGCACAAATTTGGCAACACCCTCTTCATCGTAACCGGCGTTAATCAAGCTGCGCCCCCAGTCCCACCATACCATCTGCCGGCCCGGGCTCATTGAAATGGCTTGCTCAAATAAACTATTGGCTTTTTCAACTTTTTCCTGCTTTGCCGCTTCATCTTCAGTTTTTTTGCTCCAAACCATATACACCTGGGCAAGCTCTTCGTAGTGATTAAAGCGCTTTTCTTCCTTTTCGATTGTTTTTTCAAAATATTCAATGCTTTTTTCAAAATATTCACCCTTTGCTTCCGCCGGAACATGCTGGGCGTCAATAAAATAATCTCTTGCCATTTGCCCGTAATAGCGCGATGAGCGGATATCGCGGATATAATACATTGCTTTTTCAAACTCCTGATGCCGAATATCCCTTTTCTCGCCCTCGCCATAACTCAATCCGCGGTTATAATGAAAGTCGCCAACAATTGGAAATACATGAAAACGAGCCGCGTAAACAGCCGCGATAAGCAGCAGGGCATAATAGATAATTTTAAATTCCGGAGTTGACCAAAACTTTGGTTTAGCTCCAGCTTTCTCGCCCTCTTCATTCTCTGCGCCAGCTTTATTTATCAAAAAAGGGAGGGCCGCAGCAATTGCCAGAAGAACAAAAAGAATATACCTCGTGACTGAACTTTCAAACATAAACTGGTTATGGATAAAAAATCCAGCCAAGGAAACTGATATGCCCCAGCCAAAATATGCTTCCGGCGTGCCTTTTTCTTTAAAAAATAGTTTAAGACTGCGAAACATTGCCAGGCCAAACAGGCCAAACAGCGCAGCCAGCCCGAGGATGCCTGAATTAAATGCCGTATCCAAAATAAAGTTATGTGCGCGATCAAAGTAGACTTCCGGCATTTCAGTAAAATGCGGTGGATATTCGGCATCAAAAACATAACTGTAGGTTTCCAGGCCATAGCCGACCACCGGGCGCTTTAAAATCAATCCGGCGGAAATTTCCCATATTAACAGGCGCTGCTGAAGCGACGCATCCTCTTGATAATAAACAATGCGGGACATTCTTCTAAGATAGGGGTTTTCCTGAACAAAGCTTGAATCGGCAATCCGGTCAAAATTAATTGCTCCGACAACGGCAGTGGCGATTAAAATTATGAGTAGTCCGACAGCCACTGTCTTTCGCCAGCGCCAGGCTAAAAGAAAACCACCGAATAAAACAATTGCCAAGAGCGCGACAAAGCCGCTGCGGCGTCCGGTTAGAATTAACGCCCAGATATCCAAACCGGCGACTCCAATCCAAAGCGCTTTATAATAAGTCTTTCGAACATAAAAAACCATTGCCAAAATTATCGGCAAGAGCATAATTAAATAATCGGAGAGGTAAAGTTGGTTACCAAGGGTGGAAATAATATTCCTAAAACCTTCAGTGCTGCCGGTAAATTTTAAAAAGTCATGCCCAAAATATTGCAAAAGGCCATAAATTGAAATTGGCAACACTGTCAATGCGGCAACGGTAAAAATTCTTTTTACCTGAGCGATTCTTTCGATATTCCAAAATATTAAAAATGAAGCGGCAATAAAAAAGATATAAGCCGAAAGACCTTCGAACCGCACATAGGACCCCCACCAACTAACCTTTGGGTAATAGCCGGCAATTGCCGAAATTATTAAAACGAGCAAGTAAGCGCCACATAAAACCGCAAACGCGCCCCAACGCAAATTAAATTTTTTCTCCTCCAGGCCTTTTATAGCCCAGAAAACCAGCATGAAACAAACCGTGATGCACAAAAGCTGGGTTTTTGGCATGTTGAACGACTGATGGCTGCGATAATAAAATAATGGCAAAGCAACCAAAAGAAAAAGCCACAGCGCCTCGATTGCGTGGGTGCAAAAAATTGAAACCTTGCTTTTGACTGGAATATTGTTATTTTTGTTTTTATCCTTTTTCATGATTTTTATATTTTTTTCATCTCTTCCCAGTTTTTGCCCGTTTCCACATCAACAATAATCGGCACTTTTAATTTGTAAATATTTTCCATTTCCTCGCGAACAAATTCGGCAACTTTTTTTGTATCTTGCTCCGGCGCCTCAAAAACAAGCTCGTCATGCACCTGTAAAACCATTTTAGACTGCCTGGATATTTTGGGCAAGCCGTTGTGTATTTTGATCATTGCCATTTTCATGATATCGGCGGCCGTACCCTGGACGGGCATGTTTATTGCCATGCGCTCGGCCGCGGCCCGAACCTGCGGCAAGCCGGAGGTGATGTCGGGCAAATAGCGGCGGCGGTTAAAAATTGTCTCAACATAGCCAAATTTTCGCGCCAACGCCTTGGTGCGGTCCATATATTCCTTAACCCTGCTGTAAGCGGCAAAATATTTATCAATAAAATCTCTTGCCTCATTAAAGCTAATGTCGGCTGACTGGGCCAGGCCGTGCGGACCCTGGCCGTAGATAATGCCGAAATTAATTGCTTTGGCGGCGCGGCGCATGTCCTTATCAACCTTGTTTTCGGGAACGTCCCAAATTGCCGCGGCAGTAGTTGTATGGATGTCTTTGTTTTCCTGGAATGCCTGTATCATGCGCTTGTCCCCGGCCAATGCGGCAACAATGCGCAATTCTATCTGCGAATAATCAGCCGCGATTAAAACTTTACCGCGGTCGGCAACAAATGCTTTTCGTATTTCTCGGCCAAGCTCGGTGCGGATGGGGATGTTTTGCAGATTGGGGTTTGACGAGGAAAGCCGACCGGTCGCGGTTACTGTCTGGTTAAAGCTTGTATGAACGCGCTTGGTTTTCTTATTTATCAGATTGGGCAAAGCATCGATGTAGGTGCTTTTTAACTTGGAAAGCTCGCGGTGTTCAAATATTAAATCAATTATCGGATGCTCATGACGCAGTTTTTCCAATTCAGGCGCGGCCGTGGAAAGCCCGGTTTTGCCGCGGCGTATGCCTGCGGTCGGAATGCTAAGTTTTTCAAAAAGAATCTCCTTAAGCTGCTGCGGAGAATTAATATTAAATTCCTCGCCGCTTAGTTTATAGATTTTTTTGGTAATTTTTTTCAGGTCTGTTTCAACCCGGACCGCCATCTTTTTTAAATAAGCCGCATCAATCTTTATGCCGTTTCTTTCCATTTCGGCAAGCACGGGAATCAAAGGCATTTCAATTTTTTCAAAAAGCTCAATAAGGTTATCCTGATTGAGTTTGTCGTAAAGCTTATCGCGCAGCTGCCAGATAAAATCAATTTTTTCAAGTGAATAATTTTTTGACTCAGAAGACAGCTCTTTTCCCAGCTCCTGGAGAATAATTGACTCAAGATCATGGGTACGCGTGCCCGAAGCAAGGAGATATGAAGCAATCATAATATCAAAGCCAAGGCCCTCAAGTTCAATGCCATGATTTGCCAGGTGCTCTGTCTGTCGCTTTAAATCATAACCGATTTTATCAACTTTTGGATTATTAAAAATTGGCTTAACCGAGCCCCAAAACTTATCTATTTCAATTTTACTAAGTGGGGCCAGCTCAAGATAAGCCGGTCCCTTTACCGTGGCAATGCCAAGCCCGACAAGAGAGTCGCCGAAAAGTCCGCCGCCCTCGACTTCAAAACTAAAGGCAATTGATTTTTCCTTATTGATTTGCTTAAGATATTTAAAAATTTCAGATGCATTGCTGAACGTTTCTGTTTTTCTTTTTTGCTTTTTTTCCGCCGGGCTGCCGGGCAGCTTGTTTATCAGTGACTTGAAACCGAACTCGCTAAAAATTTTAACCAGCTTTTCCCGCTCCCAGGTGCCGACACGGCATTTTTCAAGGTCAAACTTTATCGGCAGGTCAGTAACAATGGTCACCAGGTTTTGGCTGAGCTCGGCCTGGTCCTTGTTTTTTGTAAGCTTTTCCAAAAGTGCCTTTTTAAATTTGTCCGGCCGCGCTTTTGTTTCTTTATAAATATTTTGCAGGCTGCCAAATTCTTTAATCAAATCAGTTGCCCCCTTGTCGCCGATGCCGCTCACCCCGGGAATGTTATCAGACGGGTCTCCTTTGATCGCCTTAAAGTCAATCAGTTTTTCCGGGCCAAAGCCGTAGCGCTCTTTAACCGCCTTTTCGTCGTAAAGCGTTGTTTGGCTCAAGCCTTTAACAAAAGCAAGCACTTTGGTGTTCTTATCAACAAGTTGGAGCGTATCAAGGTCGCCGGTAACAATTATTGACTCGACGTCACTTTGCGGATCTAATTTTTTACTAATTGTGCCAATCACGTCATCAGCCTCATACCCGCCATACTCAAAAACCGGAATATCAAAACCCTTGAGCATTTCTTTGGCAAGCGGTATTTGCTCGTACAGCTCATCCGGCTGCTTAACGCGCGTTGCCTTGTATTCTTCAAATTCTTCATGGCGGAATGTTTTGCCCGGTTTGTCAAAAGTAACAACAATATATTCTGGAGCAATATCCTTAATCATCTTAAGAAGAACCGTGGTAAAGCCGTAAACCGCATTAACAACGCGGCCCTGGGGGTCGGTAAGCGGAGGAAGAGCGTGCCAGGCGCGGTGGATCAGGGCATTTCCGTCCAAAATCACTAATTTTTTCTTATTTTTAGCCATATTTGATTTATATATTTTACCTTATTTTACCGGCTTTGTCCAAGTAGATTTTTGGCTAAATTTAGGTATTTTTTCCACATTTTGTAAACAGGCGCCACTGGCCCGTTGAAAAATAGCAAATTTCCTGCTATTATTGAGAAAACTCAAGGCCACGTAGCCAAGTGGTAAGGCGGGAGTCTGCAAAACTCCTATACGTGGGTTCAATTCCCACCGTGGCCTCCAATTAAAAAACGGCCACTTATGGTGATCGTTTTTTTGTTTATTAGCTGATATATCCGCCGACTTGAAGCCGCCAGAGCTCTTTGTATATTTGGCTCCGCCTAATTAATGAGGCATGCCGGCCTTTTTCAACCAATCGGCCTTTGTCAAAAACAAGTATTTGTTCGGCAGCCATGATGGTTGAAAGGCGGTGAGCAATAATAATCGTGGTCCGGTTTTTCATAACTTCTTTAAGCGCTTTTTGCAGCTGATGTTCAATTTTTGAATCAAGCGAGCTTGTCGCTTCGTCCAATACAAGAATCGGCGGGTCCTTGAGCAGGACGCGGGCGATAACAATGCGCTGTTTCTCACCGCCGGACAGCTTTACGCCGCGATGGCCGACGACTGTGTCATAGCCCTTGGGCAAAGATTTAATAAAAGCATGCGCCTGAGCCCGCTTGGCCGCGTTGATTACCTCGGACCGGCTGGCGCCGGGATTGGCAAAACGAATATTGTTGATTATCGTATCCTGAAAAAGAACGTTTTCCTGAATAACAAAACCGATGTTTTTTCTTAATGATTTGATGGATAGATCGCGCAAATTTTTATTATCAACAAAAATACTGCCCTGATTGGGGTCATAAAGCCGATTAATCAGCATGGCGATGGTTGTCTTGCCCGAACCCGATTCGCCGACCAATGCGGCGGTTGTGCCGGCCGGGACGCGAAAACTGACATTTTTTATTGCCGGTTCTTTTTTATAGGCGAAAGTCACGTTATTAAACTCAATATCGCCCTGGACATTTTTGAGCTTAATCGGATCGGGCCGTTCTTCAATTTCCGGAATTTTATACCACCAAACGGCGATGCGCTTGACACCGGTATACCATTCGGTTAAATTGGGAATTTCATGGGCAAGGATAGTTTGCAGCGGCAGATAAATAAAATTGGCAAATCCCAAAAAGGTAATCAGTACGCCGAGGCTGATTTCTCCGGCAATGACAAAATAAACTCCGAAGCTAAAAATCAGCAGACGGGCGGCAACAGTCAGGCTGTCCTGCCCGGCTTCAGTCAGGGCCCACCATTTATTGATGGCCAACTGACGCCGAAGTGCTTGGCGCAAATATTGGCGCATGGTTTTTTGCGAGCGCTCTTCAGAAGTGGTTGTTTTAATCGAAAGAATGTTAACGATATGGTCGTTAACATGAGTAAATATTTTTTCCCAAGATTTATTGATCTTTTTTTGTCTTTTTTCCAGCCTTTTAAAGCTGATAAAGCCAATCAAAAAAGCAATCGGCACCGGAATAAGGGCGACCACGGTCAACTTCCAATTTAGCCAAAAACCGATTACCAGTACCAGGACAAAGGTTAGGGTGGAGGGAATCAAACTGCGGAAGATTACCAGCTGGAGCTGCCAAAGCCCGTTCCAGGCCCGATCAAACCGGCGCATTAAATCGCCCGGCTTGCTGTCATTGTGCCAGCGTATTCCCAAACGGAGTATGCGCTCGTAAATCTTAGAGGCAAAATTATTAATCACCCGGTTGCCGGCAATCCAGGACAAATACATTCTCAAGCCGCTGCTAACGGCACCGGCAATAAATAAGCCGGCCCAAACAATCAAGAGCGGCACGATGGCCTGAAAGGCGCTTGCCGCGGAAACGCGATCGCTGACTGAACGGGTTATCTCGTCAATAATCCGGCCGTAAATAACCGGCTCCAAAATATTGGCCACGACCATCAGAATGCCGAAAAGCGTTGTCAGGCCGTAAAGAAGCCCGACGCCCTTAATGCTCGGCCTTATCATTTTCCAAATTTTATTTTTCATGTGAAGATATTATACCACGCAGCGCAATATCTTTCCCAAGCCAGCAAAAATTTTTAAAAATAATTTGGCAATTGTTCAACAAAAAATTAATTTTATTAATTCTTTGACGCACTGACAAGCCCTGAGCCGAAAAAGGATTGTTGAGAATAAAATAGTAACAAACGATTATTTTGAACGTTTGTATTAACGCCGGCGGCACCGCCGCCAGTCGCTTCACAAAATTGCCTAAAAATAGTAAAATATCAGTATTAATTACTAATGATTTTCAGATTTTTCAGCAAAAATATGCCGCTTCCCCATCTTAAAAAATCCGGCTCCTGGCACAAGAAAAGTTTATATAAAAAGCCAAGCAAACGGAGCAAGGAGACAAAAAAGCTTATTCGCAAGCTGGCTTATGTCGCCGGCATCGGCGCTCTTTTATGTTTCATTGGCATGGCAATACTTGTTGCCTGGTACTCGCGCGATTTGCCTGATCCAAATAATCTGCAGGAGAGAGCGGTTGCCCAAAGCACAAAAATATATGACCGCACGGGCGAACATCTTTTATACGAGATACACGGCGAAGAAAACCGCACCCTGATTAAGATCGGCGAACTTCCCGAGTATGTTGTCTGGGCAACTCTTGTTTTGGAAGACAGAAATTTTTACCAGCACCACGGCTTTAATCTGCGGGGCGTCATTCGTTCGGTAATATCAAATATTTTTAAAGGAACCCGGGTTGGCGGATCAACAATTACCCAGCAATTTGTTAAAAATTCAATACTAAGCCCGGAAAAAACCTACACCCGTAAATTAAAAGAGCTGATCCTTTCTATCCAAATTGAAAGAAAGTTTTCCAAAGATGAAATCTTGCAGCTGTATTTTAATGAAATTCCATACGGCTCAACCAATTACGGCATTGAAGCAGCAAGCCAGAGTTATTTTGGCCACTCGGCAAAAGATCTGACCTTGTCCGAAGCCGCTACCCTGGCTGCACTGCCGCAGTCTCCGACAAGATATTTAAACGACCAGGAACTTTTAATTGGCCGGCGCGATTATGCCTTGGATGAAATGGCCGAACTTGGCTACATTACCCAGGAAGAAGCTGACGCAGCAAAGGCAGAGGAAGTAAAAATTCGTCCGCGCATTGATGACGTGCAGGCGGCTCACTTTGTTTTTTATGTAAAAGAACTTTTGACTGAAAAACTGAGCGATCGAGTGGTTGAACAGGGCGGCCTTAAAGTAATTTCAACCCTGGATATGGATAAACAGGAAATCGCTGAACGCGCCGTGCGCGAACAGGTTGAGAATAAGGGTGAATCGCTTGGGCTTTCCAACGGCTCGCTTGTCGCGATTAACCCGCGAAGCGGGGAAATACTTGCCATGGTCGGCTCAAAAGACTTTTTTGATGAATCCATTGACGGCCAGGTCAATGTGGCGCTTCGGCCGCGCCAGCCCGGCTCATCGTTTAAGCCGATTGTTTACACCATGGGTTTTATCAGGGGCTATACCGCGGAAACAGTTCTTTGGGACGTTTTTACTTCATTCAAAACGGCGACCAAGGCATATGAACCCAATAATTATGACCTGGGCCAGCGCGGCCCGGTCACGGTAAGAACGGCCCTGCAGGGTTCGCTAAACATTCCGGCGGTAAAAATGCTTTATTTGGCCGGAATTGACAACGTGCTTGATCTAGCGGAAAAACTAGGCTATACAACATTTGGCGACCGCTCGCGCTTTGGCTTGTCGCTTGTTTTGGGCGGCGGCGAAGTAAAACTAATTGAGCATACCGCGGCCTACGCCGCACTGGCGAATGAAGGACGGCGGCACGACCTGACGGCAATCCTAAAGGTTGAAGACCCCTGGGGCAAGGTTTTGGAAGAATGGCAGCAGGGTGATGGTAAGCAGGTGATTGACCAGGAAATCGCGCGCTTAACCACGAACGTGCTTTCAGACAATGCGGCGCGCGCTTATGTTTTTGGCACCGGATCGAATCTCCAGCTCGGTGAAAGGCCGGTGGCGGCAAAAACCGGAACGACTAATGACTATCGCGACGGCTGGACCCTGGGCTATACTCCGAGCCTGGCGGCCGGCGTCTGGGTGGGTAATAACGATAACTCGGAAATGAAGCGCGGAGTAGGCGGATCGGTTGGCGCAGCGCCGATCTGGAATCAATTTATGCGCGAGGCCTTAGAAGGTACGGAGATTGAATATTTTAATGACCCGCCAAAAAATGACGCAACCAAAGCTGTTCTTCAGGGCAGGTCAGCCCAGGAAACAAAGGTAAAAATTGATCGCGCTTCGGGAAAACTAGCGACCGAATACACGCCGGAGTCATATATTGAGGAAAAAACATTTCGCGAAGCACACTGTATCCTTTGGTACGTTGACAAAGATAACCCGCGCGGCCCAATTCCAAGCCACCCGGAGATCGATCCGCAATTTGCCAACTGGGAAGCCGCGGTCCAGCGCTGGGTTGAAGAAAAAGGCGAAGAATTTATTGCCGAAGCTCCGCCAACCGATTATGACGACCTCCATGTCCCGGAAAATAAGCCTTATGTGCAGATAACCTCACCGGACAATAACGCGACCCTAGATTCAAGAACGATTTATGTTGAGGCGATGGCCAGCGCGCCGCGGGGGATTGGGCGCCTGGAATACTGGATTGATGACGTGCAAATCGGCACTACCTATGGCTCTGACCACAGCGCTACCCTCCAGATTCCGAATTCAGTATCCAAGGGATTCCACAGCTTGATCCTCAAGGCTTTTGACGACATCGACAACAATGAAACAGATGAAGTCACAATCAACCTTTTAGCCGACAAGATACCGCTGGCAATTACTTTTTCCGAGCCGGGCAATAATGCAGTATTGAGTCAGACAGACTTCCCGATTAATCTCGCGGCCAGTTTTTCCGACATATCCGATATTAAGAAAGTTGATTTTTATTACGGTGAAAACGAATTTAACGGCAAGCTGATCGGATCAATTATCGGGCCGGAGGGGACATACCAGACAATAACCTGGAATTCGCCTCCCCGGGCTGATACATATTACCTGTGGGTTGAAGCTACCGACTCCAACGGCCAGGCAAGGAAAAGCTCTTGGATTAAGATCCGCATTGAATAGATGCATTTAAAATAAACAAGAAAACAGGCCTTTGTCGGGCCTGTTTTGTATAAAAAAAGGTCAAGCAGTATTTTCTGATTTCTCAGATTTACTGATGACCTTGAGCTGGCGCTATTCGTCGCCGTCCATGTCGTCGAAATCCGTGCACTCGTCGAGCATGTCATCGAACACGTCGGGCTCATCATAAATTGATCCCTGAACATCTGGATGATCTGCCTCGAGCTCCTGGCGCAATATGTGCGGCGGAGTGCGCAAAGCCCGGTTGCGGAGCATGCCGGCGACTTGTTTTTGAGTGAGCTTTTGCTTTTTTGCCATTTTTCCTCCCTTGCCTGAAGCCTGACGCCTGAGTATAGCACAGATATTGAAACGTGTCAATACCAAGACAGAAAACAAAAAACGAACCTGGAAATGGTTCGTTTTTAATATTGCTGTCCTATTGCTTAATCGGCATAATAATGTAAAAATAATCCTTTTCTTTGCCTTTGGTTGCCAGGTAGCAGGGGTTGGTCGCGTCAATCAACCGGAAATGCACTTCGTCTCCGCCCAAAGCATTGAGGCCCTCAAGAAGATAGCGATAGTTCAGGGTGATGTTATTTTCATCGCCCTCAATATTGGCTGACAAGTTGACGCGGTTTTCTCCGGTCTGCAGGTCGGTTGACTTAACAATAATTTCATTTTTTTGCGGACTTAGTTCGAGCGTCACGTCAAATAACCCTGTTTTGGAAAAGAGGCTTGTTGTTTTAATCGCTTTAATCAGCTCCTCCCGGGAAAGATGGGCGCTGGTCTTAAAATCAGTCGGCACAATCTGCTGGTAATCGGGGTATTGGCCTTCTATGACGCGGGATATGAGCTCAACATTGTTATAGGTAAAGATAACCTGGCTCTCGGAAAAGGCGATCTCAATATTTTCGGCTGATTCAGCATCGTCTTTAAAGGCGGAAAGGATGCGGACAAGTTCGGCCATAGTGCGGGAAGGGATTATTGCCGAGGCGTTATGCTTGTCTGAATCATTAGCCAAACCAACCGTTGCTTCGCCAAGGCGGTAGGTGTCGGTTGCCGCCAGAATGAGCTTTCCTGCGGCGCCTTCACGATTGAATTCCACATAAACACCCGAGAATTCAGGCTTAGACTCATTGGGCGAAACCGCAAATATTACCCGGGAAAGGGCGCGGCGGAAATCATCAACCCGGCAGTTAAATGTTTTGGCCTTGGTAATTTGCGGAATCAAGGGAAACTCTGAAGCAGGCAGGCCTTTAATTTTTGTTTGGTAGTTGTTGCATTTAACCTCAAGGTTTTCATCGGTCACGGCAATGTCAACCGCTTCTTGCGGCAGGAGATTAATGTAGTCGGCAAATAATTTTGACGGCACAGTAAACTCTCCGGTTCCTTCTAGTTTGCCGCGAATAGTGCAGTTGATTGCCATCTCCAGATTGGTTGTTGATAGTTTTAAGCTCTTGTCTTCAACCTTTAATAATACATTGTTTAGTATCGGCAGATTTACATTCTTGGTTGTGATGTGGCTAACAATATTTAACCCCCTGGCTAGATTTTCCTGAGTGCAGGTTAATTTCATATTTGGGATTATGTTTTGATATGGTTATTAATATTATTAAATATTATATATTTATATATAAAGTAGTAGTAATAGTGCTGTGTAAAAAGTGGACGGGATGAAAAAGGTCGGGGGTTAAGCGCCAAATTTTGGTTTATCGGGGTGGTTATCCTGTGCGGTTTGCTGGAGAAGAGTGTGGAAATTTTTTTGCTTGTTTTCGCGCGTCGGATTAGTGCCCCTTTTATTCAGTTTTTATCATCATTTTTTTTCGCCAAAGATTGCAGCTTGTGCACGGCTTATACACCGTAAAGTTTTTCCCGGATAAGTTCGAGGTCCTGCTTTAACTGTTCGTCTTCTTTTAGGAGGTTGGATATTTTCTCATACGCGTGCATCGCCGTTGTGTGATCGCGGCCGCCGAGCTCGCCGCCGATTGCCGGATAAGACGTCTTCATTTCTTCGCGAAGCAGGTACATGATTATCTGGCGGGGGAAAGCAAGCTTTTTTTCGCGGCTTTTTCCCAAAAGATCATCGATTTTAAGGTCAAAGTATTCGGCAACAATGTCAATAAGCTGTTTTGGGGTAATGGACTTTCGTTTATGAACCGGGCTGAAGCTGTCGAGGATGGTCTCAATTGATTCCATGGAGGGAGCCAGGCTCTTGAACTGGTGGTAGGCAATTATTTTATTCAGGGCGCCTTCCAGTTCGCGGATGTTGCTTTGGATAACATTGGCAATGTGCTGAAGAAACTCCTGTTCAAGGTCGTATTCTTTTTCCTTGCACTTGCTTTCCAGAATCGCCACCCTGGTTTCAAAGTCTGGGCTGGAAACGTCAGCCATCATCCCCCATTCAAAGCGGGTGAGCAAACGGTGCTCAAGCGCGGGGATTGCTTTTGGCGGGCGGTCAGAGCTGATGACAATTTGCTTATTGTATTGATGCAATGTATTGAAAGTATGGAAGAATTCTTCCTGGGTGCCTTCTTTTCCCGTAATGAACTGGATATCGTCAATGAGCAGGAGATCAACATTGCGGTAAGTATCTTTAAATTCCTTGGCCCGTCCGGTGCGCACCGCGTGGATGAATTCATTGGTAAATCGTTCACAGGTAACATAGAGCACCTTTGTTTGCGGCGTGATGCGGAGTATTTCATGGCCGATTGCCTGCAGAAGATGAGTCTTGCCCAGTCCGGCTCCGCCATAAATAAAAAGAGGGTTGTAAGCCTCTCCGGGTTTGCCGGCAACAGCCTGGGCAGCGGCATTAGCCAGCTCATTGCCCTTGCCAACGACAAAATTTTTAAATGTGTAGCGCGAATTTAAACCGATTTCACACCACTGGTCACGCTGCGGGAGCTTTGGCTTGGACGGCTCTGGCTCTTCTTCTTTTGTTTCAGATTTGAGCTCCTCAACAACCTCGCTTGCCGGCCGCACCTCTACCTTGTAAATTATTTCCTTTATTGGCTGGCTGGTGACGTTGCGCAAAGATTCAAGGATCGCCTGGTTATATTTTTTTTCGAGCCATGCTTTGGAAAAAGTATTGGGTACGCAGACAATGACCTTGTCATTCTCAATATTGGCAATAAAAGTATTTTTAAACCATGTTTTAAAATTCGCCTTACTAAGATTAAGCTCGAGTTCACCCAGAGTAGCTTGCCAAACTTCATTGATGTTCATAGGTTTAATTACTTTTATTTTTTATTTCTTTTCTTGGGCCGTAATCAGATACTATCTAATATTATCACAAAGAAGGTTCTTTGAAAATTGGCTAACCCTAGCCAAAAAGTTAATAAAATGTTGATAAGCTGTGGAGAATGTTAACATCTTGTTTTAACACTTTAGCCCAGATGAAATAAATTTTCAAGAGTCAATAAAATCACCAGCTTGAGGCTTGAAATTTTAATAGATATTAATTATAATTAGGTTACTTTGTAATTAATTGATTATATGCCAAAAAGAACTTACCAACCAAAAAAAAGAAAACGGGCAAAGAAGTGCGGTTTTCGCAGCCGGATGCAGACCAAGGGCGGTAAAAAGACAATTGCCCGACGCCGGGCCAAGGGCCGGGCAAAAATAAGCGGCTAGCATATGCTTAAAGAGCGTTACCGGCTAAGAAAAACAAAAGATATTGAAGCCGTGGTTAAAAGGGGGCGCGGTGCATCAACCGGTAAAATTGCCGTAAAATTAGCCAAAAATGGCCTTAAGTCATCACGTTTTGCATTTGTTGCCGGAATTAAGGTTTCCAAACTTGCGGTAAAGCGAAATCGTTTGCGCCGTTTAATGCGCGAGGCAGTGAGAAACCACCTAAAAGATATTAAACCGGGTTATGACGTGATGATTGTTGCCAAAAAGCCGTTGCTTGGCGCAGCATTATCTGAAGTTGAAAGTGAGATTGTGCGTGTTTTTAAAACAGTTAAACTGCTTTAATGCTGTTTACTACTTCAATGGTTCGCAAAATAGCGCTGGGGCTGATCAGGCTTTATCAAGTGACGTTCAGTTTTGACCACGGCTTTCCCAGAATATTTTTTCCTGGCGGTTTTTGCCAGTTCCAGCCAACTTGCTCGGATTATGCCTATATTGCCATTGAAAAATACGGTATTATCCGCGGCGGGCTGATGGGGTTGTGGCGGGTGATACGATGCAACCCCTTTAGCAAGGGCGGGTACGACCCGGTAAAATAAGGAAATTCAAAAAATTGACCTGATATGGTCAATTTTTTTAATAAAAAAAGCCACCAAGTGGTGGCGGGCAGGTTATGAAGACCTGTGCCTCTTTATCAAATAGCAGATGTCAAAGAGCACATCAATCGCAACGAGCATCAGATGGCCCCAAAGGACCAGGCTCGTGATTGCCGCGCCCGAGCAAAGAATCAGGACCGCGGTGAGATAGTTGACCGGCATTGTTCCGGAGTAGTTATCGAGGTAGGCGATAGGGCCGAAGAAGGCGACAAGCATGATCGCGCACGCGATGAAGCCGCCGATAATCCAGGAAATTGGCCGGAGATCATCCTGCGGCCGGAAGAGCCAGGACCTTATTTTCTGAAGATGCATTTGCTTCCTCCTTTTGCAATGCCATATTCTTATCATGTTCTGAGAAGGCTGTCAAAAAATCACGACATTTCAATTATTTTGTTGCGTGATTTTTCACCGGAAATAATTTTAATTTTTGATTTTGAAATTTTGTAATGTTTTGATAAAACAGAAATCAATTCCTTGTTGGCTCGGCCTTCATGGGCCGGGCTATTTAGTCTGACTTTAAGCGAACCGTCTTCAATTTCAATAATCTCTGGTTTTTTCGCGCGCGGAATGACGCGGACATTGATTTTCATTTAGATATTGAAGTAGTTTTTTAAAATGGCGCGGTAAATATCGCGGCGTGAGACCATGCCGACGAGCTTGTCCTCGCTATCAACCACGGGAACGCGGTGAATGCCCGAGGCAACCATGAGCCCGCCGATTTTTAAAATCGGATCTTCAGGATGGGCGGAAATCAGGCGCTTGTTCATGACCTCGGCCACGGTTTTGTTTTTTACCTGCTGGGCTTCGGCTTCTAGTTTCTCAAAATCAAGGTGAGCGCCCGGGGTTTTATAGAAATCCTCATAGCTTGGATATATCCCTCGAAAAAGGTCTTTTTCCGAAAGAATGCCGATGAGCTTGCCCTCGTCGTCAACCACCGGCGCGCCGGAAATGCCGCGGCCAAGCAATGTCTCCGCCGCCTCTTTCCATTTCATATCCGGGTGCAGGCTGAAGACCAGGGTTTTCATTAAGTCTTTTATTTTCATATAATTTTTTTATGCGCGGAAACCCGCGTCTATATAATATGTAGGAGCTGTTTATGGATTTTTCCGTTAGTCGCAATAACGTCCTTGCTTTTCGCGTTCCATTCCTTGTTTTTGCGGTCGGTAACCGAGCCGCCGGCTTCGCGGATTATGAGCGCGCCGGCCATATTGTCCCAGGGGCGCGAGCCAATGATGATTATTGCGTCAGTGCGGCCGCTTGCCACATTGGTGTGTTCAATGCCGGCACAGCCAAAACGGCGGTAAACCCGGCACTTGCCAGTGATTTTTTTGACAACTTGTGCGCCGCCTAGGCGCTCTTTGGCGCTGTAGGCGTGGCAAAGCTGGAGAAAAGACTCTTTGAGTTTTGATGTTTTGGAAACACGAAGCTTTCTATCTGCACACCACGCACCTTTTCCTTCAACGGCATGATACAGCTCTTTGTCATGGGGCAGGTTGATTACTCCGACAATGGGTTCGTCGTTGTAGGTAATGCCGATATTGACGGAAAAAAGCGGCAAACCGGCGGTGTAGTTGGTTGTGCCGTCAAGCGGGTCAATATACCAGATAAAAGCTGACTTGTTTTTTGGATAGCTTGCTTCTTCGCTAACAATATTGTGCTCGGGAAATTTTTCTTTGATTGTTTTAATAATTATTTCATTTGCTTTTTTATCGGCTTGAGTTACGATCTCCCGATGTTTTTTATAACTGTATTTAGAGGGATCATGCTGGCGAAAGTTTTTCAAAAGATAATTACCGGCTTTTTTTGAAGCAATTTTTGCCGTGCTAAGTATTGCGTTTATTTCTTTTTGCGTTGGTTGCATGGTTTTGTTTTAGACTCTCTTAAATTTTTTAATATTTTTATATTATTTAGGTCGGATTTGGCCGAGGCTTTTGGCGTTTCAATAATCAAGTTAATTTTTTTGAGTTTTGGGTGGCGGAGAATCGCCCAAAAGCCGATTTGGCCGATTTTTCCCCTGCCGATGTGCTCATGGCGGTCTTTGTGGCTGCCAAGCTCAACTTTTGAGTCATTGGCATGTATTAATTTAAGTTTACCAATTCCAATGATTTTATCAAATTTTTGGAATGTTTCTTTAACTGCCTTTTCGCTGGAGAGGTCGTAGCCTGAGGCAAAGGCATGGGCCGTGTCAAAGCAAACGCTGATTGGTTTTTTTACGCCTTTGGTAATTTTAGAGATTTCTTCATATTCGTCGCCAATTATTGCTCCGGCGCCGGCAGACATTTCAATTAAGAACTGGCATGAGCCTTTGTATCCGTCAAGGATTTTATTAATTCCCTCAATGCACATTTTTACGCCTTTTGTTTGGCCAACTTCTCGGGCGCTTCCCAAGTGGGCCATGAGGTATTTTACTCCGAGCTTTGAGCTTCTTTCGAGCTCCTGGCGCAGAACGCTGATTGAGCCGTAGCGGATGCGGTTGTTGGTCGACGCAAGATTAATAAAATACGGGGCATGAGTGTAGTATTCTATGAACCCGTATTTTTTACAATTTTGCTTAAATTTTTTGATTATTGCCTCAGTCAGCTCGGGGGCTTTGCCTCCTTGGGGCGAGCGGGTAAAAAACTGAAAAACCTCACAACCCGCCTGATGGGCGCGCTGGGGCGCGTTTTCTACTCCGCCTGCGGCGGAAACATGGGCGCCGATTTTGGACATAAAAAATAAAGAGGTTATTACCTCTTTATTTTATCATATTTTCTTTAAGGAGTTGTATTGTTTTCTGGTTTTGTATTGAGCCGGCAACATAGTCGCGGTATTCAGGAGAGAATATTTGCTTGCGGGCTTCGTCATTGTCTTTGTAGTTCTCGGCAATGCGGTCGAGCTCTTTATCAACCTCTTCGTCAGTCACATTGATATTTTCCTTGTCGCTGATGACCCGCATGAGCAGGGCGGCTTTGATGCGGCGGATTGCCTCAGGCGTGAATTCCATTTTGAGGTCGGCAACTGTCTTTTTTACCGCGCCGAGATAATCGTCAAATTTCATTCCCTGGTGCGCGGCATTATGCTCGAGCTCATGGAGCATTTTGTTTACTTCTTCATTAACGAGTAGCTCGGGAATGTCGCCAAAGCGGCTATTTTTAATTAGTTCATCAAAGAGCTGGTGCTCAATGTGCCGATCCTGTTCAGCCTCGGCTTCTTTGACCAGATTTGCCTGGATAAGCTCGCGTAAGGATTTTAAGTCGGGCTGGCCGATTGATTTGGCAAACTCGTCATCAATTTTCGGCGGCTCAAGTTCAAAAATTTGGTTGGCCTTAACTTTAATATCAACATTCTTACCGGCCAGGTTTTTCTGGAAATGCTCTTCGGGAAACTTGAGCTGAAACTTTCTTTCTTCGCCCGGCTTAAGGCCGACAAGTTCGTCAGTCATTCCGGGGATATAGTTTTTTTCTGAAAGATAAACCTGGAAGTTCGGGCTTTGCCCGCCTTCAACCACAACCCCGCCCTGGGAAATCTCCATGTCAATAACGATTTTGTCTTCTTTGGTTGCCGGCCGGTCAACTGCTTTTTCCTTTGTCTGCATTTTAGCCAGGTCCTCAATAGTTTTATCAACGCGGTTTTCTTCAACTTCAACTTTTTTACGTTCAATTTGTTTTGATTTGTAATCGCCAAGTTTTTCAATTTCCGGAATAAGTGCCGCTTTTACCTTAAAGCTGATCGGATTTCCCGGGGCAAGCTTTTCAACATTTATTTCCGGAGAGCCGACCGTGTCAATGCTTTCCTTCATCACCGCTTTTGTGTAGTTGGCGCGGACAATCGGTTCAAGGGCCTCTTCCAAAATTGCCATTTCACCAACGCGCTGTTTTATCATATCATAAGGAGCTTTGCCCGGACGGAAACCGGGAATTGAACTTTTTTGCGCAAGCCTTTCTGCTGCCGCCTTTAAAAAGGGATCGGCTTCTTCCTGGCTCACGGTAAAGCTGAATTCAACCATTGATTTGGGAAGTTTTTGCATTGTATAAGACATGAGAAATATTTTTTTATTTTTTATATAGTAGGTGGAGTATACGAGAGACGATGTAATTTGTCAAGAATATCTTGACAAATGGTAACGAATTTGCTATTGTTACATGTCGCGATCTTGCGGCGAATTTTTAAGGAGGAGGATGATGCATCATCCAGGATATGAAATGAGTTTAGAATTTTGGCACTTTTTGTACGCGGCGTACATTTTTTGGGTTGCCGGGCTCATGGCCTTCTTTACGCTTGCGACGGTCAGGGCGCGTGATAGGATTGTTGCTCAACTTCAGAGCAACTGGCTCGGCAAGCTCGTCATCATCTGGGTAGGTGGGGCGTTATTGGTTGCGGGTTTTGCTTGGCCCCTGCTTATCGTTGGACCTATCCTTATTGTGCAGGTTGGCGCGCCAGTGAGCGCCGGAATCATCTCGGCTGGTTACATGCTCTTCTGTTTCTATCTCAGTGGCAAGCTGATGATGGAGCGATGGCCGGGCATTGGAAATCTTTGAGAGCTGTGAAGATCACTGCCGGGTTCGCACTTGCGAGCCCGGCTTTTCTTTTGACTTGACGGGCGGGGTGGATTATGATAAAAATAATAGTCGCTCAAAACGGAAAGGAGGCGGCATGAGCACTGACTGTGACAGGTTCGATGAGCTGGTGCAAAAACTCAAGACAAACGAGAAGATTACCGAGGAGGAGATTAACTTCTACATTGCCCACGAGGATACGTGCGAGCGGCCGGAGCACCGGGCCCCAACATGGGAAACCTTTGCGCAGGATCCTCGCACCAAGCCTATTGCCGATCAGATCGCGGTAGATATTCTCCGTGACCTTTATCCAGATGAGTGATGTGCTGCTTTTCGTTTACTTTCCGGGTTCGTACTTGCGAGCCCGTTTTTTTTACAAAAAAATACCGCCCAATTTTGGACGGTGTTTTTATTGCGCCAGTTGAATTATTTTTCCAGTCTTTTTAGTATTGTTTTCATTTGTTCAATCTCTCTTTCCTGTGCTTTAATGATTGCTTCAGACAAGGCCTTAACTTCTGGATCTTTAATATCCGCTTCCTGACTGGTGAGGATGGCTGATGAATGATGCGGAATCATTGCTTTCATGTATTGAATGTCGCCAATCGGAGTCTGGGTTCTCAGCAGGGCGAGGGCGCTGGCAAATATTATAATTGATGCGGCAATAATGGCGACATTGGCTTTTTTGTTGGGAAACATTTTCCACATCAGGCCGATCATAACAATTGCCATGGGCGCGACCATGAGCAGGGCCATATAAAACCGGGTGGCGCTTAAATAAATATGGCTGAGCCGGTCAACATTCAGGAACATTACTCCGTACATAATGAAAAATGAAATTCCGAGCGATAAAAACAATATATTGTAATTATTTTTTTTCATAATAAATATTTTTAATAAAAAACAACTAATTACATAATAGCAGTTAATGGCCCAGTCGGGCAAATAAAAAACACCGCCGTACGGCGGGCTTGGATACGTCAGTTAACATCGGGCTTAAGGGAGGTTCGGCGTAGCCGAATTTGGGGAAATTTTCTACAAGATTTTTTTTAATCCTTGTTAAACATCCAGAACAAAATCTTTGATTCTGTGAGAGTCTGCAAGACGAGGCAAGAGAGATTAATTTTAGACAATTTTTAAGGGTGGGGGGCAGTGCGTTTATCCCAAATCCCTAACTAAATCATTCACTTGATTAAAATTTCCATCTCCTTCTAAAACTATATCAAAGTTTCTTTTGTATTCCTCTCTTAGTTTATCATAATCAAAATTAAGAAAACCGACTTTTAACAAGGTTTCATATTCAAAACCTTCAATCATTCCTAGGTCCCCAGTACTATCTCCTAAAAGGAGAACATTTTTTCTGTTTTGGATAGCAGAATAAACTTCAGGGATTTCTCTTAAAGTTGTTTCATTTTTATTCATGCAATGGATAATTAATCCTTTTGGAGAAATCGCCCTTCCGTTTTCATCCCAATTAAAGTGGTTTGTTACGTAGTAAATATTTGAATAATCTTTACCGATGTTTTTGAAAAACATTTGTATGGCGTCTCCGCAGCCACTCGCAGAAAAAATAATCAAAGGGATATTGTGTTGGTGTAAAAAATCCAAGAATTCTGGAACCCCCTCTCTAAACTTAACGTGCCCATTTTTAACAATATCTTCAAGGTCAGATTTAGATAAACCAGATTCAATTAATAGTTTATTATGTGTTTCCCACCACTCTTGCATTGCCTTCTTTTTTTCTTGCAAAGGTATTGACGGGTCTATTTCAATAGAATGATATTTATCAAAAAGAGCGTGTGCTTTTTTTGCATAATCTTCTGTTAGATGATTTCCGTCTCTAAGTAAAGAGATAATAGAGGGAGTTTTAACTCCGTTGATTTCTCCATAAGTAAGAGTTCTATCAAAATCAGACAAAATATGGAGGCTTTGATACCCCTTGGTTTTTATTTGAGATTTTAATTTTTCTAAGTTTTTGGGATTTGGAATTATTGTTTTCATATAACGTATCGGCATAGCCGAAGTTTGGCGGTGGTATAATTTGCGCGCCAGCGCTCACCACCGCCAAACTTGGGTGAGCGAGCTAAACATTTTTCCAACCTTTGATCCAAATGTGCTTTTGTCGTCCTTCACCATCTACGAGTTTATAAGGAAGGCCTTGTTTTATACATTCATCAATTACTTGTTGATATGCCGGATTTTCCGGATCAACTTCGAAATTTAATTTAAAGCCTTCCGCCTCGAGTTCCGAGGTGTCATAAGTCACATTTGGCTTGCTATTTGCGAGACCGCTGTAATCGATCATATTTTTGAACTTAGTGTATAAATGTTTAGCGAGCGAACCGGCTATGCCGTGTTATATGCCGTAATTAAATCCGCGAGCGATAGCGAGCATAATTCGGTCAAATTTTATTTTTTTAACCACTCCCTTATAAAATCTCCATAATTAGAGTCGCTTGTTATTAGTGTGGTGTTGTCACCTGTTGCATCTCTCATCGTAACTTCTTTCGTAGCTTTATTAATAAAAAATTGATTTCCGGCCCCATCCTCCAGCGTAATTATTTTATCGGTTTCGTTTGCTTCAATTAGTTCTGTTATACCCATGCTTCTAGGCGAAAGGGTTTGCATTTTTATAACTTCTTCAAGCGAAAAATACTGTGACAAATTTTCATCAAACTTATTTAACGGCTTGATAATATAATATTGTCTCAAATTTTTTGGCTGATCTTCTGAGTTATCAAATTTGACAAAACCTCGAACTTCACCAATTATTCCGCCCTGTGCTTCTTGAAGTGTGTTTATTAGTTCGATGTCGGGTACGGCCTGGTATTGATAAAGCAGTGTGTATTTGTAATTTTGTTTTTGGATATAAAGAACTCCGACAGCGATTGATAGAATAATTATTAAAGAGATTGAAATTTTTCTATTCGCGATCAAGTTTTTAATAGAGCTTATATTCATATTTCAGGTATTTAAAAAATAAAATTTGCCCGTATAATTTTTCTGTAATGGCAGAAAAGGATTTAATTATGGCATATAACGTATCGGTGTATCTGAAGTTTCGTTGTAGCTTTTTGTTATAATCGCGCGGATGCGCCAACAAAAAGCGGAAACGAAATTTGGATGAAATAAATTATTATTTTTTTATTCTAAATGTTTTAAAGTCTGTGATAACCCCAAAACCATAATAGCGCCCCCAACTAAAATTAGAAAAATGCCAGGAGAAAGGCTCGCGACATAAAGTTCCCAACCTTTAAATTCAGTTACGATTTCCCAGTTACCTCTAGTGCCAAGTTTTATTAGGCTGTAACCACCCCATAGAAATAAAACAGATACTAGGCTGTAAAGAATAGTTATAAAAAGTCGCAACCATCCACTATCTTTTCGATGAACATTGAAAGTCATATTTTTTGATACTAATAAATAAAAAAATAATAATTTATGTAACCAGATATGCCGTGTTATATGATGTAATTATAAATTCTTATTTGCGTCTAGCAAATTAAAAATAAGGACATTTTATTTTTTTGACCACTTTGGACAATTTTTTGGATATAATGTTCTTTCTCCTTTTGGTTTATTAAAATAATCCGTCCATACATCTTTGGTTTCTGGATATATTTTGCAAGGAATTTTATCGTTATCGCTAATTTTATCTGATTGCCAGAGATCGTCTTCATACCCTTTTACCTTTTTTAGATACTTACATGTTCTGCACCATTCAATTTTTTTAGTATCTACATATGTTCCCTCTCTTTTTTCACGCTTTGTTATGGTAGATTTTTTAATTGATTCAGATAAAATAGCGATAACGATTGATAGAACAACACCTGAAAGACTTATTTTCCAATTTAAAAACAAAAATGATATCAAACTAATAATAAAAAGGGGGATGCTTAAGAGAAATAATTTAGTAAAAAAAACAGCGGTTTTTTGCTCTTTTTGCCATTCTGGATTGCCCCATGCTTCATGGTATGTTTTTCTCAGACGTTCTGCGTCAAACATGTCTAAACCGCTGGTTTTAATTCCTTGTTGTATCTTTGGGTGCCAAAAGCCTCCATGTTCTTCATTCCACTCATAGCCACATTCAAGGATTGCCCCTATCAATTCTTCGACATCTTTTTTGTTTTTATTCTTTAAATATGGATTTAGTTGTATTAACTCTTCGTATGTTGGTTTCATAATTAAGTGGTTAAGAATAAAATGCCCTTATTTTATGCCCGTTAGGGCATATGAATTTATAATTATTTCATATAACATCAGGGATAAAAGAAGTTTTCGGAGCGTAGCGGAGAAAATTTGGGAAAATTGCGAGCCGAGCAATTTTCCTTTTATCCCTTGTTGTGCGAGGGTGAACGGAACGAAGTGTAGTGAAAGCGCAGCGTCCCCTTTAGCGTTGTCCGTAGCCTGCGTTACTCGATCTTAGAAAAATCTCCATTAAGAATAATTGGCTTAACAGCTTCAATTTCAGTCTGACAATAAGGCATTTCAGGAATTGGGTTTAACATAAAGATTTTCTGATTTAATACATGGGCAAAACCAATTTCCATTAATGTATTTCCACCAACATAATTTTTGATGCCATTTTTATAATAATTTAAAACAAGAACTGCGTCAGCTCCTTGCATCATATTCCAAAATTCACGAATGGCATCCATATTATATTTTTGGTGGAGCTTTATTTTTTCAATTTCATCATCGGTTTTGCCAACCATTGCTTTATGTAAATCTGTAACAAAAGCATCATGACCCAATTCCTGAAGTTTTGATTTAACTTCAAGCATTTTGTCAGTAAATTGCATAGAGCCGATTATTCCTATTTTCATAATATTAATTGTAAAATTAGATTTTTTATAAACTTAACTCTTTCGAGCGGGCGAAGGACAATGTCGTATAACGTTTGCGTGTATGTGATGTTGCGAAGCAATTTGGGCGGAGGTTTTGTAAAAAACCGTAGCCTCATACACGCTGTTAGCTGATGTACGCTTTTTTTAACCCGATA
>Ga0180437_10000589_pt1 | contig 68025 bp, 93 predicted proteins | sample SS_ome_4_FD_132410 | JGI IMG/M metagenome (GOLD analysis project Ga0180437, IMG submission 132410) | Hypersaline lake sediment archaeal communities from the Salton Sea, California, USA - SS_3_D_1 metaG | ecosystem: Environmental > Aquatic > Non-marine Saline and Alkaline > Hypersaline >...
ATTTGTATCATGACGATGGTAGGAAAGAGATCAATCCACTTCATACGGTCCACTCCTCATACTTCTTCATTTCGCCCCACCTGTAACCCGTCTCTGCATCCACGGTCACGGGCACCGACAACTGCACAACGCTTTCCATTATTGATTTCTGTAGCGGCACCCAGATAGGGACGAGTTTTTCTTCCACTTCAAAAAGCAGGTCGTCATGAATCTGAATAATGGGCTTGATGTAATAACCTTCTCTCTGAAATTGTTTATAGATAGGCGTGAGCTCACCCATCGCCTTTTTTATGATTCCTTGGGCTCCACTATTATGGCTGATAACCCCTTCTGAATCGAAGGCGTGATGCTTATGCGCTACACAGAGAGTGAAGACTGGCTCTTCTCGTTCGGTAATTTCTATTTTATCAACTATACGCGCAAGAAGCTTATCTGTAAGACATAATCTATAGAAAGGTTTGTGCCCATCGACATTTTGCCTATATGGTCCTTTAATGTATCCATCTTTTCCTACTGATCGCAATAAGAGTAATGTATCCTGTAACAAACCGTGATTTACCGAAGTTATTTGTTTTGGCGCATAGCCTTTCGTATATTTAGCCGGACGTTTTCCATCAGCATCATAATAACCCTGAATAAACGATTTCTTGAAGTCTTTTATCAGTAAGAACACTACGTCAGCGATGCGTTTCGTGTACGCTATTTTGTTTGGGGCAATGCCTAATTCAAGCATGCGCTTATCAAATTTGTAGCTTCTCACGCGTATGACATGTGACTTCTTTTTATATTGGTGCTCAATTTTTGGTGCATAGCCGCGCGATTCTAGGAAAGAAAAACATTGTTGAGCCTCATCCATTTTTACGCCGCCAAACGCCCATTCAACATAGTAGCGTGTGTCCGTCACGTGTCGTCCAGTATTTTCGTTTAGGTCGCCGCGTTTTCTGTGAACAAAATACCCATCTCCATAGTAACGTCCTACCCAATACCAGAAAGCGGCATCTTCAATTACAAGCCCATCTTTATCGGTGGCAGCGCCTTGAGCTAATATGTCTCCTTTTTTTAAATCTGTAACCCATTTCCATTCGGGCCATGCCCTGTTAGAGACAAGAACACGATGACAAGTGTCGCATTCAAAGACGGCACCATCAGAAATGTGGATCTTAACAATTTGTCCATAGCCTTTTTTTATTTGCTGCGCGTACGCCCATTCAGAACCTGTCCATACATCTCCATGATCAAAGGAATCTATTCGCTGATACCCAAATTTTGTGCGTATTTTTGTGTGGCCTGGCAAACATTGGATTGGTTGATTGCCGGCTTGCCTTACCGCCTCGGCCTGTATTTTTTCATCTGCTGCCCGTACGCCTGGGACGTAACGGATACGGCCCCACATATCTCGCACATATCCGCGCCGCCGAGCTTCGAGCTCTGTGTCATACATGAAGGCTTCCACCCCTTTGTAGACTCCAAACCACTCATCTATCAACTCCTGTGTTCTCTGGATGGTCCATTCCTTCTCATCCAAGCCGGCAATGAGTAGTTGTTCCCGCAGCCCGGATGCCGTGATGCCATAGAGAATACCAAACCCCACGCGCTTGCATGGGTATCTGTGCTTCATTTTGTCTACTTGATCCACGGGGATGCCGAATACTGCACTGGCTGTCTCTGAATGGAGATCCCGGCCCTCACGGAATACTTGCAACATGAAAGGATCCTGGGATACGTGGGCAGCCACGCGCATCTCGATACCGGAATAGTCAGCAGAACAAAAGCGACAACCAGGCGCCGCAATAAAGGATTTCTTGATTTCCTTGCCGTCCTCGGTCCTGGTAGGCTGGTTCATAAGATTGGGATTGGCTGAGCTGTTGTGGAGTGCAACCTCATTACCTATAAAGCAGTGTGTGTCTTCAATCTCTAAATCCCACAACTGCATCTCGGGACCTTGTTTGATTGCAATAATTGTGTGGTTTCTGCCATAAATACCACGTTCCATCCGACGCACGCGTCTTTTATAAGTAACAATCGTACTTTCTTTAAGTGATTGCCCTTTTTTTCCTGTTTTAGTTTCGATTTGGCCATTGCCGCGATTACGACTATGTGGGAAAAATGCGTAATATCCTTGCCCATGGTCGTGTCTTTTTGGCATACACAACAGGCGCTCACCTACACGAAGGTCTGCGGCATGCTTCCACATGCGATGATTTTTATTCCATATACCAACTAAGTGGTCCGGAGAAATAAGTAGTTCTTGTTGAGGCTCTCCTTGTGCAGCGTAGAGGATTCGCAAAGTAGGCGACATCTTAGTAGCCCCTACCCATTTAACGCGCTTTAAACAAAGTTCTCGCGTATGATCAAAAGAATACACCCAATCTCCAGGTTGTAATTTATAAAGCGGAATCCCACTGGGGTATTTTTCCATGTCGCGGGGGGCCTCCACCAAGGTATTAGGATCTACACACAGCCTCCCGGTCCCTGTCCTGGTCAATCGGATTGTAGTGTGTATTCTTCCATCTGCCGACTCTGCCGCCTTCTTTGGGAGCTCGTCGGCATAGGTCCCCTTGAGTTTGGAATAGGACCGATATTCCCTGATCATGGGCACAACCCGGTGCTTATCCTTCAGCCGGGCCAGGGTCTTATCGTCAGTGCTCTTTTTCTGCTTCGGGGACTTCAAGCCCAGGCAAGTATATAGCAGCCACTGTACTTGCTGCCAGGAGCCCGGATTGAGGGGTTTACAAGCTATCTTGGAGATCTCAGCCTGTAGGTTCAGCATCTTTTTTCCGAAACGCGCCGAGAGCTCTTTGAACTTCTCGAGATCCGGAAGAATGCCGGCCTTCTGCATATCGCTGGCCATTTGAATACAGCCCATGTCAATCCAGAAGGTCTCCTCTAGGCCCAGCGCTTGTATCCTCTCCCACAGGTAGGGATAGACGCGGATCGTAGCATCCGGGTCCCGGGAAGCATACCAAACGGCGCGGTCAGGATCCTGTTCCCACACATCCTGGATGGTCCCCTGCGGCATCTTGCCCAGTTTCTCCTCCACCATGCCCCGGCCCTCTTCTGCATCGATATTATGCCACCTAATCCAGGGTAATGCCTTACCTTTTTTGAAATCAGCCAGAATTCGTTTCACCTTTTTTGCAACGTTCTGGGGCTGCTTGATGTGCGGAGTACCGTCCTTCTTGAATTCCAGGACCTGATCCGGGTCCGGCCATTCATGCTTGAGGATCTCTTCCAAATAATCAATCGATTTTTGTGTCCCGGCCTCAGCGATCATGTCCTCATAGGACATCATTTCCATTCCGCAGTGCCGGAACGCAAGTGGCTTTAATCCTTGGGGTTCTGCCTGAAGTAGATAGGCCATGATCATCGTATCGGCTGTTCTGGCAAACTCAAAATCTAGCTCTTCGGCCACCGGGCGGTCAAAAAGCTCATTGTGGATAATGGTCAATGGAGGATTGGGATTCTCTGCGCTGAGAAACCATCGCAAATAGTTTATGGCCTCTGTACTCTCCACCCTGATGGTGTATCCGGTCCCAGGAGCCACAGAGAACTGCACAGACCACGCGGACCCGTCTTCGAGGGTCTCAGTATCTATCGCCACCAAAGTCGCAGCCTCGAGCCGCTCAGCCACTTCAGGGGCGGATTCCAGGACATTGTAGAGCTCCTTGCCCTCGTAGGGATCTTTTATCCGGGTCCGGCTGATATTCCCCCGGAGGATCTCCGCCACCGCCCGAAAATCGAGCTGGCAGCGGAGCATCATCTCAGGAGAGCGGAGGGCTGCACCGGGATGGAACACGGGGACCACGAGAAAGGGCTTCTCACGGGCCTGAGGGACCTGGACTTCAAAGGGAATACCGTGGACCTGCTCCATGGTGATATTATCGCCTAAAAAGAATTGAGTGGCAAACCGCCCTATGGTTACGATGATCACCGGGGAGCAGGCCTGGAGTTCTTGGAGGAGCCATGGCTGGCAGGCAATGGACTCTTCGGGTTTGGGGTCACGGTTCCTGGGGGGTCGGCATTTGACAGAATTAGTGACATAGCAGAGATCCCGGGACAAGCGATTCATCATAAGGAGCTTCTCAAGCTCGGCTCCGGCCCGGGCCTGATACCAGAAGGGGCGCCCCATTTTGTCTTCCCACTCTCCCGGGGCCTCTGCTATCATCATAATTGGAGCGTCCGGTGCTCCCTCCCCCCAAACTATTTTGTTTCGGGTTTTTGAGAGAGGGCACTTTTCGCACGTCTCAGCTAATTGCATTAGAGGCCTATAATTTCACTCATAAGCTGCATCATAGCGAGATTCCACGCTGACGAGATTACGTAAGCAGTCAGATAACAAAATAACAGCCAGGTGAACAATGAAATAGCCGAAATACTCATGACTGTAAGCATGCGCCGGATAACATTCATACTTTTTCTCCTCTCAATTCTCTGTAGATAGATTCAGCCATCTTCGGGCCGATACCATCCACTTGTTTCAGATCTTCAACACTAGCAATAGCGAGTTGCTGCACAGACTGAAACCGTTTGGCCAATTCCCCAGCGCGCTTCCACCCCACAGTCTCAAGCTCTTTTGCCACACGCTCGACGATACCGGGATATTGCAGGCGCACGCGATCTTTCACAGGCGGTGGGGCAATCTTGTGAAATGCAAGCAGGGCCTGATGCTGATCCCATGGCTTCTGCCACCAGCTATAAAGATGCCGTATCCAATGGCCACTTTCTTTGACGGTCTTGGTCTGCCACATCTTGAGGCCGGCAATCGACTGTAGTGATGCGGCGAAGTTAGAAATCTCATGGTAGAGGTACTTCCTTCGCCCCCACTCCATCCTACGCCAGCCACCCTTCATCTCCATAATTACATAATCATCGTCGGGTTTCCATATGCCCTCGAGAAGCAGCCAAATCTCATGATACTCTTTAAGCAGGCCTATGAGTTGTTTGCCGGCCAGGCGCCCCGAATCCATGGAATCCACGAAATCGCTAATAGTCTTGCGCTCTATAGCGATTCGATATATCTGCCCCTCGGGACCGAACCCCATGAAGCAGGCATCACCATAGTCGAGGCGCGTGACCTCGCAGGGCATTTGCAGGTGCTTGGCCAGTTCTATGGAGCCTTTTCTGTCATCGATGTAGATCATTCTATACTCTCTTCGATTTCATTTTTTGGGCGAATATATTCAGCCCGTATCGATTGAATGTCATCAACGGGCCAACCAAAAGATTTTGGCGATAATGCTTCGGAAGATCCATGTATCCAGAATAGACTTCCGGAGACTTCATAAAATTCTACATCAAGAAAGGTTTCAGCGTGTCCTTCTTTAAACTGAATTCGCATCTTAAACATAATCAGCTCCAATCATCCGGTGACGTGCCCTCAATGATTTGACATGCCACAAAGGGAAACGTAGCCATAGGACCCTCGAACACTTCACCTACGACCATAGGGTTATGCCGGCTCTCAAGGATCTCTACGGAAAAAGGCGGCGTGACATCATATCCTTTGGCCTCCATGTCGCGCTTATAAATCCTTCGCACACGACACATGCCCTGGACGAGGTATCCCGTGTTGTTAAAGCCGGATCTCTCATAGGTCCCATCCCATACCGAATCAGCCTTGTCTCCTTTGTTGACATACTTCTTTTTCATCTGATGAAGAAAGATGACATTCTTATCAGACTTGTCAAGCGGCATGCGGATCACGCGGCGGAATTCTGAATTGATGTGAACATAGTGATGAGGCTTGACCTGGGAGATCTTACCGAAATAAGCCACCCGGGCGAGATCCCAGAGCTCCGTGGCTGTATCCACAACAATTGTTCGCACGTCTTTGATACCCAGGATGCGCTCCCACACGTCCACGAACTTGTTCCATTGTTGCTCCGCTTCAGTCTGTGTCGTCTGTGTATTGAGCTGCGGCATTGGCAGGTTGTAAACCTTTATTTCCTTGTCCGGGAACTTGCTGATTACGCCTTCAAGTCCAACATCCATGTTGAAAAGGAGTACGGGTCCCGGCGCGCCCAATGCAAAATGTGTCTTTCCCTGTTTCTCCAGCCCCTCAACGCTCAAGATTATACGCTTGTGTATAGTTGTGTCAGCAGTCTCGAATCCCAAGCCTTGAAGTACGGCGGCATTAGCTTGTGAAATTGTCATCTATTTTCCTCCTCTTTTTAGCACGTCATCATAACACCAAATATCCTCAGCCCGCATTTTCTTGGCGTGATTTAAAATCATTTCCCAGTTCTCATCGATCTCTTGCTGCGTGTATGTAAACAGGTACGGCCCGGGGGCTTGTGGACCTTTGCGCTCTTTCCAGTCCCCAAAGAGATAAAGTATCCTGAGCAGTGTAGCATCAGTTCCAATCATCTTGCAATATGCTTTGAACTGTGTCATGTAATAGAAGTTATCTTCAAGCGGGTGCCGGATTGATTTCCACGTGACTTTGTACTCATGATCACAGCCGCGATTAGGATCGAGTGGGTGCTCACCAAAGCCGTCAGGGGAGCCTATGATGTTGTCAAGTTCTAGCTCATCCAGGCGTACAGCTTCGGGGATATAGCGCTTGGCGTAGGCGTCTTCAAGAACCTCTTCCCAGCAGAAGCCTATCTCTGCGGCGATGTTAAGTTCCCAGTCGGCATAAGGCGCGATGTCGAGTAGATACATGATGTAGCGTATGATGTCAGATACGTGAAGCTTGCCGGTCTCCTTAGCCTGGCTGCGCGGGAGTCCTGAGCCGACAGGGATGAATGGTTGTTGGAGATCTGTGACTATCATGAGGGCCACTTCTTCACTTTCTCCCGGAATAACCGGGCCAGTTCTGTTGCCATGCGCTCCAACTCTTTTGCTTCGTGTTGTTTCCAGGCATTAAGGCCGGAGTCTTTACCGTGACAGTAACCCCATGCCGCGCCCACTACAAATGCGAATGCTATACCTAAGATCCATAAAATCATTTTAATTCTCCCTGCCACACCTCGCCAAGCCTCGCCACGCCTTGGCATACCAAATCAAAGTTCCTTACCATACCACGACCCACCATACCTCAACCCGCCTAACCTCACCTTATCAATTCCTTGCCTTGCCTTAACACGCCCCAACAAACCTTGCCATCCCATGTCTATAAATCCCTGCCTTGCCCCGCCAGGCTTCACCCTACCAAAACCAGCCACGCCTGATCGGATAAATCCCTGCCAAACCATAACCTGCCTCACCAAACCGAGCCTAGACAAGCCACGCCGTAATTGTCATACCAAAAACTGCGCACTAAAACGTCCGTATTGAGGTCGGTGATCACAGAATCCAACAAAATGCCCACAATTTTCTACCGCCGAGATCAGCGTGTCTTTACTGATAAAATCCGGATTATAAACATAGGACACTTCACAAGACCAATTATGAAAGATGGGACGCGCCCGCAGGATCTTCCTCTTTTGTACATTGACCATTGTAATATACACATGTTCCTCAAAAAACTTGTCAAGCTCAGGATTGGGAAATATGTCTGTCGGAGTAAATTCGATCCGTGTACCGTCATACTTTAAGGGTACTGCCGAGACAACCTGTGCACCACTCTCAAAAAGAGGACCTGTCCGCGTCTTCCGCGCGCCCATAAGCGTCGCTTTGTATAAAACCTCAATTGGAAGTACCACTATTCCATTTTCTGTGTAAAGTCCGCCCTCCCATTCGAGTCGTGCAAGGTAATACAGATCTGCTTCGGTCTTGTTTCTCTTTTTTGCCAAAGGACTTATCACCTTTGCAGGTTTTGCCAACGGATTTGCCAATATTCCGTTGTGCATGATCAAAGAACTGATTCCTTCTAACTTCATTTTCAATGTTTCCATGCCTTGTTTCCTCCTCCGGTTCTTGTATGTGTATAATTCTAACTATGCCTCCGCCCATCAGCGCCCCTCCTACTATCTGCCTTCCTGGTGTGAATCAAGCTTCCAGATGCGATGCTCCCACGTGTAATGACCGTCAAGAATATCAAAAAAGACTAGGCCTGTTGTCGGATAAAATACCGAAGTCAATTCCGTGGCAATGTTCCCTCCCCAGGTTTGAAGACAAGGAGTAATCATGGAGAGATATGTCTCGTCTCCACGATAATGGAATACATGCCTATGTGCCCGCAAAACAATGTCTGGAATATGCGCTGGAACACCATGTCGCGCATGATTGGCTACTACTACATTGTATTCTTTAGCCAGCACGTTACCAAGTGTGCGCGGATCGTTGGACCCACCGATCTTATGCTTGAGATGAAACCTGACACCATCGATGTTGTATTCTTCCACGATCTTGTGGAATTCATAGCCATACTTCTCGGCCAGGCGCTGCTCCACAGGCTTAGCAGTGTCCCCTACGTGCCAGCCGGTGCCCATGACAAAGACGCCCTTCTCAGCACTAATGCGCTGGAGGATAGTCTCGAATGCCAGGGCCTGGTTATCTATCTCATTGATCAGGATCTCATCATTACGGGCAGCCGTCTTGGATGGTCCGTGCACCGCATCTCCGAGATTGATGAGGTAATCTATCTTACCCAATCGGCCCACTTCCCGATCAAAGCATTTCCAAAGTTCCTTGCGCCGTGTGTTGTGGTAAGGCGAATCATAACCACAATCAGGAGAGATGAGCCCTGTTGTCGCTCCGGTATGCGTGTCACTAATGACGAGTGCGCGTTTGCGCTGCTCACTCTCGAGCTGCTTTTTACTGAATCGTTCTAACCACATGGTAAGGTCTCCTTTATTCGATAATTAGTGTGCCGTCGTCCCCCACAGGCAGTACAAAATCGCGTGGTAAGCATGTTACCTTGCGCACAACGCCATCAGGTCTAAATTGAAGCAAATACCAGCGGGCGCCCGCGCTATCCACAAGTGTAAGGGTGACAACACCTTTGGGATCTTTCACTAATTCTAATTCCACGGTTTCTTTGTTTCTAAGGATAATTTCTTCTTGAATCGTCAATTGCATGTTGCCTCCTCCTAAGATGTGAGTACCTGGGGGCTGTTACACCCCCAGGCAGAGATTGCTCAACCTTCAATCGAGCGGTCTTTTCGAGCTACTTATCTTTGGCGAAGATGACGCCTTCGACCACGTTGAAATGCTGGCTGACAAACTCATCCTTGAACAGCATTTGAAGAATCACGTTTTTGGCGGGATTCTCTTTCAGCATCTCATAGATCTTCGTGGGAAGGTCTTTCTTCTCCAGTTTGCCGTTGGCCGCGAGATACTTATTCACGACTTCAATGGCTTGGGCCTCGACGTCCGCCGCAGGGGCAGCGTCTTGCTTCGGCGCTTCGGCTTTGGGGCCTTCACCCTGAGCGCCCAGAATGGACTGCACGATAAGGACGGTATCCTCATAGGCTTTACCGGTGGCCGGATTGATCTTCTTTTTCTTGTCGAGGCCGGCGCGGGTTGGGGCTGCCACGCGGATCATGTGGCACTTCAGGCCGTTCAGGGCCGCGAAGCCCTTGTCACCGTCCAACTGCTCGACAGGATATCCGGCTTCCTTGAGGGACTTGTACAGCAAGAAGTAGTTGCAGCTCTCGCTGAGCATGTCCTTGGTCCCCACCTTGACGATGTAGGAACCATCCTCGGACGCCATCCAGTCTTCGTGTTTCCCGATGGACCAATACTGCCTGGTCACATCGTCCTCACCTTCACCGTAAACGAGCGTGATGCCCAGGGCTGGGTTGGGCGGAATCACGCTGCCATTGTAGTCATACATCTCGGCGCGGACATCGCTGAACACGACATCGACGTCGTCCAGTAGACCACCCTTGGCGAATTCGGTGAGACTTGCTCTTTTCTGTTCTACCATAAGCGTTACCTCCTATTCGGTAATGTTTGTGATCACAGCATCACCGGGCTTTGGGCCTGGAAAATGCTTGGCCAATGTGGGTTCAGGGACCCACTCGTTTCTCGACTCTTCCTTCACCTCCTTTCGAAAGTGCTCCATGTGATCGGGCACTAGCTGGTCCAGGATAAACGCATAGTCAGCCACGTCTAAATGCCGGCCGCGCAACCCCTCGCCAGATTCTTGTTTACCACGCTTGGTAAACGTGATCAAGGAAAACACGTGCTTGAGAAAGTAGATCATACAAATAGTGTAGGCTGTGATCGGGGCGCCCTCCAACAAGTCCGCTATCACCCGGAAGTTGGTATAAGCATCCTCGTCATCCTTGCCGGCTGTGTAGTCATGACCCTTGCCAAGCAGTATCTTCCGTTGTTCCAAGGCAAACTGTTCAAACGCCTCCATACGTTCTTTGACTGTGGGAACATTCAATTTCCAGGGCGTCTTCTCTGAATTGCCTTTAGGGGAATTCTTGGTGCACTCATCCAGTTCCCGTACAGCTTTGTTAAACTCATAGGTAACATCTTTTCCTGTACTCATGTTGTCTCCTCCTTACATGGGTCCAAGCCACGGCCTTGCGGGCGGATCGGGTACAAAACATAATGAGTATTCCCGAGTCCAATCCACTACCCAAGATCCATGTTCTGTGTGACAGTAAATAGGTTGCGCCATGATAACTCGATACAACCAACCATCCACAACTTTTAAGCGTTCTGTGTCACTGTTTATTCTTTGCCACTTCGGTTCCGTTGGCGTTGGGTCGAGAGCTTCTTGTCCTGGCATGTCATTTTGTCCTATGTCCATGTCGTCTCCTCCTTAGTCTAACGGTGGCGGAGGCGGAGCAGCCATCCTAGAGCTATATGCCTCCATAAACCATTCAGTAGCGAAAGACTGATACCTTTTTAAGAACCATTGAATGTTGTCGTCGATGATAAAGGTCTCGGCCCAATCGTCTTCAGCCCTGACGCCGCGGCCCACTGTCTGCATGAGCTGCTGCATGGCAATGTACGGAGCATAGTCTTTATCAGCTTCCATCCTGGCTTTGATAATCTTGCTGCGTGTGTCCGGGTAAGGGACCTTGCCCAGGATCTGAAAACGTGTTGTGTCATAGGGGAAGTCCCAACCAGTCGTAACACTCGGGCTCACTAGGATCAGTGGTACATCTGAGTTTTTGAACTGCTGCACTCGAGACACTGTGTTCTTGGAATCATGCGTCAACATCATGTAGGCGAATTCGGAATTGGCCATGATCAAATCACGGCGGGCGTAGCTTGTGGTGTGTATGATTCCTTTACGATCCTGTCTGGGCCGAAGTATTTGGTCAATTCTTCTCAGCCAGAGGTTCATGTGCTCCTGGGTTGTGCGGTAATTGATCCGCGCCGTTGGTAAGTGGATTAACTGCCGGTTCTCTTTTGGAAAGGAGGAGGGAAATTCATACAGGTCCATGTCGTCATCTCTCACCCCGAGCATCTCCAATGTCTTCTTCCGCACAGAGGCGGACGTCACCATTATGTGTGGGATGTCCATAAATAGCGCGTCCTGGGCGAAGTCATTGGTCCAGATGGGAGAAAACTGCACAAAGGAACCGGCAGTCTCCACTACCCAGTTTTCAGTATCCATGTGAGCCAGGCGCTTGATATCTTGCAAAATGCGCGAGACTTTGGCGAGGCGCCGACCAGCTCTGTTATCACCCCAGCGCACCTTGTCGGCCAAAAGATCGGTTTCTTCCTGGAGTGTCTCAATAGTCTGGTCGGCCCATCTCGCCCACTGATTCATTGTGTATTCCTGCGGCGCTGACGGGAGTAGTGTGTGAAGAAGGTGATCAGTTTTGTCGAGACTGATTGTGAGAAAATCTGAGATCGCGTTGGGGGCATCATGGCCCTCGTCACACACGAGATAATCAACTGGTCCTAAACCGTCTGCGTACTTGTTGGAGTAGAGCCAGTATGAATAATTGGTTACGACAAGCTTAGCACGCCGCGCCTGGTTGACTGCTCGATAGTACTCACACTCGTCCGTATTTTTGAGAGGACATTTTACACCAGCGATGCAGGGGCCGGCGTCGCAGTTCACTTCCCCTTTGGCCATGGCGCAGGGGTAAGAGTTGCGGCCTCTGATGTCTACCATGCCGATGGGACCGAAGTCACGCATGAGCTGGGTTTGAAGCCCCTTGGTGGAGGTGAGAAATACCGCCCGTCCGCCCTGCATTATGGCAGACGTAACATATTGAACCGATTTTCCGCTACCTGTGGGACATACTGGCACGACTATGCGCTTCTCCGTGGATATGGCGCGACTGATGGCCTCGGCTTGATGTACGCGCCAGCTGCAAAACTTCTCCGGTAAACCAAATGCTTGGGGAGGGGGGAAGTCAGTCATCAATATTCACCCGCGTCATTCTGGCCATCCTGGTAGCCGCGATCATACCCCTCTTGCCTGCCTTCAGAGTATCCAACGTCTTTACCTGCCTTATAGCCCTTGTCGTACTCTTCATGAAGACAGTCACGACAAAGCGGAGCGTACACAGCTCCGGACTCCCCGCCCTCAAAATCATCCAAAAAAGCGCCACATTTATCACAGTGCAGAAACATCATCTCTTTTCCTCCTTGCCTAAGCAATACAATACCTGTAACGGATTATCCAGATTTTCAAGAATCTTACTTTGTACGTCAGCAGCGGACACGCCTTCCCGTAACACGTATCCACGTGGAATTTTAAAATCAGGATAAAAGGACTGCATCATATTCTTCAAAACAAATTCATCCACAAAACCTAATTCTATTTTTAAGTCAAAGCGGCCATTCCGCGTAAGAGCCTCATCTAGTTTCTCAATGTGATTTGTTGTCGCTATAAGCACACGGCCATGGCTGGATATGATTCCATCGATGGAATTAAGTACATCGCTGAGGTTTGTCAAGCTAAAATCAAGTAAAATTCCTGGTTCCTGCTCTTCAGCTTCGGGCTTGTCTGAACCTTCCATAACAGGCGCTTTTTTAGTAGCTCGTTTTGAGTTCTTGTTCCTGGCACTGACGGCGCGTTCAGCATCTATGTCCTCAATCAACACCATAGAATGATCCGGCAAATCAAACAAGGCTCTATCAATATATGCAAACTGGGAAACAGGAAAGACATACAGATCCACATTGTAGTGTGATGCTAGTGCCTTTACAAGACTCGTCTTACCACATCCCGGAGGGCCATATAAAATCATGCCGATATGATATGGAAGCCCTTTTTCAAGGTACCATTGCTCATGATCTCTAAAAGAATCGATAAATCTTACAATTTTCTCTTTTACGCCACGCTGCAAAAAGATAGTATCGATGTCACGTTTCTTTTGCGTGGTTGAGCGTGCCCAGTAATCTCCTGTATATTTGTAAAGTAAGAAATCGTTTGTAGTGGTCTCACTCCGACGAATCTCATCAAAAATTTCATCGAACACTTTTCCACTACGACCTAATAAAGAAATTTCAATGGAATCACGCTCTATTTGAGCTCGTGCTGAGTCATCTTTTACAAGACTAATAGAGCCAGGTCGCCAACGGTGCATAAAAAAATGTGTACCATAACCAATAGACTTAGTGGCATCAGATGAATCGCCCCATTTACCTGAACTTATCTTGAAGGAGCGCAAGTGTTTGTCATAGCCTTTCGCGTTGTACCAATGAAGAAAGTTGTGAAATGCATCACTGGTGCTGAAGAGCGTTAGTTTTGTGGTACTTTGTTTACGGACAATGCCCCAAATGCGCTGAGGTATATTGCGGGAGAAATACGACAACACACCTAAACCCCACAGACTGAAAGCGCCAGCAACAATAGGGTTTTCTTTGGAATAGGCTGCGAATAGTGCTGTATAATGCGTAATTTGGGACATGATCGCATCAAGCATTAGTATCGTTTCTCCTTCTTTTGCTTCTGTTGCCCAATACGTGCGTGTGCCACTTGCGTAGCCAGGGCTTTAGGAGGAAGATTGCCGAGAGGACAATAAAGATTGCGAACGCGAAAAGCGACACCATTAGGACTATAGGCGCGGCAACGGTCTTCCATCCAGTACTTACACCCATATTGAATTGCGAGATCACAAACTCCCAAGCTTCCATTATCCACCATCGAACCCTCATATAGTAGTTAAAAAATCGCGGCTAAAAGAAGGAAAAAGGCGGCTATCGTCGTAACATAAACACCAAGATAAACCATAAAGGCGCGCCAACTCATTTAATCCTCCAAGTATCTCTCAAGAAAGTTTCCATACCAACGCTCAATTTTCTGGACCAACTCTTCTTTATCCCAGTTATCTTTTGTAGGGTGGTCGCTAATGCGCGCAATAAGTTCGTCCTTGAACGCTCTTGCTGTGGGCTTCATGTTAGTCCTCCTTAAAGCTTGTGATATTACCTCTAGGCGCGCTTTTTAGCAGTTCCCCATGGTCCCTATGAATTCTGTCGAGATATTTCTTTTTCCAGAAGGTATTGGGCATCCTTTGGATATGATTGACACACTCAAGCAGCAACCGCCTGGCCTCGTCAATATCCCCATTGCCCCTATGCATATTGACCCGGGCCATAAGCGTATCCATCACCTGGTTGTAATCAGCGAAGAACTCGTCGTCCCGGAGGATGGTAAGCACAGTATCAACCACGCCCGTCACACTGGGGATCGGGCCGCCAATAGCATACAGCCAGCGAAAATGCCGCACTAGAGCGTGTCTGATGATGTCGCCCTTAGTACGGTATGGATAAGCCTTGGATTGATGAATGGCGTCGAGCTCAGCGGCGTGTGCGGGCTGACAATTGAACCACATGCGCTGCGTGTGGCCCTTGGTATCCCGCGCCTGTACACGGAAGGATGAGGGATCAACCTCGTTTTTCTCAACCACCTTGGGCTGGGGGCGTTCTTTATCGTCGGACATATTCTCCTCCTCTTGTGCTTCTTTAAGTATACTGCGACTACTGTTCAATGTCAAGTGTTTTTTGTAAACGCTTGATAATACGCTTCATTTCTATGAAATTGCCAGAGCGTTCTCGTTCCTCAGCATCCAAGCCGCGAGAAATAAAGCCGATTAAACGCTCTTTGGTTGTTGGATTGTAGATTTTTCTCAGAAGTTCTTCGCGGCGGGCGTTTGCCCATTTCCGCTCTGAAGGAGAGAGATAACCACTGTCAGCAAGCCTATCAATGGCGTGGAGCTCTTGTTTCGGGGATGGAAATCGCCCTTCTGCGCGGTGCTGAAGATGTCGTGCAATAACGGGTGATCTCGTAGGGCGAGGGTTTTTCGGAACTGTAGCTGTCTTCTCACGGGTAATGTTGGGTTGGGCATGGGGTCTTTTTGCATGTACCTCCTCCAATAGTAAAGAAGTCATGTAAGTCTCCTTCCTCCTCATAAATGAATCGTGATCCATTTTAGAGAAAGAAAATACTGCCGTGGCTAAGGAACCGCCGGAATGCAGCCCCTTAACCACGGGGGCATAGTTCAGGACGTCAAGGGGAGGAGCCCGCCCTTCTAATAGGGAAGTCTCTGCGCCTGATCTCGCTCCCACAACGAGTCTCCACAAGGCGCTGCATGCCGTCCTGTTTGTGGACTGTCTTGGGGTGGCAGGAGGAAGTCGAATCCTCTAAAACCTGGGCCACAACCAGGTCCCGCACCGTTTGGGTTCTGCCACACCCGTATTAAACACTATATATACGTATTCCGAGAGGTCTGTGTCTATGTGCTGGTGTGTTCAAGTGCTGGTGTGCAGGTGTGCACATGTGCACAAGTGCTAGATATATGTACTAAGTATACCCATTAAAAAGGCAATGGCCACGACACACATGATGAACCAGAAAGGCCGGGTATCATCATCTTTAGGATATTTGCCCAAGGGTCTCATATCACACCACGCACTTTAAGAAGCTTTTCGATACTGATACCAGACACGTAAAATAAAGGCACGCCTACAATAGCAGCGACCAGCAAGGAGATAAGCCATATGGAAGATCCGCTTAGCGTACCTTTGGAAAGCGCCACAATCACATCGTCAGTCAAGACTATATTGACAATGCGGTATGTCTGCCACATGGCAAAGCCAGTGATAACCCACCGGATGCTGGCGCGCCCCAACAGAATAATCCGGCCTATGATAAAGTCCTTGAGATCCAGGGCAGTACCAAACTGCTGATGGGCATAGTCGCGTTGGGCTTGAGATTCTCGAAAGGCGGCTTCGATCTTGGCCAGTTCGCCGTCTTGTTCCATTTTGGCAACGGTCAGTTTCACCTGCGCCACGAACTGCGCCTTGTCGAATTCAAGCTTCTCTTTCTCGCTCTTGTCCATCCATATCTTATCGGCCACTTTCATGCCGGCTTCAATGATGGTATCAACTAAAGGAATACCGAGACTCATAGAAACCCCCTAATAAAGAAGCTGTGAATAGCGCTTGATGTCTTTATCCACGTAAGCAAAATAGAAATGAAAGGTATAGCCATGTGGATCTGCTGGAGCATAGGCCCTAGCCACACCAATCAGAACAGGCACACCATTCACATAGCCAAATACCGGTGAGCCGGAATCCCCGGGAATAATGACTGCATCAGTGGTGATATCCCATGGAGACAGATAAGAAATCACAAACTTATTGTCGTGATGTGGGCCGTTATACGTAATATGGCCTCTTACCAATTGTAGATCACAATCAAGTTCCCCGTTTGGCAAGCGCTTATGAACGACTATAGTAATGGCATCGCCCTCGAACAGCCAGTTGCGATCCGGCACCCAGTCATACTGTATAGGCACTAGCTGCTTAGGCTTAGGCACAAAACGGATGAGCACTACGTCTCTAGCGGTATCTATCCAGTGCACGTAACCAAGTGTCGGCTCATCCTTGTAATCAAATATTAAGATTTGCCTGTAGATAAGATTAATGGCCGGAGATTGATACACACTGACACCAGACTCAGGCGTTGACACATCGCCCGGCACAACTACGTGTGCAGCGGTTAAGATCATCTGATCATTCACCACCGTGCCGCTGCCACACTGTTCGAACCAGACAGGGCGTGAATCCCAGATCCACTCATTTTTCTCGATGTCAAAGTCTTTCCGGTAAATACCCTCAGCCACACCCACGGCAACCACTTTCACGTAGGTGTAGTAGGACTGCGCTTGGAGTTGGATGTCTGGTATTGGATGGTTTTTGTCTAATGCCAATGCGCCATTGATGCCACCGCCAAGAACTAAGCCAATGGCCAATGCGCTTGCCACTAAAAGTTTTTTGATTGTTCCTACCATTGGGTTTCCTCCTAGTTATTTAACAACATCCTGAAACGATTCATATCCCATTTCGTTCCAGGACAAGTCTTATAATCTGCAAACTCCCGGTGCCCAAAGACATTGGATGCCGGGATGTTGTAGATTTGCATGATATATCTACAAAGCATTAAGCACTTCATCCACTGCTCGTACACAGGAGGCGTGTCATCAAAGTTGCCGACACAGCAGATGCCTATGCTTTGCGTGTTCATGTTGTGTTGTTTACAGTGAGCGCCATGTTGATCTGGCATGCGGCCCATAAGTATCTCATATTCCTCACCAATTTGCTCAATGCCGAAATGGTAGCCAATGTCCGCCCATCCCAGCTCTTTGGTGTGGTAGCGCCGAATAGCACCCCATGAGACTGTTTCACTGTCTTTAGTGAGACTATGATGAATGATGATGTACCGCGGATTATTCATCTTTCCTCCTTATGTGTCTATTGGATCCATCGGCGGTCCTGGCCACGGTTTCATAAGGACCTCCATTTCCACCAACAGGCTATCCTCTCAAGGATCCCCGGGTTGATATTGATTGCTCGTTCCATGCGCTGAAGCTGCAACACACACTGTACATACTCTTGGTCCTCAAGGGCGCGTTTCTTGGCCAGGCGAATGAAGTAGAACAAGTTCAATATAGCGTCGCGCAATTCTATACATTGCATGAATTTGAACATGACTAATCTCCATTCTTGATATCGTCTTGGATATCCTCAATTAAATCTTTGAGCTCCTCTATCAATTCTTTGAGATGTTTGTACCGTTCGGCGTTGATTGCTGCTTCCTTTTCAATGACCGCGACCTTCTCCTTTGAAGCATATACCTCATGGATACCAGAAACAGTCGCATACATGTACAAAAGGCCCGCAGCAATAGGTAGACCGACAGTAACAACAGCCCAGCCCAAAGCAGAACGAGAAACTTTTTTACTGATCTTGTCGCCCATGCTATTAAGCTCGGTTTCATGGTTTTGCACCATTTGGTGACAGGTTTCATCTCCACATGACATAGTTACACGCCTCCTTAGTTAGTAGGCGCCTAGTCGTAAGGCCATACGTCGGGCGGCACGATAATAACAAGAATCGCCGCCAGTATACCAAACCACAAGCATGTTGCCCAGGCTATAGCCATTATTTCACTCTCTTCAATCCGGGGTCTTTGTCGTCGTCATCCGTATCCTTTATAAAAGGCATCAGGACGTTGAATTCCATTTGGGCCAGCTCCTTATCCGGGATAGTGTCAAGATCAATGAGCCGCACCTCAACCTCTTCCTCCTCCTGGAGCATTTCCTGAACGCTTTCAGCATGCTTCTTGAATGCATCTACCACCTCAGGATAATTTTTCTCGAGGTCCTCCAGGGCCTGCTGGAATTCTCCCTGCTTGGCAATAGGCACAACCCGTTGTGCTGACCCGTCAGGATTTGTCCGCATATTGGGTTTGCCGTCATCCGTGGTGGAGAATTTCTTCTGGATCTCTTCGCGCTCTTTCTGGAAAGTGGCGTACTTTTCTTTGATGCTCTCCTCCTGAGGATCGAATTTCTGGGCCTCATTCAGCGCCTCTGCGATGGGCTTCAGCAGGTTGCGATTCTTGGCCAAGGCATACTGAAACTTGACCGAGCCTTTTGTGTTGAGCTGAGATAACAGATTGAAAGTGCTGATGATTTCGATGTTTCTCATACGAATTTTTGCCATAGACTGCCTCCTCTTTTTAGGGTTTAGTGTTTCTTATCCGTTCTTCTTGCTTATTCTTAGTATAGCGAGATCACTGTTCAATGTCAAGAGATTTCTTCGTCAAGAAATTTCTTTGTCAAGCGTTTTTTCAGGAGCCTCGGCCGGCATGACTTTTTTGAGCTCCTCTAAGTCAGCGATCTGTTGCTGCCGCATAGCAATATAGTAATCGATCTGCTCCCGCGTCATGTCTTCGGTCTGAGGGGTTTCCTCGTCACCAGTGTTAGGATTATACCTCTTGCGTGTTACCTTTACGGAATCATTCGTGTCCTCATAGGACACATCGACGTGACCCGCTGCTATCAACTCTTTTAATGTCTTTGCCATTTCTTCCTCCTATTCACAAATCATAACTTTACGATCATTCCCGGCCTCATCTTTTATGGTGATATAGCCAGCAAATGCTTCTGAAACCTTGGCTGCATAAGTACCAAAACAGACTACGCCAGCCCCTCCATCTATTTTAAACAGGTCGGTATTGTTACTGGGACCTATAGTAAGATCATCCTCAACAATGGTAAAGCGATAGTTGTCAATGGTTGTATCATGGTCGGCAGAAGTATACATCCAGATAATCCCACCATTCGTCTCTCCGCCTTCATCACCATAAATGTACAACTGTCCTCGTTGACTGTCATTTATGCCGAGTGACATTGAACCATTTCCGAATAACGCAACCCCGTTAGCACCGGCAGATTGTACGTATAAATCCCCATCAGTTAAATAAAGGTCTTTGTTGCTGTCCAGCTTCAGGGCATCCGTGTCCGTGTTTGGGCCAATGAGGAGATCATCCTCGACTATCTGTATACCGTAATACGAAATAGTAGCATCATCGTCTGCGCCCAAATGGAGCTTGATAACTCCGCCATCTGCGCCTGTCCCCCCACCGTACAGGGTGAGAGTGCCCACAGTAGTATCGTCCGCACCTACGTAAAGAAGCCCTGTACCTGAGATGGAAAGATCCTGCGTGAGAACCACATCTCCATCGGCCTCAATTTGAATAGCATTCGGATCGCTTATTGTGCCTATGTATCCAGCATCTGGGAGTATCAGGTTCCCGCCAAGGGTAACATCTCCTGTGAAATAGGCATCGAAAGGAGAGAGGTATAGAGATACTGAATCTACTCCTGCGCCGAGTTCCAGAGGTTTATAGACCTCGAAGGTGTAGGAGGAGCCATTGTAATTAAATCCGTCCTCTATATCCGCCCAACTCTGCGTTGCGCTCCCCTTGGCCTGGACTATGCGTATGCCGTCTGTGGCGCAGTCGGTGACTTCTTTGACTGAGATGTTATCAAAATATATCGTTCCACCAGATTCGGCTTCTGCGTACGATGCGATCCTAAGATCAACTCCTGCATCCCATACCACAATGTAAATGCTATGAGATACCCATTCATCAGTTGCCGGGTCAGGAGCAGAGGTTGGGATAGCAGCACCACCCGCTCTAAAATAAACCTTATAATCTGACTCTGTTCCAGCTTTAACGAAATAAGTGATTTTGTATAATTTACCCACTTCCAATGTAAGTGCTTTCCTGAAATAAGCTGGATAACCACTGCCAGTCGTTAACTCTAAACAATATCCTGTTTCCCCTCCTGCTACACTTGCTATTGAGCCATTTATGACTACCCATCCTGTCGTATTGTCTTGGTCATCATCAGGATCGGTACAGCATGAAGTAGGCGCTAATTGGCTCCCCAGCGTCTCCCCGCCGCCTGCAACGTCCATGTAGCCCTTGGCGATCTTGCCTGCTGAGTCGTGGACTTCGATGAAATAGGCATTGTCGGCATCGGCATAAGGAGAAAGGTCAACTCCTTCGACGCGGAAGAATGCTTGGTTATCAGCAAGACTTAGGCCATGATATACTGGCCCCCAGGAAGCACCAGTTTCATCTTCCTGCTCTTCATAAGCAAAAACATTGCCGGAAGACAATCCAGTAAAAGTAGGAGATGCAGAAGTCCTAATATCTTGTATCGTATCAAGCGTAGTTGTCGTTATTGCAATACTATTCCCCACACCCAACCACTTCGATACGGTTTCAGAATCATCCCAGAAGAGGATTTTATCCGCTCCAGGGTCAGTGAGAGATTCTAATCCAAGGTGTGATAGTGATACAGCATCTGCGCTTACTGTAATTCCAGTACCAGCACCGACTGCGAAGGTCCTATTTGCAGAGATATCTCCGCCACCAGTTAGGCCATCCCCAGCGGTTAGGGTTACACTAGTATGATCTATGTGCTCGTTGGCAACGAAGTCACTGAAACCATCATGCTCTGCACCACCGGATACGGCATAATACGATCCGTGCTGACCATCCAGTAAATCAGCATTGAGATTTGTGACTACTGTTGTAGAGGTAATCGTCATTGGAGCAGTACCAATGGCTTGAGACAAGGTAAGGGCGACGAAAGTAGGACTTGCTCCCGTATGAATATCTTGAGGTGCCGAGAGTGTAATCGTGCCATCACCATCGTTGGCCACGGTTATGCGATTAGAGGTACCAGCAACCCAGGAGGCGAGATCAGCAACAGACTCCAATGCACTTCCTGCACCTGTCGCCACAAGCCTAGAGGCTGTAAGCCCGGACAACGTGAGTCCCGTAAATGTTGGAGAGGATCCGGTAGCTATGTCTTGTTCCAAGGATATGGTAGCTGTGCCGTCTCCATCGTCCCCAACGCTTACTTGATTAGCCGTGCCTGCAAGCCACGTTGTCAAGTCGGCAACCGACTCCAACCCCTTGCTGGCATCCGCTGCCACGAGCCGCGACGCCGTGAGCCCAGAAATGGCTGTGATGTTGCCGGTAACTGAGATGCCTGTGTTGGCGACAGTAAGGTAGGCTGTACCGCCTATCTCCAGGGTAAGAGAACCTGATGCGCGGTTAACACTCCCAGCAGTCAGTTCTCCAGTACCAAGAGACAGCGCTGAGAAGGAGGGAGAATTGGTCGTGGCCACGCCCTGATCCATGGCGCCCACATATCCCCACTGTGTATTGGTGATCGTCACTGCATTTATATTCTGTAGCTGGGATAATTCCGAGGAGGTAAGAATATCGTCAAGCGTCTCGAGGGCTGCCTGTACGGTAGTATCCGCAGCAGAGAGGAAATTGTTGAAGTTGGTGACATCCACATTGATACTACCTGCGATGCTGGCCCCCTGTTCTTCCATGGAGGCCACAAAGTCTTCGCGGTAGTAAGTTACTTCATCATTGGAGGAGAGTTCATACCAGTACCACACATAGAACGTGACTTCATTTCTTGGGGCGTAGTCAAGCGTCACCAATCCCGAGGCGTCAATAGAGGACACAGCTACTCTATTGCGCGTGATCAGGTTGGTTGAGTCGTATGTAGGTTGCTTATCCGTACCCGTTATGTGGGCAGGATAAGCCGTGGCTATCTGATCGGCGGACCATGAACCTTTATTGAACGTACAATTTCCAACCGAGGAGGTTAGCTGGAAAGTCTTATCCGATCCATCACCCGTGAAGGTCTGGCGCAATATGATGTATACGGTTCGCGGCGCACCACCAAATATTGATACACTAGGCATTAATCTCTCCTGTGAGGATTGCCATTCTATGTAGTATATATACTACATAGAACCGCATTATTGTCTTTTGTACTTCTTGCCCACAAGTATGGCATACTTGTCCTTGCGAAAAAGGCGATACCACTTTCGTTTCTGAAGCTCCTTTAAGCGCTTCACGGCCTCATCCTTATTATAGAACCGCCACGCCTGCGTGATAGCCGTGCAGAACAGTGCCTCATCATTAAGGATGCCGGCGTAGTACATTCCGTCCTTGCGCCGGCGAATAAAGAAGAATGTCTTTGTTCGAGGTAGTCTAGGCATGATATCACCTCTAATAAAGTGTGAAGATCTTTCTCATAAGATTCCAGAGTTGTCGATTAGTCAAAGCCTCATAGATCAGGTTCTCGTGCATAACGACCTGCTCTTCGTTCCAGTCGGGCTCTATGTGATGCAGTAGCTCATGTATGAACACTTTCGGCAGGCTGCCATATCGGCGCCTGGATGGATTGATTTTGATTATAAATGCGATGGGCTTTCCATTCTCTGGATCAAAATGCACTTGGTGCATTCCAGAGATGTTGCCCTTCACGCCATACTTTACCCATGTGATGTCGCCGTCCGGATCCACGAGATCTTTCTCAAACTGCATCAACAATTTGTCACGATGATGTTCCAGCGCGTAGTAAAACCTTCGCAGATATAAAGAGGCTTCACTGTAGCACATCTTCTTGCTGCGAAAAGTGTTCATGATATCTCCTATGCTGGAGTATCAAATGCAATACTGTCCGGATTGCCCACAACCTTTAAGTAATTGGTCGCTGCGGCAAAGGCGAATATACACTCTCCAACTGCGTCCAGAGTAGCCCGTGGGTTTGTGCCGTCCCACGTCCAGCCAGAAGAAAGCTGCACTGTTACAGCATTATCCACGTTAGACGCATAGATGATGTATAGCTTCCCCACGGTTGGGGTCCAATTGGTGATCGCCACGGTGTTGTCATCGCCATCCAGGATCACAAACTCTGAGGGGAAGTCCGCGTCAGAGAGGTTAGTGTCGCTTGTGTAGGTCGTGGCGACTTCAGTTTCTGTCTCGGCGTCAATGCCGAATCTTGACGTTCCAGTCATGTCTCCCTCCTAAGTTGTAGTCCAAACGCCATTCGCGCCGATGATCTGCCAATGCGTGGCTGATACCAATCTAATGGCAATACTGGCGATAGTATTATCGTCACTGTAGATAGTACCTCCCGCGTTGGAGTCATCTATCGTGTCGCTGTCAGCCGCGTCAATGGTGAGCTTGCCCGTGTTGATGTTGATGAACGTGAATTCCGTGCCTATATCCGCCGCCGCCACAGAGGGCAGTGTGAACGTCTTGTTAGACGAGGAATTCATAATCAACGTCTTGCCGGACTGATCCAATGTGACAGTGTGGTTGTCGGTGTACGTCACATCACCCCACTGCACACGCGGATCTTTTATGTAGGGTCCCACCACGACCTCTACTCCATTAATGATAAGCATGCTGTGTCCTCCAATTGTCAATCTATTGTCAACGTCGCGTTGTTCACGATTGTCAACTTGTGATTGTCGAGTATAGATTATAGATTATTTACTTACTTACAGTAAGTAAATACAAAGCAAATCGAACCAGGGCGAATCGAACTATGCCTGCATCCTGGCTGCCCAGACTTCCAAGCCCCACGTTTTCGTGTTCGTATTGGCCCACGTGAATTTCACGATGTCCTCTGCTGCCATGGGAATAGCCGGCTCGTAGATCTGGATGATGTCCTGCACGTTGAGCATGCTGTCATCGTAGATTTTGACGTCAAACTGCGATCCCTTGTCGGCATCAACCAGGCACTCAAGATCTTCATCCGTAGAGGATGCGGCATCCAGGTGAAGTTTGAATCCCAAGAACAACCAATCGGTGTCATACTTCACGCCGGGAAACCATAGATCTGAACTGGCGACTGTTTCATCCGCGCTCGGATATCCGTCACCGGTCACGTCGATGTTGATGACGTTGGTGTCCACAGAATGGATCCTGCGCATGCCGTCAAAGTTCGTTGTGCCTTGGATGTAGATCAGGCTGCCGGCAAGCAAACCGTGACCGGTAATGTCGAGTTCTGCCAGGACCAGATCCACACCGCCTGCCTGATCAGTCTTACTCCCGTCATTCAGCGTGCCGTTCATAGCAGCAGCACCCTTGAAGAAAAATTTGTCCCAAAGTCTATTACCGTAGTACATCTTACTCCTCCTCTTCAAACCTGAAATAGGTTGATGGTATCTCCCCGCTTTCCGGGGGTTGCTCTCTTATTGGTCCGTAGGTCGTAGCGGGAATTACCGAGTCGGCAATCATCTTCGACAACACGTACCATTTTTCCTGTTTGGATCTCGCGGCCATGTATTCCTCGTAGTACATCCATCCGTATCTACGAGACAGGGCCACAAGCATATTGCGATCCACGGCATCCGGCTTGAGGGCCATAGCCACGAAATGCTTCTGCTCCAGCGGTTCTTCATTGACGAGTTTGGCCACGCCCTCCTTGGCATCAAGCAGCGTGCGGGCGTTCTCGCGTTGGATCTCTTTCTTGCCGCGCCGGATCTCCTCACGTTTGCCATAATCACTGACCTTGAGAAACCGGCCGATGATATTACTAGCGCCGGGCTCGTCTGGCAGCTTGATCATCCAGTCGGCAACCTTGCTATTGATCGGGAAGCCCAGGACAGTCTCGAGCTCCTCAGCTACCTTCTCTACCTCATCATAGCGAAAGCGATAGACAATCGACGCGCCCATCTTGTTGAGAAGGTACATACCGAATTGCTTATGCGACCTGGCATCTCGCGCCAGGAACACTTGCTCGTCAACAGCGTGGCGGCCGTAAAAATTATCATAGGGATTATTCCCCCCAGCGTATTCCACAATAGCAGCAACCACATCAATAGCAGGGTTCCACGTAGGAGCCTGACCGGCCATGTAGTCGCCGAGTTTGAGCGCCGCATCCGCGAAGCCGAAGTCCTTGCCCCGGAGAAGCAGCGAGAATACGCCGCCCAGGAAGCGTGAAGTCTCATCAGTAGGAATACGGAGATACACAGACTTCCCAGATTTAGTAAGTCCCAGAGGGATACAGATATAGTTGAGAAAATCATAAGTAGACACGCCTCGCATCACACGACTAAGTTTTGATTCTTCATCGTCCCCATCCAAGAAACCCCAGAGTATAGCGGCCATAAGCAGCTTAGGCACGAATATGAAGGCCATCTTCTTCATCCACCACGCCTTAGGATCCTCCTTCATCGCCACAACATCGCCGCGATAGCCTTCCTTCATGGCATTGGAGAAAAGCAGCAGATTGTTGTAAATGGAGTGTGCGCGGCCGGAGCGTAAAAAATCTGGAGATCCACCCCGCGTCCGTACGATATGAGCAATGGCGTCCTGTGGCATATCCGGGAATTTATCCTTCATATACGTGTAAGACGCGACTTTGGTTGTACGCTCCAAGGCCCTTCCCACGCCGGCGAAGTAATATTCCCCGACCTTAGCGATATTGCTGACGTAATTGAACAGGTGCCCAAATGGTCTCAGGATCTTGGTATCGTAAGCCTTCCCAGGCATCATATGGTGCATCTTTAACAGGCGCTCAATCTGCTTATCTTCGGGTAACAGTCCACGCACGTCTGCGATAGAGATCAACATGTTGCCGTCTTGCATCTCCTTGATGACATCATCCGGTATGCCGAAGACGCTGCGAAATGCCGGTTTGATACCCTTCAGGTAGTTCTTCGTGAAGGATAAGACGCCAGCTTTAGGCAACGACATATAGGCGCGCTGCAAGTCTCGGAAGAATGCATTGAATACCCAGAACCCATAGTTGATCTCTGTAAACACCATCCTGAACGGCTTGGCCAGCACACTTAGCCCCTTAGCAATTGCTGAGGAGTGATAGGGATTCTGTGTGAACATGTCGGCCAGCTCACGATTGATGTAATAGCCACAAGCCTTGCCTTTATCCAAGTAGACCAATAGGCCTTGATCCTTGCGCGTTGGTTCCTGGATAGCTTGGAAGCGGCCATTCCACTTCTTTTTGGCGGGTTCTATTTTGACATCCGGTAATGCTTCCTGATGCTCCAAGTAAAACTTCACGATAGACTTGATCGCAATGTTCCTGTTTACAGAATGAATAAACGATATATCCTTCAAGATCGTGGCTGTAGCCGGGTTGAATATCTTCTTGAACGTACCGATCTGCTGGAAGACGCGCATGCCGGCAGCCGTACCATAGCGATCCATGAAGTAGTCCTTCGCACTAAAAGATACGTACTGCTCACGCTCCCGGAACAGTTTGACAAGCTCCGTGTCATACACCTGGGCAGCCTCTGCCTTGTCGAGAAAGTACTGTTTGTGTATGGCCCGGAAGTTATCCAGTGCCTCTCGCAATTTGCCCCATTGATATTCTGTGAGCTCTTCGTCTTTCATGGCATTGATTTTCTCGAGAGCAGTCTCTGCGTCCCACCCCTCGGGATTGGCCATGGCATAGCGTTCAAACACGATGCGCTCGAGAAATGCCAACAGACCAAACTCACGATCCCATTCCAAGTTGGCTTCTTTCAGAGGCTTGAGGACATTATTCATAACCATGGTCAGCATGCCCTCGATCTCAGAGCCGGAATAAACCATGTTTTCGACTTTGTAGCGCGGGTTGTCCTCGGGCGAGATTTGTCCTTCTCCTACGCGCTTGATGTCTTTCAATAAGTAGTGGTAGGCGTCAAAGGTATCGCGCTTCAGGTTATCCCAGAAATTACTGCGGTCCCAGTCCTTCTTCATCAGCTCATAGTATTTGTCATTGCCGTCATCAAACATCCGATAAATGGACATGGTCCGCTCACGATCAATCTCCCCGCTGCGGATGAGGTATTGAATCTCGTTGTACTCATCCCGGAATTCGGGCTTGGTATCCAACCAGGAGAAGAAGGCCTCGTAGAATTTGGGGGCCATACGCCGGAGCATTTGAGGACTATTCAGCAGCACAGAAAGCGCATCAGCGTAAAGTTCATTTGAGCTGTAACGATAGGCCGTGTACTTGGGATCTGCGGCCGCATCAAAGGGCTTCCACAGATGCGTGAGCCGGATAAGCTCCTCGCGGATTTCCGTAGCAACCCACAATTGCCGGCGCCGTATCTCCTCTTCGACCAGCCTGGCGTACTTCTCCGCGATGGTCTTTTCGGGCAGCTCCTCCGGGACTTCGATCTTACGGCCGGTGGGTTCCTGAATCTTCTTAGCGAAACGCTGGACTTCACTGGGGACCCGGCCCTTCAGAGCCGCTTTGACCAGGAGCTTCTTGGCGGCTGTATTGAGCGTGGCGATATACGCGTAGAGCTTAGGGCTCAGCAGTTTAGCCTTCTCAATGGCGTTCCAGATCGCCAGAACGTCATCCGGCGTAATCGGGAGCTCCTTGGTAATCATTTCGTCGATCAGTTTGGTTCGGCCCTTCCCAGCCTCCAATAGACGCTTAGCTTCGAGCCTGAGCCGCCTCCTGTCCTCCTCAGTAAGCTCTCCGGGGGCACCGGGATGGTGAGGTAGGGTCCGCTTGAGATATCGCCTCAGCGTGGCGATACGGCCCAAAATATTGCCTCTGCCCATTTCCTTTGAGGGCAGCCAATCAATAAGGTGGCCGATTTCGTGGGCCAGGACCAGCTTTGCCTGCGCCGGATCCTTGAAAAGATCTGCCCGGATCTTCATCATCTCTGGGTGTCCCGGGATGAACATACCACGGGTAGTGGCCTTTCGGAATTTGAGCACAACCTGTGGTAGTTGGCCTTGCATTAATTTCTCGGCTAAACGCACTAGTTCTGGCAGGCGCAGCAAATTCAGATTGTCGCGCTTCCAGTCCGGATCATTCTCAGGGTCCGGCTGTTGGAATTCCTCGTCAAATTGGTCCCCGCGGTCCTTGAGGACTTTCTTATCATCGACTTTGAGCCGGTCCTCGGAATACGGGTCCTGGAGATCTACTGTTTCACCAGCGGGTGCCTCTTCGGAATATCTAATAGTAGTGCTGTACAGGAGTTCTCCTTCATCGGGACCGATTTTGATCCCGCTTTCTCTAGCCACTTCATTATAGAAGTCAGGTAATCGGGCTTCCCACTCGGCTCCCGCAATTTCTCCTTCGGCATAGATTTTCTCTCCTTTTGTCTTTCCATGGAATTTGAGTATATGTTTCTTGTAGTCAGCCTTGGCTGTGTCAAAGTCGGCCTCTACATCGCCCAGGAATTCGGCGTGCACTATGGAGTGCTCAAGCGTGCCTTCCTTGCCGGCGCTTTTGTAGAGTGTATCCAGCCGGTCCTTGAGAGCTTCTTCCTCCATGGCGTTGCTGGGCACGAAGTAATCAAAATGATAATTGGCGCCGTCATGCCGCAGCACGTAATCCGGCAGCTGGGCCTTTCGTAATGATCGGCCTATTTTTCCGAGATCCTTTTCCTTGAATTGAAATCGGACGCGTACCCCATTAGGCGCATACTCTGAATGCATCAAAATGACGTTGCGCTGTCCCCGCCGCACGCCTACCGTATCGCTCAAAGCTGCGCGTATGGCAGACAGATTACCCTTGACATCTGCCATCAGGCCATACTCCACATTGTTGGCGGTGGCAGCTCCTGCTTTGGCCAGCGTAGGATAATACTTGGAGATAGTGATAGGGTAATCCTTTATGGCGCCCTGGAGATACTGATGGAAATTAGACGCCAGCCGAGGAACAACAGCCTTCACCTCGTCGAGGTCAGTCGGCAATTCAATAGCCGTATTGACCATATCCGACACGCCAAGAGTAGCTTCAACAGGGTGCTCCTCCACGGGCACTTCATCGAACGTGTATATAACATCCGTGTGTTCTCCGATTTTGCCGCGGAACCCCTTGAAGTCGCCCGTCTCATAAATGACATTGGCCAGTGCGTTGGGATAGATCTGCTGCACTGTACGTTTGCCAGCTTTTACTTCCGGGTCTGTCTTGGCGCGCTCTAGTGCTACGATTCGGTAGTCAAGCTTGTCGTCTACCAGATCATAGATCTCATCCTGGTAGATGGTAGTAAGATGTGGCTCAGCATCCCAGAAAAAAGATTCCCGTCGCGTGGCCCCAGGATACCAGTGACCAAGCGGGATATACGGATTTTGCTCAGTATGAGCATCCATGTGTGCTTGAACCGAATTCCTGGACCAGGGCCTGGGTTGATCGCCTTCCTTTTTGTGCGTCAATTCCTCCAAGCGGCGTTCCTGACCATCATCGAGAGGCCTGCCAAATAAATCCATAGTTTCTGTGCGTTGTTGCAGAGCATTCAATTCTTTATTTTCAGCAGCCGTAAGTTTGGCCGGACGGTCCGCACCGCGAATCATATAATAGAGACCCTTACCAAAATGGACCATTTGCTGCGGCTCCGCGGTTAGCGCCGTGAACATGGCTCGACCTAGACTCTTTTTAGGAGCCGCTTGTATAGCCTCCTCGAAATGCGTGGCGGTCCCAGTATATCCAGCGCCTGTAGCGAACCACAAAGCTGCCTGGATCCCAGCGGGCGGGATGTCCATCTGCTTGGATACTTCCAAAACGTCATCCACTATCTGCCGGCGCAGTGCCTTAGATACGCGGAAGCCACCCCACATGATGTTGTAACCCCAGAGGCGAGGCATATGCCGATCAATAACTACATTCTCATCCTGGGCGCGCGGGTACAGCATGGAATAAACCATGGCACCGATCTTGTCGCCATAGAATTGTTGATAATCGGCCAGTTCTTTAAACTTTCCTTTATCTTGACCCTTCCACACAAAGTTGATTTTCTTGGCGTCATCCTTGCTTATACCAAGACCGTTACCGCCACGAACGACGCCCTTTTTCTCTAGCCGCTTGACAACAGCGCCAGTAATGGTCTGCGCACCTTGAGGCGATGCAGCCTTAGAGACTATGGCCTGGATCTTTTTAACGCGCTCGATCTCGTTCTTGGGGATCACGCCTTCCCAATGGCCCATGAACTGGTTCCAGTTTTCGTACCAGGGAGCCTCATGTTTGTACTGTTCTACCAATTCAGTAAGCTTCTGAATGCGGAGTTTCTTAGTCTTGGGCAGAATGGGCCGATCCATGACCAGATACTTAATACCGTCTACTGTCCGAAAGTGCTCAGTGACAGTCCGCATACCATAAAGCCGTTTGACCGTGCGCTTCCTGGCAGTATCAGATTTGCGGGCCGGACCATAGATAGTGCCAGTTGTCTTTCCAACAGATACTAAAAAGGGCTTGGCAAAAGGGCCACGACCAACGCCGACACCACTCTTCTCGAGAGCTTTGAGGTGTTCAGTAAGCCTCTCACCTTCGAGCGGCGCTTTTTCAGTAGGAACCAGTTTGGCTTTGGGCGCACGCTTCTTTTTGAAGAGGCCTATCTGCTCTTTCTTCTCTTCAAACAAGACGCGCTTGGCGCTGACACGCTCACCCATTTCCAAGCCGCGCGCCATTTCCTCACTCTTGGCAGTGATGCCGACCATCTGAGCTGTGCTGCGGGCGATATAACGCTCATCCGCCTGTATAGCATCATAGATGACGCGATCCTTCACAAGCTTTTCGAGTGTAGTACGGCCTTTCATACTCAGCGTGTTGGCTACCTGCGGGCTAATATACGCAACCACACGACTGGAGCCGAATGTCGCAGCCTGCTCACGCAGCACATCGGCGACTTCATTGGCATAGAAATCTTCCAGTGTCGTGTAAGGCGTCACTTGTAAGGCGCGCACAGTTCCTTGAGAAGTAGTATAGAAAAAGGCCACGGTATTAGGCGGCTCGAATAGGCTCAGCCCCAAAGCGACTACTTGCTTCCGCGCCTCTTTGCCAGCTATCTTTTCACCAAGCAACGGGTGCGGGCGCGAGGGTTTTAGAAGCTTGTCTTCCCATCCGCGCTGTTCCGCCTCAGGTAATCGGAATGTGCGAATACGCAGGCTTCCAGGTTCGGTAGGACTCTTCTCGATAGTAGAGTACGTGCCAGAATTAATGATGACATGACCTTTGAACTCTTTCACGAAACGGAATGCGCGCGAAGTAGCTACAATATCTTCGTCAGATGGTTTAGTAACGCCGCTTGGATGATTATGTAAGAGGTATACTGAATCTGCACCAGTCTTTTTGATTATCTCTTTCGCGCGGATTCCAAAAGAAGGCCAATCCTCATCAATAAAAGCTTCGGTGATCCCGGCCTTACGAGCAGAAACTGCCTCATGCGATACGACTTTACCAGCTTTCACGTAGATAACATGGGATACTTCGTACAAGGGGTTGCGTGCAATCTGGGCCATCTGGGCAATCCGCAATGTACTCCCGGCCTCTTTGCCCTTGAACGTGTAGACCGGCTCGGTCCATTCTTCATTGATGCCGACACCTAGAGTTTTGAATTGCTCCTTGACATAATCAGTCACGCTCTTGGGCTTCAGCTTGGGAAGTTCTTCCTGCTGCTGCTTTTCCGTGATAGCGCGAATTTCTGCATTGGCAGTCTCAGCAACCGGTATGCGCGCGGGAATCTCTTTATCGAGCTGTGCCTTAGCGAAATCCAAAACGTCTCGGTAGAACTTCTCATGTATCTCCGGGTTGGTCAGGTACGAACGAACGACAAGGTTTTCATCTAGGTCGCGTTCGTCAGCCGACTCGATCTGACTAGCCAGCTCTGTACCTTCATACAACGCGAGGTTGTATACATTAACGTGGGAGATAATATCGTCGTTTTTCTTCAGGAAGTCTAGCGTGCGCCCGTAGGTCTGCGGCGTTTCGGACCAGAACTTGCCACTCTTCTCCTTGCCCGCAAGCCCAACAAGGACATTGGGTACGAATCCCATTCCGAGATCACGTATCTTTTGGACAGCAGCGTCCAACTGCTTCGTTCGATGTGGCTTATTAATACGAGCGAGTATGTCATCGTTGTAGCTCTCCATTCCCAGCTCTACAAAGCGGACACCGACTTGCTTCAGGAAGTCCGGATCCAGTTTCAGGAAGGCGGGGGCTGTCGTTTGGATAATGAATCCCTGGAAGTCAGGATTAAATTTCCGGATCCGGTCTGCAATAGATGCAAGATAATTTGCGTTAGGTGCCTGGCCGAAGGTCTTGTCGTCCAGATAGACAAGTTTGAACTTCATGCCCTTGAACTGCTCAACCTGTTCGTCAATACTGGCCTGCGGCATAGCCTCGACTTTCTTAGGCACCACACAGAACGCGCACTTGTGAGCGCAACCTGTAGACATGCAGAGTCTAGGAATAGTACGTGTGCCCTGGAAATGGCGCTGGTCATACCCGAACTTGTACTCATAGCCAAGAGCCTTAGCAGCCGACTCGAGAGACTCGTGGAATTCGATGTTCGACACGCCCTTGAAGTACGCCGGGTCCACATAGCCGCCAACGATAACGCGGCCTTTAAAGTTCTGAGCGATGCGCTTGATGACTTCCTTGTTGACATCCATGGCACTAAATAGGATGGTGTCAAAGCCGCGCGCATTCATTTGTTCCGCAGCGGTTTCGGGGTTACGCACTACCACAGCGGCGGCATCATCAAAGGTGTTAGCGGCGACGACTAACCATTCAGGAACTTCCCAGAAATCAACCGGGCGCCAATAACCACCGCGCTTAGCGTAAAGCTTGTTGAAATAGTCTTCGGCCACATAGGTCTCACCTTCACGCCTAGTGGCTATGGTGGCTATCTGAACAAGCGCTGTTTTGGTACGTCCTTTCTTAGGATCAATGAATAAGTTGGTATTCTGCGCTGATCCTTGAAGCGCTTCGTTGTAATCACGACCAATAGAATATTCAGGACCTTCTTTTGGAAGAAGGCTCTCGGCACCTTCCCGCAGAAGAGTCTCTTCAATAGTTGCTGCGTTCTCGTCGAAGATGACATAGTTGTAAGCCTTTTCTCCCGGCTTACCTTTTTTGCGCCGCGTAAGAGTCTCAGTAGGATAGCGAATACCATCTACGCCAGCGCGGAGCAGGAACATAGATACCTCTTGACGCGGGTTTGCCACCGCGGGTATCTCTTCCCAGCGCATTCCTTTATCCTTAACAAGAGAATCCCTGTATGTATCCGTCAGCCATTCATAAAGGAATCGCCCAGTAGGAGACATGTCCGGCGTAAGCACGCGCGCCACTTCTTTGGCAAAGGAGCCGCCTTCCTTCTTTGCCTGCTTGCGAACCTTTTCCAGGGTATCCTGGAACACAGGTTCATACCAATCAAGATACTCGTAATCTTCAGGCTTCTTGCCTTTGTGCAGCGTGACTTTGTAGACACGCCCTCCACCTTCAAGCACAACATTTCCACCGGTTTCCTGTATTTGTTGGTAAACTTTCTTAATGCGTTCGAGTTGCGCCTGCATGTATTGTATGTTCGCATTATCTAGTGGTGTACCGGCCGCGAGACGTGTCTCTATAGTATCTTCCCATACAGCGATCTCTTCTTCAAAGTCAGCGCGCAAATCATGCGGAACTTCTTTCGTCTCGGATTTTGCCAGCTCTTCTAACCAGAAAGATACCCGTTCAGGATAGGATCCATCAACGTCATCCTGATCAAGCGTAAGATTCCCTACTTTGTACTGTCCAGGATAACGCCCTTGTTCCGCATAATGTCGTGCAATTTCTTGAACATCTGTGAAGTACAAACCCCAGCCAAAAGCCTGTGCGCCTTCTCCTGTACCTATGGCTTGAGTCTTGAATGTCTCAAACTCACGCGGACTGCCGTGCCAGACAGTATGCTCACGCAATGTCTTGTCTAGCCGCTCAGGCTCTTCAGCAGCATCAATGGCCTCCTTGAGGATTAAGGACTGGCGAATCTCTTCCATGGCCGCTTGGGTTTGCCCAGCCTCTTGCAATATCTTGGCGCGTTCCAGACGGTCTTCTCTATCAAGCCGGACCTGCTCTATCTCTTCAGGGGCCGCGGTAACACCCCAAGCAGCAGCTTCAGCCTTAGTAGCAAACGGGGCTCTGGGCGCACCTTCGTATTCTTCGTATTCAACTTCCGGCTCACCTTCAGGAGGGGCTTCTTCAAGCTCTTCTGCCGGAGGTACAAGCTTTGCACCCATCTCCTCAGGCACTGCTTCTTCAGGCTTGCCGGCAGGGGGCGCACCAGCTTCTTTTTTAGCAACTTCCCGTTCAACACCCATACGCTTGGCGGCCACACGTTCAGTTACAAGTTCGCCCATACCAAACATGGGACCGAGAATAGCGCCTATACTGGCAGCAGTACCGACCTCTTTCCAATTGACAGGACGGCCTTCGGCGACGGCGGAGATGATTTCCTGACCACCTTCCTGACTACCTTCCATCAAACTGCTGACTATGGCCTTGCGTGTAAAACGTCCAGTCTCGCCGAAGATGCCAAGCCTATTTGTGAAACCTATGAGAGCAGTATTAAGTAAGAAGGAAAGACGCGCACCCTTCTCAGCTTTCTCTTTACTCTTTGTAGCCTCAAGAATCTGCCGATATGAATGGCCAGCCTCAGTCATGGACTCGAGAACGGTACTGGTAGAAAGGCCTAACCACCTGGCCATGGTGGCCGCTGCTTTACTTCCTTGACCTAAGCGCATAGTGGCCGACATGACTCCAAAGCCGGGAATAAAGAACGTGGCCATACTGCCTGCGCCCATGGCAAGCTGGTCAATGTAGTTGGGATCTTCGGGAGCGAGATTCTTTTGCAATTCTCCACCAAGATCGGCGATTTCCTTGGCGATCTCACTGTTGAGCAGCCATTCCATACTGCCGACGAAACCTTCACCTACGCCAAGCGCACCACTGATAATGTCATCACCAAGACGTTCAATGTAGCGAAGGCGCCGGTCTACTGGTTCGAGCTCCATGAGATCCATAACTGCCTGAGCACGATCTTCAGGTGTAAGCTGCGACGCTTTCTCACGCATCTCGCGGACCTGCTGCGCCACCCAGCCTTTTGGTTTCGCTTCGATAGGGGCTTGCGCGATTTGTGGTCCTTCTTGCTGCCGACGCGCCATTTCGGTTACATAGTCTATGGCACCCTTGACATCCTCATGTGTGATAACGCGCTTGGCAGGACCCTCAAATATGCCGGTACTTAGCGCTTCTGCTTGAGCAGGAGAAGGCTCACCAGTGATGGTGTCGTGCCCACCGACATAACGATCAGGGTGTCCGCTGAGTTTAAATTCCGAAGGCCAATGATACGTTCCCTTTTCATCGGGCACGGGAAAAGCGTCAGCGCGGAATGCGCCTCGGTAATCATAGAAATGCTGAGGGTCATCGGGATCAGCGTTTATGCCAGTCTCTTCAGCCCAAGAGCCATACCAATCCTTGAATTCTTCTTCCTCTTCCTGGGTCCAGTCTTGTGGGCGCAATGGTCCACGATCTGTGTCGCCGGCAAATTCTCGCATGGGCTCTAGCGGTTCAGCCCCAGAGAAGGCTTCAGCAATTCGATCTCTAAAAGACGGATCAGGATAGTATTCTCTCTGGATGAATGCGTTGATATCATCAATGGGCATGTCATCCGGAAAGTCTATACTCAAATTTTTATCTGGGAGATCAACCGTGATCGGCATTATTGCTCCTTAACTACAACACCTTTTCCTGGAATATATGTTCCGTGCCGCTTGGTAGTCGTTTCGCCGGCGCCTTCTTTGCCACCTTTTTCTTCATAGGTACCGCCACGCTCTTTTGCAAAATTCTTGAAATATTCGTCCATGCGTATGCCGATGGCCTGTAGCAGCGCCTTGGCACGATCCTCCATACCTGGCATTACGCTTTGGGTCAACACGCCCTGAAGCGCCTCGCGTGCAGGATCATCTTCCTTCATACCCTTCATCGCCATGGTAAGAGCCCACACCATCATGGGGTCTTGCTTCGGCGCGATTTGTTTATAGACGGTGAACATCTGCCGCAGATCAGCCGGCAAACCCTCGTCTTCCTGGATGGAGGTAGCTATCTGCCCGGTATCTACCCATTTCCCATTACGGTACTCTTGCCAATGAAGAAGGCCGTCAGCACCTCTGGCCTTACGCTGTTCCGGCGCTTTCTCAGCTTTTTCTTGCTCGGCGCGGCGTTGAGCAAGAATAGAATTCTGGGTCTTATGATAATAATCAAAGCGATTCATAGCCATGTTGTACTGATCAATAGCAGTCTGCCGCTTACTCTTGGCAGTATCGTACACATGCGCACGAAACTGTTTCTTTAACTCATTCCAAGCCTCACGCTGTTCCTTGTTAAGTTTGCCCCGATCAGCCCAGGCAACCTTACCACCAAAAGCCCGCTCAAACAATTGTGGAAGCAGTTTGGTAGAAGCGTTCATCTCGGCCACAGGATCCATGGCAAAAGGATTTCCACCAATAGCTTTGAAGACACTCTCCTCGAACTTATCCCGATCAAATATAGTCGGCATGTCCTCAGCGCCCTGCATGCGAGGATCCTTTCGCACTTCTTTGAGTGTGTTTTGGGCGCGCTCCCACTCTTCTTGCTTGATAACACGCTCGTCCACCATACCGGGAAATGTACGCTTGACAGCTTCATAATCCCAGGTGCCTTGCGGGCGGGCGCCAAGCTCGGGAGTTTCTTCCCAGCCACGCGCAAACTCCATTCCAATACTGGGAGCGCCTACGTCTTCAGTACCACGAATCTTGCGCTTTTCCTCAGTAGTCAATTCTCTCGGCTTATCGAAGTCTGAAAGATAGGTCCATCCCGCGCCTTTTCCTGGAATGTTCGTAAATCTCCTTGAAGGAGGCGTGTCATCAGGGCGAAGATTACCTGCGGACGAAGCGCTACGCAATGTCCTTTTGGGCGCTTTCTTTACTTGAGAAGGGTCTTGGGGTGTTGGCATTTTCTACTCCTATACCTCGGTTCTTCGGCCGCCTACTGCAACTCCAGATATAGCCGACGCCGATTCAAGTCCTGCTAAATATGTATCAAGGTCTTCCTGTGTATAAAACTTCTCGGTACTTTGGACCTGTGTAAGATCTTGTTGATAATTGGTCATGGCTGCCTTCCACGTATCCAATGCAGACTGATACTTGCGGGCGTACTCTGCACCGTACTCCTGGGTGGCAGCCGCCTCAGCAGCCGACATGGCGCGAGACAGAGCTTCACCATAGCCGGCCAATGCACCACGTTGGATCTCCTTAGCCACGGCAGGATTCTCATAGAAGGCCTTGGTAAGAGCGGATCGCAATTCTCTGGATAATGCCCGGCGATAAGGAGCAACCTTCCGCTGTGCCCGCTTGGAGATCTGTGATTCATCATATGTGGGCGCGGTAAACGTGGGGGCTTTTCCCCCACCAACGGTTTTCTGGGTAGTTACTTGGGCGATAGGGGACGCTGCACCACCACCACCACCAGTTCCGCCTAACGGAGATCCAATAAACTTTATGCCGCCACGTTCATGTGTGGAGACAGGTGCTCCAGTAGAAGACAAATCTGGTACGTCAAATCCACTAAAGGCATCACCTATCGTAGATGTACCATAGCCAGGTACTGTAGCGAGTGCTGGTGTATAATATATGGGTGTTTGCCCACCACCGAATTCATCCTCTGACAATGGGATGTCATATTGTGACGCTTTGGAAGCCTGTCTAATTGTAGGCATTACTTTTTCCTCCTACTGCGTTTTTTGCGATCTTTATTTTGCTGTGCTCTCAGGTGCTTCTTTTCCTCACGGGTCAATTCTACAAGGCCTTCTCGAAATTTCTGTGCCTGATCTGCTGAAAATGTGTGACCGCGTTGTCGTTGTTCAAGACGCTGTACGCGACCTAAAAGGGTGGCCACATCCGCCATTGTTGCACCAAGGCGCTCAACGTGTAAAAATAGTTGAACCGCTGTTTCAACCTCCCGACGCCGGAAGGCTTCAAGATTCTTGACAGTAAGCTTGCCGGCCTTCGGGATAAAAGGACGCAGCGCCTGGTCAATGAATTTCTTGCGAAAAGCTTGAATTATCGAAGAACTTCCCACGGCCATTGCTCCCGTTCACATTTTATGCACCGGCGTCTTCCATACTTGGGTTGCGCTAATACACGCTTGCGTTCTAGGCGATAAGTATCAATAAGCTCTTCCGGGGTTAAATCTCCATTCTTCAGAGCGCGTATTGTGGGTTGTAAGGCTTTCATCACATCGTAGGGCAGATTTTCATAAGGGGGTCTACTACCCACAGTAAACAAGTTTATGTGATTTTTTCGTTTTGCATTGCGAATGTAGTCTATGTTCTCACGAAGATCCTCAAAGGTGAAATCGTTGTAAACAAGCCATACGTAGATGTTTAGTGCCACCTCTAAGTCCCTCATGGAAAACGGCATTGTTACATGCTCTAAAGAATGTAAAAATTCTCTTTTTTCGGGCTTCATCTAACACTCCCATGTTTTATAATATATTTCACCATTCCACCAACAAGCGCTATCGCATAATGAATCATCACAAATTGATACAGGTGAAATACACTGCTCGGATCCAAGCGCCACTGCTAAACCACCATCATTACACCAAGTACCGCCACTACTCCCGCAATCCGGAGAATTATCGTATGGAAGACAACAATCCGCACAGGCGCTTCCCCCCGTCTTGCTTATCTTTTGATACTGGTATACATCATCTACAATATGCTCACAAATGTAATACCATGGCGCGCCTTGATTCGGGCATGACGGATCAGGTACTCCTTGCATAGTAGCGTGGCAGCCATTTGTCTGTGAGCTCCACTGGCCACCCGTGCTACGAATCTTCCCAGTAACAACCGTGCCACAATCATCTGTTACAGTAAATGTGCAATATGCATCGTAGTCTGTTCCGCATGTTCCGCTTGCCGATGTGAGCGTGTCTTGTGGATTACCTGTCGTACCAGCCGTGAAGGAATATCCTGTGCTGCTTGTGGCGAAGGTGTATGGACCGCAACCACCCGTTACGTGTACTGTAATACTGCCCCCGGGAGCTATTGTATCTGCCGTGTTATCATCATCAAAAGCAAAGCTATAGCCCGCTTCGTCACAACATTTAGTAGCATCTCGACAAAAGATCTTGAGCGTGGTGTCACATTCACTCTCTTCAAGATCCTTGAGCGTGACTTTGATAATGTCCATTGCATTATCCGGCCAAACAGACCAACCACCATCGGGAGGATGAATTTTCAAAGGACGAACGGCGAATTTGTCAACCTCCCAATCATCATGTGGAGCACAGGGTCCGCCACTAGGGCAGTATTGAACACCCCATTCAAGCATCTCCACCGCATTGAAGTAGCCTATACCCTGTGGATAACGGAACACATTCGGGTGGCATTCGACGTCATCATCGCAGTAGAGCGGCGCGAAGCACGTCACGATACAGGGGGCGCCCCCTAAACTGGTCACATCATAATACTCAGCAGGGCGCGGTTCAAAGAACTCCGGACCAGTCGGGAAGAAGTGCTCGGCCGTGGGATAGTCCCAATCACTAAGATAGGGCTTAACAAGTTCGGACATCTTCTGGAGCTTGGCTTGAAGAGCCTGGAACCACGTTGGCTTTTGACTACGCTCTACGTAGCTCAGCCTGGTCTTCTTACTCCGATTGTCCATGTACGGCCTTATGCCGTAATCCCTGTCTACTTTGGGCATCCTCTATTGCTCTCTGCAAAGTGTTTGGCTGCGTTTTGATTACTATCATTTGATCCGGCTGACGATCAGGATCCAAGTTGCGCCGGATGACATTTCTCAAATGGGGCTTGGTTAAGTCGCCTCTTAACGGTTTGCTACGCGAAGCGGAGCTGTTTAGCGATTTTCCCATACACGCACCTCCATACCGAGGACTTCTAAGTACATGGTGCCTGAAGTAGTAGCATCCTGGAATTTGAGAGATATAAGGGGATCCTTCACGTTTAGACTAAGCAGGTGCCGACGTACGAGTTGGTTTGTGATCTCTGCGTCTGTGGCCAATGTGATAGAATCCTTTTGGATACCATTCTCATAAGTAGTGAGTGTGAATTCACCGCTTGCCTGTGTGCGCGCCTGGATCATGAGCCACAAGAGATCGAGCCAATGTCCGCCGCCTGTGAGCTCTACCTGGAGATAAGAAGTGATGTCTGTTGAGACATCTACCGTGCCGTAGTTGAGTTGATAGACGTAACCATCAGCCGTACCACCGCCTACTTGTACCACAGGGACATTACCACTGGCGGCATCGACGTTTTCCATGAAGGCTAGTGCCTGGGCTGGAGAATCGAAGTACCAACACTTATCAATCAAGTCATATAACAGAAAGACATTGGGTACAGTAGCACTGGATCCGGACACTATACCTATGCGAATCATTCTATAAAGGGGATCGTACTTGAGCCAGTGTTGATCCTCATAACCACGCCGAATACATTCGCTCTCCCGCGGGTCGAAATAGTTCTGAATATCGTCCGAAACAATAGCGATAGAAGCGCCGTCCGTCATGCAGACTCCATACCTCGACAAGAAAAAGGCTAAGGTCTTCACTGTCTCGTCCGTCGCTGTGGCCACATACACGTTCTCCACAATGTCCGCCGACTTCGCATTGAAGGTCCCCAACTTCGTCGATAAGACTAACTTCCCAAACGTCGCCGGATTGTAGCCTTGAATAATCGTTATACATCCGCCTTCCGTTCCTTTCTCTTCTTGCCATACCATCAAGTCGTTATAGAACTTCCGCATAGCCGTGACCTTATGCGGCCGGCCGTCACCCACTTCTATGATTGCGAATTCATCCCCGTTGAGTACCTGCGGAGCATTAGGTGCCGTGATATAAACATACTCCTGGAACTTGTCAGCAAAGGTGTAGACAGCCCTCTCTTTCCACACGCAACTGCATTGGCCATAATATCCTAGATCATGGATGTCGAAATAAGGCATCACATCAATGGATACTTGCATATCGGCGGAAAGTTGTGTATCAAATGCGAGTTTATACCAGTAGGCGAAATAGGCGGTGGACTCGAACTGCTTGGGCATGACGGCCGCTTGTCTACCAAACCGCATCCACCCGGAATTGGAGAGGCCGCTCGTGCCATCATCCGTGGTGCCCACAGAGACCCAACTATCGCCATCCCAGTAGTAAACAACAGAATTCTCGAGAGCTGTTCCGGTAGCATTGGGGTATTGGCCCACATCCCAATAGATGCCTTCAATAGGATCCGTCGAGGCTATATAGATGTCTTTGCCAGATGCAAGCTCATCGAGATTGACAGCGTCGGATGAATATGTGTCAAATTGTGACGTCCCTTCAACCATGACTTCGATTGCGGCTCGAGGGACACCGTCCCATAAATTCTCAATTTCATCAAAGCTCGAATCAAACGTAACACTGGAAATCTCCACTTCAGAGTCTAATTGTGTGTCAACGACGAACATGTACCAATAGCCGACAGCCCCGTAGTTGAGCGTGGCTTGAATATCTGTTGGTTCAGTAAAGCTCAGCGTGCCGGACACTGCCATGGTTTTACTATCATCAGAGGTGCCATCACTTTCACCTGAGAGAGCAGACCAGGTATTATCGCTTTTCCAATAGTAACCTGCTATTGCAGAAGCGGTTCCATTTGCCTTAGACACTGTGAAGGTGAAGGACTTCGCTGGAATAGGCGTACATATGAGGATACAATCACCGTTGGCAGCAGTGTCAAGTGAATCAAGGACAGCAACAGTAGAAGATTGGCCATCAGTCACCTTTTTCGTGTAATCAAAGCCAAGCTCGAATACGTTATCGACGCCTGTGGGATTAGAACCATAATTCATCACGACGATGAATTTCTGCACATAGCTGCCGGTGCCCGCCCAAAGCTGATGCTGATCAGAGGCGTGGGAGTATACCAACATGTCGTTGAGGTTGCCCCAGGAGGCCGGCTTCATATTGGTGGAGGTCAGGCTGACTTTCTCAGAGCCGAATGCGCCGGTAGTGACAGTGGGGGGATTGTTCGTGGCAATGTGGATGTCGCCGTCCGACCACTGAATCATGAAATGGTTTTCAGACACGCGGGTCTTTTTGAACTGGTAGCCTGTGACTGCCTGGTTAGTGCTGTCAGCTTCGGAGTGTAGTCTGCGGCAGCCTTTCCGTTTCTCAAAGCCAGGATGGACAGGGCGCAGATTCTGGACCATAGAGAATTGGCCGGGCTGGAGTAAAGCCTTCTCTCGAACGGTGACAGCTCCCCCGCGGAGAGGCGCCCCGGTCACTTTGAATAATTCGCGCAGTGCCATGAGGGCCTCCTAATCCCAGATAGTATAATCTAATTCACCAATGTTGACAGGAATGCCGAACGTACCGCCATAATCAGAAAAGAGATCCATGCTGGGGATGTCTTCCGGCGTGCCTATGAATCCGGACAGCGCTTCGGCCATCTGGAGATTCCACATATCGATTTCACGCTTGGTGGGCTTCTCCTGGGAGGCTGGGTGCTCCTTGACAAGAATAGCGGCAAACGGGGCAATAAGGTTGTGGAATTCATCGGGCATATCGGGGACAGTGCCGTAATAATCATTTGCCTCTCCAGTCATGCCGGATATGGTAGCTGCGCGCGAGGAAGCGGTGTAATCAGAAATGGTGCCCGAAGATGCGTCGGTGTAGTTGTCAAGCGTCAGCCCATTATAGTAGTCGTCTATACGAATGGTATAGACAGCATCCTCAAGATTTATGGATCCAGAAGCGCCACCAGACGCTTTTCCACAAGTGAGGTCCCGAGGCTTTTTATAATACTTGAGACGATAGGTGGCGCCCTCAGTGGAGTCCATAACCACAAAGGTACGCCCTAATCGATAATAGACGTTATCAGAACCGTCCGCATTCTTGACGGGAGTTTGTTTAAAACTAGAAGGGAAGACTTTGTTGTAGTTTTCATCCTCGAATTGAATGACGCGTCCATAATCCCACGGAAGACTAAACACGCCACTCGAACCTGTAATAGTCGTGGATGTGGCAAAGATCTCCCGAGCGGAGGTTTTCATGATGATAGAGTAGATATGCTTTTGGGCGTCATTAATTTTCTTGAGTAGCCAGGCGTTGGTGTACTTGCCGGAGGTATCCGTGCCTAACCATAGGCCGGACGTGTATTCATTGATGTCATTCCGAAGATCATAAAGAATCTTGAACGCGCTTTCATAACTGTGTGCAGCCATGGGATCTCCTTGATGTAAAGAAAAGGGGAATTACTTGACATGACGCGACGGTATATGTAAGAAATTCCCCTGTATCGCTACATAACGTCAAGTTATTCAGGAAAAGGCCATGGGGCGTCAGAAAGAATCTTGTTCCATTTGGCCTTGATTTCTGTTACAAGCGCTTGGCCATTCTCTGTTTTGGGCCACTCGACCTGAATGTCTTCCGGATGTTCCATTACCCACTGGCCGAGCTGCATACCATTCATGTATTTAAGGCGATGCTTGAGCTCTGCGAATTCGTCCTGGCTGGCGATATCTTCTTCAGCGATCTGCTGAATTTCTGCTTCGGCTTCTGAATCCTCAAGCTTGCCCTCAAGAGCAACTTGCTGGCCAGGAGTATCAAGCTCTTTGAACCTATCTGCACCACTACTCTTGAGTAGCGCGATAAGCTCGGCGTTCTGGGCCAACGTAGCATTGAGATCCTGCTGTAACTTGGCGACAGTGGTGCGCATTTCAGCAAGCTCGATGCTCTCAGTAGGCTTGTTGGTCCACGGGCCGAGAAGATCTTGTCCAAGCGCCTTGGCCTTGTCTGCCAATTGCTTGGTAGGAGCGACGTAGGATCTGTGCTCCATGCGCCGGCCTTCGTTGTCCTGATTGAACCGCGTGATCTGACGCATCCAGAATTCGTCGTGGATCTCCATGGCCTTCCGCTTCTTCTCTTTTGGATCATCACCAAACTGAAGAATCAATAGGCCGCGGGGACCAAATTGGCTCAGGATATGCTTGGCCCTTGCCTCATCGAATTCCTTGATGTCCCCGGGTTTGAGTGTACCATCCTGCCCGAGGTGCATCCACTTAAACTCATCGGGTGTAAAATTTGCAATTACCATGTTTGACTCCTTTCGTCAGTTTCACTAATTAATCAAGTTTGTTAATTTAGTGAACTTTAGAGTGTTTTGAGAGTATTGGTTTTTGTGCTACTGCACCTTTTCACTGCCGGCCCAAGGATCCTTACCCTGAGCGCGGGCCTTTTGTATCTCATCGAGTGTCAATCCCTTACGATCAAGATCCACTCGTCGAAATTCTGCGTTCGCCTTGCCTTCATTTAACACTTCTCGGCGATACATTCTGCGAAGTTGGATGCGGTCATCAATACTGGCTTCCCGGAAAGTATCTTTGGCTTCCTTTTCCTCTTTGGCCATGTTCTCAAGTATCTTGGCTTCAGAAGAAAGGATGAAGTCCTTCAACCTGCCTTTGCGCCAGAGGTCCGCAGCATGTAATATTGCGATATCCCGCTGATCCGGCTGCCTGAATTCCCCCTTCACACCTGTTACGACAAGAATCTTGTAAGGCGTACCTGTGGGCATCTTACGATAGATAGCAAAGCGATGCGTGTCTCTGTCGAATGCCACATAGAGTTTTGGGTCAAAATTCTTGAGACGCTCCTTGAAGCCAGGATCCACTTCGGGAGCGATGCCTTGGTACGTTTTTTGTTGCTCAACTATGTTCAGTTCGGGCATTGGCTTCCTCCTGTTCTTTCTTCTCTACCTCTTTGAGGCTCTCATACTCTCCGGTTTCGGGATTCTTCACCATGATAACCTCATCACCATCCTCGTCCAACACGCTGCCAAGCTGTATCCTGTCTAAGTAGTCATCCGGATTAAAGGTGACGAGCTTATTATCAGGCCGATCTGTTTTGAGTAATTTCCTACGGGCGCCGGCATCGACAGCCTCGACCATCTTGTCAAGGTCGAGGTCAGCTTCCAGAAAATCCACAATCCTCATCGCCGTGGTGCGTGGATATTGCACCATCTCTTTGTACTGTACAAAAAGTATGGGGATATTTTGGTCACGAAGGATAAGCTGGGCGTTCTGAAGCGCTTCGTCAATGTCATACTCCCAGACAGTGCGGGCCGCGAGAAGAGAACTGATGATCTCTGTTCGATCACGCAGCACGAAGATTGCTTTGTAATCGGCATCTATGATAAAAGGAAAACGTTCCACATAAGGACAGACAACTTTGATAGCCCGCCCCAACACAGAGGCGCGCATCTCGGGGTCCTCATGGAGAACGCGCATATCGTGCATCTCATAGGTGCCGTATGGATTGAGAAGCAGGCCTTCTTCAGGCTCGACCATATCCTTGTCTGCTACTACTTCAAGCCCGCCAAAAGCAAGCATTCGCATCATAGTGCTAGTGCCGCTTCTCGGGAATCCGGTCACTATTATCCCGGTTTTCCCTACTAAGCTTTTGTTTGGACTCTCTGATATTGAGTCGGGCATTGCCATCTCCAAAGATTTTTTGGTAGTTTTCCCGGTAGTCATTTGTGACACGACCGGGGAACCAATCAGTGGTATGAGACATGATATTTACTCCTCGTCTTCAGGTTCTACTTCCGGTTCTACTGCGACGGGAGCTTCCGCAGCGGCGATACAGTGAGGACACTCATCGCCAATAAACTTCCCGCCACAAACTTCACAGCGTTTTGCTTCCATACTATTTCTCCTTTTTGCCAAAGATTCGATCCCATCCTTCACGGTAGGCGTCATTATTGTAGGAAGGTCCTTCGTATGACCAGATTGGGCCGCCTTCCTTGGCGATTTTCTGGATGGTGTCGGCAGAGAATTTGCCAGCCCCTTCAGGACCAGCGGCACGGATACGCTCGTTCCAACGGAGTTGGGAGTCTTTCATTACATATCCTTGACTTTGTTCCAGATAGCTTGGACACCGGTTTTGATCAACTCAATGTCGTCCTGAAGGTCCTGGAACTTGTTGTTCATTTGAGCCGCTGTGGGTATGGCATCAATAGCCTCGGTCAAGTCTGTAGAGATTGCATGTAGCATCTTACCGGTACCATCACAACCAGGACAGGTACTAACTTCTATACCCCCACCGGAAATATTCCTGACGCGCTCTCCTGTACCATTACATCCCTGACAACCGATAGTAAATTCTATAGTATCCATTTTTGGACCTTAAAAGAGGAGGGGAAAACCCCTCCCCTTTTGTTAAACATTTTGGTAAAAACGGATTATGATCCACCAGCGACGGTTTGGTCGAGGTTAATTCCTAACCCACCACCATCATCCGCGACAGGCATGGTTCCTACGATATTGTAGTTACTGGATTCATCCGTCCAACGATCATACCCGAAGGCAGAACATTGATGTAGAAGTTGCGGCCATGCACCAGCAGCGTCATGCAGCATAAACACTTCATTGACGTTGGTGCCTGTGCCCGTTCGTGCATCGAAGTTTGTAAAAACCACGTTATCCCATAACCAGCCACGACCAATATGTGTCGAACCGGCGGCGGCTTTGTAGACGGTCACTGCGGCGCACGTAGCTGTTTCAGACTGAGATCGTACAAAGCATCTCCTAAACAATCCACCGTTAGGCTGTGACCCGATAAAGGAAATCTGTCCACTGTAAGCAGCGCTTCTCTTGCCCCAGCAATCTTCGCCGATGTCACAGTTGATCCACTTGCAGTTATGGGCGTTTGTCCCAATGTGCAAGGATGCACAATCATCATCCGCGAGTTGCTGAGAGGTCATATTGCCGATAAGCCCGACATTCTCAAACCAGTTGCCGTAGCCATCCACATACAGAGGACTGAAGTTTCCCGCATTCGCACCAGCATTGTTAATGCCGATGTTCTTGAAGATACAGTGATCCCCAGTGAGGTGGATAGTGTAATCCACGGCCGCTGTGTCGGTATAGACCACGACGTTTTTCTCACTGTAGTCAGAGCGGGTATTAGGCCCACCAAGACCCAGAAGATGCGTGTTATCCTTGGCCCAGTCAATGGAAGCCGTTTCGTCGTATGCACCAGGCATAACGAGCATGACATCGTTCCTATGATTCACAAGCTGAGCATACCCAGCGGTGAGCGTGGAATAAATCTTGGTGCCGATACCGAGGTTGGTTTCTAGTTCCGACCTGAACTGCGAACTGGATGAGACAGACGGTGCCACCCATACCAACTCACCGATACCAGGCCCCAGACCCGTAACGGTCATAATCCACTGGATCAAACTCGAATCCAAATTTCTTTTCTTAATCATTTCGTTTTCCTTTCATAGTTGACCCCTCTCCCCCAATTAAGGAGGAGAGGATACTAAGTTGAATGAAGGTTGATACTATTTACACCCTTGATTAGAAGGGCATGCTTGACGGTTCGGTAAGATCCTCGATGACGGTGAGCGCGTTTCTCTGCTCGACACCAAGGTTGGTGTACACGCGGAGGAACATATAAGCCTCATCATAACCTTCTCTCCAATGCATCTTCTGGTTGTCCATGCCACCCCATCCAATAGGAGTAAGTTCATACTTCTTGATGGTGTCGCGGGGCTCCATGAAGATCCTGTTAGGTTGCGTGTGAGGATCCACGATAATCTGGACTCTACCGTTTTGGGCAAAGTCGAGGGTCTCGTAACCACCGAGGAATTTCCCCGGAGCGTACCGGACGTCATTGGCCAAAAGGCCAAAGTATTTCCGGCGTTGACCAAGACCCATACGGATAATGTCAACCATCTCGCCGGAGCGGGCGGCCGTCATATCCATACCAGCCAACATCAGGTCGATGCTGAGTTCGCGGTTCACGCTGGAATTGGTCAGCCTATTTGCCTTGAATTCCGGATAAGACGAAATAGTCTGGCCCTGGAAGGAGCTCAGCGCGGTTCCGTCATCATAAAGACCAAGGAGGCCCATCATTTCGTAAGTCGTGGCGGCTGAGTGCGTAGAGGCTCGTGCACCATACCTTACAACGTAGGTCCCGGAAGCCAGTGTATCCGTGGCTGCCGTAATGGTCCCTGTCGGATGATAACTCTTATAGGAATAGTTACCATTAGCACTTACCGTGATCACCTGGGTGTTCGGGTTAATGGCCGTCACAACGGCTGCGGACGAGCCGGTTGCCAGAGCGGCACTTTCATAAAAGTCAACACACATGCCTTTCTTGAAGTACCTGACGCCACGGTCATTCGCCAGCGCGACGGTGTAGCCGGTTCCTGTCGTGGACGCGATGGTCAGCGTGCCGGTCAAAGTACCCAGGAGGCCGGTCCCATTGCCGTGACATTGCCGGTTAAGGTCATTCACGAGGGATTTGTAGACATTGGAAATCGCATCGCCCTGGACATTCGCAAACGCCATGACGTTGCTTTTACCTGCCTCAACTGCGAGGCCCGCAAGCTTCAGGACGCCGTAGATCAGTTTCGGCGAAACCACGAACTGAACACCGGCCGGATCCCCGGGATGCGGCAGCTTATGGCCTTGGCCACGAGCGCCCACGGACTCGATGTCGCCCTGACGAGCGGCAAAGTAGTAGCCTTCACCCCCAGGCTTGTAGGAAGCCTTGCGGTTGGATTTGTTGAAAAGGTTATAGGTCATCGTGTGACGAGCAAAGAGATCCGTGATCTTATCGCCGTACACTTTCTTGAGTTGATAGCCTATGGCTGTGGTGTCAATAACGTGAGACATTAGATTTTACTCCCTTTCGGATTATTAGTGAGCCGCCTCTAATCCTTTCAGGAGAACTTCTGCAAATTCTTCTTGGGCCTCCCCGAATACATCGTCGATAGAGGCGTTAGGATCAGCGGCTTTTGATGGTTTCTTCTGTCCACCGCCCACGTCGCCAGCGTCTGCTGCTCGACTGGTAGTGGTCAATTTCGACTTCCCTTGAGTGTATTCGTCAATCGCGGCCTGCTTGACGCCCTGAATGAAACGAGAAAACGTACCCGCGGCGCTCTTGGCCATCTTGCGAACGGCCATGCGATCTTCGATGTCAATCATGTTAGCCGGGTTGTCAACGCCCATGAGCAATCTGGCCATGGCACGTTCGTTATCCGAAAAGGGGTCCTCCAAAGAATCCAAAACGCGGTCTACCTCATTTCCGTAATTCTCAATGGCCTCTTGAGAATCCATCAATTCTTGGTGCTGCGTTTTGACCCGTGACAGCTCTGCTTGGAGGTCAGAATTGGCTTTTTCCAATCGAGTAACGCGCTCGTCCGGGGTCTCATTCTCATACCGCTTATTATCCTGCTCTCGCGTGTAACGGGACTGTGCGTCGCGGAATTTGTCAGCGGCTTCCAGAATCTCATCAACGTCCCGGCCTTTGAGCTTCTGGGCAAGACCTTTTCCCGTCTCAAGTTCCTCGACAAGTTCGTCCAGGCTTAGGTAGCCCTTCTCTTCGAGGAGCTCGTTGAGGCGTTTCTCTGCTGCTCGGGCACTTTTCCACTTGGGATGCTGGTCAAATGGGAGAGGTTTGCCATCCTCATCATAACCCTCTTTTCCAGCGTTGCCCTTTTCGTCGCCTGTATCTTTCTTTCCGGTATCGTCTGCGGCGGAGGAGTCCGCGTCTTTGCCTCCTTCTTTGCCGGTCTGGGAATCCCCGGCTTGCCCAGATTTATCACCTGCGGCGGCGGCTTGGGAACCTTCGTCGCCCTGCCCAATTTGTCCCGTGGTCTCGCCATCTACCTCAACACTACCGTCAGTGTTGATGGTCATGTCAGGGAAGGATACATCCGCAAAAAGGTCGTCAAAATCACTCATGTTAATCTCCTTTAGGTTTTATTTGGATATCCATATTATATGGTGTATCCAATAAATGGTAATGTACATTAGAGTGTTTACATGTACATTATCGGTTCGCCTGTAGTATTTGTCCACTTTATATGTGCACTTGTGCACTAGAACACACCGACACGACGACACACGCGCACACGGACACTTGAACACAGACCCCTCGGCACACGTATATATAGTATTTTATATGTGCACAAAGGCCTAATTTTGCAAAATTGATGCCAAAATATACGTGCACACGGACACATGTGCACGCGCGCACACGGACACGGCTATCTCCAATGGGATTTCTTGACAGACTTGTTTCGGCCCAAGATTTTCATGGCCGTGGCATAAGCCTGATCCATTGTATATTCTGGATTGCCTTGCTTGACTTCAATGGCTCTTTTGTGGAAAGCTGCCGTGTGAACACCTTTGCCATCTGGGGCCTTTATTCCGGCCTTTCTGTACATTTCTCTAATCTTTTTAGACATTTATATACCTCCACCCTCCTCGGGTGACATTGATCCCTGTCCCATTAGCCCTCTTGGACTTGCGCCGACAGGTCTAGCTACGGGGCCTCCACCCTGTTCCTGGATACCAAGCTGAGCTTCTTCAGCCAGCATTTCGGTCTGTTTTTGCTGTAAAAGCTCTAGCATGCCCTCGTGCAGATCTCTGTGGCCGATAGCCTTTGCTTGCTGCTCGATGGGCAACTCCCTGAATTCACGGGACAATATAAACGCGTCATGCTCTTCCAGGTGAATCGCGTGGTTGTCGAGGCGGAATGTGATGTCCTTTGTGGGGTCCATAAGCCACTGACCCTCGATAGGTTCGCCGGATTCCGGATCCACCATGGGTATGCCGGGAGTCTCTATCCTATTTAAAGACTCCTCGTGATTCGTGGCGAATGCGGCGTTTTCCCAGCAGGCCTTGTCCCGGTGCGTATTCTCCTCATCAGGAATGCTGCCGAGGCCCATCCGCTGGATAAGATCGCGCTGGAGACGCGGTTTCAGGGTGATGTCGCCGAACAAGCCGCCTTGAATCAACCGGGTCAAGAGCTCGTTCCGGCCGGTGTTCGTGGAAGCCAAGCCACTGTCTAATTCTAGGCGGACGTCAGTATTTCCGCGTAAATCCGCACCCTTAAAGGCCTTGACTTTGATACTGCTGCCCGGGCCTTTGATCTTGATCATGCGGGTTTCAGTGTAGAATTCCTGAGCTACGGTGAGACGCTTTCTCTGGATTTTGCCCCATCCTCTATAAAAGCGGGCCACATCAGGAGCGTGTCCTTGCTCAGCCGTCTCCCGGAGTATGTCCACCATGATGCCGGAAGCGCCGGAATGCGGGGATTGACCCCTGAGGACGTTTTTCGGGTCCCCACCGGCCTCCTGGGCCACCTCACGATGGATTTTGCGCTCTTCCAGGATCTGCTGAGGATATGTCGCGCCTTGGCTAATTGCGGGCTTGGCGCCGGCTGCCGACCTGCCGTCATATTCCAAGTGCAAGAAACCAGCTCCCCGGGCGGACTTGCGTTTCATGATTAGCTGGCCGGGTGTCAGAATGATGGGCTGTCCCACACTCTTGCGGTTCATGGCCAGGGCCTGATCTACCTCATTGATTGTGTTTTGGGGAGAAATCAGATCATCCACGCCCGAGGAAGCCCAGAAGCCACCAGAGGCGTTATAAGGGAAGTGGACAAGGGAATACTCCCAGGAGCCGTCCTTTCGCATGGGAATAGGCAAACTGGGTCTATCCTCTACTACTGTGTCATTGGCCATGACCACGTAGCGGCCTTTTGGGTACTCCTTACAGGGGGCGAACTCGATCTCCTTGAGGATGCAAAGCTCATCCATATTCTCAGAGAAGGACATGTCCTCGAATCCCCTGCCTTTCCAGGGAGATACGTTAGCGACCATGGTAAGGAGCTGCTTATCAAACTCGATCTCCATGGGATTGACGTCGCCATCGATCTTCTTTTTGTAGGTGTCTTCCACCCACTCCTTGAGGCGCAGGGACTTGATACCGATCTCGGCCTTGTCCTCCAGGCGTCGGCCTACAGAGCCTACAAAGACATTGAATGGGACTAGGGAGTCAACGATGACATCGCCCTTTTTGATCCGGTTGCCGCCCTTATCGAATAAGAAGACTCTACCTTCGGCGTCAGCCACGACTCGGCCGAAGCCGTTACCCGTAAGTTGCCGCCAAAACTCTATATCTTCTTTGATGTCCTCGATTTCGTAATCATTTAAGCTATCTAGCCAACGCAGCAAGCCTTCACCCAGATCGGCGGCCTCTTTATCCTTGAATTCCTCGGAGTTAGGCCACACGCGAAGAACATATCGCTTGTTGAGTGTAAGTGCCTTCATTGAGCGAATATGGTCTTTAATTATGTTACTTACGGGCGTGGGAATGCGGGACCCGAGGGGATAGCGAAAAGCAAAGGAAGCCGTCTTCCCCATCCAGTCCAGCCACTGCTCACCGGAATAGTATAAAAGGTTACGAAACCACGTCATCTCGAGCATGTGCCGCATGGGATCCCGGACGGGATCACGGAACACATCCGTGAATTTCTGGTCCAGCCAGCCCCTGGTTGTCTTGTCAGGTCGATCCATTGGTTACTCCTTTAACTTACTGGAAATCCGCCTTTTTCGCTCAGTTCTGCGGCCCGGATAGCCAGGTCGTTTTCGAGCTCCATTTCCTTGATTTTGTCGCCGGGCTGTCTGCGCAACGCTTCTATAGCGGACGTGTATTCCGGCGTGTCTTTGGCCAGAACGGCCGCGAGAAGCTCTTGTTCCCTAGATATGGCGTTCCCGCGTTCCCACCGGATTCGGTACTCTTGGAACGCTACGAGGGCTGCGAGTAAGCCCATGGTAATGTAGTACATAATCATGATTATTACCCCCTTTTTTAGGATAAAGCTTCTTTTAATTGGCTCAATGCTTCGTGTTTTAACTGATCCACACGAGACTTAGATAAATCTACAATGCCGGCTATTTCCCGCGTAGTCTTGTCCTCAAAGTAATACAGCCAAATGATCAGCCGCGTTGTCGGATCCGTAATGCACTGCTCAATGGCTCGGGATATGGCAAGCTTGGCCTCTACTGTTTCAGTCGGATCTTCACCAACACCTGCGCCGGCTTCATCCTCTGTATAGGGCAGTGGTAGCGGGCGGGCCTCCCCTTTTCGGAATTCCTGGCCGAATCTACTGCGCAGTGAGTCCATTATGGCATGCCCCATATTTTGGCCCTCTAACCATCCAAGCATGGCATCTTGTACCATGTCCTCGATGTCCATTTGGACAACGGGATTGTTTTTGGCAACTTTCTCAGCTACGCGCCGGGCCAGGACGTAAGCTTGATCTATTTCCGCCTTGTTGTACTCCTTCATTTCTATTCTCCTTTAGCATGCATTTTCGTCTAACTTGTGATCGCCGCACCAATCAGTGTCAAATGTCACTGGGAATCCGCCCAACATAGGAGCATGTCGCCGGCACCTTCCGGGCCAAGGCTGATCTTCCCGCATGGGCTCTATGCGGGCCTTACGCATCCACCACATACATGTTTCGCAGCGCATTTTGACGCTTCGATGTCTCCAATTATCCATCTCTATTCTCCTTCTCTACGAAATTCCTGCATGGTCCTTATATACTTGGCCCCTCGACTGGCCTGAAGTTTTTGTCGCGTCTGTAGTCCGGATCTGAGTTGTCTGTAACGGTTCCGTAGCATCCCCCACACGCCGCCGATGCCTCTCTCCCGGGCTCCGGCAGAGGTGGTAGTCCCTTGTGCGGTTCCGGTATCGTATCCCGAACGCTCCATACGGTTGACGGTCTCCTGCATTCCTTGCAATTTTCGCTGTCTTTCGCCGATTCCTCCGCCGTACACCCGCTTGTACTGGTAGCCGGCTCCTGTGGTTTCTCCATTTGCCATGTCCTGTCCTCCTTTAAAGGTTCTTCTTCGTATTCCGTCCCCTTCCACAATTCACCGAAGGGGAGTTGGATTTCAATGCACTCACGAAAATTCGCTTGTAAACTTTTGCGCAAAGCTCGGCGGGGAGACACGCAGGCCACAATGGCTACAATGCCCTGGTCCTCCACCAGGCGGGCTATCCGCGCCAGATTTCTTTGATTTTCTTCACGGCCCTCGTCTGTGAAATCGTTGGCAAAGACCTCCCGCACCTTGTCGCCGTCAATGATGATGCTGCACGGGATTTGCTTTTGTATTCGCCGGGCAAGCGTTGTCTTTCCTGAGTTCTTTCGCCCTGTTATCCAATAGACCATATCTCTTCTCCTTTCAACTGTTGGACTTCAACATTTGCTGAAACTGCCTAAAATAATGATTCCCCAAACAGATCCCAGTCCTCATCTTCGTCATCGGCTGGCAATCCGTATACTTCCGGGTCAAGCATGGGATCGTTCTTTTCAAAGTCCTGTATTTCTTCGTTATCCAGCAAGTCTCGGCGGGCGCGGAAGAACTCTTGGGCCGCCACTTTCGAGACACTGTCCAACTTGTCGATTTCCTTTTTGGCCTTCTCTTTGGCCATTTCACGCCCCAATTCCGCGAGATCAGCTCCTACCGGCCGGGCCATGCAGATATGACAGGCTTCATCGTAGATGTGGTCTTCTTGCTTGTCCTCGAGATCCTCGGGGTTATTCTCATCCAAGCACAGGGATGGAATTGTACGGATGAAGTGCTCACATTGGCTGTAGACCATCAGCATGGGCATTTCGCTGGGATTGTCCGGGATGTCCAGCCTGTTCCGGAATTGGCGGATTTTCAGTTCCCGGTTGGCGTCTCCTGGATGCATGGTCAGATCGATCTTGCCAAATTCCCGAATGACGTCCGGATCCTTGGCCGCGGTGATGAATTCGTCGATTGTGGAGGGTCCTTGACCGCCTCCCATGTAATTGGGCTTTCTGTTCTTACACGTGGGGTCGCACAAGCGGGTGATTTTCCGGCCGAGTATGCCGAGCTGCTTCTCTTTGGCCAGGATTCCCTTGGCTATCATGGGGTCTGTGATCCGCATGCCCACGTTAGGGGTGACGCCGTTCCAGCCGTACCACTCAGCGAAGCGATAAACGCGATTGTCGGAATCTACCCACCACCAGCCTACGGAAAAGGGCGCGCCATACCCCCAGTCAAAGGTCATGTAGAGCGGGGCGTAGTCGGGAATGGGCCAGATCTGCTGTTCTGGCTGTAGGACGTGGCGGTCCTCGGAGAATTTGAAGGCCTGGCCAATGTAGACGTCCCAGCGGCCTTCAAGCCACGCGGCGCGTAAATTTGGGTCCTTAATGGAACGCAATCGCGCAACGTATTTGGGGTCATTTTCGCACAATATTCGATTGTCAGAGAGCGTGGAACGGATAAATGCCTGTGTTATATAGGTGACTTCATCCGTCACAGGGTCCGCTATTTCGACTTTTCGGACCTTGCCGGTGCCGTCCGGGTCCGGATCAATAAACATCAGCTTGACGACTGATGCCCCAGGACCGCCCGGGTTGCCCGTAAGGAACATGTGGCAAGGCACCCCATGGGGAGACCGCAAAGACCCTCTCAGCTTGTCTATCAGGAGGGCCAGGAACGGAAATGTGGGCGCTTCATCGACTGTGATCTCTGTGAACTGGTGGCCTATCCAGTCGTCTGCCTGCTCTAGCTGTTTTATGGCGGCCAACGTGATTTTAGCGCCTTTGGACGGCCCAGAGAGAAATGTGACGTAGTTGACCTGTTGAGGACCCCCAGTGCGCTCCGCGGGCATTCCCATAAGGATAAGCTCATCGAAACGCCGGCGCAATTCACCGAGATCCTTGTATTTCCGGCGCAGCATCAGGCCATTCCAACCGGTTCCGTACTTGACAGCGCCTCTAACCTGCCGGCCGATAGCACAGTCGGATTTGCCGCCCCCACGCGTCCCCCCGAAGAATAGCTCATCTATCGGGGCTGTGGCCGCGGCCATTTGGGGGCCTGGCTGGGGTCCCCAGTACGTGGGTAATTTCTTTTTCTTCTTAGCTACATTTTGTGTCACTTTGTACTCCTGGGTACAATATATTGTATGCCATGGTACAAATTCGTCGGCAAATATCTATAAATGCCGGTGTTTTTTACCGCTTTTTTAACTGCCACAGGTTCCAAATTACTACGCCGGCCATAGCGGCATCAATAATTCCTAGCCCGATAGTTGTCTTTAGATACACAAAAAACGCAGTCACGGCCGCGCTGAAGGCGAATTTCACAGGGATCCACTTATTACCCAGAGCCCTTAATAAAGGATTCAGTTCTCGGCCGCCCCTCGCGAGAATCTCGGTGGTGAGAAGAGAATCGATAATCTGGAGAGACATTTGGACGCTGGCCAATGTCCATAGCAGCAAATTAGTCATCTTTTTTAGCCCCCATCTGCTCGTCCCGGAGCTTTTCCCAGTCCTCCGTGGTTTCGGGCTCGTCCGGATACTCAAGGCCCCTGAAAGCCTGGCCATTATTGATCTGGACGTTGATTTTCTCGTTGTAGCCGCCCTTGTGCTTGAGAACGAATTGAGCTGCTTGTCTATCCCTGCGCAACACTACATGCTCACGAATAACGTCTTGGGACTCGTCAACCAGCTCCTCTACCTTCTGGATCTTCATGGCCTGGACCTTGGCGTCAAAGTCCTCGTCGAGCTGGAGCCAGTTATAATAGGTCTGCCTAACAATGCCGACAGCCTGGCAAGCGTGCGTAATATTGCCGTTTTTGGCTTCCAGGGCGATCAGGAAGATTTCTTTCATCTCAGATTGTGTAAGGCCGGCTGATGTAGCCATAAATCCTAACTCCTACTATTATAGTGGGACTCTAAAAATTCCCCTGGTGAAATTTGAAACTGGGACTCTAAAAACTATCGAGGGGCCTATTATATACTGTCTAATCGCTGCTACAGGGGTTATTCAAATATGCTGGAGGGACTCTTTACGCGACACGTGCCCCCTCTTGCCTTCCACCCCTACCCTACCCCCCCCCTTCCGCTTCACGGAAGTGAAGAGCACCCCTAGTATAGATAGATAATTATTTACACACATGTAGTAAGTACTTACACAGTGCTCAGTGCTTGGGCGTCTATACTATACTACAGTACTTGGTGTGTCAATCACAACACACTGGACGCTAACATGCTGGTATCCCTAAATAAAATGGGAGGCCAGTAGTTGCACCGACCTCCCAGCCCGGAGAAAAGAGAAGACAACAAGGCGTCTCTATTGTGATTATCGGTTCTACTGTCCATTTTGTCCACCAGTATATGTGGTATATATCGCAGCGATATAGCACTAGATGTTGTATGTGTGATCTCCACAAGTTACATCCTCGCGTTATTCCGGTACTCAACTGGGTAATTATTACCCACCATTGCATTTCTGCAATACTAGACATTGCATTTTTGCATGGAGTTACATTGATACATGGTTACATGGTTACATTGTTATGGAGTTACATTGCTAGTTCTAGTATAGCAAGAGTACTGTTCAATGTCAAGTCTTTTGTCAATAGTGTTGTTAGACAGTATCTCCTTATACACGTGCACACGTGCACAGCGACACACCAGCACGAGGACACACGGACACATGAGCACACCAACACAGACCTATCGGCACACGTATATATAGTGTTTATAAAGGGAGGATCGGGAAATGGACACTAAATAATGGACAGTAGTGGATGAGCACACGGACACACGTGCAATCGTGCACACGTGCACATGAACACATGAACACATGAACACACGTGCACACGAACACAGGCTCCTCGGCATTCCGCAAGAACTGTGCCGGAATCTTGTCAAGAGGTTGAGCTCATTTTTTTTTGTGCTGCAAATGTCTGGAATCATTGGACTTGAAAAAATAATTTAAAAATGAATGGCCATTCAGATTTTGGGGCTGCGGTTCATGTGTCTGAAATCACTGCGGAAGCGCGAAATCGATACTTTTTGAGAAAACGCATAGGGTAGAGACCAAAAATCTTTTGCACCAAAAAATTTTGAGAGGAGGGCAGCAATGAAAATACTGAAGAATGGAGCATGGGTGATCCACTCCACTGAAGTGGATCATGACTGCGAAGTTACGTTGGGCTATTGGCATAAAAACTGGCCGGGATCGGACAGCAAGGAGTATGTGACCTGGCTCACAGACAAGAATGGCAATGCGTATCTGGGGCATTATTTTAGGGACTTCTTCGCTGCCGTGAATGACTACAAAGAGCGTATAAGGCGGGAAAAGGGATAAAACCGCAGGGGGCCTTGGTCCCCTCCAAGCTCTCAACAAATGAGGGTTTGGAGGGCACCAAAGCTCAAATAAACTGAAGGAGGACACAATGAAGAAATCGTATCCGTTCAATGAGATGGGAGACAGGCGCTGTGTAGTATGCGGCAGGCCGATCAAGAGGCGCCTCGTGGAGGAAAAGCCCACAGCCACAAAATGCTTCCAGTGCTTCAGGGCTGAGCAAGAGGCTAGAGGCAATTCCATGTCAACAGCGCGAGAGGTCCGCACGGGCCAAAGACCGCACCGAAAGCCGAGAATTCCCAAGGAGGACCGCTAACATGCCAGAAGTCAATGGACGATTAACTTGTTGCGTATGCGGCGCTGACCTGGGAGACGCCTCAGATCCTTATCGTGATCCTGATTGTTGGGAGTGTCTCATGAGGGAATATGAAAATGAAGAAGAGGAGGACCAATAAGGAAAGATAAGACAGCCAGAAGGATACTGAAGAAATACCACACAGCCTATGCCAAACACAGGCTAGGGATCAAGAAAATGGCCGCCTCCACGTTGAGGCTGTACAAAACGGCCGGGACCGTGGCGGCCAGGGCTGAGTTTTCTAAGCTTTGAGGGGGACTAGGCATGCAAGACAAACACAGACGTGTCAGGTTTTATTGTGGGCTCACTGATAAGTACGGTGAATGTGTGGACCCTGTGACCTACGAACAGACTATGGAGGAGTTCTACCATAGCTTCACGGTTTACAGGACCACTGGCAATTGGAAAGGCATGGCCGAAGAGAGCGTAGTCCTGGAAGTAATTGAACTGTGGCCGTTGAATACACTGCGGCAAACACACCTTGAATCCAGGGCGTATGCGGTGGCTAAATTGCTCAAGGTCAATGGGCAGCAGCATTGTGTAATGTTTACCACTGACTTTGTGGATGCAATCTTTATGTAGAAAACTTTAGGTAGAAAGGAGGACCAAATGACCGGCGAAATGTGTTGGATCAACCAGGAAGGCGTAGACTCAAATGGGGATCGCTATTGGCTCCATGCAGCAGCAGCAAAAGCTGTGAGTGGAGTGCTGAAGCCGTTTGACGTATACCAGGGACCTTATATCCTCTTGCCAGATCTGTGCGTGAATAGCAAGGTATGGCTGTGCGATGAAGGTGAGAGGCTTTACTGGTATAGAGAAGATACGAACAAACGGAGCGAGGCCTTTTTCCCCAATGAGGAATTTGCAATTCAAGCAATCAAAACTTTAATGTAGGAGGGATTCATGAGCAAAGAGAAAGAAACCAAAGAACTGGTAATAAATAAAGCGTTAGAGGCTGTCATTGTCACCGTGTCTAATCTCGTGGAGGACCTGGAATCTATCGGCTTCGGAACCGATGATCCAGTGTGTGGCAGTGGCGCGGTTGATGTGATTAACCGGCATTGGGATAACCTTAAACTGATTGCGAATTAAGGAGGGCTTCATGAGCAACAAATTACGTGGTTATGTTTTGTTCGCATGGGCCATGATAGGCTTTGTAGTGGTCAGTGGCCTATTGACTTTAATCTATGGCTAGGAGGGATTCATGAGCAAATCAAGATTCGCTAAAGGATGGTTTTGTGCCCGGTGCCACTGGATGCACTATCATGATGTAGATCAGTGCCAGGCATGTGGGGACCGGGAGATTGAGCCTGGGATGCTGCCTCTGATGATGGTGGCTCCGGGGAAGGCTGACATGCTGGATAAAAAACAGAGAAGGAGGCGTTAAGCATGAAACTATACAAGTTAACGGACAAGAATGACCAGACTTACGGCGGCTGTCAATGGGGAGAAAACGTCACCGTAGAAACGAGTGGCATAGGCAACTTATGTGGAGACGGATTTACTCATTGGTATACTCACCCATTGCTGGCTGTTTTGCTAAATCCCATTCAGGGTAATTTTGACTTGGAAACCGCACACTTGTGGGAAGGTAAAGGAGAAGTGGTAAAGGATGATCGTGGATTGAAGGTGGGTTGTGTTAAGGCGCTTACCATTAAGCGCATACCTTTGCCTGAAGTCACACTGGCACAAAAAGTTGCATTCGGGATTTTGTGTGTATTAGAGGTATATGAAGAGAAGTCATTTAAAGTATGGGCAGAAAATTGGTTGTCTGGAAAAGATCGTTCAAAAAAGAGTGCTGCTGCTGCTGCTCATGCTGCTCATGCTGCTGCTGCTGCTGCTGCTTATGCTGCTGCTGCTTATACTGCTGCTGATGCTCATGCTGCTGATGCTTATGCTGCACCACTGAATTTCATTGTCATTGCTAAGAAAGCTATGAAAATTAAATAAGGGAGGAAATGATTATGAAGTGCCCAAAATGTGGGAAAGAAGAATGGTTCGTCACAGGTAATACTCATGACACTGTGGAATACTACGTTGACCTCCAGGAAGATGGGACCTTTGACATCACAGACGTAAAAGATGAGTTTGTGGGTGAGACTGATTGGTGGTCCTATGTTGAATGTGAAGAATGCGGATTTAAATTGGACCACCACACTATGGAGGCTTTCGAAGGAGATGATTAAAGCCGGTATCATAGCCTGCTTATCGGGGGCAGTCCTCCTGGCCACTGGATTCTTTGCTCTCAGCTACCACGAGCTACAATGCCAGGTCAATTCCAACACGGCCCTTATTCAAGAATTGCGTCTTAAGGACCGCCCCCTCGTGGTGGTGAGTGGCAAGTATCCTGAGATCATAGCTACTCATGAGGATCTTGTAATAATGGAGGAGGACAAAGACAATGAAAGAGATTAGATTCGAGAGAACGGTGGAGGCTTTTGGCCGAAACGGCTTCACCAAGAATATTGGATTATTCCTATCGGCTTATGATGATAGTCTCATTGCTTTGAGATATCTCAACAGCCGGGGAAACGTGGGCCGTGCCATGATCGAAGTCCCCATGGAAAACGTGCCGGAGCTCATTGAGGCGCTTGAGGAGCTCGTTGAGGAAGAAAGGCCGGATTTGTACGCAAAATATCTTGCAGGGTTTTAAGGATTCATGCGCAAGTTTTTTTTAGCTGCATGCACTTTTTTCTTGACATTGAACACTTCTCGCGCTATACTGATTAATAGCAGGAGGGTATAAATCATGGATACAGATCGAACCACTACAAGTCGAATCACCAATGCAGAGTTTTCCAAGAAAGATCCGGCATTCAAAGAGGCCTGTGAAAAGGCTCGTGTTGAGCGGACGCCTCGGCAGGCTTCCAAGTACCGCAACCAGAAGGGAAGCGCCTGGAAGGCACGCAAACCAAAAGACGGCGCCTAAAGGAGGACAATTAATGTGGATCAAAAGACTTTTATCATTCAAGTTAGAAACAGGCACACGCTTTTATATGGATGTGGGCTTTGATTTCAAGGATGAGGCTGACTACTACCGTTTCCGAGGTTTTGTTGTAGCATTCGCCCCGGATGTAGTGCGTGAGTGGAGAGAGGATCATGTAGAGCTTGAAGCACGGCTGAGTATCTACCTATGCTGTTTCTTTGTACGCTTCAGGTGGGATGCTGGAAGCATATCTTGTATCCCGCATGCAATAGTTCCAAGTAGGAGGGATTCATGAGCACTTCAGAATACACGCAAGATGACAAAATATTAATGACTGAGTACCTGCGGTTTAGCTCTCCACATGAAGCAATTGACACTCAATACGGCACGATCCCTTATGAGTTATACCTCATGCTTGAACAGAAGCGCATTCAAATGCTTGAAGCTAGAAGGGCTGTTATAGTCCGCCGCGACAAGCAGGTAGCATTGTTCGTGAATCGCGTGGCCGGGGAGCCCGAAGAGGGAGACGTGTGGATGAGCTGGATGGATACTGTCAAGGGGGAAATGTAGTGCAAGAGCGCTGGACCATCCACGCCTGTTCTGATGAGTGCAAATACTGGAAGGTGGTCAACACCATCCGGCGCGGGGAATTCTCCGAGTTGTGCGATCACCCGGACAACCCCACGGGCATTTGTACTATTGAGAACTGTCCGCGTGCAATCAACAAGGAGGGCTTCACGTGCTGCAAAGGCTCTGGTTCATAGACTTAACTTATCAAGCTCCTACAATACCGTGTAGTGGTTACACACAATACATGATCCTGGAGCTTCCAAAACCTTCTATAAGGATTTGTTACCAATGGCACCAAGAATGGGTTCCCAAACGCATTCAACGTACAAAATAGTGGCGTATGTGCATGCTCACGAAATGGGTCCGCGTGTGACTAAGGAGTACATGGAAATGTTACAGAATGCTGTAAAGACAGCGCTGAAAGAAATGCCTGATGTCACCGGGATACAAGGTGTCGAGGTGTTGAAACAAGTAAGGAGGAAAACTTGATGAAAGATAGTCCTTGGATGAAAGACTGGCAGCGGGGCACCCGCGCAGATTTTGCTTGTGTCGGTGGGCCGTATCGCACAGATCACATGTTCAAAAAACATGGCAAGCTTCCTAAAATGTATAAGCCTGGGGAGCAGCCTATTTATTATCAAGCAAGAATTTTGAAACTTACATAGGAGGTGTTGTATGAAAGACAATTGGACCATTAAGGTCACAAACAAGGAAGGAGAGACATACACTGTCAACAAAGGTGATCACATTTGTGATTTCAAAGGGCGGTGTGGGTATGTTCTCAGCGTTAATGAACTCCCAGGAATAACAGATCCAGAAAGTGCTGTGTATCACTCCTTCACTGTGGACCCTGGATTTGGTGTGATGATAGAAATTTTATTTAATGAGTTGGCTTACGTCACGCCCAAAGAGGAGGTATAAACCATGAAAGCCTGTAATCGCAAGCGAATCTATCTCGCCTGCCCTTACTCGTCTATGCTTGACAATGACAAATGGTGGGAAGATTTGAGATTCAATCTGGTCAACATGGCCGCAGCTTATCTTATGCTGGAAGGGTACATTGTTTATTCACCAATCTCACACACACACCCTATTGCACGGGCTGCTGGTAAATATCTCCCGCGCACCTGGGCGTTCTGGTCCGAGCAGGATTACCCATGGCTGGACATTTGTGATGAGATGTGTATCCTGGACCTTGCTGGTTGTGGGGAGAGTGTGGGTTTGCGGGATGAGTATAACCGGGCCAGCAAGATGATGAAGAAAATCTGGTTTCTATCATGGAGGGATGTCTATGTCGGGCTCAAGAAGCACTGGAAAGAAGAAAAAGAGAGGCAACACAAAACAGGCCCCCATCTCTGGTAGTTTTAATTCTATACCAGATCCGCCTAAAGATGTTATGGGGGCATGGGTGTTAAAGGTAGACAAGAGCGGGGAGTCCTTTGAGGGTGATACCCAGGAGTATCTTGACATGTTGCGTGAGAAGCTGGCCGCCCAAGGAAAGACCTTCACATTGACAGCTTCAAGTGACAGGCGCAAGATCACCAAGGACGGCGTTTCTATTTACGAGATATAGGAGGAGCCATGGACTTCGATATTCCATTGTATAGGTGTGAAAAGCTTCACGCTAGATTGTCAGCAGGCGCCTGCAAGAATATGCAATACCGTGCTATGAAGACATATTTTAAACATTTCTACGAGGGCCTGGACCTGGAAGACCTCGACATAAATGACGTGGCTGTGATGAGTGCTTGTGCCGAGTGTCCGCGCAGTGTGTACAGGATTCCTGTGGATGAAGTGTTGGAAGCGTGTGCGGCGGACCTCAGGCAGCGCATTGATGCCGAGTATTGGGATCTGGAAGAACCAGAGATTGGTGGTGTGTCTCACGGTACTGCTAAGAGTTTGACAAACAATACCTGGGGCCACAGTGTACTATAAACGGCTCACAGAGTGGCAAAAGGAACAGGCCTGGAAGCTTTACAAAGCAGGCGTGAAAATGCACCGCATTGCGGAGAGGATAGGAACCAGCAGGCCTACAATATGGCGTGTCATTAATGAGAGGAGAAAAGATGATGGGCATACCCAAGTATCCTAAAGTCCTGGCCATAGGGCACCGGACCATTGCCAAGCTCTTTGATGGTCCGGTAGAAGTAACTGAGAAGATCGACGGGTCCCAATTCTCATTCGGCAAGCCTGCCGGGGAGCTAGTGTGCAGGACCCGCCGTACTAACCTCGTGGTGGACCTGCCGGATTCCATGTTTCGCCCCGCCGTGGAGCATGTGAAGACTGTAGAGCATCTTCTTGACCCGGACTTCGCATACTTTGGAGAGACCCTAGCCAAACCAAAGCACAATGTCTTGGCTTATGACCGCGTGCCAAAAGGACACGTGGCGTTGTTTGGTGTTATGGATATTCGATCTAAAGAGATGCTGCCTTATAAGCTCATAGAGTGGTGGGCTGACACATTAGGCATGGATGTTGTGGCGCTTCTGGATGAAGGTGTGATCGAGCCCCATGCGGTGAGGGACTACCTGACAATAGACTCTATGCTTGGCGGTACCACCATCGAAGGAGTGGTCATAAAGAATTATGCCCATGATGCCATGATAGGAGATGCTGTTTATTATCCTTATCTCGTGGGGAAATACGTTTCTGAGCGGTTCAAAGAGAGGGCGGGGAACAAGGCCTATGGCAGCAAGTCCCACAAGCAGACCCTGGATGAGTATTTCGCGTCTTTCCGTACTGAGGCGCGTTGGCGCAAAGCCATACAACATTTGAAGGAGGACGGCACATTCCTGGGAGAGCCCAAAGACATTGGCCCGCTTATCAAAGAGATCCAGTTGGATTTTATTGCGGAAGAGCTGGATAATGTCAAGGCGCGTTTGTGGAAGGAGTACCAGAAACACATTATGTCCTCTTTAACCAAGGGCTTTCCCGAATGGTTCAAGGAGCAATTGTTGGAGGGCAAACTATGAAGCTGTACACAAGTGACATCGATACCAAGTCTGCCTTTTACAAGAACTGTAAACGACAGCGCGCGCGGGAGGCCAAGATATGTCAGGACTGTCCATTTCGCAAACCACTAAAGAAAATGGAGGCACAACTCAATGCGTGGAATACAAGCAAAAAGGATTCGTAAGCAAGTCTACGGGGACCACTCTATCCAGGATAGGAAGTATGAGACTGTTACTCATCCGCAACGGGTGCTTGCTGTGGTGGGGACGGATATCCTGGAACAAAAAATTTATTTTGCGACGACACTTCGAGCGCTAGGTAAAAGGAGGGAATACCAAGATGCCAAAAAAGAATACAAAAGAACAGGAACTATTTGAAGCATTACAAGATCTGTGGGATGCTTTTGGCAATCTGGTGGATGAAGTAGAGGATGAGTTTGATGGAGAAGCAGGCGCTACGTTGGATACACCGGAGACAAAAGCTTTGCGACGCCGTCTGCTGTTGTTAGGTATTAAAAATATCGATGACGCTGACGAGCTTCTGAAGGAGGACTAAATGCCAAAAAGCAATATAGAGGAGGTTTGTAGCACTTACCGTGTGATGACTGTGCGCTTCACAGATGGGCGAGAAATCATAGTATCTGTGCGCGGAGATTTAGTAACAGACGAAGAGGTGCAGAGTGGCGGTCTAGGCGTGTATGAAGTAGCCTTTACTGAAGCCTATCCGCTGCCTGAAGGTTATTACTTTGACTCCTGGCACCCGAAAGCCGCAATGGCTGTGCCGGGTAGTGAAACCAAACAATAATAGGAGGAGACAACATGATTGACATTATTCTCGATGAAAGCATCACGACTAATGAGGTCCTTACACCATGGAAGGACCAAATCATTGAATGCACAAAACTGCGTGTCGCTGCCAATGAACTAAAGGAGCAGGCCGCACAGCTAGAGGAGCAGGCTAACACAATTCTTTCAGCAATCGCACAGTCCACTGGCGTGAAGGAATTCCCGTCCAATGCCGGCCAGCTTGCGTTTATCCCGGCGAATCCCGAGGGCTCCACGTCATTCAAGAAGGATATACTCAAGAAGTTCCTTTTGAGTAAAGGCGTGGCTGCGGACATCATAGCGGATGGGTTCAAAGAAGCGACAAAAAAGAGCAACAAAAAAGAGCAGGTCAGGTGGACGCCGAGAAAGGAGGAAAAGTAATGCAAGCTGAGATAAATGTGTGGTGTGGCGATAAATATGGTGGAACTCCAATAGGCCGTATAAGGGTTGAAAAAGATGCCGTCCATGTTTATGGAGAGGCTGGGGTCCGTGAGATCTCCTTTTATTTCAATGACGAATCCGGTGTAATTGACTTCAAAAACAAGGTCCTAGCAGCATATGAAAAATATAGGAGAATCTTATGAAGCGTTATTTACTCTTTGCGGGATGGGAATATTATCCTCTTGGGGGCTGGGACGACTTGTACACCACCTTCGACAACAAAGATAACGCATTACAGAAATCCTTGAACCTTCTGGATGAAGGGCAGGGGGATTGGGTACAAGTTGTGGATAGCGTAACAGGAGAGGTACTTTTTAAGGCACCTTAAAGGAGGGATTCATGGACAAATTTTGGAAACACACAAGCGCATTGAAGTGGCTCATCGCTTCCACTCTGTTGCTATGGGGCGTCATCACGGTCAACGAAGCGTTTGGGTATGAGATCACGCTTCGTAATGACTCCCAGTATGCCATGGTGGGGACCATCTTCTGGGTCAATCCAACCTCGGAATGGTCTCCAAACGGCGCGCCTGTCGCGGTGATGATGGCTGATCTGGAGCCGGGCCAGTCTCACGCACTCACTGCCTGGGATGATGTCAGTCGCCAGTTTATTGTGCGGTGGTTGCTGTCTCACACGAATCAGTTTGGAAATCGCTGCCCGGACAAAGTTCTTTTTGAAACGTATCAACATTTGATTCGAGTGCCACAGCTTAGCAAGAACGCTTCTATAACCATAAGTCAGATACACGTGGAAGACAATATCCCCTGGGTGCCGCAAAAGGAGGACTAATGTGGACATAGGACCAGGACTTCTACTTGCGATTATAGTTGTGTCTATGTGTGGTGTTATAGCTGTTGGCATAATTTGTGACACCATAACCGAAAAACGAAAAACAAAAAAGGAGGACTAACATGCCTTACATTGATCCTAAAGACAGGCCAAAGTTTCGTGATGTACTTAACAAGATGCCGATTATGAAAACAAAAGGTGAGCTTGAATACTGCATCTTTGTGCTCATGCGGCAGTACATGAGCGAGTTGCCTATCAAGTACAGCAATCTTCACGACACCGTATATGCAGCCCAGCACTGTGCGGATGAGTTTAGGCGCAGGTTTCTGGACGACAGGGAAGATGCTGCGCGGGCCAGCAATGGAGATATTTATTCATTCGAGGATGAGTGCAACCTGGAGATTATGTTGCAAGCAGCGGATACGTCTGGATGGCTCTGTAAAAAGTGTGGAACTTGGTGGCCTGTCACATGGGCTATCTGTCATAAATGTGGCCGGTCACGGAAAAGTCAGGAGGGACCCAACTCATGGTAGACAGGCGCGTGAAAGATAGCAGGAGAAGTTTTTCTTGGATTGCGGCGGCTTTTCTTGGCACCGTTCTTTTATGTTTTTGTATAGCCGGCGTAAAAGGCTGTAGTGACAAAGCGCGCGCAGGATACAGAGTCATGGCCATGGCAGACGGTTCCTATGTAGTCCAGGAATATGTCCATTGGGCGGTGGGATGGCAGCGTTGTATAGGACCCGGGAAGTCTATTTTTGAAGATAAGGACGCTGCTTGTTATGTGGCACAAAAGTTGATTGAAGCGCGCCGGGCAGAAAGGTTGGCGAATACAGAAGTGGGTGTGTTGCAGTGTCCTGTGTTTGGACCTGATTATGATTTCTCAGACTAGCCGAATTTCTTGATCAAGAAAATCACGCCAAAAT
>Ga0180437_10000590_pt1 | contig 68021 bp, 75 predicted proteins | sample SS_ome_4_FD_132410 | JGI IMG/M metagenome (GOLD analysis project Ga0180437, IMG submission 132410) | Hypersaline lake sediment archaeal communities from the Salton Sea, California, USA - SS_3_D_1 metaG | ecosystem: Environmental > Aquatic > Non-marine Saline and Alkaline > Hypersaline >...
TCCAAGATTCGGCTCTCTTGTTCTTAATAATTGCACAAATTGTAGATTTACGAATACCTTTATCAGCGATAATTTATTGGTTCAAAACACTTCGGGGTTGTTATTGTTTAGTAATTCCACTTTTGGTTCTGTTAATGATAATTCAGCCACTGGTGATAATACATATAATGCTTGTCGAATTATAACACAAACCGCAAATTCTTCCCAAATCCCAAACGTTGCTACTACCATAGTAAGTGGATGTCGTGATTTCTCTACTCCTTTAATAGTGCCATTGCCAGGAGCCAGAACAACTTCAGCAAATGTATAGAAGTTATAGATCTTACCTTGGTTTCTGAGACTGTAATTTTGCCTAACGAATTTTCATTTTTATTATTAATTAAAACAATTTGAGCATTGTGATGCACATGTTCTGCTTTTGCGTCGCGCCCAATGAATGTTACGGCATATGTCTTGGGGTGTGTAACCCACTAAATCTGTAGTTTGTGAGTAACAGTACCTAGAGGTGGGGCAGATCCAGTCGTACGGTGGCATACCTGCACAAACCTTAGAACCTGGACAGTTACCAAACGTTCCCGCAACACTAGTCCACTGGGCGCCTATTTGGCCACAGGAATTCTGAAAGTATTGGGGCCTCATAGGAGGATTATAAGGTAAGAATTGATTCTTAATAGAAAAGTTTTGTCTATTACAGTACGGACTGGCACAACGTTGAGACATGCTTGATTGGTTTTTTATTATTTAGACAAACAAATTTGAGAAGCCGGTACCAGATAAAATCGTTGAGGTTCGCTGAGTCTCTCAATGTACTCCATACAGGTATCCAAGGTAAACCTTTGTTCCCAGTGTTCATTCAGCATGCCGCGCAGTAAGACTTGTAAGGCATCCGGGGCCAGGTTGAGGTCTTGGACACGCATATCCTTGAAGCACAAGTAGAGTAAACATTTGCCCAGACTGTAGATGTCACAGGCACACACATCATACTGCAAACCTTGAAGTTGAGGCTTGGAAAGCTCTGGAGCTACATAATGCGGCTTACCACGTTTAGAGATAGGCAAGGGTACTTCGAGAGATTCACAATACTCAAAGTCATGTAAGATCGCGCCTTTAGTACGGTGCAACAAGATGTTTTCAAGGGTAACATCCCCGTGAAAGTAGCCCACATCACGGAGATATTGTAAATCATGCAACACTTGATAGATTATGTGCATAGCTTCCCACATGTTGAAGCACTTGTTCCTGTTTGATACACACTCCAAGTAATCCCCACCTTCAACATACTCCATCAAAATGTAGAAGCCGTCGTGTTGGTCGTGTCCGCATCCGTAGATCTGAACATGGTTCAAGAGTTGAAGTAAGCGCAATTCTTTCTCATGCTGTCCAAACAAACGACAACTCTTTTTGATCACTTTTACGTTTCCATCTTGAAATAATTCCACTTTAGACAGCTGAGACTTGGATAGGACTTGCAAGAGCCGCATCTTTTTGACGGACTTTCGGCCTTTCAAATTTTGAAAATATTGACGGACTTTCGGACTTTCAAATATAATGTTGCAAGTTCCGCCACGCGAGATTATTGACCTAACACAGGACGATGTACAGGGCGAGGACACACCGAAAGACAAAGATGTGATTGACCTGACCACCACCGAAGATTTCTGGAACGACCTGGATGACTTGGTCAAGATCTCGAAGCAATATAATGATGATAGATACTTTTCCCCGGCCGAGGTCAAGCGCATCCATGAAGCTGCCAACTTATACCAGGTTTGGGGTTATCGTTACGATGAAGGAAAAGATTACGAACAAAAGACTCAAGGTGCATACCGAGACTTGGTGGCTTTCACGGATCCTTTGATGCGGAATCTACAACAAGTACATGCCTGTGGACGAACGTTCGTTTTCAGGTGTGACATGGAAGATCTTTACAGCTACGCAACGCTGGCGCCCCCCAGTGATCATGTAAGACGTGATGGTCCTGGAATTATTCGACAATACTTAGCTGAACCAGGCATAGGGAAACAACTGGTCGACTTTGCAGGCCAGGACCCACACAGTGCGTCTCCTATGTACTCTGGCCTCATTATTGCTGCACGTTCGATCCTGGCTATTGCGGCCGATGATTGGGATACAGCCATCCGTCTATTTCAAGAGTTATTGAAAGATCTTATGTACTAATAAAAAAAATGCCTTACGCAAATTGTAGAAGATGTGGTCGTTATGGATGGGTTGAGTCAAATTCTAAATGTGAAAAATGCGGTGGCAAGACAACCTACGTTCCTAAGTGTACTGGGTGTGGCCTTGTTAAAACCTTAGATGGATCGGGTAGATGTTCAGACTGTGTGGAGCGGCTGGGTAGTGGTAACAGCAATGATTGTATCGTAAGTTAAATGATGCTAAGGGCTGTGTTATTGGCGTGGTGGCCTAGCTTGATGGTTTGATTATCGCAAGACTAAGGCTCCTACAGTACCCACAGCTCCAGCAGCCACCCCGGCGGCTCCAGCAATTGTAGCAGACCTAAGTTGATTCTTGACTTGTGTCAACTCTGCTTGGGTATCGGTTAATTCTTGCTGCAGTTCCTGCACTTGTGCCTTTGCCGCCCTCAAGTCGTCTTGAAGTTTAGGGTCTGCCTGTTGTTCAAGCTGTCGAATCTTAGCCTGAGCTTCCTTGAGTTCTTGTAACTGTCCCTTAGCCACCAAATGTTGCCGCCGAGCTTCAGTTATTAATTGTCCATTTTGATTAAACATTTCTGGATTACAAACATATACATCTTCAATAGGATCATTAGGGGTGTCTTGCAGTCGCCGAGATACTAACTTCATCACTTTTAAAATAATAATAAAACTCTCGTAGGCCACAGCTTCCACTAGCCAGGTAGCGGATAAAGTTCGGGCAAACATTGTAGTTGACCAACGGGGAAACAACATCCCTATACACTTTGATCTCGTACTGTAAGCCTTGAATCATTTTAGACGTGGGGATACTCGGGAAAACTTTAAGAAACCCGCGCTCTATGGGAATATTCATATAATTAACATTGGGCTTAAAGTCTACAAGGAATTGAATGCTGGGCGATCCACTTTCACTCTTGATGTCCTGAACCTTAGTAGCACACAACCAAATATCGCAGATATTACTGAGGTCATGTAAGTTCTTACAGGCTTGTTGTCCCATTATTTGTGTATTTATTCTGATTGTGATGTTTTTTTAGTTTCCACTTTTTATTCAGCATGTCATCCAATCGCCGCTTAATCTGCCACAACGAGGATAATAAATGTACCGATCATGATCGTTGCGTGCGTGCCCAGGACCGGCTGGAAGAAGAGGCAATCCTCGTGCGCGGCTTTTGTAAGTTTACTAAGTCTTCTCTAGAACGCCTGAGCTTAATTCATGACCCACACATGCGCAGCCTTATGTTAGTGGATCGGATCTTGTTTCAAACAGATGTCTTCGTTGCCTTGCTCAGTACACGTGGAGATCGCTACAGTGAAGATCTACAAAAGCAAATTGCTGAGGCTCTAGACCTTTGGAAGATCCACTTCACCGAGCTGATGCATGTACTCCAAGCCCCAACCTTGGCGCCGGATACTCCTATGGGGTATCAAATTATGAAGGAAGCCGAGAAATCTTTTAATGAAAAGGCGTCTAGTGGTTCGTTTTAAACTTGGGACAGTTCCAACGACGGAATTGCAAGTGTCGTAAGCCACTGTCGGGGTATGGTTGCCACCAAGGCCGTTGCAAGTACATGGGACGGCCAACCATTAGAATTGGCGTGTTAAGACTTAAGGCATTCAGACCTGAATCTGGCCAACTGCAATATTGATGAACTTGACTGTATGACATTGGTTTCTTTTGTGTGTAGAGCTTTTTATTACATTGCAAAACATAAAAAAAAAAGTATGGATCATCCACCGTTGTCTTGTACACGCAGACATTTAAATACCATACGTAAATTATGGTCTACGGCACAACCTTTCTGGTTTTGTACCCCATTAGATAATGACATAACGATTGAATCCTTTTGTTTTCAGTTTGTAGCGCAGAAATATGTTCACAAGTATAAATCCAGCAAGCATAATTCGTGAGGCTGCGTTTTACCCAAAATATATACATAATTTGGTTTATGTGCCTATAAGAAGGGTATAAGTGATGCTGGTTTTGTTGTTTAATATTAGAGGTCAACAGACATGGAAAAAGCTAGAACAAAGATGGAACAGTGATACCACGGTCAATTTTCAAGTAACGGACCTGAAGTGTACCTGGAACTGGTATGAACATACTTTGGAAGTTTGGGAACCTAATAATGAAGAACCAACTAAACTATACGAAGACCTCGAGCACCATATTCAAGAGAGCCTGAAAGAAAAGTTGCCCGCGTCGGAGTATAAGGCTTCAGTAGGCCTTGCATTGCGGCGACTTGCAGATCTTGCCAAACCGCAACGTATTTATCACCGCCGTCATCTTAATGCTCATTATCATCAAGTCCACATGCAGACACTTCACTTGAGAAACTCTGGGCACATTGAGTGTATCTTGATAAATTAAGGTAATCTTTGTGCTAGTCTCTTGAGCGTCTTGGCATGTTTAGTATAAATCTTATCTTCCAAGTCCTTGCTAAGTGTAGCTAGGGCTTGTTTGATGCTGGTATCTTCTATTAAAGCTCGGAACTTGGCTTTCCAAGTGTTGAGAACCTGCTGTTCAGTCATCCACTTACTTTCCAGCTTACTCAGCCCGGCTTTATACTGGGCATCTAGTTGTTCACTAGTTTCTTGAAGTTGTCTTAGGCTGTGTTGGTATTCGCGGAAGGTTTGTTCAAACTGCGTAATATTTCCACAAGCCTCGGGTGTTAGAGCCGGAAGATCTATGGGTTGATCACTAATTAACCGGCGGATCAAGTCAGGACCCTTAGCTAGCAAGGAACTAAAACTAAGGTCAAGGTTACCTAGTAATCCCGGTGCTATTTGCTGCATGCGCTCCAAGTTAATACGCGACCGAAGGTTATCTTCCACTAGTTTAGTGGCGTATTGTTCAACTTGACTACACTTCTTCCATTGTGGGTCGTTTTTGATCTTATCCGCAATACTGGGTAAGCTATTCTTAAATTCCAAGGCGGTTTGTTCATGCTGAGTGGCCAAAGATTGGACAAACTCTTCAATAAATCGCGTTAATCTCTGTACATGCTCCTCCAAGATCTTACTGTAGCCTTCATCTACATGCAAATACATCTGAATCGCTCCCGCTTGTTGCCAGCTTGCGGTGTCCAGGTACTGCTTAATTCGGTAGAGAGCGGATTCCGTCTGAGTTACTTGGCAACGTTCTCGGCCCAACCACTGTGTGATCTTGTCCTGAAACTTTTTCTTGAGCTGTTCTTGAATAAAAGATTGCAAATCAATTTTCTTAAACAGTGAGAGTTGAAAATTCACATAGAGAGCTTTCAATAAGTTACTATAATAGTCTTGTAACTCTACTTGCATGCTAGACCACATACTCCCGTAGATGGCACAAGGAACTGCTCGAAGAGTCGACACGGGCTCAAAGGCGGGTCTATTCAAGAACTGCGTGGAACCTACAGGACCCGTAGGGCCAGTGGGAACTGGTACTGGAGCTGGAATTGTGGGACCTGTAGGGCCTGTAGACCCTTGAAACTCAGCAGCGTTAACAATTTGAGTTTTGACATGTTGAAACCGGTCCATTAATTCTTTTTTTTTGTTTTTTTTATTGTTAATTTTTTTCTACTGCCGCTGTGTTTGTAAATGAAGATGACTGCGGAGCCATACTTCTAGATCAATGAGAACATTATGACGATAATAATCATTATAGTGATGAAGTAACTTAGCTATCCCAGTATGTAACTGGGTAACATATCTAATAGTTGGGCGCGCCTGAATACCAAACATATGGACAAAATTATTCGTGATTTGTGGGACAATATCGTCCATGATAATAGCCGAATAAAACCCTATATTCTGGGCATCTAAACCATCTATCAATTGCATCAAGTTATCAAACAAAACATTAGATTCTTCTATTAAAAATTCCATGCTCTCCATCGCCTGTTTATCTTCCTGCTTCTCCAGGCGTACCGCCTGACTTACAAGGTGCATATTTGCATCAGGGCGTAGAGGTGTTTGTCCGCGGTTATATGTGATTTTAGTTTCACGAGAAAAATTGGCAAAGTATATCTCTTTAAGTTGTTGTAATTGCTTAGCGGACAGTAATTTCCGGGTGTAAGGATTCCAAAACTTACCAGAGCTGAACATGTATTCCATTAAGGTTTTAACATTGAATTGATACGTACGACCCCCTTCTTTTAGCTTAAAAATCGGTATGTATTTGGGAAAGGGTTCCAAAGTAAATACATCAGTTTTATTCACTACCTCACAACAACGTCGCCACCAGCGCTGTATAGTTACGGCGGCCCGGGTTTCGCGGCGCTGCAATACGTACATGTAACGAATCAGGGACGCTTTATTAAATCTGGAGTATCCTTTCCATCGTTTTAGCCGACATACACGACGAAGGTTGAAGGTGGTCATGGATTGAAACTTTGCCATTTGTTTGTTAGAACAAAAAAAATATTTAACATTAAAATAAACCTGAACAACACAACAATGTCATACGCACCAGCTGCTCAATGGGCTCTTTACCAAGGTCCACCTTCAGACTTGCAAGATCCTTCCCATCTAATTTTAACTGAGTCTCAATCGGCTTACCAGGGTACCCCAGGACCATGCACCGAAGTCGTCAACTTGAATCGACCACATCAGGCTTGGGCTCTCAATTATGCGAGTCAACCAGCGCGCATGAACATTGATGGTCAATACATTGAATCTAATAATTGCGCGTGGGCTTGTGATGATACTGGCCTATTACAAATTAATCCTAGTCCTTACGTGGATGAAGCCCTGGTGATGCCTGGAGGTGTCATGACGGCAGTAAAAATGTTTACTCCCTGTGGTGCCAATCCTCAATGTGCTGCCCAACGTCAAGCCCAATCTTACAGGGCACCTCGCTCTCGACGTCGCCAACGAAAAATGCGCCGCAGAAATATGCAATGTCGTCGTCGATAGTTTAAAGTGAAGGTTCTTGATTAATGTTTAAAATATCTGTAACGGTGATCGGGTCGCGGGCTGCGGCTTCACATTGACGAAGATGCATGATATGGTCTGGGCGCAACAAGTCGGGTCGATGACGCTGAAAGGTATAGTGGGGCAATGTTAATTCATAGATGCCATCAGTTAGGGTGAGCGGTGGAGCATTGGGTACCAGGCTTAATTTATGATCGTAACCCAAACAATAGAGTTGACCATCCGCTACTTGAAGGTTGACATGACACGGTTTCAGCATCAGAATAAAGTATTCCTTGTGTGTATTTGCTTTGACCGGTTGAGCTTTATGTAAGAACAAGAACCCAGAGACATTCCCGCTCCGGGCGAGGGCACCAAAAGAAGTAAAGTTGAGCCAAGCCTTGGGTAATAGTTCAATGGGGGGACGAATAGCCGAGATACAACCCTGTTTGGCGGAATTGAGGGCGTTTAAGTCCATCTGATTATTCCCAAAGGCTTCTTGGATGTGGATATACCTTTGTGGAAACTTGCCATCACCACATTGTTCACCGCGCACACATAGCACATCAAACACATGGATGCGATGAACCTTGGTTTCTTCATTCCATTCTATTTGACCACCAAAGACTGACCCACGAAAGTAATCGCTGGGGGCATATACTTCCAGCTGTTGGAAAGACCCATCACTCTGAACCAAAGCACAGAAAGGGCGCCGACAAAACTCAAATCGCCCGAGGACCAATTGGATATTAATCCCCTGTGGTACCACACTGGTCACTACACACTCTCTTAGTTGAGGAAAATGATGGCGACGCAGGACGATGGGTCTTGGTAGAGGGTTGGTCACTCTGGGAATCTTCCAGGCCCAATCCAGTAGATGTTGAATCTCGGACACGGCTCGTGGATCCAGGATCTTGGGTGAGCTTAGCATGGATGAAGTTTCTTTCTGTTGCGGTTAAGTGTAACTGATAATTTAACAACCGGAACATTTCTAGCTTGAGTCGAGAAAATTCTTCATAGGAGATACCACCACGTCGAGCAAAAGCCTTTTGCCAAACCACGTGCATAAAATGATCTTCCCAGTACTCTGCACTTAGACCCAGGGCGACCAATACAGTTCGATGGGTGGTTAAGCTATTTAGGGGGATTGAATCACGCAAACGGTGTAAGTAAGCAATGGTGGCGATAACTACGGCGGGTGACATGTAGACACATAAACGTTTCAGGTACTTCTTCACCGAGATGGCGGGTTGATGTTTCGAACAAAACAGATGCGCACTCACAGGTAACCTGGACACTTGGTGTTCCAAGATGTACCGGTGTAATGCGTACATTAACTTTGATCAAATAAATAATTTGTTGAAATAATAAAACACAAAAAAAAGACGAATGGCGGAATTTGTGTATTGTTTTGATTCTTTTACTAGGCTACCCAATCCAGAACAAGAGGAGCCTTTTACCAATCCTACCAATGATATTATAATTCCCGTGCAAATGACCAGTAACCGCGTGGCTTTTAAGTCCATGGAATTGGTGACCGCAGAGATTTCATCGGCACAATTTCTGATCGAAGAACGCTGGTCCCGGATGTACTTTATGAATGGCTTATTCTTCACGTGTGAAGATGAAGAAGAGCGCAGTGTTTTTATCGAAACCAGTGAAGGTGTGTCCATCACGGCTATTCTACCATTGCGGTACAACACCATCATAGCCTTAGATGCTAGTGATCCTACCACACCAATATTTACTACGGCTGAACCCCACCTGCTTGATTCTTTAGGGGGTGGTCTATGGAATTGGGGTGAGTTAGTGCGCCTAGTTAGTACAGCGGTGGAAGCCCCCTTGATGTCTAGTGAAGGTGAACTCTTGCCCAACGTGACTATACTCACGGATACCACGTTTTCCGTCAGTGGCTTTTCTCCAGTTACAGACTGGATCCCAAATCCAGCAGCAACAACATTCGGGTATGTGTACTTTCCACCCATCCCATCCTACACCATTATGGCGTCTATTCTACAGACCTTGTTGGCCCGGAGTGTGTTGCAATTGCTAAACAGTACGTGTTCTTATCAGGTTACCTACAACCCTTGCACCGGTAGGTTCTGTATCTCTATTGATCCTAAGGTTCCCTGGACCTCTGTGGTGTGTGTGGGTGAGAAGTCTATCCTGCACTTGCTCGGGTTCCGGCTTGGAGAAAACCACTTGGAGAAAAAAGAGATTGATGAATGTGGTAGGAGTGGATGCCGTGAAATAATTACGGTTAGTCAACCGGTATGTACCAATAGCCTCGATACTCTGGGCTTGTGTCAGTTTCGAATGCGTCCCGGGAATTACCCATTAGCCGTAAACTTTATTGATGAACTAAATGCCCAGAGCAACAGGTTCTACCTCACGACTGAAGAGAACCTACAAATTACTAACCCTGCCACAGGTGAGGCTTTTGATGCAATAATTCCACCAGGTCTATATACCCCACAATCCTTGGCCTTAACACTAGAAGAGATATTTGATACTCTGTGGCCAACCTTGGGCCTGGAGATCATGTACTATGTTGACCCTCAACCTTGCTGCCTCGACCCGAACTTGAATTATTTTACTCTCACGTCTAGCACGGATACCAAGTTTAACCTCGACCTAGAAGCTAGTACTTTAGCATTTCGTTTGGGCTTTACGTCAACCAACCTGACGTGTTATTCGACGTATGAATCCAATTGTAAGTTTGTCTATACGCCCTGTATTAACCTGAATACTTATAATTCCTGTATCTTTTCTTATAATTTGTGTCAGGATGGATCAAATACCTTGTTAATCTCCGTAAATAACCCACCACCTTTACCTTTGGCTACCACTACCGCAACAATTGTTGATTCGACTGTGGTAGTTTCAAACGTCGATCAAGCACACGGGTTTCAAGTAGGTCAACTTGTATCCTTGACTGTGGGTGGGGAAACGTATACCCTAAGAGTATCTGAAGTACCGTCGGGGACCACATTTATCGCAGAACTAGGGGCCCTGGACCTCGACGGCTTTCCTCCAAATACGCCGGTTAGTGTAAATTCAGGTGAATGTTGTACACCCTCTCTTATGTTTGCACCACGCAAACGTAACCGTATTATGTACCTGTTTTGGGGTTTCCAGGATAAAGATCTACAGTGGACGCCTAGCTTTAATGGTACGTATGCAGCTCTAGGTACTATGGTGCTAAGCCCTCGTAATTATGTGATGATGCAAGTACTAGAACCAACAGGTAGTGCACACGTAGAGCAACTCAACATAGCAAGAAATAACAGATCAAATTTTATTGCAAAACTAGTGTTCTTACTAAATCCAGTCAGGGTCTTGGACAGGTTTTATCCCATGAGGATGCGGTTCTTTAGTCCAACCATTGTCACGCGCTTACACCTGAGACTTTTAAATCCGGATGGATCATTGTTCCAGCTGCACAATCAAGAATGGTCGGGAACGATACGCTTCTACACCTAATTCAGGTTGCGCTGGGCCTCCGCGATCAGTCCAGTCTTGACTAAAAATGTAAACGTGGCTGGAGGTACCGTTCCAGATTCTAAGCCTTCAATAAATTGCCGCAGTTGTGCCACCACCGCAGTCTTGATTGCCACAGTCTCCAAAGCGGCATGATTCTTGGCATGGGCCTGCTGTTCCACCCAAGTCATGTTGGCGCCACAAGGTACGCAGAGGATTGATCGGCACACCTCGTTGATGTGTACTTGCAGGTCTTCAGCTGTGCCGATCTTCTCTTCACAGTGTGGACACTTCATAAGGGTAAAGGTGCACTTGAGCTCATGCTTCGTGACTTCATAAGCTGAACTTTTAAACACTTCACAAACGCTGCAAGTTTCTTCACCCTTACTTTCATACAGCATAATGTGACCCGGGTTAGCCAACCTTTGGGTGTACAGGTCATTGGGAGTAAAGTTCACCAAACAACGCTGTGAAGCTTCATCAGTGCTGACTTGTAAACAAGTATCAGACAAGATTTGGCAAAAACAAGATACACAGTAGATCTCCCCCGGTGTTTTGCCTTCCACGAGCTTCTGAGTGTCCTTACCACAGGTCTTGCATTGGTAGCCTCGTCTCTGCTTCTTGAGTTGTTCCGCAAGCTTGGCATTCTCTTTAAGAGTTTTTTGTAAGATTTCGTAGCATTCGTTGAACTTGGTGGACATCTCAGCAATTTGCGCCTTCAGCTTATCCATTTCCTCGGTATTTGCGTTGGATGGTTTGCGGCTTCGCTTGGATGCACGTCGCCTAGCTGGTTTACTGGGGGATTTGCCATACTCTTTGCGACCAACATCATTTATAGGTGCCATGCCATCAAAGATACCGTCATCATCCTGGTGTGGGTTAAAGTCGCGGCGAGATTGTGGGGAAGCCATATGAATTTGTGCGCAGTCAAAAAAAAAGTGACGTGGCATCGGATTTTCGGAGTTCAAGCTAATTGCCGGATTATCCGGGTATAAAGTTATATGATCATCCAAGACCAACATATAACTTTATATCCGGATATAGCGGTTAACCCTGTGCTTAATAAAGGTTCGGCCTGCGGAGGCCACTTTTCTAACTGTGACGATGGCTGACAACCCTCCTTGCGCCCGTAATGGCTGCCCTGGACGGGGAACTAATGATTTGCCGCTCAATGCAAAGGAATTCAAGGTCTGTGTAACTTGTTTTCAACGCGTGAATAACAATACCACCAAGTTTTTATGGAAACACGTGCCTGGATGGGGTTTGGTTATGCGGCGATTACCATCTCCTGAAAATGTCGTAACGAAAGAAGTCGTGAAACGTGAGGTTATTGTTATTGAAGAAGAGGAAGAAGAAGATATTGAAGTTCCACCCACACCTCGTCGATCCGCACGTTTGCGCAAAAAGGAACACGAAGAGGATCCGCCAACGGACACGAGCAGCGATAGTGAGGCCTACCTTCAATCTCGATTCAAGCGCTTGAGAAAGAAGCGCCGCCGCAAGAAGAAGAAGAAGAAGATTACTAAGACGACCACCACGACTACAACGACTACCACAACAAATGCTCTGGAATGTGGTATATGTGCTGATGACGTCAAGGCTACAGATGCCATTGTATGTCAAGTGGGAATCCACAGCTTTTGTTCTACTTGCATGCGACGGTACTTTGAGACCAACGTGGCGGCCAAAGGTAAGCATGATACCATTAGCTGTCCTTCCATGACTGGCTGTGACTCTTTTATCAAAGAAATCCACGTGCAACATGCTTCACCTGGATCATTATCCTTGTTCAACACTGACCGAGCCAAGCGCGCCCTAGGATCTTACAGTAAGACTTGCCCTGCCTGCGAAACTGTGGGTTATGTTAGCTTGGAAGATTTGGCCGACCCATACATTGAGTGCCTGCAGTGTTACACCCAGATGTGTACTCGCTGTGACCAAGCCTATCATGGAGACATGTCTTGTACTCAAGCCGAAGCCGCCAAGAAGAATGATCGAAAGTTCAACGAGGACATGAAAGACCAAGGTATCTTTCCCTGTGCAAGATGTGGCATCCCTCTAAGCAAGGAACAGCCCGATCAAGACTGTCAAAAAGTCTGCTGCATGGCCTGCCATGCTTATACATGCTTTTGCTGTGGTGGGGAAATGCCTCAATTTCGACCTTACAGCCACTTTTGCCGTGGTTCACCCAACGACCCTGTGTGCGATCGCGATGGCTGCAAACATTGTTACACCTGGCCCGCCGCTGTTAACGCCGATAGAATCCCTGCCGGCTTTCGCATGGGCCACCCAAACTTGGTCCCTGAACATCATCGCTAACGAATGTGTTTGATCTAAAGCTTTTTATTAAAAAATTTATGTTTGAAGCAAAAGACTCTCTATCTCTCTTTGTATGTGTGGTATTTTATGTATCTTAGGACCACAACCACCCCAACCTTTAACCTTAGATGCTCTGGAAGCTAGAGGACCAGATGCTCACCATGTTATTTACGGGGAGAATTTTGCTCTAGGTTTTACCCGATTAAAAATCGTAGACTTGAAGACAGGCATGCAACCTTTTGAAAAGTCAAACTTAACTTATGCATGTAATGGAGAAATTTATAATCATGCGTCTCTAGAAAGAAAGCATCACTTAACCTTGGAATCTCGCAGTGATTGTGAGTGCCTGGGACCCCTGTACCGTCTCCTGGGTCCAACTAAGTTGTACAATGCCCTAGACGGTGTCTTTGCTTTTATCATCATTGATGGTGATACGGTCATCTTAGGCAGAGATAGGATTGGGGTACGTCCTTTGTTTATTGGTTATACAAGCCAAGGTTACTTGGCTATTGCATCTTTGGCCGCGGCGTTAAATTTCTGTACAGACGTGCAACAATTTATGCCAGGTCTTGCAGTAATACATGAGAATAAGTACATGACACGCCTAGGCCATGTACCTCGCTTGCAGCTGATGTCGGATCCCATCTATGAGATCCAGCCAACCTTAATTGCCGCGGTTCAAAAGCGCTTGATGTCAGATCGTCCGATGGCTTGCTTGTTAAGCGGTGGTTTAGATAGTTCCCTGGTTGCGGCTATTCTCTGTAAGTTGAGTCCCACAACTACCAAGACTTACAGTATAGGCATGGAAGGTTCCACCGACCTAAAAGCCGCGCGCAAGGTGGCTCAGTACTTGGGGACAGAACATACGGAAGTTACCTTCACACCACAGGAAGGTCTAGATATTATTCCCGAGGTTATCCGTGTGTTGGAATCTTATGATGTAACTACGGTGCGGGCTTCTATTGGTATGCACCTTTTGGCTCGGTATATTAAGCGTGAAACCAAGGATACAGTTATCTTCTCTGGGGAAGGGTCGGACGAATTATTCTGTGGTTATCTATACTTTCATAATGCCCCTACACCTTCTTTAGCCGCACTGGATAGCCGCCGTTTACAAAATGAACTCTACATGTATGATGTGCTTCGGGCAGATCGCTGCATTAGTAGCTGTGGCTTGGAGCTAAGAGTTCCTTTCCTGGACAAGGATATGATTAATTTAGTTCACAACTTGACAGAACACCAGATTACTCCGACCCGAGGTTACGAAAAGTTTATTCTCCGACAAGCCTTTGAAGGCTTCTTACCACCAGAGATTCTGTGGCGTCGTAAAGAAGGTATGAGCGATGGTACCGGGTCCCTCGAGAGGCCTCTGTCACGTATTATTCAAGAATTTGTACCCCAGCTTGATGATCTCAGCCCGGTACAGTGTGAGGAACATTACTACCGAGAGATTTTTAATAAGATATATCCGTTCTATCATCTCTGCTTACCTAGATGGATGCCGCGTTGGACCAACACGGATGATCCTTCAGGGAGAGAGGTGGCCGCCTTTTCGGAACCCACGCCCCAGGACCACACTGCTAGCCATAGTGAGAAGTGCGCCAATAACGAATAAGGCAATAAAACCTCCTTTCTTGGGAGGAGTCTTCTTGACAATAAATATTACCCCAATAATCATACCCAGGAGACCCAGGCTTAATAGAACCCACCAAAGTACTTCTAGGCCAGTATCTCCAGTATCTCCAGAGTTAGGGTCAGGGTCAGGGGTAGGATCAGGGTCCGGAGTAGGGGTAGGATCAGGGTCATAAGGATCATCAGGGTCCGGGGTAGGATCAGGGTCATAAGGATCTTCAGGATCAAGAAAGTCCACTAAATCATCAAAACCTGCGTTAGCCATGTATGTGTCTTATATTTATTTTTTGAACAATATTTTAAGTTGCGGAATCTTGTTAATAAGGGCGTAGGCACATAGACATAGGGCCAACCATACAGCCACAGCTACTGCAAAGGCTTCCCAGGTGCTCTTAAACCATGAACGTGTGCCATAGGCCCAGATCACCAACATCAGCAACGTAATGATGATCATGAGGGCCGACGAAAATAGTAGGCGAGTAATCTTGAGCTTGTGATTATGTAATAAGGCTACGACAATCAGTAAAACAAATGGAAAACTCCAAAGGAGAGCCCCCAGAATAGCACTACTGTAGTAAGTAGCTACGGTAATTATAAAGGTCTGCACTCCACCCAGCAAAAAACTCAATAATAAAGTTTGGACATTCATGGTAAAGCAGGGTTTTCTTGATATAACCATTTTAGCGCTGCTTCATATTCTGCAAACCGTTTGAAAGGACGGGCCGGAGTATAGACCGCGAATAGCATATTAAAGAAAGGATCTAGGTCTCGGGTAGGGACAAAAATAGCTGTACGATCTAGGACACTTCTAAACTGAGAGTACAGTAAGACCACATCCTTGATGACCCAAGTATAGTAAGACACTGGTGGAACATTATTACTTACACTACCCTGGACAAACAACTTGATCTTGACTTGTTCCTTTGCGGCCCTTTCTAACAATCCCTTAAAGGCCACCATAAAGGATGCATAATCAGGATAGTTCCAATCCGAGCTGCGGAAATGAAGCGTTAACTGGGGCCATTGTGAAGTGTCGTAGAGAATCATGGTTTTTTAGCAGGGGAACAAATTAAGAGCAATTGCCCAAACGCAACCATAAATTGTTTGTACACAGCCAAATCCATGAGTCCTTGGCTAACTTGCAACGCGAGTTGATGCACGCTGTGCAAGCGAGTCAGATCTCCCTGGGAATGTGATCCCCACATAGGTTTTTGCTGAATCCATTGGCACAATGAGGTCCCGAGCTCAATAAAGCGCGGCCTAAGGTCTGATAAAACTTGTTGCTGCTGATTTAACCGGATCAGGTCTGCCAAGATGGCCAGAAGACTCATACAGGCGTAACCTGCTGGGTATTGGGCGTTATGCATCGCGCGATTTAAGCTCAGCTGGAATGTCTCGGATTGTGTAAAAGGGTGTGCATACTTTTCAATATTGAGGCAACCTTCGCAAATCACATCACCCTTGGCTTCACCCACCATGAGAGCCTTTTTCTCTGTTTCGCCACATCTATCACAGGCTTGGGGGACTTCCATCGTGTTTATTTGCAGAATGTTGTTTTTGTGGGATTCACTTCACTTTGAACGCATGTACATAACCCATTCTGATACTGTAGGATACCTGACCGGTGAGGTTCACGAATTAAAGACATCACCACCGGTAAGCTTAACTTGGTCACGTAAGCTTTGATAACTTGTTCTGGGGGTGACAGGTTCCGCAGGCTAAAATTTTGACCCACAGCACACAGGTAAAGATAATCCAAGTCTTTTAAAGATTGTCCTGAGTAAATATGTTTGTCTCCTAAGTACAAATCAAAGTTGGTGCATGTAGGACTGTTCCATTGTAATATGACATCGCCTAAACAAGGATCCAATTTTAACAAACCATCATGTACCTGAAATTTACACCAGTGCTCTTCCATTTTAATGTTGCCCAGAAAATAAAAAAAAAACAACTCTCTACAAATGTCCTCTATCAGTGTCAGTATTAATCTTTGGGTGCCCTTCTTAACGGATCTTATCCTAATCGCCGTCTTCCTCATCTGGCTTTACCATTATGGTGATGTTAAGTTTGCGGGGCGTAACCTTATGTCTCCAGGTGGCACTACCAAGCGCCCGGACAAGAGAGCAGTTGCTGGATATAATCGCTTCAAGACCATCCTGTTTATTATTTTTCCTATTCTGTTTACGGCCGTCATCATTCTGAACTTGGTTAGTATCTTTACTGATGATATGGAAACCAAGCGCTTGGTGCACATCGCTGGTTTTGTAGTATCACTCTTTGCTGTTATCGTAGGGTTGGTGGTCGCCAACCGCTGTGAATACAAGCAAACCATGGTGGGTGCCCAGTCTGCGCAAATCTCACTCCACCTCTTTTACCTCTTGGCGATGATCTTCGCGTCGGTGAGTATGGTCTTGCATGCCCAGATTTTGTTTGCGTAAGGGTTTGCGGTCTTCAGGATAATTTTGCTTCCGCACATCCTCTAAGGTGACTTCAGGGTCCAGGCGAGCCAGGTACTTGTACTGGCGGAAGTGCTTATAAAAATCGTCTTCTGGGTAAAGATTGGGTAAAGTCCGGAAGAAACGCTCAATGTCTCGCCACTTCATGTATTCTACTAAACGTCCACTCGTCTCGATGTAACGCATGTAACAGAACGGGTCACAAAAGTACTGCTTTTCAGAGTGTTTCTGGGTAGCATCCATGACGCGAAACATATTGGCTTCACTGTGCTTTCCCTTAAAGTACTCCGGAAACTTGTGCTTGCAATGCTCACAAATCAACATGGTGGTTTTTCTTACGGTTCATGGATTATTTATTCCTTAAAAAAGCAAACGCACACGATGTCCAGGACACCCACCATAGCCCAGGTTATTTTAGTCAATGCTCAAGGTCAGACCTTATCTGTCAGAGAAGACTGTAAAATAGACAGACTTAACCCCCGGGCTCCCTTTGATGTTCGTCAGGGGCGCCAAACTATTGACGTTAAAGCCAACCAACCGTTGGTTTTAAACTTAGTTCCCAGGACGGAAGATTGGCAAGTCCTGTTCCGGGCCTTCTATGATGAACCCACCTTTGAAAGTTTGTTGTCTCCACTCCAGAGTGGTATGCAACTTACCAGCAACATTACTAAACATACGGGAAACACGTACCTTTACGTCCAAACACCACATAAAAAGTGGCGCAAAGGCTTGAAGCGATTATTGACCCGCTTAAAAGCTCCAACACGTATTGATGAAAAGCATCGCCAAATTCTCCTTCGGTGCTTGGACAAAAGTGGAGTAAAATTTTATTCTCAACCTCAGAGTGAAATAACTTCCATGGGTCTTGACCTACGGAAATTGGTAATAGGTACGTGGCTCAAACAAGTCCTACAAATGGCGGCAGTGATCGGAGCCCCCATCGGAACGCATTACTTAATGAAGTACTACCAGGATCCCCGGATGCAATCAGCCTTCGATGAGATTGACGTCATGATTAAATTAGCAGACCCAGCCCTCAAGAGACGACTCAAGGAAGCCAAGGCCCGGGAAATGCTGCTTCGCCAGAAACATGGTATTCGTCGTTAGACCCAAATGATGACGATGACCAGGGCCACTAGCAACAATAAGAACAAGCCAATAATAAGACCACGCCAGAGCCTGCGCCGGCGGCAGACTTGAGATGGTGGTGCCTGAAACCTGGTAGTATTGTCTTGAAGGATATCTTGATATACTTGATCCCAACTGACGTCCGCAGCCGTGGTGACCGGGATAACCGGATCATCCGGTTCCGCCAAGTCTGGACGTAGTTCATAAGCCCAACGAAAGTATCCTGTCAAAGGATCCAAACCACCACCTTGAGCTTCAGGATTCTCATACAACTCCCGGAAATCACTGTCCCGGGGTACATACTCAACATCTCCAGTAAAGAAATCTGGCAACGCCCCAACTACATTGGCTTCCAGACCACAATTATTTACACCCCTGACCATCTTAAAGTAACCTTCTAAGCCCCATTGTGGACCAAAAGAATTCGCCACCCACCAATACTTTCCTTCATCGGGGCTCTCACCCCATCCTACTAAATAAACAGCATGACCACCCAAAATCTCACCTTGTTCATTGCTTTGGTAGACTTGTGACCGCGGGCTAAACGTGTAAAAGTCCGCATAAATCCGGAAAGATGTAGTTACCGGGCCATGTGCATAAATCTCTCGCTGGATGCTTAGCTCATCCTCCGACCCAAGAGTATAGTAGATCGCACACCGATACTGCTTGGCGGGAGTTCCATCCAGGCACTTGTCACCATACTTCCCGGCATATTGGGCGCATAAGGGGGTATCCGTAATCTCGGTGGATAACTCTTGTACGGTTGGCCCACCATACTTAGATCTAAGGCTGGCGGGGAAGCATTGTGCGGTAGGAACCCCTAGCACGTATAAGTACCGCCAAGCATCGGCCAGAGTGTTCCCATGGCACACAAACTGGTTTGTGTAGATACGCTGGAGTTCTTCAATGTACTCCAAGGTTTGAACGTCCGGATCGATCTCGTATTCCCGCTCGCCAAAGGCACATAACAACATCTTGGCCGCGCTTAATTCCACAAAAATCTGACCTTGGCTTAGGATATTAAACCTACACGCCAAGGCTCCGGTTGTACTAAACGCCCAGCAAGAACCACAAGATCCTTGGTCACGTATCGGGCTTAGTAACTTTCCCCAATGTTCCCGACCATTAAACTCTCGGGGAACATCCAAGGCCGGGGGTTCTCTTACAGGCAAATTTTCAAATTGATCTTCGGCTTTATCTGAAGATGATCGTACTCGGGTATTTAACCGGATTTGACCAGACATTACTCTCTTTGTTTCTTAGGTTATTTTTTTGGAAAAACCCGGTTATTTATCCAATGGCCTGTGTGACGTGCGGAAGCTCAGCGGATACTGCAAACAAAGTGCAATGTCACCAATGTTATACCATCGCGCATAAGTATTGCCAAGTCAGTCTACAATGTATCAAGTGTCCACACCGGCAATCTACTATCTCTGCTCAATGTATCAGCTGTTTATCGGGCGCGGATGCCAAACATCTGATGTTTTGTCGATGGTGCAGGAAATTCAGCCACATCTATTGCTACTCCCCAATGTTTCGATGTCGAAAGTGTCACCAACCTGTGCATTTAAACTGCGCGGTTAAATGTCATTACTGTTTACGGCGGGGGTGTAAATGTGAATTCACAAAATGCACACTGTGTGATATGACCTACCACAAGGCTTGTGCTTCCAAAGCTTCAGTACGATGTCAATTATGCCAAGGACAAACTCATGCTGGATGTCGCAACCATATCTGCTCGTGTCAAAGTTGTACTGAGACCTTACAGTGCGATTATTGTAAAAAGCGTGGCTGTCAATGTGTATTTCTCCAACAAAGCACCACCTGTAAGTATTGCGCTACATTGTGTGGGTTCCATGGAGGTAAAAACCACACTGGGAAGCCATGTCGCAGACCTGGGAAAGCCAAGTATCAAAATCGGTGCATGTATCATCAATAATACTTTATTTAAGTTTTTTAATTGGTAATAATTGGTAATGAAATACACGCCTACGACGTTTGCGGGTTGATGTGCCTGATTTTGTTCGCTTGCACTTGACCCGACACTGTGATCCCGGAATAGGCACACGCGTTATTTTGATCTTTGACAGGTTTTTGTTCGAAAAATTGTTGATCACATGAATCATCCGCCCGATTAATTCCTTGTAGGTGCGAAATTGTTTTTGGGGATACATTTTTTGCATTACAGGTACAAGTTGGTCTTTTTTTTCCTTGATTTTGATGGACGTTGTGCATTGCGATGCATCAAATTGACACAATCGAATAACATTCTCTGCAATCTGCTGAGCTTCTTGTCTTTTACGCTTTTTTTCTTCTTCCTTGTGATGTGTCTGTTCTTGTTTGCGACGCTTCTTTTCTTCTTGCTCGCGACGCTTATTTTCTCGCCTTGTTGCACGCCTTGTTGCAGCGTCTTGTTTTGTTTGGGCACGTTGGAGTGATACATCATGTTGTGGGCAGACGTGTTGTGCATCGGAGTTATATTGACTTGCGACATCAGCTGTGATACCAATCAATTTCTTAGTTGTTTTAAACCATTCGCCATGAAGATGAAGTCCATGACACTTCAACAACCCATGAATGTAGCTTTCCAGCTTAAAGGCAACGCTTGCTTGAAGTAATTTGGAAGTAAACACCAGTTGCAAAACTCCAGGATTATGAGTCTGGCACGTACACAAACGTTTGATGGGGTTTTTGGATACACCAACTTTGGACGCTCCACGGTTTTTGTCTTCAATAATGTAGATTTTCTTCATTTTTGAAATAATATTTACTCCACTTTGAAAGATTAAAAAAAATGCTCTTAAAAGTGGATGGATCTTTGGTAAGGTTCCAATTTCTGGAATTGGACTTGGTCTGGGATACCTTCGGACTTGCTCTGCCACTTGGTCAATGGCAACAACACCTTCCAATCATCGAGATACTGAAACACTTGGAGATCCGATACACCCAATTCTTACTTCGAGACCACAGAGACCTCGTGTCTATCTACGCAATACAAAACATTCAGCGAGCTGCTAACGCGATACGGCGCGACGTGGTTGTCCAAACTCTGAAAGAACATTGCACAGACCTGGAAGCACATTTAACGTTGGCTTATTTAATTTAAAGGAAGTCCCATGTTTGGCATAATTACTCAAGCACGGAAGGATCTAATGTATCTCTGCTATTTTTAATCGCTGGCCATCTAAAGTACACACTAAATACATCACCATAAAGTTGCCAACCTTTTGGTATTAAGGTTTTTTTCAACTTCTTAGCCCATCGACGATTTACTAACGTACCGACGGATACATACTTCATCGGTATCTCTTTTTTCTCCACCAGATCTTTTACATAATTAATAATATCTCCAGCAACTCCCTTTCCCCGATATTTACTATCAACTTCAAAGGAGTCCATGTTTATAACACTGACCATCTTGAAACCAGGTTTGAACATATCTTCCCTAGCTCGCGGTGAAAGCCCCCATACTGTATGACGGTGGTTTAGGTATACCTTTGCAAACCCCGGAATCTCTGCCCATGCACTTCCCGGGAAGTTAGAAGGCAGACGTTGAATAGCAGATAATACAGCTCCACGGAACATAGTTTTTAAAGTTGCCAATGATGGTTTGGACTTGGTCTTTGTTTTTCTTGTGCTTTTTGATCGTGGTCTTTTGCGCTTTTTTGGAGGCATTTTTTTTTATCAAGTAATGAACAAAATTTTAATTTTGCTCCCTGGTTAAATAAAAATGCCCAGCGACTCTCAAATTCGTGATGTCTTATATGTTCTTCGGGTTAGTTTACCACAAAAATCAGATGCTCTGCGAAAAGCTCTCCAAGCTTCTGAACGTTATGGTTACAACAAAATGTTATATGATAAGCTAGCGGACTACATGCAGGAGAGATTCGCAGAAGGTCCAGACATGAAATGGCCAGCTCTTCCGACCTTGAAACAATACGTAGAAGTACGTGAACGAAAAGAGATACTCCAAGAAGATATTGAAGAACGTTATGGGCGAGATTTGAGCGACATAATAACAAGCCTTTTACCTGATGAACCAGAGGCAAAAGCCGATGATCTGGATTGGTATTTGTACTTATTACGTGAAACACAGGAACCACTCCCGTCATCAGCCTTTCAACACCGTTCATTAGCCGTTCAACAACAACCTCGCGCCGCACACAATACGTACTTTGCAAGGCTTCCTCCGAGGCGGTTGGGTGGTGATGGTTTGTTTGTTGCAGTTCCATCTCGGTTATACCCTAACCTTTACGTGCTACGGGCAAAACAAGACGATGATGATTGTAAAGTCAGGGTTAAGTTTAAGTATGAGGAACCTGACTGGAAGACCATCAGTGAAGAACTAGCACAAGATCGATCCTTGATCGCTATAGTCGTAAGACATGGTCGTGACGTGTGGGTTGCTAGTCGGCTGCATTTAGGAGCTTCGAGTGTTTCGGACAATCCATATGATTGGGGCGCCCATAACTTGGTTCTGGAAAAGCGGAAAGCCTTAAGCCCCTTGGCCTTGGTGGCTGCAGAGCAACCCATGGTAGATTATTTGGCCAACACGGCAAATAGACCACCTACAATTAACAGGCGTTTTCACACTTTACCTTTAAAGTATGAAGAGTTACTTTGTTACCCACCCCCATACATTGAATTTAGCCCTCAATTACCTGGAGCCACGGCTGTAGCATTAACTCAAGCAATGAAAAAGTACCGAGATCACTCATTGTATAAGCTGTTTGTGAAAGATTTACTTGATTTAGATGAGCGTACAGCGTACTTGGTTGGCCGAGACGGTAAAGTAGACGTGGTGGTCGATCTGCCGGATGAACCTGTCCTTGGCAAATTTTATCGTGATTACGAGGAGTATAAGAGCAGATATTTACCTCGACCTAATGATCACTTTAAATATTATATTGTTGATCATAATAGTTTCATCCACGTATTTAAGAGTTGTCGATATCAAAAGGACCAAGCGCGCGTAATTGCTAGAATGTTGAGAACACAAATGGTTGACGAGGAAAAAGTTGCACAAAGAATTACCCAGTTTGAAAGACAACTGTTTATGTCAGGGTTAAGTTTGAGAGTCTACCGGATAAACTTGGCTCGTTTGAAACTTGAGGAGGACATAGAGTGGCTCCTAGACCTAGCGATTTATCTTGGCACTTGATTCTGAAACATGGTTTGAAAGGTTTGGGCCATGTCCATCACCATCTTTTGGGTCATCTCCGGATCCATACTGCCCAGGATGCTCTGGGTCATGTCACCCATATTCATTTTTTCCGGGTCCAAGCCTCCCTCGGCTTCTAGCTTTTGACTTAGTTCATCGGCGGCTTTCTTGGCGTTTTCCAATAAACTCTTGGGGACGTTATCATAGATGGCCTTTAGGATCGGGATGTTTTTCAGATCTTCTAAATCATCCACACTGCTAGGCGGCGGGGCGATAGCCGTGGGCACCTCTGCCTCAGCTTCTTTCTCACCTGATGTTACCTCGACTTGAGACCAAACTCTGGCATTCTCGGTTAACTTGTGAAAATACACCCATAAATATTCCTTCGACACTTTAGACAAAGCTCCCGTCCACCAAAGGGCCTGTAAGTCCAAGGCTAGTATAGGTGAGAGATCCAGGGTCAGTAGCGTGGCATCTTTACGCTCGATTTTGTCCATATGTGGTTTCATCTCGGTCCACCAGTGTTGTATGTATTGACCACGAGCCTTGCGATCCATCTTACACCAAGTTTGTCGGTGTGTCTGCAGCTTGGGACTCTGTTGTTGATACTTGGAGTACAAGCTACCTACTAAGGTGTCGTAGGTATTACAAAACTGCTGGAAAGCTTGTTGCTTCTTGTAATCCATCTTTATTATAAGGTCTTGCGATTTTCCCGACATGGAGCTGGCCGAACACACCCTAGCTCGCGCAAGAACTTCCAGGCAAACGTACTGGGCTTCAACACTTGGTGAACCCATTGTGTCCCGAGCCACGCCCGATTTTCTAATTGTTTCATGGTTAATTGAACATAGGGTTTGAGCACCCGGACCAAGGCCAAGGTATCCACTTTTTCATCGCCTGTGGGACATGGCAATTGTATCAGGGGACATGGGCGCGGCCAGAGATGCTTCGGTATCATGTGAGTAGTAGAAGCAGCAATGAGACCTTCAGACATAGCTTCGAAAGAACTCATTCCTACGCCACCCACGGACGCGGAATATTGATCCAAATAAATATGAAAATTCGCTCGGGCACGCTCTAGTTGTTTGTGATCCATGGGTTGCAACAACTTGAACTCGACCTGGGGATATTGTTTGCACAACTCTTGCATACCCTTTTCAATAATATCCGTGCCCTTATGTACCCGGTTCGTGGGACAGTGACAGATACGGACTTTGTTACTGCGGCGACGCCGTGTCCACCAGTAGCGCACATAGTCCACATCCACCTTAATCGGTTTTCCCCAAATAATGCGAGGATGACTATGAGTGCTGAGACGCCACAGATCCGGAGATAACAATTGCAGCGTAAAGTTAAGACGATCCAACTCGTTATACTTCTTGTGTTCACCACGGTAGGTTCCAGTATGAAATATTACTCTCATCTTAGGCTTGGCACCCATAAGCATCGTTTGACGGAACAAAGGATATCTGGCGTAATACGAATAGTAACTTTGAGTGTGAGCTTCTTCAGCCCACACGAGAACATCTATACCTTGTTGGATCCACTCTCGCATCTGAGCTTTCTCAGTCTCGGTACTTTCATCGTAATCCAAGTCGTGCTTAAGATGATATTTAAAGGGATGTGATACACAACTGCAAACTCGGCTCTCCCACCCACAGCCCAGATCGTTAATTGCTTGAGAGATTTTTGTATTCACATTGGCACAATCTTGTTGTGTCACAAACAAAATCCGACGAGGCATCGCTTCTTTAGTACTTGTTTGGTTATGTATATATATTCTGCTTGCCCCACTTAAACGCGGGTAACTTTATTGTAAGACCTGTCACAAGTTTACATGAAATGTTTGCTCAAATAAAAAAAAACAACGATGAATAACGGCCCAAAATGTAATTTTCCGGCAGGAACTTATTACGAGAAACTTATGTTTAGGGGTGAGGGTGGAACATTGCAGGCTATAGGCTTAAACTTACAACTACAAGATGAACCAGTTCATATTCCGTTCTACATTGGTCAAGACCAACTTGTTCTCTATAACGATGATTGTGAACCGGGCAACTGGATCTTGGTTCTAGATGAAGATGATGTTTACAGGTTTGTCCTGGTGGATTTTATTCAACCCGGGGACTTGGTTCAATTCGATATTGCTGAAGAGGGGGATCATTTTCGTGTAAATGTCCTCGGGGGCTCCTATACCTTGGCCGCATCGGAGGACGGTGAACTAGTTTTTGCGCGCCCGGAAACCGGTTATGAGCTCGGGACCCTTCAGCTATGGACCCCTGATCAAACTGACACAGAAGTATATACCTTTGCTGGAGAGAACGTCGTTGCCTGTGATGAAGGTATAGGGTCTCAAGGAGACGCCGATCCTTTAACTCTGGGCATTCATCAAGATGGGGAAAGTTTATCCTTATTCCGGGATCAACAAATTCTAGTGGCTCGGGAAGAACTGGAAGGGCTTTATACACTTGAGCTCCGGAATATTGTTCAACCAGGAGATCGATTGGTCTTTCAGATCGATTCGAAAGGTCGAGTTACTCTGGACGACCTAGAGTTAGTGGCTTTCCGGCAAGAGGATGGGTCCTGTCAGAGTCTTTTCTTCACAGATGAACCTGACGATCCACAGTTTATTAGAGGTTTATTGGAGGTTTATCAAAAGCATGATGATGACGGTGATGATGGTAAAGGCTTTAACCATTGGGTTTGGGGTGGACCGTTATTAGCAGCGTTGGGGGTGCTTGTGTTAGCTTACGCGGTTTATAAATTACTTCAAAGTGACTCCAATGGTAATACGTACGAATTATCATCCCTTTCACCTGCACGTTCACTTTCATCTTCTGCGAACTGTAATGAGTGGCGGCAGCAACTTAGCCAACACACCTCAGCAAAAACAAGGCTAGAAAAGGCGATCGCTAGTTCAAAAGCGTCCGGAGATTATGTTCCACAAGCTGCCATAGACATGATTCCACAACTAACATCTCGTATTCAAAAACTTAATCGAAACTTAAAAACTTGTTAAAGTACTTTAACAATCTTATACACTTGTAGGACATCCTCGTAGCTACTAGTCAGTTCCTGGAAGTAAGGATGTGCTAGGACTTCATCCAAGTTAACATGTTGTACTTCAATGAGGTTGAGACGCTGAGTTTCTTCACGGCTGAGGTTCCTCGAGCGGCATTTATACTCCTCGGGTAGTGTAAACCGTAGGAACTCTGTTAGTTCATCATTCTTGGTCCCGGTTTTATGAATCAAATAATCGATAGAGTCCACAAGTTTGTGCACATCGTAGTAAGGGTTGACTTGGCGGGCTGGGGTGGCTAGGGCTCGAAAATGGGGTGCGTCCTCGGGGTTAATAGAAGAGAAGAACATATCCCACAACAAGATCCGATAAGGGCAGAAGCTAAGATCATGATAAAAGGATACACCGTCCACAATGTACCGTGTACAGTAAGGTAAAGGATAAATCTTTTGGATAAGCACATTACCGATGTGTAAATCGTTGTGTCTAAAGCTGGGGAAGTTTTCCGCCAATAACTTGAGTGTAAAGAAGACCTGAAAGAGTAGGACCTTCCACGTGTAAGAGGTTAATTCCTTCTGTCCTAAATCCCACAACGAACAATCCGCAGCTTCTGCCAGGAGGAGCTGGTACTTAGACTCTGGTAACTTTTTTTCACCAGTCAGACTCTCGACGGCCGGAGCATCTATGAGCGCGCGTCCTAAGGGTAGCGTAAAGTGCGGTGAAATTCCGCGCTGCACAAACTCGGCAAAAACCCGGAGGTACCGGATTTCTACGTTGTGACGTTCCCCTTGACTCACACGGTATACTTTAGCGACCAAGGCCCCATTTTCCAGGGAGTACACCCAAGTTTTGGTGTTCTTGTTGGTGTACAAGGTTTTGGGCTTCTTAGTAAACCGGATACCCTTTTCATCGGTAAACTCAAAGTCTAGGAACAAAGAGTCCCCGTGAAATTGTAGCGGGCTTTGAAACCAAGGGTGGGTTCGAGCTGTAGCTAGTTGTCGAAGACGATGTGCATTAGATCTAAAAGTCTCACTTAACTTTTGGTCAGGCATTTAATAAGATAAAATAGGAAAATGATACACACAATAATCAAAACGAAGAACAGAACGGAAGCCACAAAGGTACCAGGTGGTGTGCGCCCCAACATAAAGTAAGGCACCAGGGAATCGACGTTGTTAAAATTTAACTGCATCAACATTCTCTTGACAGTCTTCTCTTCTTGTATAAAATTTTGTGAACCCAAGAAACCCAGGAATTGTTCTTGTGTCCGTGGATCTTGAAATATAGCACCGGCATTAAAAAACTCAATCCCATAAGCATCAAAATTATACGACATACTCAATGGAGTTACCAAGTACTGTTGGTTATTGGGTAAATTAAGGCGCCAGGCTACCGGATAACGTGTCCCGGTCCTGGGACTAATCGCTTCCTGAGTGATTTCTAAAGTGGCAGGTATCCGAGCTTGCTTACCATCCAGGTACACCCAACGTAAAGTGACCTTGTTTTGACCATTACTATGCGGGTTCTGGAGCGCGGTTCTAAATTCTCCGACTCCTGGAATTTGACCCACACACCAGCTCACGGGCATTGTTCGTACCTGAGGTTCACGTACGTGTTTGAGGTTATAAACAGCACGAGTTACGATATTCTGGGGTATCTTCCCAGTAGGCACATACACTCGGCTCAGGAACCCTAGACCCTCTGAGATATTAGCTGCGAAATCTTTTGTGCGCACTTGTCCAGTCACGATTTTAAGCATGGGAAAAGTAAAGCTGTCTATAGATAAGATATGCTGTGCGTTCACCTCCTGTACCACTTGCAGTTTAACACTCACATCCTGGCTATCATCTCTACACCACACTTGTAAAGGAAACAGTTCACCGGTATTACCCACAGATTTCATACCAAAAGTATCTCCAAAGCCAACGTAAAATGGATCCGTAGCCATAGTTGCCATATCCCAGGCCCCATCTACGTAAATATTACGTGTAGAGATTTGATCTCCTCTGGCCACAAAGTATTGTATGTAATATAAGCTGTTCATAGACCCACCTTCATCATGCCAGTATTCGGGTGGGGTTAAAGTTCGGCGTACAAACATCATGATAAATGTTACCACATCATCTAGGCCCACCAGTCTTAGATTGCACGCAAACCTGTAACGCTCTGTTAAAAGTCGATAATCCCATTCTAGACGTAATTGTTTTGGACTCTCTGTCTTGAAGCCCATCTCACCCCGTGGTCCAATGAGGTAAGGAATAAACGAGGCTTGGCGTGGAGTAATGTCTAGGCGGCAGCGTTGCAACATCAAATCTATTGCTTGGCATCTGGGGCTTAAGAGCCAAACATATTTGTTACGTATATATTCCAGATACTCAGTCATACTCTCACTGCGATCTTGTTCTGACGTAAATTCACGGGCTACCGCATAGGGTAGCTGATTAATAGTAACGCACAAATCTTCCTCGTGAGGTAAGAACAGGCTAATGGCATCCTGATAATTTTGTTCAGACTTGAAATTTTCTCTGACTAAATCACACACTTGTGCCATGTTGGTTTTTTTATTTACTTAACAATGCGATAAAAAGGGTAGACTTCTTGCGTTCCACCAAAGACACGGCGTGATTCAATCACTTGGCCCACGGCCCAGCCAAAGAATTTACACATCATATCGTTGCGGGTAATGGTAGGCATATTTTTCCGGTTGACGTACTTGTACTTGGTAAAGAAAGCCTTAGTTTCAACCGGGGTGAGAGCACGCTGAAAGGGTACCATTGCATGTTCAATATAACATGTCTTGAGTTCTTCACTTAACATGAAGTGATTGACTGGACAGATGCCGTGCAATTCTTTCTTACCCTGTGAAGTTAGCCCGAACCTGGCCACCAGCAACAAATGTGTAAAGTTTAAGTGAGACTTGAGAGCCCTAATTTGTCGCGCCGTAGCAACGCCGATCTTACCATCCGAGACCAAGTACATAAAAATTAAGGTATGGCAAGGTTCTAGCCCCCGTATCCATTTACCATCACTGGGAAAGGCTTCTTTTAGATTGATGTGCAACAAGGTTTTCTGGTTGTCACCAGTGTACAATGTAACCTCCGGTTGCCTGAGTATAGATTGGCCATGTTGAAATCCACGGTATTCTATCAGTTGTTGAATTACCTGTTGACACGTACGTTCTTCGGCTTGCTTCACGGATTGCCGGCGTGAAATATAACTCTGGAACGCTTGTACACAGTAATTAAAGACTTGTGAAGATCCAACATCATCTTCTTGAAACTCGGAGAATTCGAGATCTTCGGCTGCAGCTTCATCATCCAAGTCCTCGACATCTTCGGATGAAGGCTCAGCTTGTTCTTCTTCTTCATCAGGATCTAAGACTCCCATATTTTCATCTTCGTCTAAATCACTGGAATCACTCATAATAAGGGACACAGAACTAAAGTAAAAAAAAATTATGAACCGGAAAATTGTTGAACTTGATGAAGCCAAGTTGAAAAAGTTAGCAGAAGACAAAAAGAATATTGTTTATCGTTTTGGTGAAAGGGAACGCCTTCCAGCAGATCAAATCGTGCCTTTACCCCAAGTACGCGACAAGATTATTAGGCTGTATCAGGAGTATTGCGCTGCGCGTAAGACGTACATTGATCAAAAACGTATGATAACTAGGCAGCGCTGGGAGCGCATACGATATGAACTCTTACAAAAACCAGAGTGGAAACGTTTTGATTATACTCACCCTTTAATTGTGGACCGCGTGCTTCACCCAGAGACCACACCAAAAGAAATCAAAGCTTTAATGTTTATGATATGGTGGAAGAGTCAATCCGGGGATCTGGAAACGTTTAAAGAGTATATCTTCCGAGAGTTTAAAATGACGCCGGAGCAATACGAAGCCAAGTACGGTAAAACAGAAACCAGTCAGCGTTAAGGTGGTCTTGGTCTAATAAGTAGTGGTGGCAACTTTTCTCTGCGCATCTCTGTCTTTACTGGCGTTAACCAGTTGCGTTTGGCGCCGCGGCTGAACGCGTATCTTGATGGTGAAGTAGGTAATTTAGGCGAAGGTGGTGATTTAGGCGAAGGTGAAACGGCAACAGATATGAAAGTACAGGAAGATCCCATCGCAATATATTGTCCGGTTTTACCAGTGAAATAAAAAAATGAGAACCAATCAAAAGATAAAAAATGAGCATTGTGATTCCCGCGGGAGAACCTCCACATGTGTGCTTATGTCCAGGTTGTAGAGAACCTGTGGCGTACAATCAACGTAAAAAAGGGTGGGATGACATATGTATTGATCATCGTGATATGCACCGCTGTCGTTTGGCCGTAGCATACAAGAAACGTGATAAAAGGACTGAGAAAAAGAAGCAAAGAGAAGCTGAAAGGTTAAGGCGCCGGAAAGAAGAATATGAGAAACGGCAAAATGAACACCAGAGAAGACAGAAACTAAAAGAACTTAGTAGGCAACGTGAGAAACAGAGGCGCCAAAGGCAACCCAAGTCCCAAGGCTTCTTCTGGCGTGCGTATGAACAAGAGCGTCAAAGAAAGATGATGCGGTTCAGCAAAGATGCCCTACACTAAGAGCACGTGGATCCCAGTGTTGTCACACAAGGTACCGGATGCAGACAAGTTTTGTCCGAGTACCGTAGGTTTAGCTGGTGAAACCAAGTATAGCCCGGAGCATCGACGAAGTTATGTTGCTACCCAAGGAGCTTCACTAGACTACGACCACAAAAAACTGTATGAGTGGTTGGAGGCTGAATATGGACAGAATCTAGATGATGTTCACCAGCTGCGCCTGCGCAACTTGCAGGTGATCAAGTATCCACCGGGTGGGTTTTTTCAAAAGCACACCGACCACAGCAAAGACTTAAAGCATGCTGCAACCATGATTTTTATTCCTCCCAAGTCTCTATATCCTCACACGGGTGGGGAACTAATGGTCGAACGACAAATTTATGCAGCGGATTCGTTCGATAAGTGGCGGGTTGTGATGTGGCCAGTAGACGTAGAGCATGAGGTCTTTGCAGTAACCTCAGGGGAACGTGTGTGCTTTAAGTACGAGGTCTGGTACTATGGTCCGGAAATGTTCCAAGCCCCTACAAATTCAGACAGCCAGCTGTGTGATGTGGGGCCGGAACTTTTGAAGGATGTGGGATTCAAGGAAGAATCAGACGAGGAAGAAGTAGACTTTGGGTTTGGTTTATTTGATTAACGATATGAATTCTGGGCGCGCAACATCTGAGATTTTAGGTACTGTGGCGAATAGCTGTCTAATGGGCGCAGGCCCCCCAGCTGCCCAGGTCCAGTGTACCGGATAGGGGGTAGTTGCATGTGTTGAACCCACCGGGGTGGCGGACACGCAGTTTCCGGATTTAAACGTGTAAACGTAACATTGGGATTTTCATAAGTGATAGGGGCAAACGGTGCAGGTCGACAACTCATGTTTTTTATTTATTCTTACACCAAAACATTTTCCACCTCTTGAATTCCGCCATGCTCCAACATTTCTAGGATCTCTACAACCCTGAGACCTTCCTCTCCATTGGTATAAGCATCACGCGGTCCGATGCAACATTCCACAAAAGCTTGAATCTCTTTTTCTAGAGGTGAAACGTACTCGGCCGGGGCCAAATACTCATGTTGGCAGGTAAACTTGTTAAAGACTTTTACCTGCTCCGAGGAATCACTCTTGGTATCATCAAAATAAACTAAGAACTGCGGCGTTTCAATCATGTATGATGCACGCTTATGCAAAAACCTCCGAGACCAGGTAAACTTGGCGACCCGATTACCTTCCAGTTGTAACCCCACCGTTAAATCTTGGGAGGTGGCCTCGATCAGAGTACCATCACAGATTCGATGAGGAAGCAGGCGACACATAATGGATACATCGTGTGGACCCAGGTCCCAGAGTACAGGACCAGGGTTGTGGTCCTTGGAGTCTGGCATAAACTTGCCACGTTCACTATAAAAAGCCTGAACAGTTTCATGGGGGTGATCATACAGCCACTGTAAAATCAACTGTACACCAACATGATAATTCATGATATGACCGACAAAGAGCCGCCGCCTCTTTTCGCGTGCCAGTCTCACCAAACTTTTGGCCTGTTCAGACGAAGTGCATAAGGGTTTTTCCACCCACACATGTTTGCCGGCCAGGAGAGCCTGTCGGGCTAGCTCATAATGTGTGTGGATTGGGGTAGCGATACATACAGCATCCAGGTTGGACCAACTCAAGAAATCCTTGATGTCAGTGGTGAAGGGAACCTGGCGATCACTGGGCCATTTACTCTCATCCAACTCACAAACACCTGTCAGCCGAACTCCAAGTTCTCTGTACAAGTTTTTACCCCATCTACCAATGCCTACCAAGCCACAGTTCAGCATATTTTTTAAATATTATTCCCGTATAAAACAAAATATAGAAAACATATGAACGCAACACTTGGAGGCATCCTACTAGGTCTGTCTATTGCACTGATTATCTGGGTCATTATCTGGGTTGTTATCCCTTGGGCTAATAGAATTGATCCTATCTGTAAGATGAGAACTTGGACCGCGGCGTGTGGTGGTGAAGGTGAACCTGGACAATGGACCCCAGAACAATACGACATGATGGTCGACGCGATCACTGATCTTGTCAAGAGTGTGGAAAGTGATAATGAGGACTGCCTAGAGCGTGCAAAGAATATTGCTGAAGAGGTTGTTCAGCAATTGGAAGATAAGGAAAACTTTTACGAGCTAACTTTTAGCTTGCTTGAAGAAGATGAAGCCACTGTAAAATATGTATCGAATTTGATTGTTGTAGCTTGCCAGGCTAAATTGCCCCAACTTTGGCGTTGAGATTTTTACCCGATTGTAAAAAAAAACATGGAACTAAAGCGCCGTCAGATCGCCCATATCTTGGCTATTACATCATTAATTTTAGAACGTGCTGCTACAGTAGCCTTAGCTATTTTGTTGTTTCGATTACATGATTGCATGTCCAAAACCCAATCTCTTGTATTTCTAGATAAGAGTTGGATCCGGGGTGAACGTAACGTTACGATCGTAGTTGTGGCCATTCTACTCTTAGCATTCATCGGCACGCTGGCTTCAGAAATTATCCTGTACTCCAACAACGACGACGATTAAAGGAAGGACATGCGTCCAAATACAGCTTTGTATAAATATTAGATATTGGCAAAACAAAAAAAAAAGAAGAGATGCTATGGTTTCTTCTGTTTACAGCATTCGATGTGGCTCTGATTACTTTATTGGATGTGGTGATTCCACAGCGGGCCAACAAGTACTTAACTTTTCACCACAACAAATATATACCTTGGACTCCCTTGATGGTCTTTAATATGTGCTACACCAACTTGTTGTTTGATTGGACGGTTGACATTTATGGTGACCAGGAAACAGCTTGGTGGCAGTTTTTGGCCTGTACACCAATAACATCGGTGATGTTTTACTTCATTCACCGGGAACTTCACCGAACGCCAATCGTGTATCGCCAGATCCACTCGGTGCATCACCAGTTTAGCCATCCACAAGCCAAGGTAGTTTACCAAGCCCATGTTCTGGAACAGTTTATTCTGAATATTTTACCCGTCTATGTCCCGATCATGATCATGGGACTGAACACAGCATGGGCAACGGCGTACGTGACTTTTGCGCATATCAATGGCTTCTTGGCACATATCAACTGGTACTATCCTCAGGCGGTCTGGGCTCCCTTGGTCTTTGACGACTTTCATCTGAAGCATCATGTTGATCGTCAGGTAAATTTTGGCCTCTCTGATCGCCACTTGGATTATTACGCAAACACCTTAGCTTCTCCCTAAAGCGGTTTTACTCAAGGCCGCAGCCCCCACCAACCCTGCCGCCACGCCGGTACCTGCTATAATCTTACGCATCCGTGCGATGCGCTGACGCAAAGCTTCATTTTGTTCTCTCATATTCATCAAGGTCTCGTCTTCGCGACTTTGCGTTTGTGTCTTACATTCATCAAATAAAGCTTGTAGTGCTGTCTTCTGTTCGTTACACGCTTTTAAACTGGCTTGTAATTGTTTTTGGGCTTCCCTTAACTCGGCATTGGTCTGGAGCACTTGTTCGTGCACGGCCAACTGGCTTCTATAAGATTCTTCTTGTTTAGCCTTCTCTTCTTGGCATTGCTCTTGACAACTCTTAAGTTCTGCAGGCAGACCTTTATGTTCGTTGTACCATCCAACATATCCCCCCGGAGGAGCGCCATCTACAATACGCTTCAAATTAGCTTCTATATCTCCTTGAGGGTCTTCAAATGTTGACGATCCGACACCCGGTTGAGCTTTCCACTCCGTGGTCAAACCTCCTAGAGCTTGTTGAAGCTGTAGAATTTGACTTTGCAGTTTTTTGGCACCATCTGGTAAAAAAGTCATCCCACCAGACTGGCGTACTAGGTACGGCCAGTAAAAGGTTTCGCTTGGATCTTTGGCAGCTCCGGTCAAACGTAAGCCAATTTTATAAATATCAGTTAATATTTTGTTTTTTTCTTCCTGGCATTCTTTTAAGGCGGCTTGACATTTGGCTTCCTTAACCTTCAAAGCTTCATGGTCTCGAGTATACTCCTCTAAATTCTGGTTTGCTTGATTTACAGCTGCCGTCAATTCCAATTCTGCCTCATTCAACTGTGATTGAAGTTCAGCGTTCTTAGCGCGCAATCTTTGAATGTTTATTTCTTGTTGCTTGCGCGGGGTGGGCGTTTGTGGCCGTAGTGACATTTTGTGTTTTCTGTTATGATCAAGAATAAAAAAGAAATCATGATCTTTTTGATCGTAGTCAGCGTCATGTTTGTGGCCATCATCATTGCGTCCATCTACAACCGTTCAAACAGCCAGGAACAAGAGGTAAAGCAGGTCTTGAATCGCCGCGCCCTAAGTGGAGAGGGACTTGGTAAGATTTTGGTGGTTCTACCATTCTTGGCCGCGCGCCAATTTGAACTCTTGTTGGGTCGCGCCTATATTCCACAACGTTTGGTAATACTAACTACGGAGCCGTGTCACATCCGACATAAGCAGGTCCGGGCTTTATCGGTGAATCTTTGGGGTGGACCCAGTGTACAACGTTATCAGCTTTTGTCCCAAGGTTATAAGAATGAGCTCTACATTTTTTGTGCGAATGAAGATTTTTTACCTCGAGTTAATTGGGATATTATCCTGGAACGATCCTTGTTACAGGCCAAGTCTCACCTTATTACTCAGCTGTGTACGGATCAAAAGGATAAACTCGAACCAACGTTCCCTGTGTTAAGACCCAGTGCCCAAACACCTATACCAGAATTTAGCCCACGGCATTTTATTATCGCCGGCTTTCTGTACCCTTCACCTATGTTAAGTACACACTGCTTATTTGGGAGTGCGCAAGTTATGCAACAACTCTTACAGTTCCCGATACCTTGCGTAACGGAATTAGAAGATGATTTTATTTTGATGAATTTGGCACACTTATTACAGCTGCGAATCCATAACCCTTTCCAGAGTGTAGGTTATCGCCTGAGTTTACCCCGACACCCACAGTACAAGCACGACCTGAGACAGTACGCCGACTTGCTTTTAGGAATTTTTACGCAACCGGATCAATATTACGAGATTAAAGACGAGGAAGAGTACCCCAGCATCTTGCACTTTCTGGAGACGGTCAAAAACCGGGAAGCGTACCTGGATTGGTTAGGTTACAACTACAAAACCGCATCCTTGAAAGGTTGCCGCATCCTGGGTGTTGGGGATGCACCTACAGAAACAGAGATCGTGCACAAGTATGGCTCCGTTAGGTATTTTCGCGAGGTACGGGGACGTTATTGCTATGACTAAATTCAATTTCATGCACTTCAATGGCATGCAATTGAGGCCGGTAAATAAAATTAGTGGCATCACGTAATAATCGGTGAATATCTGCAGAACTTGGTGCATTTAGGACCTCATAACCTTGCAGGTCTTCACGATAAAAACAACTAGTATCATCCACCTCAACAACTTCTTTAGCCTGGCGCATAAACTCTAATAATTCAGTTGCGCTAAAGCAACATTTGGTTAGATCTACACTCTCTTCCTTTTCTTTGTAAAAAAGCATGACCTGGGGAAAAGTTCGTTCACTGATGTTTAACATATCGAACTGAGCCCAGAACTCTTGTCGAGATTGGTGGGGTTGCATCGAGATATACCTGAAAGCCCACTTATTTTCTACCAAGGCATTTACAGCAGTTGAAGTAAAGTGACAGCCTGGACGACCATATACTATAATACAACTGATTTGCATAATTTTTTATTCAACAGGTACCATCTTTTTTTATTTAATACTTGAAACGCAATAAACCATTCATTTCTTACCGCCAACAACACCACATACCAGTACAATAGGTGCCATGTTTTTTGTATTAGGTGGTAGATTATGCCTTTACTTTGGGTGGTGGTGGAAAAAATGTAGGTTGAACCGCACCCTCAGCTGGTATCAAGGGTTTCCATTTCTCCATGTCAATGTCTTCCGGCCATCCTGAGGCTACTTTAGTACTTTGTAATTCACTGCGGTGCTTGCTTAAGTCACATTTTACAATATAGCCTTCCACGTTCTTAACTACCTCCTGGGTTACTGGTTGGGTAGAGTTAGGGGAAAAATACGTTTGTTGAAACTCCCGGGCTTGGGCTTGTACCGTTTTACTATCCTCCGATCTTGGACTTAAACAATGAGCAAAGTCCTTTCCAAAGCCTTGTAGCGTACTTACGGCTTGCCGTAAAAATTGGTTTGGATCTTCAATATTCTTAAACATGTCAAAGACTTGCTTAAAAGATTGTTGGCTACGCTGTTGTAAAAAGTAAGTAATGTACAGGTTATTAGGAATAAAGTTGTGCGCAAATTTATAGGCCTTACACATGCTACGGCACGGCTTGCGTGGTAATCTCATCCAGCGTGAGGCTAAATTAACGATCAAGTCACAGATGGTATTCCGAAGTAAAGGTGAATTTTCATACAGATTGGGCACGGGACAAAAGTATTCAAACAACGGTGGTCCAGACAAAGAGTTAATATAAAGCACCGATTGAGCTAGCCTACCATCATCAAGTACAAAGTTCACGTTAAAGGCATAGTTCATAGTTCGGTTATAACGCCTTTTCCCAATCAACCTTTCAAATTCAGGAGAATTGGTAAAGGTGGCCGCGTTTTCCACAGTTAACGTTACCGCATCCACAAGTTGGGCATGTACATTACTAGCTCTTCTTACAGCCTTAGGCATGGCATAAAGCACAAACCACGTCATCATATTAGTAAACCAAGCAAACCCTTGTTGCACACTGAGGTTGTCTAGGTACTGGTAAGCCTCTTCGGGCGTCACGTACATGGAAGACCATAATATATCCGTCATTCGGGAGTTTTTTTATGTTTTTATTAAATAGTTTATTTATTGTTCTATTGCATTTGACTGATTCACAATGCTGTACTCCATGTGAAGTTGATTAAGGTCGATATGGCTCAGGAACATCCGGCGGCAACAGATTCGTTTCATACCCAAGTAATCCAAGGTTTTCTTTGCTGACCATCCACTGCGTCTTTTCTTTAACCAAGTCGGGTAATAAGAGCCAATAACTTTGCTGCAACTAAAGCACCGCACAGGGAACATAATTGTGTTTGAAGCTCGGCTTTTTTTTCACGACTTAACACAAAAAAATATGGGGTCTTCAATGTGTTATTACCACCGCGAAAATGAAAAACAACCACCACCACCAGTCAAGAATGATGAAAGTATGGTGGATAAAGTGGAAATTTTAATTGACAACCAAAGCCGCAGCTTACGAGACCTGAGAGCTCATGGTCTCTCACGTGAGCAAAGGTTATCCAACCTGGAAGAGCGACTGGGTAAAGCAGAGGTGGCTCTGCAACAGCTTTTCATGATGCAATCCACAAAAGCCGAACCCACTCCAAGACCTCCAGACTGGGATCTAATTTAGGAATTTGGGTACAAAATCTTGGCTGCGCCTTCCCAAGACAATTGACCTCGTTGACTCTGTTGAATCATTCGTAACACCTTATCCAATAAGCCTTGGTCTTGTAAATCTTGTAATTCTGATACAGGGAACGCCTGTAAAATCGACGATAAAGACCCAACATCCAATTTGAGCAAGCTTAGATCCTGTAATAAATCTACTGAAATATTTTTGGCGCGAATTAAATTTATAACACTATCCGGCAAACCCAGGCGGTACAAGAGGTGGCCCAGGTTTCTACCCCCGGAAATGTCTGTGTAAAGGTTGAACAAGTCACCCACTGTCAGGTTTCTTAAATCACTACGGCTCACAGGTTCAACCTCAAGCTTGTGGGGACTATCCATATACATCTTGATCTCATCCACCAATACATCTTTGATAACAGGGATAGTGGTATCTAGCAAAGAAGAATGATTCATGTTTTTTTTTATTCTAAGGTATGCTTAAAAAATACGTGGCAAGCTAACCACTCTTGCCACATCAGTTTCATGGCGTAAGGCAACATCACCGGAACGACGTGTTCATGGGATTGACAGAAGCGACAATATGGCCTCGCATGTAACGTGTGCTCTTTACCATCTTCGGCTGCGGGTTCGGCGAGCATACCACATTGGCGACAGATTACTGTCTTGTAACCATCAGATTGTGTCAAGAGACGGTCAATCGCCGCGGCCGAAGCCCCGTGAGATATAATCGAATCCCTTTCCATTTCTCCGACTCGTAGCCCACCATCCCGAGACCGTCCTTCCAAAGGTTGACGTGTCCGGTGTTGCACAGGTCCCGTGCTCCGAGCATGTCCTTTATCTTGAACCATGTGTTTTAGTCGTTGATAATACGTCACACCAATAAAAACCGGATTCTTGAGTCTTTTGCCGGTCTTACCATCATAAACAACTTCTTTACCAAATTTTTGAAACCCATTGTTGTGAAGGATTTGTTGAATCTCTTCGGTGGACTTGCCACGGAAAGGTGTACCATCCGCGATTTTTCCCTCCAAGCATGCGGCTTTCCCAAATAACGTTTCCCTGGCATGTCCTATGGTCATCCGGGATGGGAAAGAATGACAATTGATCATGAGATCGACTCGGAGACCACTAGCAGTGAAGGGCATATCCTCCGGAGATACCACCATACCACATATCCCCTTTTGCCCATGCAAAGAACTAAACTTATCACCAATCTGAGGTTTACGATAAGCGACGGTCCTGACAGACACACTCTTCAAGTTATCCTTGGTGGTGTGCATCAGGACTTTCTCGACAGTGGCGGGTTCATTGCTTTTCACGCAGATACTACGATCCCGAACCTTGCGTTCACTCTTAAAATCTTCACTCCGGTTCTTGATAATGTGCGTAAACTCAATGGTCTTCCCAATGATGGCGTCCCCCTTCACCAGCTTCTGACCCACTCGGACTAATCCATTGTCACCAATCTTGGAATAATCTCCCTTTTTGCGCCCAGTCGAGGTCTCACACTTGCCAAATCGTTCAATATCCGCGCCGTGGTTAGCTTCCGAATCTTTGTACGTCCGATAAACCGCAGTGTAAAAGAGACCATTATCTATCGCTTGACGACTGATGATGCTAGAATCTTCCTGGTTGTAGCCACTCCAACATTGAATTGCGGTGACCACGGCTTGTCCAGCAGGTGCATCATTATACCCACTCAACTGTCCGGTCCAGGTTTGTACCAGGGGTACTTGTGGATACACCAGGTTATACGTCTTGTTTTCCAGCCGATCACAAAAATCCAGGGCCTGGCTAGAGACCGCTTGTTTCCCCATGGCAGACTGATATATATTTCTCGGCGCCTGGTTGTGTTCACTACATGGGATCACCCCTGCCGATGTACCATTCAGCGTAAACGATGGATGAATCTCGAGGTGGGTGTAATTATCCCAGCTTGCCAAGCACGTGCTCAAGTCCATGGCAATGTTCAACGTAGCCTCTTCTAACTTGTTCACATACTCGATAACTCCTTCAATCAACAATCGTTCCCAGAACAAGTGAGGATAACGTCCATACTCTCGAAACACGGGGCCAAACTTGTGAAAATGTTTCAGACAGAACACCGGCCGATAACAATCATCTTGATCTGAGTTGATAGAAATTTCCCCGGTAGCGCGATCGTAAGAGATGCTACTGTTTTGCGGAACACAATGCCACCGCCGGTACAACCTGTACTTCTGTAACAACTCCAGCGCGTTGTGGGTAACACCACACGGAATCCCGTTCACCAAGACCAGAAACATGGTGCTGCGATCTAGCTTCATAACATCCTGTAACTTGAGGACATCCAAATCTTCGTGCAAGATGTGAATCACAAAGTAACTTGGACAATCCAACCGTACCTGTGTCAGGAAGGCACCAGTGGCTGTCAAGCCCACACTCTTACCTTCGGGTGTCTCGTTGCTGCACAGGATACCCAGGTGATCATTACGCAACATACGCCTCGCACTCTGTTTACCATCACGATTTAACGGTGTATTAAACTGACGTTTGTGGGCCAACGTGGAACACCGATTCATGTTATTCACAGCTTGACAAACGCCACTCTGATTACCACCACCTTTTTGTACCCCCCAGTTCCCAGTGCTGAACGCATACTTGAGACCACTGGTAATTCGCTTGTAGTTAAAGAAATCAGAGATTGGGCGCTTCTTGTCGTTGCGGAACATTTGCATCTGTACATTCTTGATGGCTTTACGAATCAATTGCCGGGTCAACAAGGCCATCAGAGTTCCAGCAACCGCCGCCCGCTTGTTTTGATAAGAATCCAAGTTATCCACCGTAATCTCACCCAAAAAAGCGCGGCACAACTTCCGAACACAATAGCCCAGGTAAAAAGCTTTATACAAGGGGTCTTTACAGTGCGGCAAAAACTCGTTGTTAAAGATATGCCGGATGTACTTGATGCGCTTTTGGGTATTCTTTTCGGAAGATCCACGTTGACCCACCCAATCGTGCAAGGCATCCCCTTTCATGTCCGCAGTTCCCGTCGTATCCATGCATAAAATCGACCGGAGCAAATAAGCAAAGCTCTCTGAGGGGTTGGTACCCAGGATAAAGTTATGCATCTCTTGCACTGACTGCACACCCAACAAACGAAAAATCACCACCAAAGGGATATGATGATTAATAAATGGGACACGCACAGTAATGCTGGGTATTGTGTTCGTCTTTTTGCCCGTGATGTACATGTATAACGTCGAAGTAGATCGGATTTTGAAAGGATGATCAGAACGCACCGTACACTTGTAAGAAAACTTAGACCCACGGTCTTTGGAGATGTAGGGGTAGTTACATTTGAGAGACTCTTGGGCTATAAGGCACTTCTCATACCCATTAATAATGAAGCTACCCTTAGTTCGCATAGATGTCATGGATTCGTAATCTGTGCAAGCACTTGATCCCCACATACATGGTGTCTTGAAGAATAAGACATTGCGGTAAATCCGAGCTTCTACCAGATCGTACTGATTGGTGGTTCCGGCACGACGCACAAACGTTTCATGGTGTAAATCCACAAAGACATCGACCATGTAAGACTGCCGCCTCTGAAAGGCTTCCTTGGGACGCAGAGCCCGGATAAACCCATTGGCTTCTTTAATTACGGGCTTGCCAATCCACACGTTGGACATGTGTACGAGTTGTAAACGTTTCTTGTCCGAAGATACCACCTTAATCGGACTGTTCTCCTTAATGATAGACGGAATCTGTGTGTGCAAGTAATGTTCATAAGATATAATCTGCGAGCTGAACAATGTCCGGGTACTGACAAACGAATGCACGGCACGTTTCACCAAGTGTTCATAAACCGCAGGAGAAAGATCACTCATTGCTTTTGAAAGTGGAACATTTATTTGTGTGTCTAGAATGGAGCAACTGTTGAGTACTTGGTTATTGAGGGATGTACAAGATCTGGTATTGGATTATGCCAGCTCTCCGGACTTGAAGTTTCCGCAAGGATACATTGACCTCAAGCTTCGCCATATTGTGAAACTATCACGAAAAAGAAAACGGGAGGATCTGAAGGTGCCGCCGCAGTTGGCAGCCGAGATGGGCAGATTGTTATACCCTCGCGATGATCACAAAGGTCTAATTATCTGCGGGAACAACCAACAACTCGCCAATTTTGTACACGTCTTGTGTAAACTTAATCCCAATATTACAGATGATACCAGTACTAAAGAAGTGTGCTGGGTACGTGTGAATGATCAATTACCATCTTGGCACTTGACAAGAGATCCCAAAACTTGGATCAATATTGTTGATGGTGAACCAATACTTCTGTACAAAAGGTACTGCCCTGCGGAGTTAACAACGGTACCCGACGGTGTTCAACCTATTTTGTTCATCAAATCTATCCACAACTCCTGCATTCAAAGACGCACTCGAGCCATTATTACTACGTTGCCTGACCTACGCCGCACCAATATGTTTAATTTGGCCTGTTGTTGCCTCCGTAAGTTTTGGGCATTAATGGACACGAACCTTCCTCACGAGCCGCATTAGCTCTCGCCCACTCATTCATGTTCTGAGCCATCTTGACTGCCCACTCCCAACGTGCTTTCTCAATCTTTTGCTTTTTACGAGATTGCTTTCTTTTTATGGCTAAAGCTTGACAGAGATATGGTAGCGCCATAATATGCGCTGAGAACATCCTCATTAAATCATCTCGCTTTTTAGCAAAGTTATATTCGAAGTCCCGTTTATCAAGCTGTCGGTACTTCAGGTCATCCTGAGCTTTATAATATCTATTTTTTGCTATGGAATAGTTCTTAAGTCTACGAGTCGCTTCATAATTAGGGTCCCTGGGGTTATCATAAAATGCCGTAAGCTGTTCACCCGCTTTAATGGTATCTGCTGTAATTAGACAATCTCTCTTAAAAATACAATTGGGTTTAGTCCGACTTGGTTCATTAACCATCATGGCAATCGCCAGTCCTCCTGAACCCACTCGTTTATATGGTTTATACCTAGGGTTACCATCAATGTACGTAGTGTACGGCCATCCAGGCTTAAGAGATCTTATCTCCCATATGTGACTAGCTTGTGCTGTACCTAACTTAGTGTCAAGTTCAAATTTAGTGAGGACTTTACCCAAAATTGGCACCGCAATGCCAGCGGATAGACGCTCCGTAGCATACACACCATAGCCTTGTCCTGGGAACTCTTTAACTTCTAACTTTGGCCACGTGTAATAACAGGTACCTGTAACTGGTGTTGGGTATAAGAGGATGATTTTGTTTGCGGATTTTTTCTTCTTTTTAGGCATATGTTTATTAAGTAGGGGACATTATTATTGCTCATCAATCCGGAAGAACGAGTCTGTCAGTGATGGTAACATCAAACGGTAAAGCTCTTCGGCTCTCTGCCAAAGGCAAGGCTACAACGCCTGTAAAAATGATCACTATACCCAATGCCAAAGCAATAAGAATTTTCTTCATTTATTATAATAAAAAAAAGAAATGCCGAGTACACGTGCTTTATTTTTATATGCTTTATTAGTTGGGTTGTCCCTGTCCATTATGGGAGCCGTCATTATTAGTCAAGGTTCCACCACACCTTCAGGAGGAGATGAAAAGGGCGACCAGCAAAATAACAATCAGGGACATGACGAGACCCGGGAAAACAACCAATATAGACCAGAGCCTGTCCAGAGTTTAGATCGGTTGTTGAGCCAAGATCCACGAGCAATTTTTATGGCGTATTCCGACGATTGTCCGCACTCTCAGGCCGCATACCAAGCCTTTAGAGCTGCGGGAGGGAAATATGTAATTTCCGACGCGCGCACTCTAGATGCCTTGCGTATTGAACACGTCCCCACTATCTTTCGCTTTGATGGTAACGAACTGGTAATCTTAAACGAACAGCCCACCGCCGCGGTCATTAAGCAATTTGCCGCTTCAGCATAACAAACCGTCCATCCGCTGTCCTCATGGCCACGGTTCTGGCTTCTTCCTCAGTAGCTGGACGTAGGTCACTGCTGGGAATTCCACTTGGCGCTCGGCGTTTACGTAAAGGGATAAAGGTACTCTTTTGATCTTTACACATCTCCGTTTTATGATCTTGCTTGGCACCGCAATGTAGACATTCATACCACGGTGGTAAACCGTCACCATATACGGAAGGATGAACAGCAGGTCTCTTGCGATTTTTTCGACGCCAGTTGCCGATGTAATCTTCCGCCTTTAACATTACTTCCAACTTAAAATCTTCCTCATTGTCAAAGGTTTTGGTCTGCCTTAACATCTTAGCAGCGTAGGCCCGCGCTTGTTCACGCTCTTCCCTATCTTCGATTTCTTTGGGGACGTAAGGTTGTAAGTAAGTAGGTGTGGGTAAACGTTGTAAGATGATACAATCACCATCTTTTAATGTACTGCTTTCCGTTAAAGCTTCTCCCGTGCTGGCTAGTGTGGCTGTAATGTGGGAACGCCCTTCATGCAAGTGGTGTCGCTTTTCAATCTCATACCTAATAATCATCCACCGGTTGCTTTTACACTCCCACTTCCGAATCTTTGTTGTCTCAGACTTAAATCGGTATAAGATGCGCATTTCTGCGTTTTAATTAGAAAGTTTAAATTTATTGAACTAGCATTTAGAAAAAAAAAATGGAAGACCCGCAAGTCGATCACCCCGTTGACGTATCCATTGCCATGGTGAAACGTGGTTCCATATCGGCGAGCCTCCATGACCGGCCGCGGCAGGAAGAACCTTGGACACACAACATTGAACGTGTATTTAGCGACCTTCAAGAAGAATTAAAGCAACACATTGATAACCACAACAAGGCAGGGTATCATTTTCATGACTTGGACACAAGATGGGGTTATCCAGGTGCTATCTTGTCGCTGATGATGGTACCTATCTCTGCCCTAATTGATAGCTGTGATGAGGATTTAACCGCGAAGATTGTTAATGCCGCAGCATATTCCGTCATTGCTGTACTTGTAGGGACCTCCCAGTATTACAATTATGGCAAGCGAAGTCAGACACACTTTGATATCTCTGCACGATACGCAGATGTTATGAGTGATATTCGTATGGAGCTAGCCAAACGTGCTCAGTATCGACAATCCGCTGACAACTTTTTACAAAAAATCCAGATGCGCATTGATAGCTTAAACAGCTCAGCGCCCATCCTACCCAAACATATTGGTTTACAAGAAATTTCACATTAAGATTTGGAATAAAAAAAAAGGATCTGGTATAATTAAAAAAAAATATGTATGAAAATATTCCAGGTTGGAACAAATGGTACTTTAGGGGTCCACATGGATTAATTTACGTGTGTATCCTCAATGTGGATGGATATCAATGGTACCCCCGAGTACCTCCGTGGCCTGTACCTTGCCCAGTACACTGTTTCTATCCCAATACTAATTAAGGCCACATAAAAACTGGGAAAGGATCCGGTAAACGGGCATGACTACTTGTAGTCAACCGATAGGAATTGGGTTGTTCATACACATGAACACCCTCAGGGAACTCACTTGGCAAGTGAACTGTTTCAAATTTAAAATATGGTGACACCGCCAATTGAATCCACGCATCAGTACCGCTAATTAAAATGATCCTGATAATTGGGAGTTTCTCTTCGCGTTGCATGGCTTGCACGTCTTGCATTAACTGACCCACAAGATGGCGGATTGTGAGGTGCGATGGCGCGCTTTCAATCATAATTTGGCCAAACTGATCATCAATACGGTGTAAAGATTTGGGAGGTACGTCTCGAAGTTCGAGGCGGATTAGACCTAGTCGGGGCCGTCGGTCATATTCGCTTCGTTTCACTTCTTGCATGGTGGTCGAGTAAATGTAACCCAGTATAGACTCTCGACTTCTCGGCTCTAACCATGTCATGAATACATAGTCAAGGATGCCTCGATCCTCATCGGTCCCGTCAATGCTCTCGCTGTACGCCCAAAACCCATAAACCCAATAAGCTCCCCCGCGCTTGCTCTGATCCCAAGAGTAAAGATAGTAAGCATACTTTGTATCGTCATCTAGGTCATTGTCCCAGCGTTGTACTAAGTTGGGCTTTAAGTAACCAACCAAGTTCACTTCTTGATCCAAAGTCAGCTTTTTGAACTTTCGTGGAAAATATTGCCGCAAAAGATACTGTAAATTCACTTCTAGATATGTCCGCTTCCCTTCGGCATCGATTCGGCCCATGTCCATTGCGGGAATTCGGGAATATTTTTGTCTAGCGTATTCCCACTTGGTGCGCGACCGCGTGTTAATAAAGGTTTGCAGGGCTTGTAAGATATTAGTAATGTACTCGGGATCTTTCCAATAACTAAAGTAACCTAACAAGTACTGTCGAAATTCCTTAAGATCGTTTTGTAGAAACCGTTGTATGGTCCTTGGCGGAGGTGGCAAGCGAAAAGGCCATTCGAAATCTTCAGGGATAAGTACAAGCTCCTTCTCGTCTTCGTCATCAGAGTCATCCTCGTCTTCGTCATCAGAGTCATCCTCATCTTCGTCATCAGAGTCATCCTCGTCTTCGTCATCAGAGTCATCCTCGTCTTCGTCATCAGAGTCATCCTCGTCTTCGTCATCAGAGTCATCCTCATCTTCATCTGCCTGTAGTGGTATCGGTCCATCATCGTCCTCGTCTTCGTCATCCTCCTCGTCGCCTGGTATTTTAGCTTGCTTTGGGGTTTGCCCTGGCAATTGATCCACACCGTGTATTTTTCCTGTCATGAGTTCTATAGCAAGTTGTTCCCGCAAGCGCTTTAACCAGGCATTAGTTGGTTCACCCAATGACTCTCGTGTTATCTCACAACCATATGCAAGAAACTTAAGGTTATAAAGACTATATACGCCACAGTTAGAACCTCCAGGTTGTTTCGGGGAGTCCCCTTGTGTGTCGGTAAATTTCTTATCGGGGAAATAATAATTCAACCAGAAACGCACATTCTTAAGATCTACAGGATTTGCTTTGCCACATAATGAATCATAAAACGTAATAACACCCTTCTTTGGCTCTATATAATAGGTAACCCAATGGGACTCATCGACATTTACGGAAAGAATTATTTGCTCTAGATTTTGCACGATTGTTTCATACTCGGGTGCCATATCATACGCCCTCTTAGCCCACCTCTGTACCAGCTCCGTTTTTTTTTCTATTTTTTTCGACTCCGGTTGTTTTTCATTATCTATACTTCGTAACTTAGTTAACAAAAACACGTTGGGTAAGTACGTCTTATATTTATCAACATTTTGTTCGATTAATGAGTAGTAAGCATTCATTAGGTCATCATTTAACCACTTGTCTATTGGTAATAGCCTCTCTTTGATGTCGTTGTTTGTGAGTGGCACATTTGCGTAATGTTTCCACACTATATTACGGGTTTCGTCATTGATTTTTTTTAATATCTTTCGGTCTTCTGGACTAGGCATTCGACTTGGAAGTAGAACGTGACAATTCATTTCCTTTTTTTTACTGATGTGTTTTTTTTATTCTACCGTAACAGTCTTAGCCAGATGCCGAGGTCGGTCTGGATTATGACCATAATGAACGGCTAACAGGTAAGCCAACCATTGATACACGATGACACTCCACAGAGACGATAACCAAGGACTTTCACTTGGCACATACACTCTAACCACACCAAAATCTGTGTTGGGGTCATTCGTGATGACGATAACTTGGGCTTCCCGGGCCTGTAATTCTTGAATGGTGGATAACGCCCGGACATCTCTTTCCCAGGCGTGAACAAAAACCGGGGTTCCGGGTCTGAGCAAGGCGAAGGGTCCATGCTTCAATGCTCCACCATGAAAGGCATGAGCATGAATATAAGCTAGTTCTTGAATCTTGAGGGCACCTTCACCCACAATACTGCAATTAAAGTTACTCCCTAGAATGTATATATCGTTTTGACCTAAGCACAACTCTAGGATGCGACTCTTAACCTGCCTCCGAAGATCCAAGATGGTATCATTTGTAGGAAAAGGATGATTGATGTATTGTTCCAGATAAATTAGGTCTCCCATGCTGACCAAAGTGTAAACTTGGGACGTAAAGCTCTTGGTGGCTGCCACTCCGTGTTCTTTACCGGCTTCCAGACCCACACAGAGGGTCGCTTCCCGTGCCAACATGGAATGTTCCACGTTAACTACAGCTATAGTTAAGGTTTCCGCTGGTAAATGATTCAAGATCTGTACACAATCATGGGTTTCACCACTCTGGGATACCAGGATCAACACTTTATGCGCACCCACAAAGTCGGTACTAACATGAAATTCGCTGGCATCCCACGTTTGTATGGTCATGCGACCCTGGGCTTGTTGACGCCAACGTTGCGCCGCGAACTTACACGCAAACAAGGAAGATCCACAACCTACCAGATAAATATGCGAAGCTTGTCTGAGCTGTCCCAGAATGAAGGAATTAGCACACAATCGGACTAGCCCAGACTCCCTAGGGTAATACGTCTGCGCACAGATTTCTTGTTCTGTCCAATGCAAGTAAGGCACTCGGAGAGTATCCGGGCTGCTTAAAGTTGCCGTAAACTGACCATCGACGTGATACTGGGCCAGCGGCATGATAGCTTCATCGTCTTTAACCATAAACTTTCCGTGAGAATGGAGTTCAATTTCTAAAATCGCGCCCTCTGGTACTGCCGTGAAGTGTTTTACATCTTCTGGACAAGCCGAGATCTCAGAACACACATATACTGCATCATCCGTGTAACCTAAAACTAAAGGGCTCTGGTGTCGCGCCAGAACAATCTGGTTGGGCCGATCTAGGTTAACCAGGACCAAGGCCCAAGAACCTTGACACACTGCCAGGATATCCTTTAGTTCATGGGCCGTACCCTGTTCTAGACACTTAACTAGGACTTCAGAGTCGGTGCTAGAACTGTACTTAATGTCAGATCGCCGTAGATCCTTATAGTTTTGGATAATGCCGTTATGAACCGCATATACGTTTCCGCGAATGTTTTGATGTGGGTGCGCATTGCAAGCCTTGGCTGCGCCATGTGTTGCCCAGCGGGTATGTCCCATAAATACTGTAGCTTCGTCAGGAATACGTCCCAGACAGTCTTGCAAGAAGGTACTCTTCTGACTATGGACCTGGCCCGCACTATACGCCATAAACCCCAGGCTATCATAACCTCTGTTTTCCATGCAACGTAAAGAATCCTTCATAACCTGGCCTTTTAAGGGCTTACGACTTAACATTACTGTAATTCCACACATAATTTTTGTTTAATTAAACAATAATTTCCAGAACGGGTGTTGAGGTGTATTATCAAGACAAGCTTCAATTAATTTAACTCTGGCTTGTTCAGCTTCCTCGAGTTCCTCTTGTTGGGCTTGTTCGAGTTTCTTTTTATCTCTCTCAAATTCCAAACGCGCACATTCAATCTTGGTATTAAGAGATTGTCGTTCTAAGGCCAGTAAGTGTGTATACTTGTCCTTAATCTCTCGATCCTCCAGGTCCCATTTAGTTTGTAAGCGGCCTAGTAGGGAGGTTGGACTTTGGGGATACTCTGGTGGGGGTAGCGAAGGTTGGATAGGTATAGGTGGTGGTTTTTCACACATTTTTTTATCTAGTCTTAACAATTAAAAAAACTTGCAATGGCAGACAATCTAATTAGACAGCCTGTACAGAGAATGTTGGAAGTACAGATTCCCAAGTGGATGGAAGAATTGGAAAAAATCAACAATTCAATTCAATTACCAACTGTGGATCTCAATCGGGATGACTACAACAACCGGGCTCGACGGGCTGCAGCCGCAATAGAAGATCGAGAAAACCTTAACGCGCGCTATAAAGACGGTATGGACTTTTGGAAGCAAGACGTAGACCGTGCCGCACATGCTTCTGCTGATGTCAGGGCGGAGATCATAGAAGAAGTCAGAGCAGATGCTACAAGTCAATTAACCGGGTTTAAAGCTGAGGTCAAGCGGTACAAGGATACTATGGCTAAGACAAACTTGTCAAACTTGAAACGGTCCATTAATTTGGAGCAACAAAAGATGACAAACTTTAAAGATAATATAGCCACGGCAAACACAGACTTAACTAAGATTTTGTCTCAAGCCCAACGTGCCCTGGATCGGATTGAACAAAGAGCTGAGGGTCGTAGCTTGAGTGATGAAGGTCTAGAGATGGTAGAAAGAGCTTCGTACGCCGTAACAGAGTTAAAAGACAGAGCTTACGAAGTTGGTGAGGCCCTGAATGAGTACCAAGCCGAGGGTTCATACCGGGCACAGGAGATTCAACAAGCTGATAAAGTCTTACAAGACCAAATGGACTTCTTAGAAGACTTAGAGACCCGAGAGGCAGAGTTGCGCAATACTACAAATACTTTGTTTCATGACTTTCGTGATTATGTTGAAGCCAAGGTTGAGACGGTTGAGGTGGCTCCAGGATGTTCGATTGATCGAGATTCACGACCTTGCGTAATCATCTATGATCGCAAACCTCCAGTGATTGATCTCAAGGCTTTCCGAAGCTGTGACGACTTGCAAAGGTTTGTGGCTAAGAATTTTGCGCGGTTCAAATGGGAAGCCGAGGACCTAAAACCTATGGGTCAGGGTAAGTGTGACGTTATCGTACCCACACCTAGTCAGCTTTTCGGATACCACTACTTTCAACCATTCAATGAAAGTATTTATGGGGTTTTGATTGATCACTCTGCCGGGTCTGGCAAAACAGCCTTAGGTACCTTGATAATGTCTATATTTGCGCGGGTAGGGTATCGAATTATGATGGTAGCAACTAAGCAACTATTAAGCCGGAATCCTTACTTGCTAGAGGCAGCCTTTCAGCAAAATATGGATTTTAACATCCAACAATACATTCATGTTAAAGGTGTCAGTAGTATTCTGGAGCTGTACAATCAAGAAAACCCAAACCAACGCATTACACCAGCTATACTTGAGAGTATAGGAAAGCAGGGCACCAACGCAGCAAAAAGATTACAAGAGTTTGGTATTAATATTTGGTCTAAGCAAATGAATATCAGGTTCAGCGAAGTTTTTTCGAAAAGAGGGTACGAAGAGCTAGGACGTGCAGCCCGAGCTGATTATCCTGGTGTAACACAAACAGGGGCCAAAACGATCAAACAATGGAGTCAATTAGGTAAAGCAGCTCAGCCATACAATCCCGAAGATCCTTGGGGTAATGTCTTTGTACTGATTGATGAAGCCCACAAATTTATGGATACTAGCTTTGACCAAAATGGAAACTTTTTAATGTTTACATTGGCTTGCTGGCGATCTTACGCTTACCACGAAGCCCATCCAGAGCACCGTAGCATCAGAGTCCTACTCATGACGGCTACACCCATGGTAAATCATCCTGTGGATCTAATCAACTTACTGAACTGTACAGTATCTGAAGATAGGGCGATAAAACTATTAACCGATGATGAATATTTGCAATATGCTGGCTTGACGGCTACAGAGTATCGTCGTACTTTTAGTGACACTATTTACCCTGCTATGATTCGTAATTTTGAACAAACGTATGTTGAGGGTGACCGAATTACCAACTTGCGTCCAATTCAAGAGTTACTGAACGGCCACATATCGTACTTAAATGTCATGGGAGATGCAAATCACTTTGCAACACCCCAAATTGTTTACGTGGACGTCAATTATTCACCTACCCAAGAACAAGATGTACGACAGTGCTTTGAGCAACACACCAGCCTCAAGTATGATCGACGTACCGGTTTGTGGATGTTGGACGAAACCAAAACAGACAGTACACAGAGCCCACGAAAAACAGTTCAATACGATTGGGACGAAGATTTGTTTGGTACACCGAGTGAAACACTCTGGGAAGATGAGGACTTGGATGATGCAGGTTTAGCCCGGGGTATGGACAAGAAGAAAAAGCGAGCAGTGGAGAAGTGCTTGCGTCAAGAAACTATCTTTCCCAGTTTTAGTGGTACCCGTAAGCGCACCCAAGAAATGAATAGAATGAAAAAACAACGAACAACTTTAAGCACCAGAACGTTAGCCTCCACCGTGCCTAATGTCAGAAAGGCGAAGCAAATTACTGAAAAGTACAGCCCACTATTAAGTAGGGTTTTTGGCAAGATTGAAGCTCTTAGGACCGCTAGTATACGAAAGTTCAGAGATGACCGGATACGTATTCATCAAATTAAGCAGATATTATTTGTTGATACCAAGGATACAAGGCTGTTATATTTTGTAGCTAACTGGTTTGCAGCCATGTATGGTTATACTGTTCTTAACCCGGCCCAGAAACGCAATGAGAGCAAGGTAGAGCGTCAAAGGGTAGACCACAAGAAAACCGTCTACAAAAACATTTTAGTCTTACACGAGGGGCTAAAGACAGATAAAAAAGCTCTTCGGGCATTTGTAGCTATGTTTAACAGCAAAGAAAACCATGGTGGTAAACTTGCATCTCTCGTTGTTTATGGTGCGGCATTTAAGGAAGGATTAAGTCTAAAAGGTGTCGGAGCCATCCACATCGCTGGCTTGGTCATGAGTCGTGCAGATCTGGCACAAGCCATAGCCCGCGGAATCCGGAACTGTAGTCACAAAGGATTTCCCTTTCCTTGGCATGTTAAGGTATACATTTATTATTCCTACTTATCTTACGACGGTGACATGTCTAAGGCCACCATGACACCACAGCAACTATTGAATGAGCTTGTATCTGGCGGGAGACGTGGTGAATTACTGATACAACAAATGCAAACACAACTTGAAGATTGTGCATACGATCGTTTATTGACTCAAGCTATTAATGCAAGCTCCAGGGATATCGAAGAGACGTTCCAACTCTCTGATCCCGGAGCACCACCGGGCAAGATAACCATGTAAAAGTCTTTAATCCACGTCTTCTAGGACAGGTTCTGCACCTTTCTCCGAGTCTGCGACGCCAGGGGCTAGGTCTGTGACGCCAGGGGCTAGGTCTGCGGCAGGTAAATCTGTGAATAAATCGTTTTCATCGTAAAATTCTTCAAACTTGGCTAACTTGGCATCTGTATCTCTCTGCGTATTCACAATCTTTTGGATACGCTCATTAGCAATCTTAATCTCTCCAATCTCATTTTCCGTGATCAAAGTCGGGAAGAGCCACGTATACATGGCCACTACTCTCAAGTCACAGTGTTTGTAGATCTTGGAGGCCGTATACATCCCGTAGTCAGCACAGACCTTGGCATCATCCGACGCAAACAAGAAGGTTATCAAGGGTTCTTCCTCTTGTTCACCGCGCAAAGTTGCCGGCCGAATGTCGTCCAGGACAATAATCACGGCGAAGCGTTGACCCAGAATTAACTTATCCGCAGTAAAGCGACACGTGGTAGACTCTTGATCTTCTTTTTCTTCGGCCCACTTGTTATACTTAGCCTGGCTAACAGGATCCTTGACTCTTTCTTCCCGGCTTTTCTGGAGTTGAGCCTTGATCGATTCACCACCCGTCCCCGTCCTGCGCTCTTCTACGTTGCGTTTGTGGTCAGCTTGCCGTTTCTTGACATGGGCTTCGTGCGCTTTTACAATGGCATCGGCAACTTCAATATTACTCTTCTGGTCGTTCTGATCCTCGAACTTAACACGGATGGGCCAAGCCAAGTGCGCAGGACTACCATAGACCGCAAACTTTGAGTCCGCATAATGTTCACCCGCAAACTTGATGGCTTCAGCCTGATCCCGGAACGCGCCTAACAAGCAGAAAGCCGGATCCCTCGACCTGGGACGTTGTTCCATGTGGCTAACGTGGTACAAGATGAAGGCTTGATCCGCATTTTGCACGGGCAAAGGATTAAAGCCCGGAGGTGGCACAAACTCTGTATTATTTTCGTAGACCAAGTCGCGGACTTTATCTTCACTTAGATCTTGGAGTGACCGACTATTATCAGTCAACCGGATCTCCTTAACTTTGGTTCTGTCAGCGCCCACGTTCATCTTTTTTTTTGTTAACTACAGGACAATGACAGCGGAATAAAATACAAACGCGGGGGTTAACCCTGGGAAATTCTGTTTCCCCCGCCACTTTTCCACTTTGACAAATGGCTCTCGTACTGCGTGAAACAAAAAACAACACTGCCCTTGGTGAATTCTTGACTCGGATCTTCCAAGGACATAAAATCAAGCAACGGGCTTCCGATGGCTTTGTGGATGCCACGGCAATTTGTACAATGTTTAAAAAACGCCTTGGCGCTTATAATGCCACCAAAAGTGCAGTAAAATTCAAAACCGCTGCCATGTTAAAGTTAAATACCAGTGAATTTCAGGTTATTTCCACATTTGTTAGAAATCAGGAATAATGATTTCTATTATTTTCTCATGTTCTTAGTTGAAAAAAATTCAACGCACGGGACAAGGAAGTCCGGATATTACGTGGTTCCACCCGTTACTTGCACTTCACCTTGCTCAGTGGTTGGATGCTGGTTTTGCTGTTCAAATGACCATTTGGTGTGCTCGTTTCATTTCTGGGGACGCCAGTCTTATCCAAGATGTCACTCGCCGCGTTGATGAAGTGCATGGCACGAGGTCCATAATCACCCATACTATGATGGATCGCAAAGAACACGAGAGCAAGCTCGCGGAAGCGCATGCGACAGCGGCTCAATGGCAATCCCAAGTTCTGCAACTCCAACGGGAGATCAAAGAGGTTGTGGTTCAACAGAAGCAAGCGGCGTTAAGTATGCAAGAAGCTACACTGAAAATGCAAGACGCGGCAGTACAGGCTGAAAACGAAAGAATTAAGCATGAACAAGATCAACTTTATTGGGATGATAAAAAGAGTCAGCTCGAGATCAAGATCCGAACTCTGGGAGCTGACCCAGATGAAGATGTGCGCGTCCTTCAACTTTCAAGAAAGCGCAAGTTAGCGGAAATTAAGCATACCCTGGATGTGGCAGGAGATATGGAAACCAAGATGCTACAAGAAGGGGACGCGGAATCGATGCCTACCAGGTACATTGCGCTACGTGGCGTTACGGAGACTTCTAGTGGCGCGACTTACAAGGCGATCCGGGAGTTAAACAAGGCCGTCTTCTACGCTATTGGTGAAAACCTAGCGCGGTACGTGAATGATCATGGGACTTCGCGTCGCCGGCTTTTGCGGATCTTAGAGCGCATCTTGGATGAAGATATTCAAGATAACGGTACCAAGACGATCCGCAGCAACATCGCCATCTTTACTTTGCTGTGCGCAAACATTAAGCGCGTTCACGAGTTACCCTATGCTACGCACGTTACTCTGCGCGACATGTACAAGTACTGTCAAGACTACAACGCTTGGGTGGTCAGGAAAGAATTATCGGAACGTTACCGTTTGATTCAACAAGCCGATCTGGCCTGCTTGCTAGGTTATCAGGGTTACAAAATTCCGCGCCTGCCTCGCTATGATCATTGTGATATCCGCAATTACTTTCAATCCAAGTAAAATTCGTGTGTACTTTACATACCATAAGACCCGTAGCTAGTGCGGGAAATGGGAGAACAGGCAGCATTAGCATACCGCATCTGCACAGCACAAGCTTCGTTCAGCCGGGTGTTAATATTGCCCCCAAACGAGGAAAGGCCATGATAACCATTAGACCATTGGTCACCGATCATATGGGTCATGCCGCTAATGTCCTGCTCATTGACGGATGCGTAATTAACCAGTTGGTTGCGGGTATGAACAGCTTGCATTCCGGCACCTTTGTTGATAGCTGCGCCGCAACGATTCACCCACACGATGGGTTTCTTCTGAGTATCTTCAATATCATTAAATCGCGTAGGAGGGCAACCCGAAGAGAACCAACTACGCTGGGCTAGGACGGGATCCCCCACGCCCCCATAGCCACCGATCCTTTTACGCAAAGCCCCGTAGTAACTAGGGGTAACCCCAGGACCCGGACCAGTTCCTACAGCCACGGCCCCTGGGCGCATGACGGCCTGTACAGCCATTCGATAGGCAGATTGGCCAGTAGATTCTTCATTTAGGCTTGATTTAGTAGCACAGGCAACACGAGCGTTACAATTTCCGTACATAATAGGCTTGTGAATTTTTATTATATCAGCCAAGAAAATATTTTCTTATTCCGCATCCCCAAACCCAATTTGTCCATCACTTAAAGTACACAGGCACCCACAAAAGTCAGTATAATGAAAGCGACCAAACTTACGATCAGACTCCCAAGGATGTATGGACATCTTGTATACCTTACCTTTACCCAACTTATGGGACCACTGTCCAGTCGCATCCTGGCGAAAGAAGTGATAATCTGTACCAGGGTCCACAGCCATTGCAATCTTATGGTAACCATCGGGACACACTTCTTCACAGTCATCCAAGAAAAAGGTATCATGTCCATTGTCACTCAGGACACGAAAACGCATTAAGTCACAATCATAGTCTGCTTTCTGTCCGCGCTTATGCACACCAGATTCATTCCCAGGTTGTAGGTTAAACCATTCACGCTCTGTGGGGTCATTGAAGGCATAGGCATAACAATTTTGATGTCGGTTCCAAATGCTCATGTTCTTGTGTTTTTTTTTTATATATAATCACACTTTTCCGCACCACGCATGGGATCAAATCGAAAAGGTTTGCCGCAACCAAAGATAGGCTCAGCTTCACATTCTTTCTTGGAGGCGTGGGGGTTTAACTGTTGACCCGTTACTTGCCTAATCCCATGTCTAAATATACCACAATTAATGTGTTCCACTTCAATTAAGCCATCACAGTTAGGACAGTTAAACCTAAATACTCTGGCACCTTTAACCACAGCTCTTAAAGGTTGTTGTTCAGGAGCTGGGCGAAGGCTTGAAGTTACTGGGGCCGGACGTGGTTCTCGGGACTTGGAGGGTGGGGCAACTGTTCTAACTGGGGCCGGACGTGGTTCTCGGGAATTGGATGGTGGGGCAACTGTTCTAACTGGGGCTGGGCGTCTACGCGATATCTTTCGTTTTATATACCCTTTCGCACCCGGTGATCTGTTGGGCACATGAGCTAAAACACGAGGCCGCCCAAGGCTCTTGCCTCGCCTCAATTTTGCTTTTTTTCGTTTTGGTTTGTGATGTCGACACGGCATTGTTCTGTAAGGGTTTGTTTCATAGAACGTTTTTTATTTTTTTCGGTTCATACAACTACAAAAAAGTAATATGAGCGCACCAGGTGTCAGTGATGTGGAGGAAGTTGGTGTTGCGGCACCAGTCAGTATTGGTGGATCACCTCAAATTCTTAACTACCAAGATCGGGAATATCCTGTGGAAATGGGTGAAGGGAATATTATACGTGAATTTACTGCTATCCACAATGGGAGCCGAAGGCCCACGACTCTAGGAACTAGAAATTATATCATGACCCATTGCATCATTAATCATGATTGCATCCTGGGTAACCACAACATTCTTAGCAGTGGTTGTAAGTTGGCGGGCTTTGTTCACATCCAAGATCATGCCAACTTGGGCATGAATGTTGCTGTTCACCAGGGAGTGGTCATCGGGAGTTACACAATGATTGGCATGAATGCGGCCGTCACCAAGCACGTTCCACCTTTTACGTTGTATCATCCGATCTTGGGTATCTACAAGTTGAATGAAGTCGGCTTGCGTCGCCATAACTTGCCGGTCGAAGAGATCCGGCGTTACTATGTCTATGGAACACCCCCACAACATCCCACAGTCCAAGAGTACATCCTTCGATTTGAGCAAGCCTGCAAAGTAGCCCACTGTAACCGCAAGACTTACGCAGTGGATTTACATTGAGCCCAGAGCTCGGCTGACTTCATGGGTTTGTTCGCATTGTTGTTCCCACGTTGGCCTCGTGCCTTTTTAGCCTGTGTTATGGTTTGCTCCAACTTGACCTTTCCGCGTTTGGTTAATAAACACGCCAAGCTAATACGAATATCCCAAAATTTCTCAGGATCTGGGTACACTGTATAAAGATCCGTGGCGATTTGGGTTAGGCCATCTTTGCTTAACTTAGCCATTGGTAAAATAGGTAGTGAACCCGACAACTTACCACTCAAAGTTATGAGAGGATACGGAAAAACAATATCATTCTCCTCACTATCATGATTAAACCATACTGGCGCATCATCTCCGACCGCGTCACGTAAACTATTGGGTTGGTTAAGCAAGTCTCTCTGTCGGGTTAGAGTCTGGAAGTACTGTAAAGGTAACGATTCGTAGTTCAGAGGATGGATCATGCGATTAAACAATGGAGGTGGGGGAAATATAGCCAGCGGCATACGCTCTAAATCGTCGTATTCGGCTATTAAGGCTTTATCAGCATCGTCCAAGGCCTTTGCTTCGTCCCAGGCATCCCGCCAACCGTCTCGAATCTGGATCCCATAACCATCAGGCCCTGACTCTGTAAACATAAATTTTTTACTCTCTTCTTCATCGTCCAAGGTTATGTACCCAAATTCGCCATCTTTGCTTTCCACTGGAGAACTCCATCGGTGGTGAATATTACAAAAAGCTAACGCAGAATCCGGACGCCTAAAGGATCGCTGAGACGGAGTTGTCAACTTGAAGTCCTTGTTGTCAATCATCGCCGGATTTCTCAAGTATTCCTGATACTCGGCAATGGTCATATGGTTCAAGTGAATACGGCGGTCAGTCAAGGCCTTGACATATTTTGCCTCCATGTAGAGTTCATCCGTGATACCGTTCCAAGCTTCAATTGGTCGTCTCTTCGTCTTATAGACATCGTGAAAATCTGGATCGTAATCGCGAGTAACCTCATGCGCCCTCCAAACATCTGCAGTCGCTTGATCAATACTTAATCTATTACGCGGAGGTCGCCAACTCCCCAAGAATCTAAATAAGAAAGTATCTTCACGGACCCTAGTTGGATTGGCCACAATGGGGGTGTCCTCACCCTTTTCATCCTTAGGCCCCCAGCTCTTAAAATTCAGTTTATACTCCTTGGTATCCCCTAAAGGTTCATCTGTGGTGGTAAACCCCAAGGCTTCATACCGTTGCTGGAAGCGTCGGTAGGCGGCACGAAAACTTTGTTTTTTGTCTGCAGACCAGGTATTATACTGCTTAACATCATAGACTTCAATCTTATTGTCTGGATCAATATAAAATTCTTGCACACGGAAATGAGACCTGAGGATTAGTGGTGGAGAAGGACACATACAAGTATCCATGATTTCAAAATATGCTAACAATAAGGCCGACGCTGCACAGGTTCGATCTGGGGTCAACTGAGAACAAACAGATTGATGTTCCACTACTTTTCCAAAACACTTGCGGTCGCCCGGACCCTGTGCGTTTACGATCATATTATAGCCTCGAATCTCCAGTGGGACCTCAACATCCGGATCTGGACCTTCACGGAACCCTTTAGCCATCATCGCCAGGCCTGAAGCGTACATTCGCACGGCATGACGTAGGGCTATAGAAGCACGCTCGGGTCTTACCATGGCCACCCAACTAGCCGGTAAAGTCCGCCTGTCTAGACCTCTCACAATGCTCATTTGTTTACTAGACTTGGAAGGGTTGGCCAACGCTTGCTTCATATTGTAATACAAACTAATGATGCACTTGTTCATGGAACTTTGATGTTTGATATCGAGGCCCGGAACCATTGTTTTGAGCTCTGCTTCCACTTCAGCGCCGACCTGGCCTCCGAATACCGCCAAACGATCCGTTAAAAACTGATTAATAATATCTTCCTTATCTGGTGTATCTTCTAGCTCCTTTTTCAGCTCTTCTCTGAGCTGAGCATCTTGAATATGCCTAACGAGATCGCGAATACGCTTACTTTCATGCTTAGCATCATCGGCTGGCCGGAGTGCATCGCGGATATGTTGTGGTAAGTAAGTGTCGCGCAGGTACCGAATGTGTTCTTCTTCGATATCCTTTATGTCCCCTTGCAAGATCCCGGCCTTACGATACCGCTCTAGTCTGGCCTTAAAATTATCACTTAAAGGATCAGGTTTCTGAAATTCACGCTTAAGATCACGCCGAAAAACCTCAGCTTCTCGGCTGCGGCGCCGCGTGGCCTTTATGTACATGTCCGCTATGGCTGCGGAGTCTCCCACAGGCTCTGCCATACACACGTTACCTAAATCTCCACTAGCACCCCGACGTAACACATCCTGCATGTAGGTCTGTGCCGTCTTGTTAGCGTAGCGGATTTGATGGTAAGTGTGTGTGATTGCAGAGTGTTGATTTACTCGAGCACTTAAGTCTCCAATGCTATACTTACGCTTAACCCTTTGCTTATAATCCTTGCGGGTTGCCGATAAGATCTCTTCAAACCACTTATTTAAAGCATAAGATACCGACATGAACAATTTTTCTTTTTTCTTTTTTTACTGAGCTTTTTTTTTAAAAAGTCTGCCCGCCATCCAACCATGATCGAGGGCCCATCGATCCAAACAATTTAAGGAACGCGGAATTGTTACACAAGACCACTTTACGAACACTATTGGTAAAACACCCACTAGGTTAGTCAGGAGTTGCTGGGGAAAGAAGCATGTAAAAATCAACCATATTAAGACACGAAGTCCGACTTGATAACTTAACCGGTTAGCTTTGCGCGGCCAAGTACAAGCCAAAAGTAAACTTGCCTGTAACAAGACCAAGTACTCGAGGAACAAGGACGTATTTTGTTTGATTAAAGCATACGTTAAAGATGTCACACAAGGTAGTACCGTCCAGTGATTCCAGTACATATCTTGGTTAATATACTGCCGCAGAGGGACAGGCATCCAGTCCATGCGCATCATGATACCTAGAATCCAACCCAGAGTATACCGTTTTCCAGATAAAGACCACACACTTATGGTCCATAGTATGTACTTGACAGGAACAATCTCTTGAGGCAACAAAACCACCAGCATTGCGGCTTGCCAGTTGCCCAGTGACCAGGTCCTAAGTAATAACACCAGCGCTACATGCCGAACCCAGAACCGTGCCCACATCCTGGAAGAAATGGAAACAATTTTTTTTTTTATTTAAAGAACAGGATGGGACAAACACCAAAAAAGTTAGCACGCATGGTGCTGGGGTTCAGTAAAGTCCAAAAAGTCCAGACCGCGGCCTTGAGAGCCAGAGCTAGTACGAATTTTTGGAGGTTATTGTGTTGGGTGGTGTTCACATAGGAGGCACAGCTTAATAATGTCACGAACACCCATACACTGCGGCTGAAGAAGATCCGAGGTTCCATACAAGCATACGACAAAGTTAAGGCACATGTGCTTAAACTCCAACCATTCCAGACCATTTGAGTGTTAATATAATTTCGTATTTCCACTGGCATCCACTCCATTCTTATCAACAGCCCCACCAGAATACCGTAACCCCATTGGTATTGACCCAGAGTATACAAAGTCAGCGCCCACCCCAAACTTGCATCCAGTGGCAGTTGCTTTCCCAGGGACAACAATAAGAGCGCCACTTGAAAATCAGGAAACGACCAGCGCCACCAGAGTAAATTCATACTTATAAAGTATACAAATATTGTTGCGTACATGGTTAAAAAAAAAGGACAACTAAAATGGGTTGCAAATTATCCAGCCAAGTGGAACCTTTACCAAAACCTTCACCAAAACCTGTAAATCTAAGAGACTTAGAAATATATTCACAGCGCCTGTACTGGGAGTACTTGGGCACAGGGCGCAAAGATATTCTAGTATCGCGCTTGCATGAAAACACTAAATTGCCGCGTGACCAAATCTTTAAGACCAAACAATCTGGGATTTGGGCGCACCCGGAGATCGCAGAAGACTTTAAAAGCTGGGCTAATATGATCAAGATAGATATTTAGACAGGTACAAATAAGAATTTTATTCAGGACTGCTGAGCCTGGGGCGCTTGATGATGCGCTGCTGCCGCTTCATCTTTTGGCGATGTTCAACTTCACGATCAATTGCACAACAAAAGATTTGCGCAAGCTTGGGCCCCAGAGAAGCTTGACAGTGTTCTTTCAAGTATTCTGGATTATCCAAGATTAAATCCCAGACCCAGTACATATCCGGTGCTTCCGAGTGTTCCCAGTACATGTGAACGTAGAGGACATTCCATACGCGCTTAAAGTCATGAAGTACTTCACTCAACTCAGCATCGGTTTTCAACCGCACAAACTTGCCACCAGCACGTTTATAATTGCCCGTGGAGGGATCTTTACGCTTCATTCCACCACGTCGACGATAAAACGCGCCCAGGCGACGGATATTATATTGGCGGTCCGGATCTTCCACGGGGGCCGGAGGCAGGGCTGGAACTTCGTCGTCGGACAGAGACATGGCGCGCAGAGGAGGATCTATAAAAAAACGCACATGAGAAGGAACACGACACGAAGGTTTGTAGTATTTCGATTTCCAATGTACGGGCAGTGAGGGGGGAGATTCAGATTTGCAAGCATGTGCGTACAGTGAGGGTGTTGTGGGAGGATACATAAACCAAGACCAAAAACATCCCATTCAGTCAACAACAACAACAACAAAAAATGTGCTGGAGCTGGAACCTTTATTGTGTTCCCTATAAATAAAATACCCGGAAATTTCCAAATGTCATTCGGTTTACTCAGTCAATGCTCGATTGGCTTTGGTTCCCAAGGTCTAGGAGTTTATAATGATCCACCCGCCCCCGCACCTACGCGCATTGTTCGGATTTACCCTAGGCGCCGCTTACCCCCAACCCAACGATGCCCTTGTAAGCAAATCTTCCAACCCTTGCGATGCTGTGGCAGGATTGGATTTTATTAAAGTCAATTTATAACTTCATACGACCAAGACAACATCAGCATACCTAATTAAGATGAAATATCACCTTTTGTGCTGTATCTCCGCAGTTCGAATCGCCCCGTTGTCTGTTTTTTTTTTGTTTTTTTGTTGTTTATTAAAAGTTTCTGGTTGAATGTCCGAGTGGTCTAAGGAGCCAGGCTTAAGTCCTGATGTACTGAAGTGCGCGAGGGTTCGAATCCCTCTTCAACCATTATATATTTTTGTTAATTGTTGGCATTTCATGTGATTTGGTGACATTTCTTTTTTTTAGGATGTCTCATCGCAGCCATGAGTGTTCCTGTGATGTCGAGTCCCCCTTGACCGCATGGGTCTGTCAATTGTGTCAAGGCGTCCTATGCAATAACTGTGTTGCCGGTTCACACGGATGTCAAGTCTGTTCGCGTTGCTGGGATCATTGCCTTACGGCTGGATGCCTTATGTGTAAGCTGTGCAAAAGGGCTTGTCAAGAATGTCAGATGTACTCCTGCAAAGAATGCTTACCCGACCCCCTCCCCGTTTGTGTATCTTGTCAAGAAGAAGATCTACTTTGCCCTACCTGTGGCCAAGAATGTGAAGGTCCTGTATGTGGTGCTAAATATTGCTTGGACCGTATCTGCTTTACCTGCACTAAAAGTATTCAAGTCTGCTCTACTTGCAAGATCAAAGAGTGTTACGACTGCATTGATAAATGTTGTATCTGCGGAAATCATGCCTGTCAATGTTCGCGCAAGGAATGTACGGGATCCTCATGTGCTACGTTCACGTATATTTGTCAAGGCTGCTGGTTTGATTATCACCGGGTGTGTGTATTTTGTCAAGAAGAGACTGTGCATGCACCGGCTTCAAAGAAAAGAAAAATCGCAGAAAAGACTGTGTCTATGGATATTTAATTACAATTAGAATTTGCGTAACAACACATACTTCCAGTAAAACTATTGTCAATATTGTTGCTGCATGGTGGGATATGGCTTAAATATTCACATATAGTATCCCCAAGTTGAATGCCCTGATCTGATAAAAAGGTGTGTGTCTGTGCGTTTGCTACAATATTTCTCCAATTAGGTTGGTTGGGAGTTTGTGAGCCAATACGAAAGAGTCTATGATCCTCACCACAAACATATGGATACTTTCGAGTCTGGTCTTGGGAAAAACTCCATAAGGTTTGTGTTGGTTCGGATCCTAAATTGGATTCACTTCTTCCACCGGGTGCCAAACGTATTGCACGCTTACGATCCATGTCAATAAAGCCTTGGACTTGTAAGTTTTGCCTATTTTCCCACACCGTTTTGGGTATAAACTCTTCAAATATTTGTGGCCAATCGTAACAGTAATAGGTGTTACACGCCGCTTCAAACCTTTTCGCATTATATTCAGTTTCCATGAGAATAACCTGATTACCAAAAAATGTTTTGGAGCCACTGAGTACTGTGGGATTACTTGGTAAAGCCGTACCACCATTAACAATTAAATTATGTAATACTGGATAAATGGCTGAATACATGGATTGATTTCCATCACCTCCGCAAGATATAACGGCCGCACTGGATCTCCAAGGTAAACCCGCCGATAAACCATCACTATTTCTCCCTGTGGTAAACCTGAAACCATAGCCCTCACCCACTGGACATGTTACATCAAAGCAACCGTCAAACTTGTCTCTGACACGTTTGGAGGTTTCCAGGAAACAACAATTAATAAGCCAACTTGGTCCTTGTTTAGTCCATAAAGCACATCCCCAGAGATCTGTAGCGGCGCCTATGTTGTAAGTTAATATATTGGAAAAAATCTTGGGTAATATGGCCCCGCCCGTTAATTGAGTCTTAGTCCAACCTTTTTGATCATAGTTTTGTAACCATTCGGATGTCAGTGGTTGGAAGGCATATCCAAGTCCTCCAGACTCATTACCTCCTGCCCATTTTGTTTCAAAGTAGGGAGCTCGGGCAAATTCATCACTACATGCATTTTGACCATTGGAAGGAATAAACATGGGTTGTTTAATCCAACCAACTTTGGATTCTCCGGTCCCATACGCAATACCAGGTGCACCTTCAAATTGTCCTAAGCCTTCATAATTGGGACCCGGTAGTTCAACAGCCTCTGGGAATTCAGATATACCTCCAAAGAGACAATAACAAACGTTTTCCGCCATCAACAAGTAGGGATTAGTATCATTGCTATTAGTGTACAACAAACATCCCGTAGTTAAGTCTTGATTTAAAATATCCTCAGGTAACCAACAAGGAGTGCTGAGCCCTACCTCATCTTTAACCGATTCCCATGTATTTTCATGTTGAGATAGCCATGCTTGCCTGCCGCGATCTCCAATGGCATTGGATCTAGATGCTAGACTAGGTAGCTTACGAATAGGATCGCCAAGACACACTGTAGATGGTCCTCTTAAGTATCCAATATATTGAGGTGCCAACCAAATTCCAATGGTGGGGGATGGTGAATCACAACAAATATTTCTTAGTATACGGTTTTGATTGTTCTTTAGCCATATCACGGACATTCCACAATTCGTATCAACACTTACCACAGGCATGATCGGGATAGTATTATAGTACGTATCTGAAACGCATGGTAAACAATATCCTAACAAGTTATGTTCAATCGTATTATTAAGTTCGGTACCATCTTCAACAAATACACCGTTACCGAAACTCACAAAACATACGTTGTTCTTAAAGTTAATTTCGTGACAACCATGCATGTTAACAAAATGATTAAAGGATCTCCAAATAGACCCATCCGTAAATGTATGCCGGCGCCTGAACAGAACGGGGTCAAGATCAATTTTGTTACTACCCACTTCCGGTTGATTTGCCGGCGGGAGATATTCGGAGAATGAATCCGACCATCCCGATAAATGATAATGTATTGGATAACGCGCCACAGAACCAAAGCCCGCAGTGGTGCCCATGACTGTGAGCTCCACACCTTTTAAATGCGTTCCAGAACCGTACCGAAACATCGTATGTCCCGCAAATATACTGTTGGGTCCAGTCTTACTTGCGCTGCCGAAAATCCAAGACCCATTGGTCACTGGTGGTGGTTGCATGTTATTACAAAATTCTAAGTTATTCACTGGACGATTAATATAGCAAGTGCTTGCCACATCTGTAGCTTTATATTCTGCACGTTCAATATCATTACATCTCACAGTTGATCGGGGACCTGCCCATTGTCCAGACTGATCATTATATTCAGCCAGTGTTCCTTCAAGTATACCATAACCCGTACCTCCAGATGTTAATTCAGATTCTATAGAGATATTACGAGTTAATAATCCCACGTGAAGGCCATCAGATACGAATATAGTTTTTGTGCTTGCTTTAACGTTTGATGAATCCCTTGAAATCTTGGTATGTGTGGAATCATGATCAAATTGGAGCGGGTCAACTAAATAAATAGTATCACCAGAAACCCGCTCAATAATTGCTACCTCAACTCCATTTGACTTATCTGCGCGTTTTTCTTCAGAAGTAGTAGAAAACTTTCGTACAAAATCCAAGTTTGCTTGAAGATTAGCTTCACGCTCGGAATTGGAATCATTGTTAACCCATAACGGCAATAAACCTTGAGGGTCTTCCCACGTTGTATATTGATTGGATTTACCTGTGATGATGATGTGATCTCCAGATTTCCAAGGAACGCTTCCATCCGCAATTTTTAGCGTCTTAGTTCCAGCCTTGAAATTTAGATTGGCTAAAGGTAACCAAACTGGATGATACTTTGTTTCTACGTTAACCAAATCAGCCGTCACTTGTTCGTCTGTATCAAAATACGTCAAGGAATCATGATAATCCAACCAAGTTTCACCTGAGGAGGTATATGCGCGCCAGGTGCCAACGTAGGGCTGCGGAGTGGCTAAATCAGAAACGAGAGTTAAATTACCATTAAAACCGACCGCGATGACCTTACAACCAAAGGTGTTCATAAAGGCCATGTTTGATCCGGTATAAAATGTTTGCTGATCTAGATCTTTGCGAACACCGGGTGCATAAACTTCATACGTGTATTCTGAGGCCACCAAACCCATAACACCATAGCCTTCAGGAGGATGACTCAACCAAAATTTCAATTGATGCTTGTAAGGATAGCCATCGGCCCCGGCTTGCAATACCCCGCCCGATTCAACTAATATAAATTGTGTTCGCACACTTAAATCAGTCAAATCTGAGAATAAAACCACAGCACCATGCCGCACCACCAATCCACGAATATCCAAGTCTTGATCAATAATAAGCACACCCGGCTCTTGCACTAAAAGCACTGCATCTGGTGATAACTGAAGCCTAGATGATTGCTGGCTTAATCTCAAGGATGATGGGAATGCCTGGATATATTGTTGCCAGGTTAGACCCTGGATGTGGCCAAAGTGAGGTGCATCATAGTACGGATGTCCCATAGCGTAAGTAAACAGATATTTTTGAAGATCACTGACTGAAGACAAGCCAGGAGATATTACCACATTATCATCTACTAAATCACCGTTAAGAAGCCGACCACGGATTTGGTCAGTGGATGACAAAGTATGGAAATCACGAGGATCTGTGTTTGTAACAATCTGTGGTAAATGTGCGTCTATCGAAGGATCAGGAACTGGATCAGGAACCGATGATGATGTTAAATGGCGAATAAGGAAGTAAAGACCCGTAATCACAAGCAAAGAAGCTACAACAACAATAGTAATAATGTACTCTTTTTTGATAGGCATGAAGTTGTTTATTTACTTATGTTTATAAATTTGCACTGAATTAATGAGCCAGTATGCATCTGCAAAGGCGGGATTATTATTAACATCTAGTACATACTTATCCGCCGCTTCTTGCCCTCCTGGATATATACCACCCGCCCAATCTCCAGACAATGTTGTGTTGATCACGAGATTCATAGGCTGTAAAGCTTCAGGAGATGCACAGGCATCAAAATGCGCATCCGGCGTTCCCCATTTTTTGGGATCTGGATCCAATTTTGTAATGTCATCCGGGATACCATCCGTGTTTCTCCTAAAAATCCAAATGTCAATTCCACTTTCAGTCCACAGCATGGCATACACCCCACCA